>MPLZ02260016.1_pt1 | contig 142979 bp, 108 predicted proteins | sample 1617311 | NCBI WGS metagenome assembly MPLZ02 (sample SAMN05944806, study PRJNA350692) | marine metagenome | biome: marine; feature: ODZ; material: water; isolation source: 160 m water sample filtered on 0.2 um supor filter | place: Pacific Ocean | collected 2012-04-08 | depth 160m m | reverse complement strand
AGTTGCCCGTTCGGGCCTTACCCGTTTGCTGTTTAGTTGCCCGTTCGGGCCTTACCCGTTTGCTGTTTAGTTGCCCGTTCGGGCCCTACCCGACCGGCAATCCGTGCCACAAGACGTTGAATTTGCGGCGAATCTGCTCCCCGAACGGCCCTTGCGGCACAGCTAAATGCCAAGTCTCCACCTTTATTTGATAAGGTAACTAGTAGGTAGGAAGATCAAGCTGTATTTTCCTTGGGTGCTAGGAGTCGGCATTCTGTCAAATAGCAGCCGGGGGAGGTGACCAGGCCAGGGTACAAGTTTTGACTTGACGCATTAATCGTATCTCAAATGCCCGACTGGCTCTTCCGTCTGCTGCCGCTAACCGCTCGAAGAGAACGATTCAGCCGAGTAGAAGTCGAAGTTTGGATAGCTGCTGTGCTCCATCTGATTCAGCCTTGGTTTCGAAAAGCGCTCTTCTCCGCTGCCCTGATGAGTTTCATGCTGGCTTCACCGCCCGCAAGCGCGGCGGACATTCACTTCTCCGACGTATCCGGCGCGCGAGGCATCGGCGCGTTTACGGTCAGTCCGGGATACACGTCCGGGGTCAACGCGGCCGATTTCGACGATGATGGAGACATCGACTTCTTCGTGCCGCAGGACCAGGGTGTCGCCGATCAGCTCTACCAGAACGATGGCCTCGGCAACTTCACCGATATCGCGGCGGCGGCGGGTGTGGATTCGACGGATGCTCACCGCGCAGCTCTCTTCTTCGACTACGACGGCGACAATCTCCTGGATCTCGCAGTCGCGGGCGACTGCACGCTAGAAGACGCCTCCTGCGTCTCCCCTCAACTGCTTCTCTATCGCCAGGTGTCGACGGGGGTATTCCAGGATGTTTCCGTGGTCGCCAGCCTGGACGTGGTCTTGGCGGAGGAATCGGGCGTTTCCATCGGTGGCATGGCGGCGGGCGATATCAACAACGACGGTTATCTCGATTTCTTCATTTCGATGTGGCACGGAGTGCGAACCTGGCTCTTCCTGAACGACGGCGATGGGACGTTCACGAACATCTCGGTGACGAGCAGCGTTTCGAATCATCCCGGCGTGGACAGCTACCAGCCGATCATCCACGATTTCAACGCAGACGGCTGGATGGATGTCTTCGAGGCGGTCGATTTCACTGCGAACCGCCTTTGGATCAACAATCAGGACAACACCTTCTCGGACGGTGCGGTGGTGGCCGGCGTCGATTCGGCTTTCAACGAGATGGGGGTGACGCTCGGAGACCTCGACAACGATGGTGACTTCGAAATGTTCATCACGAACATCCACGAAGACGGCAAGATCAACCGGCTCTACCAAAACGACACCGTGGGTTCGACGCCAGCATTCACCGACATCGCGACAAGCGCGGGCGTCGACGACACAGACTGGGGTTGGGGGGCGACATTCTTCGACGCCGACAACGATGGTTGGCTCGATCTCGCAGTCACGAATGGCTTTTACCTGGAAGAGATAGGCGAGTCGCCCTGGGACACAGATCCATCTCGCTTCTTCTCGAACGACGGCACGCTGCCCCCGAGCTTTAGCGAGGACTCGGCGGCGGTGGGCTTCGATGACACCTACATCGGCAGTTCGCTGGTCTCCTTTGATTACGACCGAGACGGCGACCTGGACCTCCTGCAGACGACGATGGAGGGTGGACCGCTGCGACTGCTCGAGAATGACTGGGTCGGTGCCGCGGCTCCGAACAATCATCTCGTCGTGCGGCCGAGACGCTTGACCGGAGGCAATCGGCGCGGCATTGGCGCGACCGTGCGGGTCACGTTCGGGGGGACGACTTATTCCCGCTACATCAGCGCGGGCACGAGTCTCCAGGGGCAGGAACCCGCTGAGGCACACTTTGGACTCGGCTCGGCGACCATGGTGGATTCGGTGGTGGTCGAGTGGCCCGACGGCACCACCACCACTGAGAATTCGGTCGGTGCCAACGGAATCATCGAAGTGAACCCGGTGATCGAAGTGGCTATTGGGTCGCCGACTCCGCCGATCACGACCAACGGCCCGATCTTGTGGACGGTGAGCTATGCGGGTGCCGACAGCGTGACGCTCTCAACAGGCGATATCACGCTCAACACCACCGGGAATGCGACCGCGACGCTCCTCGTAATGGGCTCTGGCACGAGTCAGCGAACGGTGGGAGCCACCGATCTCAGTGGCTCTGGAACGCTCGGGATTTCGATTGCGGCGGAAACCGCTTCAGTGAGCGGGATGACGTTTACGCCGGCGATCGGACCGAGCGCCATGGCGACAGTGGACTCCGATGAGGACCTCGACGGGATCGCCGAGAGCGGCGACAACTGCCCGTTCGACGCGAATGCCGGCCAGGCCGATACCGACGCTGACGGCGAAGGCGACGCGTGCAATGACGCCAGCGATAGCGATGGCGACGAGTGGGCGGACGATCTCGACAACTGCCCGGCGGTGGCGAATGCCGATCAGATCGACTGGGACTTCGACCACGTCGGAGACGTCTGCGACGGTGACGTGAAGGTGTTTTCAGTTGCACGCATGTGGAACGAGATGCTCCTGAACGCGATTCGCCGCGACTACCCGGCGCCGACGGTGCACTCGCGAAATCTCTTCCAGGTCTCCACGGGCATGTGGGATGCGTGGGCGGCCTACGACCCGGTCGCAACGGGCTACTTCGTGACGGAGAAGCTCACTTCGTTGGATGTGGAAGCTGCGCGCAGTGAGGCGATCAGCTTCGCCGCCTATCGAATCCTGAAGTCGCGCTTCGTAGTGCCGAAATCCTCGTCCAGAGCGGCGGCGTACGGCTCAGAACTCTTCGATACCTTGATGGACAACCTCGGCTACGACAAGACCTACACGGCCACCTCCGGCGACGTGAATTCTGCGGCAGAACTTGGCAACCGTATCGCCGACACCATCATCAGCTTCGGCATGTCCGATGGCGCCAACGAGGCCGGGAGCTATGCGGACAACAGCTATACGCCAGCCAACGTCGACATGCTCGTGGACCTCCCCGGCGTGACGCAGTCCCCCGGACAAGGCCTGCCGGCGCCCGAACTCGCTTACCCGAACAAGTGGCAGCCACTTTCGCTGGACTTCTTGATCCTGCAGAACGGGATTCCGATTGGTGCCTCGACGCAGTGGTTCCTGGGCTCGGGGTGGGGCAGGGTGGCGCCCTTCGCAATGACGCGGCCATCGTCTGCCGCGGTGTACCACGACCCGGGAGACCCGCCGTACCTGGGATGCAACTCGGCTCCGCCGTGCTCTGCCGATACGATTTTCAAGGATGCGGTGGTGCGCGTGATTCTCTTTAGTAGCCGTGTGGATCCAGACGACGGAGTCCCGATGGATATCGGTCCGGGTGCGATCGGGAACAGCACGCTCGGCACGAATGACGGCACGGGCTACGCGGTGAACCCGCACACGGGCCTCCCCTACGCGCAGAATATCGCGAAGCGCGCGGACTACGGTCGGATCCTCGCGGAGTTCTGGGCGGACGGTCCGGACTCGGAAACGCCTCCGGGCCATTGGAACACGCTTGCGAATTACGTGTCGGACCACCCGTTGGTGGAGAAGCGGATCGCTGGCGTAGGGCCGGTGGTGGATGACCTCGAGTGGGACGTGAAGCTGTACTTCGCGATGAACGGTGCGGTGAGCGATGCGGCGATCGCGGCCTGGGACGCGAAGCGGAAATACGACTACGTGCGTCCGATCACGATGATCCGCTACATGGGCGGGAAGGGGCAGAGCACGGACGCGCTGGGTACGGCGTATCATCCCGAGGGCCTTCCACTGGTACCGGGTCTGATCGAGTTGGTGACGGCAGAGAGCAGCGCGCCGGGTTGGCGCCACGAGAACGTGTTGAACGCGCAGGGTGAACCTGCGGTGGGCGAGATCGCGATCAAGGCGTGGATGGGACAGCCCGCCGATCCCCACACGGAGCACAGCGGTGTGGGCTGGATCCGAGCGATCGAGTGGCTTCCGTACCAGCGCTCGACGTTCGTGACGCCTCCATTCGCGGCGTACCTATCGGGTCACAGTACCTTCAGCCGAGCGGGTGCGGAGGTGCTGACACTCTTCACCGGGGACGCCTACTTCCCGGGAGGGATGGGCACCTTTACTGCACCGAAGGACGCGTTCCTGGAGTTCGAGATCGGCCCGACAGAGGAGGTAACGCTGCAGTGGGCGCGTTACTACGACGCGGCGGACGAGGCCGGGATCTCGCGCCTGTGGGGCGGGATCCACGTGGATGCGGACGACCTGAACGGTCGGATCGCAGGCTCTCAGATCGGGATTCAGGCGTACAATAAGGCGGCGACCTACTGGACGCAGTCCAACCAGGTGCCGTCGCTGGACAGTCGGGCAATGGTCGTCCTGGTGGTGGGGATGCTCGCTTGCGGACTCCGGCTCGCTGCCCGACTGGCGTAGGAGACGCTTTCCGATGGAGGGGGATGTGTCTCCATGCTCCGTGTCTACTCGGTCTGGCTTCAGGGGATCCCGGTTCTCGCGGTGGTATTGCTGGCGGCCTGTGGGAGCAATGCTCCTGCCAAGCCAAAGCTCGGGATGGCGAACCCGGCGTCGGTCCACTGCGGAAAAGTCGGCGGGGAGCTTCGGATCGAGAGCCTGGGCGACCGGGGGGAGATCGGGGTCTGTTATTTCGAGGACGGACGCCAATGTGAAGAGTGGGCCCTCTTCCGGGGCGAGTGTCCGGTGGGGGGGCGTCGCGTGACCGGGTTCGTGACCGAGCGTGCACGCTACTGCGCGATCCGGGGGGGCCGGTACGAGATGACCCGGGCCGAGACGGCGACAGAGCCGGAGCGGGGCCGGTGCAGCCTGCCCGATGGAAGCGTCTGCGCTGCCGCCGGGGCCGGCAGCGGGAACTGCCCGTAAGCGCTGCCCCATACCGGAAGTTTCAAAGAATACACAATATAGACAGTGAGTTAGAGATGGGGTTGCCCTCGGCGGTGCGGTGCGTGGCGGCTGCAGCCAGGGTGTTTTTTTCGAGAATCCCTTGACGTGGGAATTTTACCCACCTAGATTGTGTGTGGGTAAGTTTCCCACATAGCGGCACTGGATGCCGCGCAACTGAGGAGCTCGAAAGCCATGTCGATCCGAAAACCCCTGATTCTGCTGCTTGTCTCTTTCCTGTTCGCCGGACCCGGAGCTGCCCAAACCATTGGCCCGGTTCCGATGTGCCTCGATACCAGTCGGGACGTCGATCCGCGCCGCTCGCTCTTCGTTACGGAACTCGACGTGGTCCAACAGGCTATCTCCATCCAGGACGTCTTCGAGAAGTTCGCGGCCGACGTTGGCGATTCGGGGGTCACTCCCCGTCGGCTCTGGGCACAGTGGTGGGACACGCAGAACCTGGGCCCGGGCCTGGGCTTCGGGTCCAATTGCGATGACGCTGTCAATTCCGATGGTGAGCCGGTGATCAACGGTTTCCCGATTCAGTGCCCGCGCAACGAGGGCACCGAGACGCGCGTCGATCCATTCACGCCGGGTACAGAGAGCTTCTACGAGCCCATCGCGCTGGTCAATCGCTTCGATCTCGCGCCCCTGGACGGAGCCAACTGCGGCGAGTATCGAGTCGTATTCGCGCGCCAGTCGGGTGTCTCGGATTTTGGCAACCGCAATCTGGTGATCTTCGAGGCGGTGCTTCCCAATCCGGAGCCGAGATGTGGTCTCGAGGGGTGTCGGATGGTGGCCCGCTTCTGGAAGAACCTCTCCCGGATCGACGATCCCGCGCGGCGTGCCGCCGCCTTGCGGCGATTCTATCTGGAGGGTTTTCCGAGCCGCGGCATCGCACCGGTGATTCACGCCAAACACTTCGGACCGGGCAGCGGCCAGATTCGCACCAACCAGTTCATGGAGGGTTCCGAGCCCAGGCTCTGGCAGCTCCGGGAGTTCAAGCTCACGCAGTTGTGCGAGGGTGATCCTAGCTTGTGCAGTCTCCAGTTCGTTCCTGTCACGGTCAAGGGCAACCCGTTCGGCGGGCTGTTCGATTCGACGACGGGTGACCACCGCACTCGGAGTTTCCAGCGCCACTATATGACCCAGGTCGAGAACCTGTCCGCGGCCGACGTGAACGAGTTCTTTGCGCGGGTCCCGGACCTCTACAACTCCGGCCAGAGCAACGCTCAGGGCACCGAGAACGACTACCCGGTGCATTTCGCTCAGAGTCCTCGCTTCGAACGAGCGCTCGAGAGACGGCTCCGGTTCCTGGGGATCCGTCTGAGACCGGACCATCTGGTCCGGCGTTCCATGGCCCTTTCCTGTGCAGGTTGTCACCAGCTCAGCAACGGCAGCCCCAATAACGACCTGGGCGGCGGAGTCGAGTGGCCGCCCTCGCTCGGTTTTGTCCATGTGACAGAGCAATTCACCGAGACCATTGACGGCAGCGAACACTTCGGCATCTCGCCGGCGCTCGAGCAGGTCTTTATTCCGCATCGCGAAGAGGTCTTCGAGAACTACCTCGACGACGTGTCCTGCTCGGATTGCCGGTCGGTGGCCCTCGAGCCGGGCGGGCCAGAAGAGCTCGTGCCGGTTTTGATCGCCACAGAAGACGGTGTGCCCGTGGAGGATGTGTCAGAGAAGGTGCGTGCCGCCGACGCCGATCTCAAGGCGGGCGCTGAGGAGGAGACGCTCGGAGGCTTGCGACTGGTTCACTAGTCCGTGGTCCGACGCGCTACGGAAAGCGCGCGGCCCCCGTGAAAACGCGGGCCGCGCGCTTTGATTTTTGTGTGCGTTCCGGCAATTCCGAGTGGTGCTTACAACGCTTCCGAGTGGTGCTTACAACGCTTCCGAGTGGTGCTTACAACGCTTCCGAGTGGTGCTTACAACGCTTCCGAGCGGTGCTTACAACGCTTCCGAGCGGTGCTTACAACGCTTCCGAGCGGTGCTTACAACGGGATGTGCCGGCGTCTCATGTGAACCATTGCACTGGCTATTACCAGCAGCGCCAGCATCCAGAGTCCGACTCGACTCGGCCCGGGCACCGCAGCAGTCGTGAGAAGCTCCCGGGCGTTCTTGCAGGCGATCTTCTCCGCCGTTTCCTGGGAGAGTTCGCCCAGGACTCCGCGGTAATAGGTCACGACCTGGTCGAGTTGTTCTCTGCGATCGTCGGAGGCGAGGTCGAGGCCGAACAGAAAACGGTCTGGGTGATCCTCGAATAGGCTTTTCCATTCCGGCCCGAGGCCGCCGGAGCCGTCGGTTCCTGTGCCGAGCGACTGCAGACCCATTGGCCAGCCGCGAATGTAGTACGGATTGCGGGTGGAGAGGTCGCCGTAGAGGTTCCCGTGCGCCTCGATCAGAGTGCGCACGGTGGTGGGGCCCGTATCTCCGAGGTGAGCCCAGATGAATCGCGTTTCCGGGTAGGCGGAGAGCGCCGCCTCCAGTTCGTCGATTCGAGAAGAGATGTCCACACCCGGGGCGCTCTTGTCGCGGGTCTCGAAGTGGATCGACACCGGTACTCTCCGAGATCCCGCTTCGGCGTAGATGGCCATGGCGACCGGGTGGTTGGCGGCGATGTTCGCAGCGAGACCGGTGGGACCACTGTGGCGCAGGGGGATCTCGCCAACACCCGTCGCGCCGGCCTGCAGCTGTGCAATGACGACACCGAGGGAAGTGGAATCGAAGGTCTTCTTGCCGCCCACGAGCGAGTAGGGCGCCCGCGCGAACGCGTAGACCGGGTAGGCACTTTCCGATTGCATGTCGAGGGCAGCCCCATTGGCAACCGAATCGGGTGTGGCCAGCGCGAGCATGCCGAGCGCGACTCCTGCGGCGGCCAGTTCGTCGAGTTCCGCCTCACCTTCGGGAGCGGTCGTGATGTTGCGCAGGTGATCGTGCCCATCGAATAGCCCCATGCTCGACGCCGGTAGCCCGGTGCCACACGCAATGGTCTCCACCGCACCCGCCGAGAGGGCCCCGGCTCCCACGGACACGCCGGCGAGAGTCACCGCGAGACTGCAGAAGGAAGCGGTGCGGGAGAGTACGGCAGTCATCGAACCCGAATTGCGTCGTCGATCTGCGCGCCGAAGAGTCTAGCCGGATTTCGTGTTCCGTTCCGGCGTTTCGATTGCTGGGCGTGTCTGGCTTTTTGGGTCCACGGATTCCGTCGGGCGCTATCTCCAGGCCTTCTTGTCCTGAACCCAGGTTTTTGCATTCTGGCGGATGGTCGGGTTTGCACCGCGCTTCGCCAGTTGTTCGGCCTGTTTTCGCGAGAGCCGCGCGTCGCGAACCAGTTGTGTCTGGATCGTCGCGTCGCGGCTTTCGATCACCTGCTCGAGAAGCTCTTGGGTCACGCTTTCCTCCAGCCGGCGGTTCAGGTAGGTGCGGCGGATCCGGGTTTCGTGCCCCCGTACCAGTTTGGGGTCGGAGCGGGCGACCCGCTCGAGTTGGTCGAGTCCGAGCTGCGGCGATTCGATCAGTTCTGCGAGGGCTGCCCGGGTCCGCTTTGCGTCCGATTCGGTGCGCACGGCTTCGAGGAAGGCGTCGACCTGCGTCCCATCGAGCGGCTGTGTGCTCGCGCGCAGTGCGTCGAGTGCCTGGTTCAGGGGAGGCGCGGGGTCCATCGTCATGAGTGGGCAGCCTAGCGCGGCCTCGAAGCCCTCGGTTTGAGGTGGCGGCTGCGGTGCCGTGCCCGACCGCCCAGCGGGAAGCGAAGCCCGGGCACTCGCGCGGGCCGGGACGCCGGCTGGTTGTTTCCGCGGGCGATGTCTCCTATGAATCTTCCGGGCCCAGCGAAGCCGCCCGGTGGGCAATTCGCGCGCCGCGTGATCTGAGGACCGATCCATCCGTTGAGTTCCCGAACGAAGCGTTTCGCAGCCGTCGAACCCGATGGCTCACCGGATGTGCGCGAGAAGGAAATCCTTCGCTTCTGGGAAGCGGCCGACGTCTACCGCCGGTCACTGGCCCCCGAGGAGAGCTCTGGGCGGTTCGTCTTCTACGAGGGACCGCCCACCGCGAATGGTGCACCGCATCCCGGGCACTGCCTCGGTCGAACCGTCAAGGACATCTTTCCCCGCTATCACGCCATGACAGGGCAGGTCGTGGAGCGGCGCGGTGGCTGGGATACCCACGGCCTTCCGGTCGAGGTCGAGGTCGCCAAGGAGCTCGGGATCCTCGATGGTGGAAAGGAGGCGATCGAGGCATACGGGGTCGCAAATTTCAATCGGGCCTGTCTGGGGTCCGTGTTTCGCTACCGCACGGAATGGGAAGATCTGACGCGCCGGATCGGATTCTGGATCGATCTCGAAGCCGCCTACGCCACCTACCGGAAGACCTACGTCGAGAGCGTCTGGTGGGCCCTGAAGATGCTCTTCGAGCGGGGCCTGCTCTATCGCGGCCGCAAGGTGGTCTGGTGGTGGGCGCAGGGTGGAACCGCGCTTTCCGCGGGGGAGGTGGCCGAGGGCTACCGCGACGTGCAGGACCCATCGATCGTCCTTCGATTCCCACTGCACGCAGACGATCAGGCGCGGCTTGGCCTCGACCGACCGGCGAGTCTCCTGGTCTGGACGACGACTCCGTGGACCCTGCCCAGCAATTGTGCGGCGTGTGTGCGGCCGGGGGAGCGCTACGTCGCCGCGGCCCCGGCTGGGAACACCGATGACTGCCTGATCGTTGCGGAATCACGGCTGACAGAAGTGCTGGGTGCCGATGCGATCCCGTTGAAGCATTTCACTGCGGCGGAGCTCGAGGGCTCCCGCTACCTGCCGTGCTTCACGAGCGGGGATGCAGGTGCCGCCGAGGGCCGTTGGCGCGTGGTGGCCGACGACTTCGTCGAGATGGATTCCGGCACGGGTATCGTTCACCTGGCGCCGGCCTTCGGGGAAGACGACTACCGCATCTGCGGGTCCGGACAGGTTCCCTTCGTCTGCGTGCTGAATCCCGACGGCACCTTTCCCGAGGATTTTGGCGAGCGCGACCCCAAGAGCGGTGAGTCCCTGGCCGGATCGTTCTGCAAGGACGCCGATTCCGCGTTGATCCGGCTGCTGAAGGAACGCGGGCTGCTCTTCTCCCAATCGACGCTTCAGCACAGTTACCCGTTCTGTCCGCGGGCTCCCTCGGATCCGCTGATCCAATTTGCCCGGGAGAGCTGGTTCATCGGAACCTCCGGGCTGCGCGACGAGTTTCTCGCAAACAACGCCCGGATCGAATGGAAACCGTCTCACGTGCGGGACGGTCGATTCGGGGACTTTCTGCGCGGGAACGTGGATTGGGCCATTTCGCGCGAGCGCTACTGGGGGACGCCACTTCCGGTCTGGGTGTGCGAGCAGACCGGGGAGACCGAATGCCTGGGCTCCATGGCGGAACTCCTGGCCAAGCCCGGGCTCGAGGGGGCCGAGGAGTGGGCGGCGCTGAAGAAGGAACAGCCCGACCTGGACGACGATCTGCAGATTCACCGTCCCTACATCGATGCGATCACCTACCGGAGCCCGGCAGACCCCGAAGCGCGCATGCGCCGGGTCCCCGAGATCGTCGACGTCTGGTTCGATTCCGGCTGCATGCCGTTTGCGCAATGGGGCTATCCCCATGTTCCGGGCTCGGAGAGCCTCTTCTCCGAGAGGTTCCCCGCGGATTTCATCAGCGAAGGTCTGGATCAGACGCGTGGCTGGTTCTACTCACTGCTTGCGGTGAGCACGATGTTGTTTCCCGATCGCGACGTCCCCCATCCGTTTCGCTCCTGCGTCTGTACCGGCATGGTATTGGGAGACGACGGCCTCAAGCTTTCGAAGCGGTTGAAGAACTATCGAGATCCCTTCGAGCTTTTCGAGCGCTACGGAGCGGACGCCGTGCGCTGGAGCCTCGTTTCCAAGAGTGACCCCACTTCTTCGGGGCGTCTGGACGAGAAGCAGGTGTCCGAAGCCCAGCGGGAGTTTCTCAATCGCTGGCTCAACGTCCTCAATTTCTTCGTCGAGTACGCAAACCTCGATGGCTTCGACCCGGAGGCCGGCGAATTGGCGTCGCCGCGCCCGGTCGCGGAACGGAGCCTGCTGGACCGCTGGATCCTCGCCGAGTTGGCGGACACGATCCGGCGGATTCGCACGGCGCTAGACGGCCTGGAGCTCCTGGACGCGACTCGCCGCGTGCTTCACTTCGTCGATTCCCTCTCGAACTGGTATGTGCGACGCAGCCGGCAACGGTTCTGGAGTCATGGCGCTTCCGATGATAAGGCGGACGCGTATCACACCCTGTACGCGTGCCTGGATGCTCTCTCGCGCCTGGCAGCCCCCTTTGTGCCGTTCACGGCCGAGTACAGCTGGCGCGTTCTGCAAGGGGCCGGAGAGGGCGACGACCGGAGCGTCCACCTGACGCGCTATCCGCGTCCCGACGAGTTTCCGTCGGATTCGGCGCTTTGCGAAGAGATGGCAGCCGTCCGGAGGGCGGTTTCGCTCGGTCTCTCCGCGCGCAAGCAGGCGAAGATCAAGGTGCGCCAGCCCCTCGCCGAAGCCCGTGTCGTCATCTCCGACGTCGCGGAGCGAGAGCGAATTCAGCGCCACGCGGATCTGATTGCGGGAGAGCTCAACGTCAAGCGGGTGTCCACTCCGCACGAACTCGATCAGTACGCCGACTTCGAGGTGAAGCCAAACTTTCGCAAGCTCGGAAAACGGCTGGGCCCCAAGATGAAGGTGCTCGCGCGTGTGCTCTCCGAGAGCGACGGCGGAACCTGGTTGCGGAAGATCGAAGAGGGCGGCATCCCGGTCGAGCTCGAGGGCGAGCGCATTCTTCTGGGAGCCGATGAGATCGAGGTTCGAATCCTGCCGAAGGAAGGATTCTCTGCAGCCGGGGACACGAAGATGCTCGTCGCGATTGCGACGGAAGTCGACGAAGAGCTCCGCCTCGAGGGCCTGGCCCGGGAAATGATCCGGGCGGCCCAGCAGGTTCGCAAGGATCTCGGGCTCGCGTACAGCGACCGGGTTTCGCTCGGCATTCGGACCGAAGAGCCGCGTCTTCGCGCGGCGGCAGAGCGTCATCGGGATCTCATCGGCCGCGAAGTCCTGGCTCAGGTCGTCAACGTGGAAGAAGCGGCCGCGCAGCAGCCAGCCATCCAGCTGGAAGAGGGTTCCTTCTCCGTTTCGATTGTGCCGCTTCCGGCCGCCGAGTGATCGGCGGAGGCGAGCGGGGCTACCGGGTGTTTTTTACCTCTCTCGAGGAGAAAAAATCGAGGAGGCTCCTGTTGACGGAATGACACCATCCCGTCGGGGTGGGGTAGAATGACCCTGTTGTCGGCGGAGGGATTCATGAGCGATGCGAGCCCGGATCTGCTGAGCCAGCTGCTGGGCTCCAGCCTGCCCTCTACCCCGGAGGAGATGCGCGAGCTGCTCGAGCGCTTCGGCGGTCTTCTGAACCAGGGCCTTCCGGAGGTGGGTGCATTCCACGAGGCCGTGCCCGTGTGTGACGGCGTCGTGACGGACGTGGTCGTACCCCGGGGCGACGGGCCGCATCCGGTTCTGGTCTATTTCCACGGTGGCGGTTGGATCTGCGGCAGCCCGACAACGCACCGGAAGCTCGGCCATCGTTTTGCGGAGGCCGGCTTTCTGGTGCTGAACGTCGACTACCGCCTGGCGCCGGAATACCCTTTCCCCACGCCCTTCGAAGACTGCATGTCTGCACTGCGTTGGGCCCACGCGGAGTGCGCTCGCTGGGGCGGCGATCCGGAGCGCTTCTTCGTGGGTGGCGACAGCGCCGGCGCCAACCTTTCGGCAGCTGCCGCCGTTGCACTCGCCGGAGATCCCGCCTGCCCCAAGGCGGCGCTGCTGATCTACGGTGTCTTCGACTTCGCGGCTTTGGGCGGCCTGCCGACGTCCGAACTCGATTCGAACCTGGCCGTCTCCGGGAACGATGGTGAGAAGCTGATCGAATTGATGATGGGCTCGTATCTCGGGAGCGACCGCAGCGATGAGCTGCTGTGCGATCCTCGGGTGAGCCCGCTGCACGCGGCCGAGAAGCTCCCGCCGAGCCACGTCGTCGTGGGGTCGGCGGATGTTCTCGCCTCCCAGTCCGAAAGTCTGGTGAAGCAACTGGAGAAGGCGGGCATTACCCACGAGCACTTCGTGGACGCGGAAATGCCGCACGGATACGTTCAGATGGAGTTTCTTCCGCCGGCCCGTCCGGCCATCGAGCGCATGGTCGAGTTTCTCCGACGCACGCCCTGACGGTGGGCCGAGTCGATTGCAGTAGCTTCGGTTGAAGTGGAGCAGAGTTGAAGCAGCGCGAAGTGGACGAAACCCGAGGGGAAATGGGGGGGCGGCGATCCGCCGGGACGTCTCCCCGGGCCGGAGGGGGGCTCTGGCTCACGGAGCCTTTGCGCGACATCTTCGATGCCTCCGCCCAGCGCCGCGTTCTCGTCTGGGTTTCGCTCGCCGCTGCGACGGCGTTGACCCTCGAGTTCGCTTATATAGCCTGGACGCGGCAGACGGTCGGACCGGCCGAGCAGTTCGGGTTCTGGTTCGGCTTGGCCGCCTTCCTGGCCGTGCCGGTGGTGATGCGGGTCACCGCTTCGACGGCAGCCGGTTCTTTCATCGTGCTGGTCGCCATGTCGGGTCTGGTCATCGTACCGGCCTATTACCAGGGCGGTGCCTCCGCGATCTTCACCATCTGGTTCCTGCTCATCCCCTTGATGGCGGGCTTCCTGCTGGGGCATCGCTTTGCCGTGCTCCTGGGAATCCTCGGGGTGGGAGTCACGAGCGCGCTCTTCGGCCTGGAGGTGTTCGGTCTGCTTCCGAAGCCCTCCAAGACGATCGATCCCGTGCCGGCGTGGCTGAATCTGGTGATGGTCATTGCCTTTAGCGCGACGGTCGGGGCCGTGTCGTCCAAGGCGTTCCTGACTTCTTCGCGGCGCATCCGCGAGGCCACGCTTGCAGAAGCCGCGAAGTCCCGCGCGCTGGAGGCGGCCATCGAGGGCATTGCCGAGGTCGATGGCCGGGGATGCTTCCGGAGCGTAAACCACTCGTTTGCCGCCATGCACGGCTGTTCGATTGAAGATCTCGTCGGAAGCCTCGCCGCGGGGTGGGTGCACTCCGACGATCGGATCGAGTTGGACCGGGCCAGCGCCGCGCTGGCGGACGGGGAGAAAGCGGAAGTCACTCTGCGGGGACGCAGGCCCGATGGAGGCTATTTCTTCGAGAGCCTCGTGCTCGTTGGAAATCCCGACGGCGAGCCGGGGGATCACTACCGGTTTGCTCGCGATGTGACGCGTCAGAAGGCGTTGAGTGAGCAGCTGAACCAATCTTCGAAAATGGAGGCGATCGGGCGGCTGGCTGGTGGAATCGCCCACGATTTCAACAACCTGTTGATGACCATTCTGACGGCTACCGAGCGCCTGGGAGATCAGATCGAGGGCTCGCCGCGGGCCGAGCGGGCCCGGGAGCTACTCGATTGGGTCGACACAGCGGCTCGGCGCGCGGCCGTCCTGACGCGTCAACTGCTGGACTTCAGCCACGTCCAAGCCCCCGAATACACGACCATCGCCGTGCACGAGAGCCTCGAGCGCCTGGTCGATGTGCTGGCGCCGACGCTGGGTTTTTCGATCGATGTGGTCAGCGAGTTTTCCACTACCCCGCTCCACACGGTAGGGGATGTGGCGCGCTTCGAGAGCGGCCTGATGAATCTGGCCGTCAATGCACGGGATGCCATGCCGGAGGGAGGCACGCTGTGTTTCCGAACGGGGCAGTGCGGGCTCGACCCCGACGACCCACAGTTTGCGGCCTTTCACCTCGAGAGCGACAGCTTCGTGAGCATAGAGGTCTCGGACACCGGCGTGGGCATCAGTACCGAAACGCTGGAAAAGATCTTCGACCCCTTCTTTACGACCAAGATGATGGGCAAGGGAACAGGGCTCGGCCTTTCCCTCTTCTACTCCTACACGCGTGAAGTGGGGGGGGTTCTAAAGGTCGATAGCGAGCCGGGTGTTGGCACGACCGTGCGCATCTATCTCCCGCTCGCCAGCCCGCCGGCCGTTGCGGTCAAGTCGCAGCCGGTGGCGCGGGAGCGCTGCCGCGGCGCCACCGTCCTGCTGGCCGAAGACGAACCGATCGTCGCTGAGTTGATTCGGGGCATCTTGACCGAGTGCGGCTACAGCGTGATCGAGTGCTCCGACGGCCGGCAGGCACTCGATTCCTTAGAGGAGGCGGGAGATTCGGTGGATCTGGTCCTGCTCGACTATCGCATGCCCAACCTCAACGGCATCGAAGTCTTCGACGCCATTCACGCGGCGTCTCCCGGGCTCCCGGTGATCCTGATGAGTGGCGCCATCAAGGCATCCCAACTGGAGAGCCTTCGCGCCCGGGGGTTGCGGTCGGTGCTTCGCAAGCCCTGCTCGCGCGATGAATTGCTGAGGGAAGTGAGTGCGGCCCTGGATGACGGGGAGGTGGCTTCGTGAGCCGCCGGGTGCGCGTTGGCGTCGGCCGAGACGATCCCTGTAGGCACTCCTCCCCCGGTCATGCGAGGTCCGACTCGAGACGCGGACCGGGCTAGGGCGATTTCTCCAAGTCGCCCAGGGGCGTCCCCAGCCGCCCGAGTCGCTCTTCGACCTGCGCTTTCGCGAGTGTGCACTGCATGTCGAATGCCTGGCAGCTCTGCCAGGCGGCAAGCAGCCGATCGCGCCGGAAGGGCGCAGCGTGCGTGTAGTAGTTCTCGAAGTGCCGAGTTGTGCGCTGGACCTCGGCCAGCGTCAGTTTGCTTCGCGTCATTGCAGTGTCGGCGGTGTAAAAGTCTGCGAGTTCATCGAGCAGAGCGTCCGTCGTATGCCCGGGGAAAAGCTTTTGAGCTCGCTTCTCCAGCGCCGTACGGGCTTCCGAGACCGGTTGTTCGTAGCGCCAGCGCGCCAGTAGTGCAGCGCACTCGTTTGCGCGGGTGCGGCACGCCTGGTCGGTAATGGCTTCCCAGGTGGACTCGGGAAGTCGCCCGCCGTGTCGGAGCGCGAGCTTTTGCACCAGGGAATTGCGTGCCCCCACTCGCGCCGGGTCGAGATGTGCAGTCGATGGCAGGCCGGCGATTGCCCCCGCGAAGAATGCCCGGGCTGCCTGGTGGTTCAGGATCGGGTGAAGGAGTGTATGCAGGTTTCCCTCGCTGTGAAGCGCGTGCACCACCCCGACGGGAAGGATCTCATGGGCCAGCAGGGCGGGCAGGTTGGGGATCCCCGCGCGACGCAGCCCGGCTGCGAAATCGGGCCTGGCCACGCGGCGTTCGAGGCGCTCGAGGTCGAGGAATAGATCGGGTTGCCGAGCCCCCAGGAGCAACAGGTCCGGGCCCGTTGCGAACCAGACGGACACACCGTCGAAGACCGAGCGGTAGGTGCGGAGCACCATCTCGATCGTGGCTGTGTCGATTTCGTAGGCGTGGAACCACTGGGCGAAGACGCCCGAAGGAGTCAGCCGGTCCCGGGCAGATTCGAGAAACTCGCGGCTGAAGAGCATCTCGACGCCGGTCACCCACGGGTTGCTGGGCTCCGAAACGATTGCGTCGTACAGATTCTTGTCCCGCAGCAGGGTGCGGTAGGCGTCTCCGTGGCGGACTTGGATCTTCGGGTTGTGTGAGGCGTTCATGTTGCCGCCGTCGAAAAACGGTGCAGCGTCGATCACACCGCGCGAAATCTCTGCGACCACCACTTCCTCGACAGTTCTGATCGATGCGATTTCAGCGGCGGTGACACCGGTTCCGTAGCCGATCACGAAAGCGCGCTCGCAGGAATTGGTGAACAGGCAGGGCAGGATTCCCGCGAGTGCCATCGTCGGGTAGTCCGCAACCAGAGATCCGTCGGCCTTGCCATTGGTGACGATGGCTCGATTCGATCGGCGCCCGCTGGCGGCGGCCTGCTGGGGCGACAGGGGCAGTTCCTTGACGGCAACGGATGAGTTCGGGTCGTCCTCGTAGTGGAGAATTTTCGCCTGCGCCGTCGTCGCGAAGAAGAGGTCGGGGCCGCGGTAGGAAACCGGAAGGACCGAGCGGCTCCGAAAGGGGCCGGAGGCAAGTCGGACGGGGTCCCACGCTGGGAGCGTCGTCAGGGCCAGGACGGCCAGCGCGAATCCCGCAGCGCCGATCCAGCGCCGGGAACTCGTGGCGAGCCGGGTATTGAGGATCGCGGCGGCCCCGGTAGCAGCGCCGACTGCGATGCGGTAGACGTGGTCCAGGTCGACCCAGAAAAGGAGCGCGTAGCCTCCGAGTAGCGCGCCCAACAGGCTTCCGACCGTATTCCACGCATACAGACGTCCCGCCACGTCGCCCAATGCACCGACCTCCTGTCTCAGGTGGTGGAAGAGCAGCGGAAGCAGGCTGCCCGCGAGAGCGATGGGAATGACGAATACGACCAGAATGCTCAGAAGGCTTGCTAGGTGGTACGGATAGAAGGCCCCGTCGTGGGATGCAAAGAACGTGCGCAGCACGTGGGCGTAGTAGGGACCGTCCTGGAGCGGGATATGCAGTGCGACCAGAAAGGCCGCGAAGAGCCAGGCGCAGACCACGAGTGCTCCCGGTCGAACGCGCGGCAGCGTCGAAACGACGAGGCTCCCCAGAGCAATGCAGAAGACGAAGACGCCGACCGTGACGGCAAAGGTGAACTCGGAGGCTCCGAAACTGAGTCCGCTCAGGCGGATCAGCACCGTCTGGAGCGTCAGCGTGGAAAAGCCCAGAAGCACCGCGGCGGTGGCGTAGGCGGGCAGGCCTCTCACCCGTGCGATGGCTTCGCCGGCGGCTGCGGGGGAGCGCTGTGCGGGAACCAGACCGAGGGCCAGAAATGCGGCGCCCGCGGCGAGGTTTACGACCCCCATTGCGCGGAGCACCCCCTCGAGTCCGAGATAGGGGATGAGAAAGAATCCGGCCGCCAGCGTTCCGGCGAACGCGCCGGCTGTATTGGTGCCGTACACCAGGGCGTGGGTCCGCGTGGCGTCGTCGAGGTTTCGCGGAAGGGTCTGGGTCAGAATGGGGATCGTGCTCCCCATCAGCACGGTAGGGGGGGCAATGAGGAGTGTCGTGAGGGCCAGGTCGATGGCGAATGCCATGCCTTCGCCGTGGGCGGGGATCCGGATGGAGAGCGCGTGGATCCACTGGAAGAAAACCGGAAATGCCAGCGCCCACGACCCGATTCCAATCTCGATGCACCCGTAGAGGGCGAGCAGGCGCGGGGGGCGGCCCTCGCGCCGGGCCCGTGCGACCAGGCGTCGGGTCACGCGACCGAATAGCGCGTAGCCCACCGCCAGGCCCCCCAGGAAGAGCGCCAGAACGGCAGCCGTCGACTCGCTGTGGGATCCGAGCAACGTGGCGATGGAGCGTTGCCAGGCCACCTCGTAGACCAGACCGGTGAAGCCCGTGAGCGCGGTCAAGAGCAACGCTGTGACGCGAACGGACAAATTCATCCTCCGATACGCATGACGAACCGATTCTGGAGTTTGGCACAGCCCCAATGCCGAGGCATCGCAGCTGTCCGAGGTCGCGGGCCCTCTATCCGGAGCAGAGAGCCGGGTCAGTCGCTCGGAGGGCGCGTTCCGGGGGTTGGCTGTAGGGGGAAATCGGAACACAGACCATCGGCGATACTTCGATACGCGTCGGCTGGAAATTTCAACCGGGCCCAGCGCCAGACCACGTTCAGCGCGTGGCAGCGTTCCCGAGTGTCGTCGAAGCTGGAGTCGGCGAGGATATCGCTCACCACGGACGCGATGCTCTGTGTCGATCGCGCCATGCTCACGCCCCCACCCGCCGGTGTGTCCAGTATGGCAAAGTGGTCCGCTCCGGGTTCCCAGGCGGTCCAGCGAATGGCGTCTCCGCGGCTCCCGCGGGCGGGATCTCCATTGCGCGCGAATTCCGCCCAGTAGGACATCATGGTGGCAGATAGGGCTTCCCGGCCCTCGGCATTTTCGGGCGTGAAGAGCTGGGCACCCTCGCTCCCCATGTACCAGTGGCCGAAGACGAAGGGGATTTCGAAGCCGTGGGATGCACCGAGCATCTCGGGGAGGTCGGCGCCCGAGATGCGTGGCTCTTCGTCCCAGTCGAATCGATAGGCGAAGACGGATCCGGGTCGGTGGCGTGCAAGCGAGTGCGCCACCTCGTCTACTGCGATCGCCTTCCAGATCCGCGTCATGTAGGCGGCGTTGCGGTAATAGCGTTGCGGGTCGCGCAGTTTGGGGTAATACCAGAACCACCAGCGGACGTATTCCGGATCCAAGAAGAGGAAGATCCGCTCCTCGTTTCGGTTCGTGCCCAGAATGAGCGGGACGGGGTGGATTCCGTTCGGGGCCTCGAGCTGCTGCGCCAGGGGAGCGGATGGCAGGACGGTGCCGTCGCGAAAGACGAGAGGGATGCTTTTGAATTTTCCGTAGGCGGTATAGATTTCCTCAACGCTCTTGCCCCGCAGGTATTGCGCGGTTTCGCTCTTGCTCCAGCGGGCGAGGGTCTGCTTGGCAGCTTCGCGATCCACAGCGGTCCCATCCGACTGCAGCAATTTCAGCAGGAGTTCCCCCGAACTCTGTCGGCTTCCGGGTTCCGATGCGTCCCAGAAGTTCTCGGCCTCAGCTGGGGTAGCGCTCCAGGTGACCCCACTCTGTGAAATCGCTCGATGGAACAGGCCGCGGGTCAGCGGTGACGTCAGGAGCGAGAGTACGTTCCAACCGCCCGCAGACTCTCCGAACAGGGTGATGTTGTCGGGATCTCCGCCAAAGCTCGCGATGTTGGTGCGGACCCACTCCAAAGCCAGGATCAGATCCAGGGTTCCAAAGTTTCCCGAGGCATCGATGGGATCGCTTCCCTTGCGCAGGGCCGCGTGTCGAAGCCAACCGAGGGGGCCGAGGCGATAGTTGACCGTGGCGACGATCACGTTCTCGCGGGTGGCGAGGGCACTTCCGTCGTAGAAGCTGGAGGTCCCGATGGTATTGCCGCCCCCGTAGATCCACAGCATCACCGGTAGCCGCCGCTGTCTCGAGGGCAGTTGGTCGGGGGCCAGCGCGGGCGAGTAGACGTTGAGGAAGAGGCAGTTCTCGTCGCCCACGAGCGTACCGGGCGGTACAGATTCGTCGCCGCCCAGGAAGTTCGCGAATTGGGGGCAGGGGGAGCCGAAAGACAGGGCTTTGTGCGTGCCGCTTCGGGGCGCGAGGGCGCGCGGTGCCCGCCAGCGCAATGCGCCCTCGGGAGGGTCCGCGTAGGGAATCCCCAGCCATGCATAGCCGCCGTGGCGCCCGGGCGCACCGATCACGGAGCCGGCGGGCGGGTGCCGAAGCGAGAGGGGAGCCGGCGCGGGCCTTTCCCCCGCGACCTGAGCGCTGCAGGAGAGCGTGAGGATGGCCAGTGCGACGAGCCATTCGAGCAGGTGATTCAGCTGTTCATCTCCCGTGGGTCGCAGTGCCCGCTGGCGGTTCGGGAGCCGCTCGACTCTCCGGCTGCACAGGCGGAAACGGCAGAGCCGTCGCTCGTTCTGGCGGGCAACTCCCGCGGCCTGGATTCTCCACGCTTCCCGGTGGCAGCGTCAACTGCCCCCGCTATCCGGGCCCGCGGGCGTAGCCCGAAGCGGGCCGGAAGCTTCACCGCGGTGTCCGGCCCGAAGAGCCGGCAATCGCTCCGGTCACGAGACGCGTCTCAGGAGGCTTGACTCTGGCTCGGATCTGGCGTCTTCTTCTGACTCGGGCCTGTCTCCGGGTATGGAGGTTCGCGTTTCCCACGGCTGCTGTCTCGGCGGGACCGCTTCGGAAACTGGGGGATCGGGATGGAATCCGAGAAACAGGGGGGCAGCGCCGAGGTCGAGCGACGCAAATCTGTGCGCTCGGACGTTTCCGTACGCGTCGAGTACCGCACGGTGGACCAGTTCTTCACGGACTTCGCCCGCAATATCAATGAGGGTGGCCTGTTCGTTGGAACAGAGAATCTCCACCCTGTGGGCACGCGGGTCGCACTCCAGTTCGAGCTTCCGGGCGGCGGCGAGCCCGTGAAAGTGACGGGAATCGTGGTCCGAAAATCTGATGGGCCTGGGGGTGAGCCCGCTGGAATGGGCATCGAGTTCGAGGAACTCGCCCCCGCCGACCGCCTGCGCATCAATGAGCTGGTCCGCAACCTGCGCACTGCCGCAAGCGACAGCGGATAGGAAGTTCTTCTTCCCGGCGAGTTGGGCCGATGCGGTGAGGCGTCCGAATAGGCACCCGAGCTGCCCCGGGCTGCCGATTGCTAGGGGTTCATTTCGTAGCGGTTCGCCAGGGGCAGGACCTGCTCTTCCCAGATCTGTGCGTAACGCCCTGCGTCGGCGACGGGCTTCTGGATCATTCGCAGGCAGTACTCCATTTGTTCCGGTGTACTGCTCGGCTTGCCGTAGAGCTGAAGCGCGAAGTCCGAGAAATCCCGGATCAGTACGTCGAATATCTGGTCCACCAGCGCTGTCTCGAGCTCGTAGATGCGGGCATTTTCGAGCAGCAGCTGGGCGTAGACGACCAGCGTGAAGATTTCGCCGACCGCCATCAGGAAATCGATGTCGTTCGCCTGGCTGGCGCCAGGGGTGGCTCGTTCCAGCATTTCCCTGAATACGGCGGTCTGTGCGCAGAACCGTTCCACGTTGGGAAGGTTCCAGGATTCGAATACGGGCTCGTAGGGGTGGAACTGGATGTGTCCGAGTCCCTTGGTCGGCCCCTGGGAAAACAGGAAGTCGTCGTTGGCGGCGTCGTCGCGGCGCGGGATCTCCGGGTATTCGGAGGGGTTGAAGAAGTAGTTCGGCATGAACTTGATGATCAGGGCGATGTTGACGTGAACGGTTCCCTCCAGCTTGGGCAGGGCCCGAATGTCACGTGCCGCCATCTCGAAGTAGGTGTCGCGCTCGAATCCCTTGGCCGCGATCACGTCCCAGAGATGGTTGATCACGTCCTCTCCCTGTGTCGTGACCTTCATCTTGACCACCGAGTTGTAGAGCAGGTACCGGCGGTCTTCCGAGCTGGCGGAACGCAAGTAGTCGGCTGCTCGAAGCGCGACGAGCTTCATCGCGACCAGCCGGGTATAGGCGTCGGTGAAGAGCTGTTTCACGTGGGGAAAGTCGGTGACTGCCTGTCCGTAGAGGCGCCGGTTCGCAGCGTGGGCGAAGGCCTCGTAGAGCGCGTGGGTGCAGATTCCGATCGAGGCCCAGCCGAGATTGAACTTGCCGACGTTCACGGTATTGAGTGCCGCGTCCCAGGCGTCTCGGCCTTTCGAAAGGATGTCGTCCTCCGTGATCGGGTAGTCGTGCAGGGCGAAGCTCGAGACGTAGGACTGGCTATTGACCACGTTCCGGATGCACTCGTAGCGCTCGTGCCCAGATTCGGCGGCGAAGAAGACGTAGTCCCCGGAATCGGAGAGCTTTCCGAAGGTCGAAACCAGGGCCGCGCGGTTTCCGTTTCCGATGTAGTACTTCTCGCCGTTCGCGAGGTAATTTCCTTCGGGCTGCGGTGCGAGTTGCATCTCTGAGGAGTAGACGTCGGCGCCGTGGGTGCGCTCGGAAAGCCCGAAGGCGAAGATTCCCCCATCTTCGAGGAGTTGCGCGGTGCGCTCCTTCAGGGCTTCGTTCTGGCTCATCCAGATGGGCCCCAGCCCCAGGACGGAGACCTGCCAGCTGTACCAGTAATGGAGCCCGTAGAAGCCGAGGATCTCGGCGAATTCGCAGATCCGCCAGGTGTCCCAACGCGAATCGGGAGCGCCATATCCGGACGGAGTCAGAATCGTGGAGAAGATCTTTTCTTTCTTGATGAATTCGAGAAAGTCCGCGTACCAGGTCCGTTCGCGGTCGTCTTCCTTGAGCCGGCGGAGTCCCTTGGCCTCGAAGAATTCAATCGTCTTGCGCATGACATCGCGGGAGCGCTCGTCCGGGTAGCTCCGGTCGTGGTTCTTGGGGTCGAGGAGGATCATCGCGCTCTCCCTGTCCGGCGCGTCCGGCTTCTGCGCCGAGGCGATTGTGTCAGATCGGACAGCCACTGCGCTACCGGAGATTCCCGCGCGGCACCGGGGCCGGACGCTTCGCGGCCGTGGAGGGTTTGGATCAGCGTTCGAGCGCGGAAGCGGAACGTCTCGAGCTGAGGGGAAGAATTGCCGCTGCGGCCACGCCCACGACCAGCGCACGTGCGGCGAGCGAGGCCAGGGGGCTCTCCACTGTCGCCGTGATGATCAGCAATGCGATGGCGGCGACCACGTAGCAGACGACCACCCCGAGCATGGCACCGATCTGGAAGCGCAGGTCGGACTGGCGTTGTGTGAAGTGGCAGAGCGCACCGGTGTACACCAACTCCCCCACGAATGTACCGATGGCGGCCCCGGCGATACCGAATAGCGGGATCAATACGAGCGTGAGCAGAACGTTGATCGTCGCCCCGCTCCAGGCGGCGACCGAATCGGTTGAGGTCCGTTTGCTGATCAGAATCCCGAGGTTGGTGATTTCCGCCGATGCGTGGAGCACGGCGGCACCGATGAGCCACGGAATCACTCTGTACCCCGCGGCGTACTCCGGGGGAACGAGGACCGCGAGGATCTCCGGGGCTCCCGCCGTGACGGCGAGCCCTACCAGGGAGAGCGCACCGGCGTAGTACCCGAGGGTTCTCCGGTAGAAGTCGTTCCGCTCTTCGGCGGGTGAATCGATCATGCGCATCGCGTGCGGAGACCAGGCCTGGCGGAAGATCGTGGCCAGCACCTGGACTGCGAATGAGATCCGTGCGGATACGGCGAAGATGCTCACCCCGCCGATACCGAGGAACATCAGCAGCAGAAAACGGTCCGCCGTGCGGTTCACGTGTCCGACGAGAACACCGGGTAGCAGCGGAAGGCTGTAGCGGAGCGAACGGCGCACGAGCTCGGGAGAGAGATCGACCGTGAGCAGGCTTCTCGTCCAGAACAGACCCAGCAGCAGGCGCGCGGCTTCTGCGACGGCCAGCGCCGCGAAGACTCCCACCAGACCGCTTCCGAGTTCGACGACGAAGAACACCGCGAGCCCCGCGTACGTCACGGCCTGGCCCACGTTCAGAAGGTTGAAACGGGTGATCTGGCGCTGCATGCGCAGCAGTGTCTGGGGGATGGCGGACGCCGAGCTCAGCGCGGCGGTCACGAGGCCCAGGCGGACGTAGGTGGCGGAGGCCTCGTCTTCCAGCAGCAGATCGGCGATTGCCCCGGCAAATGGCCACACCGGCGCCAGTACCAGCAGGGCAAAGCCGGCTACGCACGCGAGGAGAGACGAGTAGAGCCGATTGAGTTCTCCGGAATCGCGGCTTTCGATGAAATGGCGCTTGAGCGCGCTCGGTAGCGCCAGGCGCGTGAGCGTTGCGAGCAATACGGTGACGACTGCGATCACGTCGATCGCGCCGTACTCGTCAACCGAGAAGACCCGGGTGAAGAAGGGCAGCAGCAGCAGGCCGGTCGCCCGGGAGAACAAGTCCATCACGCCGTAGTGGGCGAAGTCGCGCCCGAGCATGCGGAACCGGTGTTCGGCGTCCGGGCCGTTCCCGGTAACGCTCACGTCGAAGAATCCGTGCTGCGTCGCAGGGGGCCGGACGTGGTGCCGTTTTCGAGCGCCTGACTCGCCGGTTCGTAGCGAGTCGCGAAGGGCGTCGCAGATACGGCGCTGGCCGCCGGTCTCGTGACCCCCGCCCCCAGAATAATGGCGTCCAAGAGCGGATGAGGGTACCCACGCCGCCGTTGCGCGGCAAGCCGGCCGGAAGCCGACGCCGTGTTTTTACGGGTGCCAACCGGGAGCCGGGTCGTTGTACGAAGATCGCCGTCAGCTCGGGAATTATGCGAAGGTTTGGATCGGGCTGCCGGGGAGTGCAAAGCCATGAGACGCCTCGCCATCGTTGCCTTTCTCTTTGGCCTGAGCGGCGTTGCCGCGATGGTTTACCAGGTAGCGTGGCAGCGGATCCTGGCCTTCCACAGCGGTGTCGGAATCGACTCCGTCGCGGTGATCGTCTCCGCATTCATGGCCGGGCTTGGACTCGGGTCGTACACCGGCGGGCGCATGAGCGCTCGAGTCGACGCTCCGCGCGCACTTGTTGTCTTCGCTGGGATCGAGCTGGCGCTCGGACTTTTCGCCTCGCTGAGTTGCTGGTTCTACTACGACCTGCTCTACACCCGGTTTGCCGCCTCCTACGGCTCGGGTTCAGGTGCGGTCCTGCTGCACTTCCTGACTCTGCTGCCGCCGACCACGTTGATGGGCATGTCGCTGCCCTTCCTGGTGCGTGCGACGGTTCGCGACCCGACGACGGCCGCCCGCACGATCGGCATGTTGTACGGAATCAACGTGCTCGGCGCGGCCGCGGGAGCATTGCTCACGCCGTGGGTTCTAATCCGCTTGTTCGGCATCGAGGGTGCCGTAGGGTTCGGCGCTGCTTGCAACGTGCTAGCGGGGCTGACCGTCTGGACCATTGGTCGGACCGGAGGGGTATCTCCCGAACCGGCGGCTCCACCTCTGGCACGGACACAAGCGGTCGAGGGGGAGCCGGCCGGCAGCCAGCCCTTCGCGCTCTGGGTCGCTCTCTATGCCCTGAGTGGCTTCTGCGCTCTGGGCCTCGAGATCCTGTGGTTCCGGATCGTCGACGTCGCGGTCAAGTCGACCGCGTTCACCTTCGGAACGGTGCTCGCTTTCTACCTCGTTGGGCTCGGTGCCGGGAGCATCGTGGGGGGGCGTGTCGCCGTTCGGCTGGCACGGCCGCTCGAGACCTTTCTAACGCTTCAGTGCGGGCTCCTCGCCTACGCAGCCCTGGCGCTCGTCGTGCTAGTGGCGCTGCCGGAAGAGACGCCGTCATTTACCGGCCTCATCGAATACTGGCGCGCCTACAGTGGCTTCGAGTTGGGCGGTTCCGCCGAATGGAAGTGGATCCTGGGTTTGTACGTGGGCCTCCCGTTGTTCCTCTACGGCCCTCCCACATTCCTGATGGGCCTCTCCTTCGGCGTGCTGCAGCGAGCGGTTCAAGACGATGTGCAAACGAGCGGCCTCAAGGTCGGTGTGCTCCAGGCGGCCAATATCGCGGGCAACGTGCTCGGGAGCCTGTTGACCGGTCTCCTCCTGCTCGGCTGGCTGGGGACTTCGGGATCGTTTCGCCTGCTTCTGGTCGTGGGGGTGGTATTTGGAGTGCTCGGCGTGCGCCACTACGGCGCGCGAGGCCGGTTTGGGGTGCTCGCGGTCGTCCTGGCGCTGCTGGTGTTCCTCGTACCCGATGGAGAGCGGCTCTGGAACCGGCTTCACGGTGATCACCGGGGTCGGGTGCTCTTCGAAGAGGACGGCACCGGGGTCGCGGCGATCACGCCGGACGGGGGGAAGCTGCGCCTCTCGGTGAACGGAAAGGGCCATAGCTGGCTTCCGTTTGGCAATATGCACAGCATCCTCGGTGCACTCCCGGCCGCCCTGCACCCGGATCCCATCGACGTGGCGATCGTTGGGCTGGGTTCGGGAGACACGGCATGGGCGGCGGGTTTTCGCGAAGCGACGCGCCACCTGGTCGTCTACGAGATCGTGGCGCCCGAAAAGCGTCTGCTGGAGCGCCTCGCTTCGCCGGCTTTTCCCCAACTGAGACGCTTTCTGAGAGATCCCCGGCTCGATCTTCGCATTGCTGATGGACGCAATGCGCTGCTGAACGACGAGACTTCCTACGATGTGATCGAAGCCGATGCGCTGCGACCGCGCAGCGCCTACGCCGGGAATCTCTATTCGGTCGAGTTCTTTCGGCTGGCGGCGCAGCGTCTGAAGCCGGGCGGCTTGATGTGTACGTGGGCGCCGACGCCACGCGTACGAGCGGCTTTTCTCAGCGTGTTTCCGAACGTGGTGGAGTTTCAGCGGGGGAAAGTGCTCGTGGGGAGTCTGGAGCAACTGGATTTCGGGCCCGACGTATGGGCAGAACGACTCCAGAGGCACGGAGCACGCGAGTACCTGGGCTCCCGGCTCGCGGAAAAAATTGCCCATGTCGTGCAGACGGCGCGCTCCGCGGAGCACAGCACCGCAGACCGCGTCGAGGTGAATCGAGACCTGTTCCCAAGAGACGAGTTCCGCACACCCGATTGAGCAGCGCTTGGGCAAGCGCTGGACCCCGCGACTCGCTGGGCGGCGGGAAATGGGTTGTCTCCGACGAGCCCCAGGCATTTCTGCGCGGTATTGAGCGCCAGCATCCGCTGGATCTCGTTCTCTTCGACCCCGGCGGAGGCGGCCCGCAGGTACTTCCGCGTGTAGAGATACGCGCCCTCGACCTGCGGGTAGTCGCTACCCCCACAGGGTCGAGTCGGCTCGGACCCCTAGTCCAGGTACCCGAGGGCGCGAAGCGCTTCGCGCTCCTGGTCGGTGAGCGGTTCTGGTTGCGGCGCGCCGAGCGCCAGCCGGTCGGCGTGGCGCAGGCGCTCCAGCCGGTGTTCGAGTTGTTTCCGCTGGGTCCGGTGAGAGGGGTCCCCTGAAAGATCGTTTTCTTCGGCGGGATCTGCGCGCAGGTCGTAGAGCCGGAGCTTCTGGGTGTCCCGATTCTTGACCAGCTTGAGGCCATCGACCACGAGCGAGGCCCGCTCACCGTCTCGGTCGAGGGGTGATTCCACGATGGCGAAGATCTCTCGGCCTTCGGGCGTGGGCTGGCGCAGGTCCGTTCCGCGGAGGCGGGGATCCGGTTCGATGCCGGCGGCGATGGCAAGCGTCGGAACGACATCGAGGTGCTGGACGTAGTCCTGGCGCCTGCCCGAGAGGCGGCCGCCGTGTTTCAGGACCAGGGGCACGTGGGTGAGCCCGTGGAAGAGCCGGCCCACGTGAGAGAAGTAGAAGTCGTGCTCCCCCAGAGCCTCGCCGTGGTCGGCGGTGAACAGAATGAGGGACTGATCGTAGAGTCCCGCTTCTTTCAGGGCGGAGATCAGGCGGCCGAGCTGGTGGTCGAAGTAGCGGATTTCTCCGTCGTACTGCCAGACGTAGTGGAAGTAGTTTCGCCCGCCGGGGAGCCGCTGGTGCACCGGGATTCCGCCTGCGCCGCTCCGAGTACGGTTCAGCGGGAGAAGGCGGTGCTCTTCGGGTGCGGCGCCCACGGCCGCAGCGAATTCTGGGGGAGCTGCGTAGGGACCGTGGGGATCTTGGTAGTGCACCCACAGGAAGAGCGGTTTGTCCGTGGAGCGGCGGATGATTTCGATGGCTCGGTCGGTCGTTTCGCGAGCAGTCCGTTCCGGTTGGGGCCGGATGAGTTCGCGCTGGTTCATCTCGTCGTCGTAGGAGTCGAAGCCCTGCGCCCAGCCCTGTCCCTCGCGCCAGCGGCTTTTCTGGCGCAGCAGATAGTTGCTCACGACCGCATGAGTGCTGTAGCCGGCGCTCTGTAGCAGCTCTGCCAGGGTGTCCACTTCGGCAGGGAGTGGCGCACGTTGGTAGGCATGGGTCTCGTGGGGAAGGAAGCCGGTCAGGATGCTCGAAAAGCTGGTATGTGTCTGGGGCGCGTGGGAGAAGGCGTTCTCGAATAACAGCGCGTCATCGGAGAATGCATCGAAGTTCGGCGACGTGTCACGGCCGTATCCGTAGGCGCCCAGGTGGTCCGCGCGGAGCGTGTCCGCGGTGATCAAGATGATGTCCGGGCGGTGGAGTGGCGCGTCTGTCCGTGCGCACCCCAGGGTGAGGGTCAGGCCTGCGAGCAGTGTGCCGATCCCGGATGTGCTCGGAAGCCTCAGGGTGTCTCCGGCCGGACGAGGACGCCTTCGCCGCCCGGGGCGAGCCTCACAGCCGGTCTTCGGCGAGGAGGCCCGCGGGTGCCACGAAATCGACGGTTTCCAGGTGGCCCCCACCCGTGGCCATGGTGTCGGTCGGAGTACTCGCGGCGGCGTGCGGTACCGGGGCCATTGCGATCCTCTTGGCGAAAAAAGACGCTTCCGCATTGTGGCACGAAACTGGGATGGAAGCCGTGCGCTGTTCCCGTGAGCCGCGGGCAGGGCAGGGGCCTACGACCGAATTACCCGCCCCCCATCGACCCAGAGCGTTTGCCCGGTCATGTAGGCCGCGTCGTCACTGGCGAGAAAGACGGCGGCGCGGCCGATGTCGGTCTCCGGGTCTCCCAGCCTCCCGAGAGGGACGGACGAGATCACCTCCGCGGCACGGTCGGGGTTGTCGTCGAGAAAGCCCTGCAGCCCCGGTGTCAGCGCGCTGGGGCAGAGCGCGTTGGCGCGGACGCCTTCGGGGCCCCACTCGCGTGCGGCAACTCCCGTGAGGGTGCGCAGGGCCTCTTTGGTGGCGGCGTAAGAGGCGAAGCCGAGGCCCCGCTCGGTGCCCGCCATCGAGCACAAGTTGATGATGCTGCCCCGACGCTGCTTCAAGTGTGGGAAGCACGCTTTCATGAAGTGGAAGCTTCCCATGAGGTCGACTGCGAGCTTTTCCTGCCAGTCGGAGTCTTCGTGCTCGAGCAGTGGCTTGTAGGCGCTTTCGCGGCGCGCGCCCGTGGCATTGTTGACGAGGATGTCGATACCGCCGAACTCACGCACGGTGCGGTCGACCGCCACCGCCACCTCCTCGCGGCGACTCACGTCGCAGCGGAGTGCGAGTGACGGCACCCCGCGTTTTTCGGCCTCGCGTGCGGTCTCGACACCGGAATCGGCATCGAGTTCCGCGATGCACACGGTGGCGCCCTCGTTCGCAAACGCGAGTGTGATGCCGCGGCCGATCCCGCTGCCCGCGCCGGTCACCAGGGCGACGCGCTCCGAGAGTCTCCCCACGGGTCAGCCCCGCGCCAGACTGGCGCGACGAGGGAATTCCGGAGGGGTGCAAAGAGTCGAACGCATGCGGGCCTCGCCGAGTATCCTATCAGACATGAGTGATCCCACAGAAACCGCAAGCGCGCGTCCGGACGAGCGGCCCCGTTCGTCGGCAGAAAAAGAGACGTTCTCCTCGGGTGGCAATCGCGGGCGGATCTATCTGCGCGGAAAGTGGGGACTCGCCGTGGACACCGCCTTGCTCTGGGCCACCGGCTACTCGCTCATGACGAAACAATACGCGGCGGCCCAGGGGCTCTCGTATCAGTCGACCCTGATTCTCACTACCATTGGAGCGCGGACCGGCAAGCTCCGGAGGGCGGGTCTTCCCTACTTCCGGGTCGGGGCAGACAGGGTCGTTCGCGGCAGTAACGGCGGCGGTCCGACCGATCCGCACTGGTGTTACAACGTCCGGGCCCACCCCACGGCGTGGGTGCGCATCGGCTGGAAGACGCACCCGGTTCGCGGCCACGTGGCGAGTGGAGAGGAACGAGAGAAGCTCTTCGAGCGGTTGTCTCGCCTGAGTCCCACGACCCAGGCCTACCAGGATATGTGTGCACCGCGGGAGCTTCCGTTGGTGGTGCTTCGCCCCTGGTCCCCGGCAGATTCTTGACCGAGGCCCTTCGCGCTTAGAAACGCGAGGGCTCGAGACCCAGCCCCGGCTTCGCGAGTTCGACGAAGCTGCGTTCGTGGAAGACCTGGCGTGCGGCGCCAGCGGGCCGATGCGTCTGTGATTTCCTAGCCTTTGGGTCGGTGGGGATGAGACGCTTCGACCGCAAGTTCGGTACGGACCTGGTGCGCGAGTTGCCCGAGTCGCCGGCGGTCTATCTCTTCAAGGATGAGACCGGCCAGGTGCTCTACGCCGGGAAGTCCCGAAACATCCGGCGCCGCCTGGGGAGCTATCGGACCGCGGGACGTCGCAAGGCGCATCGCAAGATGCGCCGTCTCGTACGCGAGGCCCATTCGGTGGAGGTGCGCCTCCAGGCGACGGAGCGCGACGCGCTGCTCGCCGAGAACGAATTGATCCGGTCGTTGCGCCCCCGTTACAACGTCGATGGCGCCTTCGATTTCCTGTACCCGGCGATCGGTGCCGGTCGCTGCGGAGACCAGGTGCTGCTCTGCTTCACCAGTTGCCCCGAGGCATTCGAGGGCCTCGACCTGCGCTGGCACGGAACATTTCGGCCGAGGCTCCGCGCGCGGGGGGCCTTCGATGCCCTGGTGGAGCTGCTGGGTCGCACCGGCCACCTCGAGCCGCGGTCGCGGCTTCCGAAGCAGCCGCACCCGCGCGGCTCACGCCTCGTGGGCATGCGGCGCGTGCCGTCAGGACTTCTCGATTCGACTCACGAATTTCTCGCCGGTGATTCCGACGCGCTGCTCGCCCGGCTGTTTCGGAACCTGCTCGAGAGCCCTCAGGCCCGCCGAGAGGCGGAGCAGGTGCAGGAGGCGTTGCACTGCCTCGCGAGTTTCTGGCGGCGCGATGTCACGCGGCTGCAGAAAGCCCTGCGGGCCACCGGGAGACCGGCGGGCTTCGTCCCCCGCGATCAGCGGGACGCGCTCTTCATCGAGGCGCGGCTCTCCGGCGACTAGGTCTTGGGTACCGGTCCGTTCTGGTGCGTGGGGCGGGGGCCCTGGCTACCCGGAAATCCGCTCGAAGACCTCTTCGTCGAAGCCGGCGAGCACCGTCTTGCCCTTGTGGATCGTGGGTGCCCGCAGGTTGCCAGTGGGGCCGAGCATGGCCTCGATGACTTCCTTGCCCGCCTTGTCACCGGAAAATTTGCTGACCGTCTCATCGTCTTTGCCGTCGTCGGTCCTGTGCCTGGATCTTATCGCTGCAGGCGGGCGCAAGCCTGGTAAACGCGCGTTCCCTGCGTCCCGCGGCCGGATGTGCGCTCGTTCTGCCCGCGCGGAACCTACCGGTCGACGAGTCCCATGACGTCGTTCTCGGCTCCTTCGGGTGCGGCGACCTCCACGACGCGCTCATCGACGTCGTCGTACTCCACCTTCAGGGCGCGGCACATGGTGGCGTGCATCTCGTAAAGACAGGTTATGTAGGTGAGTTCGAGGATCTCCTCGTCGGAGAGTTCGGCTCGGAGTGCCTCGAAGACCGCTTCGGGGACCCGCCCGCCGTCCAGGACGAGACAGTCGGTGTAGGCGAGCACGGCCCGCTCGATGGGCGAGAAGCACGTTGCGACCTGCCAGGAGGGGATCGCTTCGATCTGTTCCTCGGTCAGCCCCACACCCCGTGAGGACTTGCAGTGCTGCGAGAAGACAAACTGGCTGCCGCGGTCGAAACCGGCGCGTGTCTGGCCGATTTCCCGGAGCTTGGGGTCGAGCTTGCGCTTTCCGCTGCGGTAGAACTGGAAGCCGGCGATGCAGTGGTCGAAGCAGTCGGGAACCAGGGCGAATACCGTCCACCAGTTTCCGGGGGTCCCCGTCGCAGTCCCGGGATGCGTCGTCGGCTCGCGGTCCCCGAAGAGCATGTCGTAGAGTTTGAGGGCCGTCGGGTGAGCTTCGCTTCGGGGCACTTCGCGCAGTCGAGGCATGTCGGGTTCTCCAAGCTGGTTTCGTTGGGTTTCCGGTCATCGTACACCTCCGGTATCATCTCCTGGACCGGGGCGAGGCAGCTCCGACGAACCGCATGCTGCGATCCATCGCCCTGCTTCTGACGATCCCGACCGGGTTCACTGGCCTCGTCTACGAGGTCACCTGGCAGAAGTACCTGGCCACTCTGCTCGGCTCACACAGCGAGGCGACTGCGGCCGTGCTCGCCATCTTTCTCGGCGGGCTGTCGGCGGGCTACGCTCTTTTCGGCTCAATCGCGAGGCGCCACGTGGCCCGCGCTCAGGCGCAGGGCCGCAGGCCCCGGTTGCTGGTGATCTACGGCGCCGTCGAGATCGCGATCGGTGTGTACGCGCTGTGCTTCCCGGGGGTCTTTGGCCTGGTGCAGGAAGTTTCGTACCGGGTACCCCACGCTTCGGCGGCCGCGGGCTTCGCCTTCGACGTCGGACTCTGCGCGCTCCTGGTGGCGCCTCCCGCCGTGCTGATGGGTGCCACGATCCCACTGCTCACCCAAGCGCTGGCTCGGGGGCTAGACGACGCGACGCGCTTCCACGCCTGGGTCTACGCTTTCAACACAGCGGGCGCGTTTGGCGGCGCGCTGGTGGCCGGTTTCGTGCTCGTGCCCGCCCTCGGCCTGGCGGGTGCGATGTGGGCCATGTGCGGTGTGAATGTCGTGGTCGGGGGCCTGTTCCTGCTGCTCGGGCGGGGCGGAGACGCTGCGGGGCTGGTTCCCGGGCCCGACCGGCCTGAGCCGGTCCGCGGCGTGGGTGATCTCTACGCGGTCGCGGCGCTCGTGGGCTTCGCGATGATGGCGCTGCAGACCGCGGTGATCCGGGTCGGGGGTCTCGCATTCGGGGCATCGGAGTACGTATTTTCGACTGTCGTCGCCGTCTTCGTGCTCTGCATCGCGATCGGCAGCTCTGTGGTCTCGCTGTTCGCCTCGCGCCTTCGTCCGTTTCACGTCTGGGTGGTTGCCTGGTTGCTCGTGGCGCTGCTCGCACTCTTGTACCCCGCCCTCGGCGATTCGCCGTACTGGGCGCATCGCCTGAGGGTGAATTTTTCCAGTCACCTTTCGGACGTTCTTCCCTACTACCTGTCTGGATTCGGGGTGCTGCTGCTCACACTCGGGCCCGCGGTGGTGTGCTCGGGTGCTCTGCTCCCCATGTTATTCCATTGTCTGCGCGGCCAGGCGGGCGACCTCGGTGCCGTGGCGGGGCGGCTCTACGCGTGGAATACCGTGGGCTCGCTCGTCGGGGCGCTGCTGGGGGGCTACCTGCTGCTCTTCTGGATCGATCTCGACAGCGTCTACCGGATTGCCCTGGGCACGCTGGCGGCGGCGGCTGCCTGGCTCGTCGTGCGGGTCTCCCGCCGCTCGGCGGCCCTCGGCGCGGGGCTGGCGGCGTGCGGGCTCGCCGGCGCGGCGCTGCTGCCGGGTTGGGACCCCCAGCTGTTGTCCATCGGCCTGTTCCGAGTCCGCACCGTGAATCCATTGACGATGTTGGGACCCCGGGGCGTCGCGGAGCAGGCGCGCAAGGTGGGAGAGCTGCTCTTCTACACCGATGGGCCAACCAGTTCGGTGGCTGTCGAAAAGCGACTGACCGAGGACAGACAGATCAGTCTGTCCATCAAGAACAACGGCAAGTCGGATGGAGCGACCGCGCTTGACTACCCGACCATGTCGCTGGTTGGAATCATTCCAGCGCTGCTGGTAGACGAAGCGCGGAGCAGCTTCGTGATTGGCTTTGGCACCGGAGTGACAGCGGGATCGCTCGGCCAGTTTCCCTCGATGCAGCGCATCCTGGTGGCGGAGATCTCCAAGGGTGTCATCGATGCCGCCCCGCTCTTCGACACAGAAAACTGGATGGTGTCGAAGGACCCCCGGGTCGAGATCGTGCGCAGCGATGCCTATCGCGCGCTGATGCGCAGCGACGAGCAGTTCGACGTGATCGTATCGGAGCCGAGCAACCCCTGGGTCGCCGGCGTCGAGATGCTCTTCAGCCGAGAGTTCCTCGAGGCGGCGCGCGCTCGGCTCACGCCCGGCGGGATCTTCGCCCAGTGGTACCACCAGTACGACACCGATGCGGCTTCGGTGGCGATGGTGTTGCGGACCTATGCCGCGGTCTTCGAGTCGATGGCGGTGTGGTACGGCCTGGGTGCAGATCTGTTTTTGCTGGGTTTCAATGACGGCCGCACCGAGATCGACCTGGACCGCATCGAAAGGCGTTTCGCCGACCCCGCGATCCAGGAGGAGTTGGAGCGTGCGAAGGTCCCGACGCTTCCCGCGCTGCTTGCCCACGAGATCTGGCCGGTCGGCGTGCTCCATGCGCTCGAACTCGAGGGGCGGATCCACCGGCTTCAGCACCCAATTCTGAGTCACCAGGCGGGTCGTGGCTTTTTTCTCGGCGGTGTCGGCAGTCTGCCCTTCGCGGGGGTGGGGATGCCGGCGCTGGTGGGTGAGTCCCGCTCGCTCCTTGGGCGTCTCGGGCGCAGAGGGGGAGGTCGGCTCGATGAGAGGGCGCGCGCCGAGGCAACTCGCGCGGCTTGTGCGGAGCGGATGAGTCTCTGCGTAACGATGCTGGCCCAGTGGAAGGTGGACGACCCGGACTCACCGCTGCGCGAGGAAGTCCTGGACGAGGCGGTACGCGTCAAAGCCCAGTTGGGTCTGACCCTGAAGCGCAAGGATCTGGCCCAGGTCGTCGCCATGCTCAAGCCGACGCTTCGGCATTCGCGCCGGCCAATCGAGATCGAGCAGGCCCGGGAGATGACCCGGATCTTCTACCGCTATTCACACGCCACACTGCCCCTGCCGGTGGAGCCGTTGCTGGACGCATGGAACCGGTGCAAGCCCCGCGCCTCCTGCCGCAACTGTTGCGCCAACGGATCGCGTGCGGTGCACGCGCGACTCGAGGCATTCGGCGTCAATGACGAGCGCTGGAAGGACGCCCGGGAAACGACGGAGGCGCGCTTCGAATGAAGGGCTGGGTCGTGAGCGGTCGAGGCAACGCCTGGGAAGTCTTCGAGTGGCGAGAGACCCCGGAGCCGAGCCACGAAGCGATGCGCGAGCTGACCGTCGATATCGCGGGACTCCGGCCTCGGGAGCAGAACGAGCCAGCGTGTGTTTCCTACGTCTTCGTCCGGGTGCTCGCCTCTGCGCTCGCCACGCCCGACATCACCATGGCGACGGGCGAGTATCCGGTACCCGTCACCCGTCCCTACGTCTCGGGACAGGAAGCGGTGGGGATCGTCGAGGAAACCTCGCCGGACCTCACCCACTGGATGGGCAAGCGGGTGATGGGCTTCACGCCTCAGCCTTTCGGGAGCTTTGCCCCCCACGCCGTCATGTTTCCCCCCGCGTTCTACGAGGCGCCGGCGGCGTTGAGTGACGAGGAGGCCGCTGCCTTCGTGATTCCCTCCCACACCGCCTATCACGCCGTGCACCGGCGCGGTCGGGTCCGGGAGGGAGAGACGGTTCTCGTGCTGGGGGCCGCCGGCGGAGTTCCCTCGTCGGCACTCCAGCTCTGCGTGGCCGCCGGCTGCAAGGTGATCGCGGTCGCAGGCGGCGCCGAGAAGGCCGCCTTCTGCCAGGAGCTCGGTGCCCAGGTGGTGATCGACCACCAGCGGGTGGAGTTCGACGCGGCGGTGCGCCGCGAGGTGGGCGAGCACGCCGTCGACGTGATCATCGACTTCGTCCAGGGAGAGCCCGGCAAGCGGGCCCGCCCCCTGCTGGCCGTCGAAGGCCGGCACGTGATGGCGGGGCACGCCGGCGGATTGATCGAGATCCACCCCAACGAGTTCTACCTCCAGAACTGGACGTTGGTGGGGGTGTGCATGGGCTCGGGTTACGGTGCGGACTCGGTGCGCGTCGAGGAGGAGGCGCACGCCGCCGTGCTCGATCTGCTGGGCAAGGGCGCCTACCGGCCAACCGTGACGCGGGTCGTCTCGCTGGAAGGCGTGCCGGGTGCGCTTCGGGACCTGGCCGAGCGGCGCACGATGGGGCGCGTGGTGGCGCGGCTCTAGAAGGTCACGGGCATGCCGGCGCAGCATCCACCTCCGGTAATCGTCCCCCGGTGCTCTCGGAATGGCCGACGGCGATTTGCGAAACACCTGTCTCCGACGAGTGGCGTGCCGCCAGTCGTCGGGGACCGGCCGCAGCCGGGGTTCGCAAATGCGATCGGGATCAAGAGGGCCGCGAGTTTCCAGCCGGCCGCGGTCCTCGTCGCCGCCATCGAATCTCGTCCGGCAAGCATCTTGCGTGCAACTGCTTGGAAGCGTTTCGGTTTTTCGTGGGCGATGGCCAACTCCCGCAGGGTCCGAATGCCCGGGGTTGTGGTACAACTGAAAGCGTCGATGGCGCCGGAACGGACCGCTTCGAGGAGCGGGCGGCGGTCTGGGTCGTGAAATCCGGGAAGGGTGCCGGCGCGTTCTGCCGGTCCGGTGCGGTTGGGCTATTCGAAGACCGGAGGTTGACTCCGCATTGCTCTCCCATCTCCTGGAAACGACCGCTCTGCGCTGCGGCTCTCAGTCTGCGGTGCGATGGCGGGGCGGGTCGATTGCCTACGACCGGTTGGCCGAGGCGGTCCGGGCGCGTGCGGAGGTGTTTGCGGGTCATGGGGTCGGCCCGGGGCGCGCGGTGGTTCTCTTGCTGCCGAACTCTCCCGATTTCGTGATCGATTTCTTCGCGATCGCGGCGCGGGGCGCCGTGGCAATCCCCCTGAATCCCCAGTTCAAGCCAGACGAGGTCGAGGCTTGTCTCGCGGGTTGCGACGCTGCGGCCATCGTCGCGAGCGAGACTGCCTCGCCCGTGGCCCGAGAGGTCGCGTCTCGGAGTGGGTCAACGCCGGCGGTCTTCGTGAGTTCCGGTGCGTCCGGTGCCGCTGCGCACGGGATGCCCGGGGAGCTGGCGGCGTCCCAGGTCGCGGGTGACGTGCTGCACGGCTTCTCTTCCGGCTCGACGGGTACCCCGAATCGCGTCGTGCGCACCCAGGCGAACCTGGTCCACGAAGCGGAGCATTTCACCGCGGCCATCGGTCTTGGCCCCGAGGATGTGATCTTCGGAGCGGTTCCCTTCCACCACGCGCATGGCTTCGGCAACTGCGTGCTCGCGGCGGTCCGGTCGGGTGCCACGCTCGTGATCGATGAGGCTTTCGAGCCCCGACGCGCTCTCACGACGATCGAGCGCGAAGGGGTGACCGTGTTTCCCGGGGTGCCCTTCATTTTCCGGATGCTCGCGGAGACGCGTCCGGACCGAAGCATCGACATGAGTGCGATGCGTCTGTGCTTCTCCGCGGGCGCGGCCCTGCCGCTTCAAGTCTTCGAGGCGTTCGACAAGCGCTTCGGGAAGCCCGTTCGCCAGCTCTACGGCTGCACCGAGGCGGGGTCGGTGACGATCAATCTCGACCCGGATGCGACGGGAACCTCTGGCTCGGTCGGTCACCCCATGGGCGAGGTGAAGCTGGAGATCGTGGACGACGAGGGCTCGCCCTTGGGGCGGGGCGAGGTCGGTGAGGTCGTGATCTCGAGCCCGGCGCTCGGCCGCAGCAGTGCGCAGAGCGAAAGCTTCCGGGGGGGCCGCTTCTTCAGCGGTGACCTCGGGCGGCTCGATGTCGGAGGGCATCTCATATTGGTGGGGCGCAAGAAGCTCTTCGTCTCCACTGCGGCGGGAAAGGTCGATCCGGTCGAGGTCGAGCGCTGCATCGCCGCGCACCCCGATGTCGAGGAGGTGGTGGTCGTCGCCGCGAGGTCGCGGGGTGGGGACGAGATCGTGAAGGCGGTCGTCGTTCCGCATGGGAATATGGGTGACGAGGACGGGGCTAGCCTGCGGCGAGCGGTGGCCGTCCATTGCAAAGAGCGTCTGGTGGCTTATAAGGTTCCCCGCCGGGTAGAGGTTCGGGCGGAGATTCCCCGGAGTCCGCTGGGGAAGGTGCTGCGGAAGTATCTGGTCTGAGACCCTCCACGGAGAGCGAATTTGGCCGAAATTCTCGACCTGGAAGGCACGCTCGAGAGCCTGCGAGACTTCGGTCCGATTCGCCGAATGATCCTGGCTGTCCCCGGAACACTCCAGGGTACGCTGACCGCGTACTTTGGCTCGGAAGTCGGTATCGAAGTCCGTTTCCAGGACGACAGCCGAGACGAGAAGCATTTCACACGCGAGGTGGACCTCGTGTGCCGCGAACGCGGCATGGTCGTGTGCCGGGCGCGGACAGACGTACTCGTAGAAGACGAGGACATCCGGAACATGCTGCGCGAGCGGAAGGTCGGTCTGGGCCAGGTCGTTGAGCTTCTCCGGATCCCCACGACGTTCGAGCTGGAGGAAGCGGGGGAAGACAGCGAATTCTTCTGGCGCGTCTACGAACTCCGCGGTGCGGGCTTCGTCTACCGCATCCGAGAAGAGTTTCCCTCCGGGCTCTACCCGGAAGCGTGAGTCCGTGGCCCGCCGAATGGCCCCACGTCGCGTCTGCCGAGGTGGCTCTGGGTGCAACTGCCGGGTCGGGCGGTTCGCCGAACGGGTTCGCGGTGTCCCGGCGTGGGACCATTGGTGTGTGGGTGAAGCACTCCTGTGGGTGCCGGGTGACGCGTACTCCATGATTTCGTAGGCTCTATTTCCCGTCTACGGAAAAGGAGTTCCCGATGAAGGCCGCCGTCCTCCACGCGTACAACGAGCCTCTGAAGATCGCCGAAGTGCAGATCGACGAGCCCCGGAGCGGCGAGGTATTGCTTCGCACCGCGGCATCGGGCGTTTGTCACAGTGATCTCCACATCATCGAGGGCAGGCTGCCCGCGCCCCCCCCGCTCGTGCTGGGCCACGAGCCCGCCGGCATCGTCGAGCGCGTGGGTGAGGACGTGACCTACGTGAAACCGGGCGATCCGGTGATCGCCTGTCTGTCGGTCTTCTGTGGCAAGTGCGAGTACTGTACGGCGGGCCGTCCGTATCTCTGCGGCGGGGCCCAGCTCGACCGCCAACCCGGGGACACCCCGCGCCTCACGCTGGACGGCACACCGCTCTACCAAATGGGGCAGCTGGCATCGTTCGCCGAGAAAATGCTGGTTCCCGAGAACTCCCTGGTGAAGATCCGAGAGGACATGCCGCTCGATCGGGCTGCGCTGATCGGTTGCGGTGTCACTACGGGCCTCGGTGCGGCGCTCAACACGGCGCGGGTTCGCGCGGGTTCGACGGTTGCCGTGATCGGCTGCGGCGGTGTCGGGCTCAGTATCATCCAGGGCTGCCGTATCGCCGGCGCGGGACGCATTATCGCCGTTGACACCCAGGACTGGAAGCTCGAACTCGCGCGCACGGTGGGTGCCACCGATGGCGTGAGCGCTTCGGCGGGAGATGCGGTGGCCCAGGTGATCGAATTGACGGGCGGTGGTGTCGAGCAGGCCTTCGAGGCGATTGGTCTCAACGCCACGGTGCAGCAGGCTCTGGCCATGACTCGCAAGGGCGGCACGGCGTTCATGGTCGGCGTGCTCGGCATTGGCGAAAACATCGAGCTTCCGGGCTTCGATGTCGTGATCAACGAGAAGCGAATCCAGGGCTCGATGATGGGCTCCAACGCGTTCCGCATCGACATGCCCCGCTACGTCGATTTCTACTTGAACGGCCAGCTCAAGCTCGACGAGATGATCTCGGCTCGCCGCCCGCTCGAGGAGGTCAACACCTGTTTCGACGAGATGCGCAAGGGCACGGCGGCGCGGAGCGTCATCGTCTTCGACTAGGCGCTAGACCCAGAGGGCGAGCATGCCCGTCAGCCCGGTGCCGCTGGCGACGCAGACCCATCGGCTCAAGCGCCCGCCCGGTTCGAGTAATTCGTTGCGCAAGATGTCGAGGGTCGCGACGTAGGCGAAGGTGCCGGCCGCCAGCGCCAGGAATGTGGCCTCTAAGGTGCGTTGGGCGGGGCCATCGAGCGCCCCGCCGAGCACGAGGCCCAGCAGGATCCCGAGCGGGGTGGCGAAGGCAAAGATCGCCAGGAGTTGCCAGGCGTGCCTGCGGGCCATGGCGGTGCGCACCAGGCTCACGCCGAGGGCGAACCCCGCGGTCGTCTTGTGGGCGAGGATCGCGAGGAAGATCACGAGGGCTCCGGCCAACTCCGGCTCTGCTCCGAGCGTGAGTCCCGCGAGGAAGGAATGCACGGACAAAGCCGTCAGTACGGCGTAGGCGGCGAGCCCGCTTTGTCCGGAAGGATGGGTGAACTGATCGTTGGACGGTGCGTGCATCATGTCGTGTGCCGTTTCCGGTAGGAGCACGTGTTCGATCAGGAGCATCAGCACGAAGCCGCACGCCGCGAGCAGGAACGCCATGGGGTAGCGCCAGCCCAGCGAGTCCCACGCCGTCGAGGCATCCGGAAGCATATGGATCAGGCCGGTGCCGAGGAAGATCCCGGCGGCCAACGAGTTCCCCCAGCCCAGAAGGCGTCCGCCGGACACTCCACCCCGCCGGGTCAGCGGAATGGCGCCTCCGAGTGCTCCCGCGGCGAGAACGGCCGCCAGCAGGACGAGTTTGATCCCGATCAAACGGACACCTCTCTGGAGCGGTGCTTCTTGATAGCGTATGCGCCACAGGAGGAGCCATGTCTTCGAGCCCGCCGGTCATCGTCGAAGGCGAGTCATCGGGTGGCGTTGCTGGACATCCGGACGCAACGCGCGAGTCCTCTCCGCGATATTCCGCGCGCCTCGTGGCGCTCGTGCTGCTCCTCTACTCGGGGTTGGCGGTGGCCTCTACCTGGCCGCTGGCGCGCGATCCCGGAGGCCAGGTGCCGCGCGGCACACTCGAGTCGACCACGATCCCCCTGGTGTCTGGCTGGGCTCTCTGGTGGACGGCCGACCGGATGCCGGCCGGGTTTGCGAGCTACTGGGATGCGCCGATCTTCCATCCGGCCCCGGGGGCTTTCGTCCTCTCCGAAGCCATGCCCCTGGTGGGAATGCTGGCGGCGCCGCTCTTCTGGGCCGGGGCCTCCCCTGTGCTCGCGTACAACGCGATGCTGTTCTTCGCGCTCGTATTGAACGGTGGAGTGACGTTCGGCCTGCTCCGGGCTCTCGGTATCCACCCGTGGGCGGCGGCCGCGGGGGGCGCGATAGCGGTCCTCCTGCCCTACGTGCAGCGGGAGGTCGGAGTCCTGACCGTGGTTCCAATTGCGGGAATCGTGGCGACCCTCTGGGCGCTATTGGCCGTCGCGCGTCAGCCGTCGCCGGCCCGCGGTGTGGTGTTCGGCGCTGCCTTCGGTGCCACCTACCTCGTGTGTGGTCAGCACGCCCTTTTTCTCGCCCTGGCGTTGCCACCCGCGGCAGCCTGGCTCTGGAGCCGCGAGTTGAAGCGGCGCACGACGCTCGTCGCTGCCGGGGCTGCGCTGGTAACGGTGGCGGTGCTGGTGATGCCCGTCGTGCGGGCCCAGATCGAAGTCTTCGACAAACCGCACGGCGAGCGCACGGAATCCGGTGCGGTTGCGGGATCGGCGCGTGCGGGCACGTGGTGGACTGCGCCGTGGCAGCCGATCGTTCCGATCCCGGGCGTGCGGCTGTCCGAGGAAATTCACCGCCGCGGGCTCTTCCCCGGCGCGGCGAAGCTCGCCCTTGCGATCGTGGGTCTCGCCTGGGCGTTGCGGCAGCGCAATAGCCGTCGTTTCGCAGCCCTGCTGGCGACGCTGGCCTGCGGCGGGCTCGTGCTTTCGATGCTGCCGCGAATCGTGGTGGGAGATGTCTCGCCGTACGCGTGGGGGCGCGGGGTATTGCCCGGATTCGCGCAGGTCCGCTCCTTCTACCGCGCCGGGGTTCTCGTCCACGTGGCTGTCGCCCTGCTCGCGGGCTGGGGTGTGCACGCAGTGCTCTCAGCGCGCACGAAGCTGGGCGGCGGTCGATTTTCCCGAGTGCCCGCGGCGATCGCGCTCGCTCTGACCGCACTGGCCGTGGTCGAATTGTGGCCGGTGGGGCAGGGCTTTTCGCCCGGGCCCGATTTCGCTTCCTGGCGCCCCTTTGTCCAATGGGTCGAGCGCAACGTGGCGTCCGATGAAGCCATGGCGTACTTCCCGTTTTTTTCTGGTGGCCGCATGGCGGGCTTCGAGGATGACGCGCGTTGGATGGCGCTCCAGTCCGGCCACGGGCGGGCGATGGTGAATGGCTACTCGAGCTATGTGCCCGAGACGCGACGCAAGTTCGCGCGAGCAACGAGCCGCTTCCCCGACGCCGAGAGCCACGCGGCGATGTGGCGGTACGGCGTGCGCTGGGTCGTCGTAGACGAGTCCTGGCTCGCACGCACGAAGCGGGGCGAGCCGGACCGCCCGCGTTGGCGTCTCGCGCACCGGTTTCCGGCTCACGATTTGCTCGTCTACGAGGTTCTCAATCCCTCGTAGCGCGGGGTGCCCCGGCGTGTCGAGGACCCTGGCCATGCTGCGTCAACCTGGAGATGGAGGATAGAATGCCCGCCGTGACGCGAAGCCGAGCGCTCCTTGTCGCGATCCCGGTATTCTCGGTCTGGGGATGGGGCTGCGGCCCGCCGGCCGAAGTGCCCAAGCCGGTGGACCCGGCCGAAACCTCGGCCGCTGCGGCTGAGCCGCAGGATGACTCCACCCCGTTCTTCGGGCCGCGCGAGATCACGGTGCTCGAAGAGCTGGCACCGCTGATGACGAACGTTTTCGGGCGCGAGGTGCTGAGCCTCGAAGGCGACTGGACGTATATCGTCGACCAGCTCCAGATCGGTGACGCCAGTCCCCTGCTGCGCGGCGGGGTGGGTGAGGACGAAGTTGCGAAGTCGGGCGAACTGCTCGAATACGCCTTCGATCCGGCCCGGACCCTGCGGGTTCCCGGGGACTGGAACAGCCAGGACCCGGGTCTCTTCTGGTACCGCGGTGTCGTCTGGTACCGGACCGAGTTCGACTACCAGCTGCCCGAGGCAAAGCGGGCGTACCTCTACTTTGGTGGCGGGAACTTCGCGAAGGACGTCTACCTGAACGGCAAGCTGATCGCCCGGCACCGCGGCGGGTTCACGCCGTTCAACAGCGAGGTGACCGAGTACCTCGAGCCGGGGCTCAACCGGCTGGTGGTCAAGGTCAACAGCCTGAGCGAGCCGACCGATGTGCCCACCGAATACAACGACTGGCTCAATTACGGGGGGCTCACCCGGGAGGTCTTGCTGGTCGAGGTGCCGCGCACCTTCGTCCGGGAGTACAGCGTTCAGCTCAGTCCCGAGCGCGACGCCATCGAGGGCTGGGTCCAGCTCGACGGGCCCGACGCGGGGCAGGGCGCGACGCTGCGGATCGAGGAACTGGGCATCGAGGAGGCGCTCGACACCGGCGACGACGGCCGCGCGACCTTTCGCGTGCCGGCCCGGCCGGGGCTGTGGGCCCCGGGGTCCCCCACCCGCTACGCGGTGAGCATCGAGAGTGGAGAGGACCGCGTCGGTGAGCCGATCGGGTTTCGCAGCATCGAGACCCGTGGCGAGGACATTCTGTTAAACGGGGAGCCCGTCTTCCTGCGTGGCATCTCGACTCACGAGGAGTCGGTCCTGCATCCTGGCCGCGCGTATGGTCCCGAAGACGCGGCCGCGATCATCGGGCTCGTCGAGGAACTCAACGGCAACTTCTTGCGGCTCGCGCACTATCCACACAATGAGCACATGGTGCGGGCCGCCGATGAGGCGGGTGTCCTGCTCTGGGTCGAGATGCCCGTCTACCACAACATCCGCTTTTCGAACGAGGACACGCTCGCCCAGGCCAAGCGGCAGTACAGTGAAATGATCACACGCGACCGCAACCGGGCGGCAGTGATTCTCTGGAGCCTCGCCAACGAGACACCGGGCACGCCGGCGCGCAACCGCTTCCTCGACGCGTTGGCGACGCACGTGCGTGCCGAGGACGACACCCGGCTGATCACTGCGGCGCTGATCGGGTTCGACGGGATGCAGGAGGTCGGCAAGTACATCGGTACCGAGTTGGCTGCCGAGAAGAGTGTCATCGCCGATCTGCTCACCAGCGATCCCGATCCGGTGACGATCGTGATCGACGATCCCCTGGGCGAGACGGTCGACGTCATCGGGTACAACGAGTATCTGGGCTGGTACATGGCGCCCTTCATCGCCGAGGGATTGCGCGACAACGGACTGGAGGTCGATGAGGCCGAAGTTCGAGAGCGCATACTGGCGAGTCTTCCGCTGTTTCGAATCGCGACGAAGTTCGGAAAGCCGCTCATCATCAGTGAGTTTGGCGCCGGGGCCCGCCAGGGGCGCCGGGGCGGGCCGGTCGCGATCTGGAGCGAGGACTACCAGGCTCGGGTCTATGTCCGCCAACTCGAATTTCTTGAAAAAAGTGAGTCTATTCGAGGTATTTCCCCCTGGATCCTCAAGGATTTTCGCGCACCCTATCGGCTCAACGTCCCGGTCCAGGACTACTGGAACCGAAAGGGGCTGGTTTCGGAAACCGGGGAGAAGAAGCTCGCCTTCGGGGTGTTGAGCGACCACTACGCGGACAGGGCCGCGCGCTAGCGATCGGGTTCGGCATCGAGGGCCCGGGACTGCCGCTCCACCCGTTGGACGAACTCTGCGAGTGCCCGGCCGCTGTGGCCGGCCCGGAAAGCCAGCGGCAAGCGACGTTGCGCCGCGTTTCAGCCGTCTGCCAGGCGCCCCACCTGCGCGGCCGTCAGGCGCCCGGCCCGGTACAGCGAGCGCAGTGTGTCGGTGTAGGTCTCCTCGAGCGGGCGGAACTCCACCCCGAGTTCGTCCGTGGTTCGACTCGCGTTGGCACCGGGCCACTGGGTTGCAAACTCCATCGAATCCCGGGTGAGCGGAAAGTTGAAGTCGTAGACACGTTTCACCCAGTCGCCCGCGGTCCCGAGGACCCGCACCACGTTGCCCGGAAGCGTGACGCGTCGGATCCGGGTTCCCGTGAGCCGTTCGGCCAACTCGTAGGCCTCGGCCCAGGAGAGCATGCCGCCCGCGGCCGGATAACGGTGGGCGCCCTCGGGAAGCTCGAGAAGCCGGCGGTGCAGCGCGGCCACGTCACGCACGTCCACGATCTGGAAGCCGCTCGACGTCTCGAGGCCCAGGTCCACGAACCAGGTGTAGAACACGTGGTTGGCGCCACTCATGCCCGGGTCCTCCGGCCCGGCGATGCCGGTCGGATACGAAACCCGGATCGGCGCCCCCTCGTCCTGCATGCGGCGGATCGCACGCTCGGCATCGGCCTTGCTGCGGCCGTAGGCCGTGCGGGCTGGGGCGATGGGCAGGCCTTCGTGCAGGGGCGGGCAGCCCGGATCGAAGAAGACCGAGATGCTCGAGACGTAGACCGTGGACGGGAGACCGCGCTGCACCGCACCGCCGACCACGAGGTCGACGCCGCGCGCGTTGGTGTCGAGCACCGCCTTCGCCATCGAGCGGCGCAGGTCGACCAGTGCCGCGCAGTGGAACACCGCGTCGCAGCCCTTCATCGCCTCCGCCACGGAGGTCTCATCGACGATGTCGCCCACCACGATCTGATCTTCCGGAATACCGATGCCGTGCGGGTCGAATACCCGGCGCACCTTGCTGCTGTCCCGAACGAGCAGGCGCACCGTGTGGCCGGCAGCCACGAACGCTTTCACCGTGTGGGACCCGGTGAACCCGGTCCCTCCCGTCACCATGACCTTCACCCCTATCCTCCGCTGGGCCGAAGCCTAACCGAACCGTCGTTACCCCACGGCTGGACCAGTTCGGGAATCGGTCAGCGTTCGGTGAGGGCGGCGATGAAGTCCGGATCGTGCAGTGGATCAGCCGGCGGTCCCGCTTCCGGACCGCCGGTCCCGGTCAGGCGGTGGAACACGAAATCGTCGTCGCCCGGGATTGCGGTGTTGTTGCAGGGCGGCGTGTGGCGGCGCGGCCGGTGCGTCGGACGCCCGTCACTCGAGGGCCACTCCAGGCGGAGCTTGAGGACTGTCACAGGGCGACGCCCCGGCCCGTTTGACGGCCCACCGATTCAAGCGTAAATTTAAAGCGTTTCGCTTGAAGCGTTCGATTGGATCTGCCCCTCGAAATGTCGACGACCAAGGACCGCATTCTCGATGCCACGGAGCGCCTGTTCGCGCGGCAGGGCATCGGTGCGACATCCCTGCGCGCAATCACGGCGGAGGCGGACGTCAACACGGCCGCGATCCACTACCACTTCGGGTCCAAACAAGAGCTGCTCGAGGCGGTGCTGGGGCGGCGCATTGCACCGCTCAACCAGGAGCGGCTCAAACGTCTGGAGCAGCTCGAGGTCGCTGCGGGGGACAATCCTCTGCCGCCGCGTGAGCTGCTCGAGGCCTTCCTCGCTCCGGTCGTCGCACTGCGCACCGAATTTGGTGGGAACGTGCCGTTGCTCGGGAGTCTGATGGCGTGGCTGCGCATCGAGAGCGAGCGGGCGGCCGAGGGCATGCCCAGCCGCCACTTTGAAGACGTGAAGCGGCGCTTCGCCTCGGCGGCCTGCAAGGGACGCGACGATCTCTGTCCCGAAGAGGCAGTCGAACGCCTGGACTACGCAGTTGGTGCTATCGGTCGCGTCATGGTGGACGAGGGCTTTGCGACAAATGCCGGTGCAGCCGTGACCACGGCGCTTTCCGATCGCGTCGATCGACTGGTCGCATTCCTCACGCCGGGATTTGCGGCTCGCGGTACCCGACACGGCGGTGGGGCTCCATCGTGAGTGAAGGATCCCCGCGCGCGAAGCCGCCGCCGGAGCCGACGCCGCTCCGGGCTCGGCACGCGCCTGCAACGCGTGTCCGGCAGCTCTTCGTCGTCCTGGCGGTTCTGGCCTCTGGTGCGGTGTTGGTGGGGCTCGTCTTTTTCACCAAGGGGGAACCCACGACCGCTGCCCCGGCACCGCTGGTGCCCGCGGTGCGGGTGGCGGTCGCGGAGCCGGAAACGACCGGGCTCAGTGTCGTGACCCACGGAACCGTGGCGCCGCGCACCGAGAGCGAGCTGGTTGCAGAGGTACCCGGGCGCGTCGTGTTGGTCTCGCCTTCTCTGGAGGCGGGGGGCTTTTTCTCCGCGGGGGATGAGCTTCTTCGTCTCGATGGACGGGAGCACGAAATCGACGTGGAGCGAGCGCGCGCCTCGGTGAAATTAGCCAGCAGCGAGGCGCGTCTGGCAGATGCCGAACTAGCACGTCGCCGCGAGCTTTCGAAACGCGGCATCGCGAGCTCCGCGGATCTCGAGCAGTTCGAGAGTCGTGCGGCGGTCGCCCGCGCGAGCCTCGACCAGGTTGAGGCGAACCTGGCCCAGGCGGAACTCGACCTGGAGCGGACCGTCGTTCGCGCGCCCTTCGATGGGCGGGTGCGAGAACGTCGGGTCGACCTGGGACAGTTCGTGAGCCCCGGTGTTTCCCTCGCCCGGATCTTTGCCGTCGACTACGCCGAAGTGCGGCTTCCGATTCGCACCGAGGACCTATCCTACGTCGACGTACCGCTCGGCGTCGGAGTGGACGGCATCGCCGCCCTGGACGTCCCGGTCACGCTTCGCGCGGAACTTGGCGGCGAAGAGCGCGAGTGGCCAGCGCGACTCGTTCGTGCCGAGGGGGAGATCGATCTCACGACCCGTATGTTGAATGTGGTTGCCCGGGTCGAGGATCCCTACGCACGCCATGCGAACGACAGATCGCCGCTACCGGTGGGCCTGTTCGTACGTGCAGAAATAGACGGGCGCCAGCTCGAAGCTGCCTACGTGCTCCCCACCATGGCAATTCGCGATCGGAATCGCGTGTTTCTGGCGGATGCTGACGACCGGTTGCGATTTCGTGATGTCAAAGTCGTGCGGCGTGCCGGAAACGAGGTCGTGATCGCTGCCGGGCTCGATCCGGGCGACCGGGTGATCGTCTCGCCGCTCCCGAACGTCACCGAGGGGATGCGGGTCCGCGCGCTACCCGCCGAAGCGCCTTGAACGCCATCATCGCCTGGTTCGCTCGCAACCACGTGGCGGCGAACCTGTTGATGTTCGGCATCGTGCTCGCGGGTCTCGGGTCCATTCCCTCGATCAAGCAGACGATCTTTCCCGACTTCGAGGTCAACTACATCTCGGTGACGGTGGTCTACCCGGGCGCCTCGCCGAGCGACGTGGAGAAGTCCATCACCCTGCGGCTCGAAGAGGAGATCCAGGACGTCGAGGGCATCCGGGAGATTCGGGCGACGGCGAACGAGGGCGCTACCAACCTGACCATAGAACTCGAGGAGGATGCCGACTTCGGGCGAGTCCTCACCGAGATCGGAACTCGAATCGACGGTATCGACACGCTGCCCGAAGAAGCGGAGCAGCCCATCGTCTCGGAGCTGGCGTTCAGCCACGAGGTGCTCAGCATCGCGGTGCACGGCGAGGCCGACGAGTACACACTCACCCGCATTGGGCAGCAGGTGCGCGATGGGATCGCGGCGCTGCCCGGCGTCTCGAAGGTGAAGCTCACCGGCGTTCGGCCTTACGAAATCTCGATCGAGGTCTCCGAATTCGCGCTCCAACGTCACGGCCTGCGTTTTGACGATGTCGTCCGGGCCGTGCGTCGATCCTCGGTCGACCTGCCCGGCGGCTCGGTCAAGACCGACTCGGGCGAGATCCTGCTGCGCACCGAGGGGCAGGCCTACAGCGGGGAGGAGTTTGCGCGGATCGCGCTGCTCACGCAGTCCGACGGCTCCCGCGTCCTGGTCGGCGATGTGGGGACGGTGATCGACGGTTTCGAGGAGGGCGACAAGTTTTCGCGCTTCGACGGCTCCCCATCCGTGATGATCGATGTCTTCCGTGTCGGGAAACAGCAGGCGACCGAGATTTCCCGCGAGGTTCGGGAGTACCTGGAGCGGGTTCGCACAGAGCTTCCCGAAGGCGTGCGGCTCACGGTATGGGACGACGACTCGCAGTACCTCGCCGATCGGCTCGCGATGATGATGGGGAACGCTGTTTACGGCTTCCTGCTGGTGGTCGTCCTGCTCGCGGTCTTCCTCAAGCTGCGCGCTGCGTTCTGGGTGGCGCTCGGTGTTCCCATCTCGGTGTGCGGCGCGTTTGCCCTCATGCCCGTGTTCGATCTCGACATCAACCTGTTGACCGCCTTCTCGTTCATCATGGCGCTCGGGATCCTGGTCGATGACGCCATCGTCACGGGCGAGAACATCTGCACCCACCAGGAGCGTGACCCATCTGATCTGATCGGAGGAGCAATCCGCGGCACCCAGGAGATTGCGACGCCCGTGATTTTCGGCGTTCTGACGACGATCGCCGCCTTCGCACCCTTTACGTTGATCGGTGGCCACACGCGGTTCATGGCGCTCGGTATCAGCGGCGTAATGATGGTGGCGCTCGGCTTCTCCCTCGTCGAGTCGAAGCTCGTACTCCCCTCGCACCTGGCCCACGGGTCCGGTGTCGGGCATGAGCCGACGAGCGGCATCTCCATTGCCTGGGCGCGTTTCCAGGCGCGTGTCTCGCGCGGCCTGAATCGCTTTGTCGAAAACATCTACGCGCCGGCGGTGAAATACTGCATTGAGTGGCGGTACGTGACAGCGGCGGTCTCGAGCGTTCTCTTCATCCTCAGCCTGTCTCTGCTCGCGAGCGGGCACATCAAGACATCGATGATGCCACCCATGATGGCGGACAGCGTATGGGCGAAGCTTCGCATGCCGCTGGGCACACCCGTGGCGCAGACGAGGGCGGTGGTCGAACGACTCGAAGCGACGGCCGGAGAGCTGGGACTGGAGCTCGATGCGAGTCGCCGGGGAGACGAGCCCCAGATGCTGCGGCACACGCTGAGCATGGTGGGCGAGCAATCCGGAAGCGGACTGGGAAGGCGGCCGAGCTCTTCGGGGCAGTCCCACCTCGGGCAAGTGAGCGTGGAGCTCAGCCCATCGGAGGTCCGCAGCATCAGTGCCCCGGAGATCGCGGCCCAATGGCGCGAACGAGCCGGTGCCATTCCGGGTGCGGAGGAGCTCACCTTTGCCGGCCAATTCCGCCGGTTCGGGGATCCGATCGTCGTGGAACTCCGGGGAGACGATGAGGTCGCCCTCGAAGGCGCGGCGGGAAAGGTTGCGGCGGCGCTGATGTATTACCCGGGTGTATCCGACATCCGGGATTCGAGCCAGCAGGGCAAGCAGGAACTCAAGATCTCGATCCTCCCCGGAGCGGAAGCCCTGGGGCTGAGTCTCGACGATGTCGGCCGGCAGGTGCGGCAGGCCTTCTACGGCGCCGAAGTCCAACGTCTTCAGCGCGGTCGCGACGAGGTGAAGGTGATGGTTCGTTACCCCGCCAGCGAGCGGCGCTCCCTTTCCGATGTGGAGAACATGCGTGTCCGGCTTCCCGATGGGACGGCGGTTCCGTTCCGGTCGGTGGCTTCAGCCGAGATGGGTCGGGGACCGTCTTCCATCGTTCGCAAGAACCGCTACCGGACGGTGTCCGTAAGCGCTGACGTGAAGGGAGATAGCAACGCCAACGAAATCGTCGCACAGCTGACACGCGACGTGCTGCCCGGGATTCTCGCGGAGTATCCGGATGTCACCTACGTGATGGAGGGCGAGCAGAAGGAGCAGGGGGAGGCGTTTGCGGGTTTCAGGACCGCATTCCTGGTGGCTCTGCTGACGATCTACGCGCTGCTCGCGATCCCGCTGCGATCTTATCTGCAGCCGATCTTCATCATGACCGTGATTCCCTTCGGGTACGTCGGTGCGGTGGTGGGTCACCTGATTACGGGAAACGGCATGAGCATGTTCTCGTTCATCGGCGTGATGGCGGCGGCCGGGGTGGTGGTGAACGACAGCCTGGTGCTCGTGACCTTCCTGAACCGGATGCACGATGCGGGGATCTCGCTCGAGGAGGCGGCGGAACGGGCCGGCCAGGTCCGCTTCCGCGCCATCATGCTGACCTCGCTGACGACCTTTGCGGGCCTGACGCCGATCATGCTCGACGCAACGACCCAGGCGCAGTTCGTCATCCCCATGGCAATTTCCCTGAGCTTTGGCGTGGTGGTCGCGAGTGTTTTCACCCTGCTGCTGGTGCCCGCGGTGGTGCTGATTGCCGAGGACCTGCGGCAGGCGTTCCGGCGAATCGCTCGGCGGGTCGGCGGGGCCGCCTCGCAGGTGGCAACTCGGATCTAGGGCCAGCGCTCTGCGCCCCGGCACGAACCGGTGCGCCCGGAGTACCCTTCGCACACCCCGGACTGCTAATCTGGGTTCGAGAGACATCCGATCCGGGAATGAGGCGGTGCGTCGAGGAGTTCCTCGCGGTGATGCTCGATGCGTTCGGCGCCGTTGGCCTGGTTGGACTGGCGGCGAAGCCACGCGTGGTCGAAGAGGCCTTCGAACGCCATCTCCCGGCTCGCGTTCCGCAGAGTTGCCCCACTTGCGCTGCGCTGTCGTGACTCTCGCCGTTCTGGCCGTGGCGACGGCCTGCGGCGATGCACACACTCCCGCACCGCCGCGTTCCCCCGTCGCTGCACCGGCCTACGTCGGGAGTGCAATCTGTGGGAGTTGTCACGCCGAGGTACTAGGGCGCTGGACCGGGTCGCACCACGACCTGGCCATGCAGCCGGCAAGCGAGGGCAACGTGCTCGGCGACTTCGACGCTGCCGAGGTTACGCACTTTGGAATCACCACCCGGTTCTTCCGGCGCGCAGACGCCTACTTCGTGCGGACCGAGGGGCCCGACGGTGAGATGGCGGATTTCGAGGTCGCCTTCGTGTTCGGGGTCGCACCGCTCCAGCAACTCCTGATCGCTCGGCCCGGCGGACGCTTGCAGGTGCTGGGCCTTGCCTGGGATGCGCGGCCGGCCGAGGTGGGTGGGCAGCGCTGGTTTCCCCTCTATCCGGAAGAGCGCATTGCCCCGGGTGACCCGCTCCACTGGACGGGGCGCGCGCAGCGCTGGAACCTCATGTGTGCGGAGTGCCATTCGACGGGTCTGCGCCGTGGCTACCGCCCGGAGATCGATGGCTACGAGACGACTTGGGAGGAGATCGACGTCTCCTGCGAAGCGTGCCACGGCCCGGGGTCCGGGCACGCCGAGAGCGACGGGGGGGAGGCCCTTCCGGTCGACTTTGGCGACCCCGGAACCTGGCAGCGTGCGCCGGGAGATCGCGTAGCCCATCGCGTGCCGCCGCGTGCGAGCCACACCGAACTCGAGACCTGCGCTCCCTGTCACGCGCGTCGTTCCCGGCTCGTCGACGACGCGCAGCCCGGGGACCGGCTGCTCGATGGCTTCCTGCCCGCGGTCCTCGAAGAGGGGCTCTACCACGCCGACGGGCAGATCCTGGGCGAAGTCTACGTTTACGGCTCGTTCCTCCAGAGCCGCATGTTCGCTGCCGGTGTCACGTGCAGCGACTGCCACGAACCCCATGGACTTTCGCTGCGTGCCGAGGGCAATGCGCTGTGTACGCGCTGTCACTCGGCGGAGCGTTACGACGCGCCGGCGCACCACCATCACGCCGCCGAGGACGCGGGCTCGCGCTGCGTCGACTGTCATATGCCGGCGCGTGTCTACATGGGGGTGGATGCCCGTCGAGACCACGGCTTCCGCGTTCCGCGTCCGGATCTGGCGGCGGAGCTCGGGGTGCCCGATGCGTGCAGCGGCTGTCACGCCGATCGCACGCCGGAGTGGGCCGCCGAGCAAGTGGTTCAGTGGCGGGGCGGTGCGGCGTCTCCGCACTTTGCCCTTGCGATCAACGCGGCGCGGCGAGGACTTCCGGGTGCGGAGGCTGCGCTCGCGGCGCTCGTCGGCGACGTTCGCCAGCCCCCGATCGTGCGCGCCAGCGCGCTCCGGCTCCTGGGCGACCTCTTGTCTCCGGCATCGGTGGACGTGGTCGTGGCCTCACTGCGCGATGCCGATGCCGCGGTGCGGTTGGCCGCCGCCGGGGCCACCGCAGCGGTAGATCCGGGCACCCGGGCCGCCTGGCTCGCTCCGCTGCTATCGGATCCCGTCCGCGCCGTGAGGATCGAGACTGCACTCGCGCTGGCGGACGTGCCGCCCGAGTTGCTCCCGGAGCACGACCGCGCCGCGCTCGAGACCTCCCTCACCGAGTACCGCGACGCCCAGTGGGCCAACGCAGATCGCCCCGAGGCGCACCTCAACCTGGGAATCCTCGCCGCTGCGCGCGGGAACACCCGCCGGGCCACTGCGGCGTACGAGCGCGCCATCGCTCTCGAGCCCGGCTTTGTCGCTGCTCACGTGAACCTCGCAGATCTCCACCGGGCGACCGGTCGTGACGACTACGCCGAGCAGGCTCTGACGCGTGCCCTCGATCTGGCGCCAGATGCCCCGGACGTCCTGCACGCGCTCGGGCTCTTGCGCGTGCGCCAGGGGCGCCTCGATGCGGCCCTGGAGTTGCTGCGCCGCGCTGCCGAGGCGGACCCGGAACACACCCGGTACGCGACCGTCTATGGCGTCGCACTCCATTCCGATGGCCGCAGTGTCGAGGCTCTGGAAGTTCTCGAGGCGGCGCGGGCAGGGCGGCCTGCCGATCGCCGGTTGCTCTACGCACTGGCGACGATCTCGCGCGATGCCGGCCACACCGAGGCGGCGCTGGGCTACGCCCACGCGCTGCGCGAACTGCGCCCCGGGGACTCGGGTACAGCGGCACTGATTCGGGAACTCGAGGCAGATCGCGAGTGACTCCCGCGCTCAGTCCAAGGCGGGTTCGGGCGGGTACGCGTGCAGCCGGGGCAGCAGCTTGTCCGCGAAGAGCTGCACGCTCGCCTTGGCCACACCTCGAACTCGCAGCGGGCGAGGCCCCGGCCGATGCTGTGCAGCGCAGGTCCCCCCACGCGAGGCGTTCCCCCTTCGCCACTGCCCGCGGCCGAGTCGCCACTCTGCCCGCTCCGGCGGCGCCACGGGGAATCTCCAGCTGAACTATGATAGCCGGCCCGGCGCGGACAGCGGTCCGGGACAGGAGGTCCAATGCGACGTTTCGAGGGCAAGGTGGTGTTTCTCACGGGTGCCTCGGCAGGAATCGGACGGGCGACGGCGGAGCGTCTCGCCGAGGAGGGGGCGAGTCTCTACCTGGTCGACGTGGCGCGCGATGGGCTGGACGAGACCGCAAAGCTGTGCGCCGAGCACGGGGCGGAGGTTGCCCAGGACCTCTGCGACGTCTCGGACGAGGAGCAGGTGCACGCGAACATCGCCGCCTGTGTGGAACGGTTCGGGCGGCTCGACGTGTTGGTGAACGTGGCGGGCATCTTGCTGCTCGAACACTTCGAGAAGATTCCCGTCGAGAAGTTTCGCAGGATTCTGGATGTGAATCTGATCGGCACGTTTCTGTTGTGCCAGGCTGCAATTCCCCATCTGCGAGAAAGCGGCGGCAACATCGTCAACACGTCTTCGACCTCGGCGCTGGCCGGCATGCCCTACGGCGCCGCCTACGGCTCGAGCAAGGGCGGAGTCAGCGCCCTGACGCGAACGCTCGCGGTGGAATTCGCCCGGCAGGGGATCCGTTGCAATGCCGTCGTTCCGGGATCGATCCTCACGGCGATGGGCAGCGGTGACAACCTTCCGGAGGACACCGACATGCAGCTCGTGATGCGCGCGACCGCCCTCGACAAGCCGCGCAAAGCCGAGGTCGTTGCGGGACTCATCGCCATGCTCGCCAGCGAGGACGGTGCCCACATCAACGGTGAGGAGATCCGTGTCGATGGGGGGACGCTCTCGTGACAACGGACGAGGCCGCGGACCTCGCCGAGATCCAGCAGAAGATCTACCGCTACGGCTACGCCATCGACGCGCGCGACTTCGAATCCCTCGACGCGCTGTTCACCGAGGATGCGATCGTCCACTATGACGTTCCCGGCGGGGTGCGGAAGCCGTGGCCGGAGATGAAGGGCTGGCTCCCGCAGGGCCTGAAGCTCTTTCGAGTGACCCAGCACAACATGTCGAATCCCCTGGTGGAATTCGACTGCGATCGGGCGCGCTCCCGCACCTACGGGCACCTGCTTCACCTGCAGCACCACAAGGACGGCAGCACCACGCGCATGGTCCACCACGCGACCTACAACGATGAGTGGGTGCGGGGAGCTGACGGCTGGAAGATCCGCCGGCGCACCCTTTCGAATCTCTACATGGAGGGCCGGGTCTACGGGCCGGACGATGTGGAGCTCTACGCGTCTCCCGAGCCTTACTGAGAAGTCGACGCAGGAGGAGACCCTTGGCGCAGGGCGATACCGAGAAGCGAATCGTGGATGGAACCGTCTGGAGGGATTTCTGTCGCGCCCTCGAGGAGGCCGGCGACGCCATTCTCCGGGAGGGGACGCCCGGGGATCCGTTCCAGCGGGCAGAGGGGATTCGCTACCTGTCGCGCCTCGCCCGCGCGGGTCTCGAGAGCTTCGTCGAGTCGTCGGATCCGCTCTTCCCCCGCTTCTTCCAACTCTCGAACGACACGATCAAAATCGGAAACGACAATCCAGACAACATCTACCACAACGCCCGGGTGAGCGGCGCCCACGAATACCGCATCCGCGGCAAGCGGGGCTCCGTCCCGTACCTGACCTTCGGGACCAAGAGCGGTGGCTACGAGACGGATGGCACTATGGTGCCGACGGGCCAGTTCGACCTGGCGGTGACTTCTTGTGAGTCCGATGGCTCCTTCGAGATCCTCGTGTCGTGCGAAGAGAAGCCGGGCAACTGGCTTCCGATGCAGCCCGAGACCAACTCGATCGTGGTGCGGCAGACTTTTGAACACCGGGACAAGGAAGCCGCGGCGGAGTACACGATCGAGTGTCTGGACGCGCGGGGTTCGGATAGTCTGCGGCCCGAGACGCTGGAACCGGCTCTCCAGCATGCCGCGCAGTTCGTGAAGGGAACCGCGAACCTCTTCGTGGACTGGATGAATCTCTTCCAGAAACACACGAATGCGCTGCCTCCCAACGACCAGAAGATGTGCCAGCGCGCCGGTGGGGACTCGAATATCTTCTACCACAACAGTCACTGGAAGCTCGGTCCCGACGAGGCACTGGTCATCGAGCTCATGCCTCCAGAATGCACGGCCTGGAACCTCCAGCTCAGCAATTTCTGGATGGAGTCGTTGGACTTCCGCTATCACCGCATCCACGTGAACAAGCACACAGCCGTTTACGAATCCGACGGGTCGGTCCGCATCGTCGTGGCGCACCGCGCCCCGGGACCGCGCTGGCCGAATTGGCTAGAAACGTGCGATCACGAGGAGGGCGCGATGCTCTTCCGCTACGTGGGCGCCGTCGAGACCCCACCCATTGCTGCCCGCGTGGTGCGCTTCGAAGACCTGGGCGAATAGATTCGGCCGGTCTTCTGAGTCACGCATGGATTCGGGGCGTTCGACCGGTCCAGGGCGCAGCGGCTTCGAGCTGGGTGGCGAGGCGGAAGAGCAGGTCTTCGCGCCCGGTTGCGGCGACGAGCTGCACACCAATCGGAAGGCCGCTTTCACTTTCGTGAAGGGGGAGCGAGATGGCGGGTTGCCCGGTGACGTCGAAGGGCAGGGTAAAGGGCGTGGTCTGCCCCATGCGCGGCAGCAGCTCTTCCAGGGGAACCTCCGGACTGCACTCTCCCAGGCGCGGTGTGAGCTTCGCGGTCGTCGGGGTCAACAGGACGTCGCCTTCGGTGGCCCACCATTGCTGGAGTTCTCGTGACCAGGCGTGGGCGCGCTCCGCGGAAGCGATGTAGTCCGAGACGCTGAGGGCCCGCCCCTGCTCGGCCATGAGCCAGTTCATGGGCTCGACGTCGTCTGGTCCGATGGGGGCGCCGGTGAGTTCCGACCACCGGTCCAACTCCCGCGCCAGGCCTGCGGCGATCCACGGGCCCGCCTGGATGTCGCCGAGTGCCGGGATGCGGGCTTGTTCGACCCGGTGTCCCAGCTCCCCCAGCAGAGCCGCCGTTCGCTCCACGGCCTCGGCGCACGCGGGATCGACGTCCGCGATCGAGGTGCGCGCAACGAAGCCGATCCGGAGTGCGGCCGGAGCCGCGTCGAGCTCTGCGAGCCAGGGCCGCACCGGGGCCGGGGCGGTGTATGGATCCCCGACTGCGGGTCCTGCGACGGCGTCGAGCACTCCGGCGCAGTCGCGCACCGTGCGTGTGACCACGTGTTCGTGGGTGAGAGGCCCCCAGTACTCGCCCAGTTCGGGTCCGAGGCTCCCCCGGGCCCGGGTCGGCTTGAGCCCCACCAAGCCGCAAAAGGCCGACGGGATCCGGATCGAACCGCCCATGTCGTTGGCGTGCCCCACCGGTGCGAGCCCTGCGGCAACTGCTGCGGCCGAACCACCGCTCGAGCCTCCCGGTGAGAGCGAAGGATCCCAGGGGTTGCGGGTTGCGCCGTAGGCGAGCGGTTCGGTCGTAACCGACATGGCCAGCTCGGGGGTGTTGGTCTTGCCCACGATCACGAAGCCGGCGGCGCGGAAGCGCCGGGCCAGTTCCGTGTCGGTTTTCGCGACCCACTCGCGCTCCTTCAGGAACCGCATTCCCACGTGGTAGGGGTCGCCCGCCGTGTGGCAGACGGCGTCCTTCACGAGCAGGGGAACGCCTCGAAATGGGCCGTCGGGCAGCGCCCCGCCCGCGGCCTGGCGCGCCTTTTCGTAGAGCGGGTGGATCACGGCGTTGAGCTGCGGGTTTACCCGCTCGATGCGCGCGATGCTGGCTTCCACCAGCTCGGCGGGCGTCGTCTCGCCCCGCCGGACCCGCTCGGCCTGGGCAGTCGCGTCCAGCAGTGCAATCGGGTCGGAGTCTACCGGCATGGCTGGCCTCACTCGTCGAAGGGTGCGCGTCCGGCGAGTACCGCCGCGAAGGCCTCGGCCCCGTAGATCTGCTCGACCATTGGCCCCATGTCGGGTGCCCGCCGCAGCTCGTTGCCCCCCTCGATGGCGAAACTCTGGCCGGTCACCCAGGAGGACTCGGGCCCCGCCAGGTAGCGAACGCCCGCCGCCACGTCTTCGGGCTCGCCGAGACGACCCAGGGGCTTTTGCTCCGAGAAGCGTCGGTAGATTTCCGGGTCGGCGAAAAGTGCCGCGGTCGAGCCGGCGCGCGTGAGACCCGGGCGCACGGCATTCACGCGAATTTTCTGACCCGAGAGCTCTTCGGCAGCGCAGCGCACGAAGGCCTCGAGCCCTGCCTTGGCCGTGCAGTAGGCGGGGATCCACGGGAAGACGAGCTTGGCCGAGTCGGAGGAGATGCACACGATGCTGCCGCCGCCCGAGCGCGCGAGGAGCGGAGCGGCGTAGCGCACGGCGAGGAAGGCGCTGATGATATTCAACGAGAGATTCTCGAGGAAGGTTTCCTCATCGTGCATCAGGAGCGGGCGAATTTCACCGCCGCCGACAGTGGGAATCACGATGTCGAGGCGTCCCTGCAGCGCCCAGGCCGCGTCGAGCGCGGCGACGACGCCTTCCTTCTTGCGCGCGTCCCCGGCGTGGATGACCACGGTCGCTCCCGGACAACGCTCGAGGATTCCCTTGCGGGTGGACTCGAGTGCGCCGGCGCGCCGGCCCATGAGCAGCGCGGCAGCGCCGTCGCGAACCAGCGCTTCGGCGCAGGCGCTGCCGATGCCACCCGAGCCGCCCGTCACGAAGGCGGTCTTGCCGGCGAGGGGTGCCGCGGTCATTGGGTGTCTCCCTTGAGGGGAAGTTCCTGCTCCCAGACGACGCGGAGTTCCCGGCGTGCGATGCGCCAGCCCTCCGGCTCGCGGCGGAAGCGGTCCTGGTAGCGGATACCCCAGTCGAGCTTGCAGGGACGCCCGTCCTTTTCGAGCACGTGGTTGGCGACGCAGTACGTCTCTCCGGTCGCCTCGTCTCCGTCGATCGCCACGAACTGGTTGTGGACCGAGTGGAGAGTGACTGGGAACTGCTCGATTCCGCGCATGGCTCCGCGAATCTCGTCGGACCCGCGACACTCGAACCCCGGGCCGACGAGAGTCGCGTCTGCTGTGAAGACACGGTCCACGAGGGCGTAATCGCGGTCGTCCGGAATTCGTGAGTACAGGTAGACGAGATCCCGCAGTGCCTGCCGGTCCTCGAGTTCGTTGGAATTCATGCTCGGTCCTCCGTGGGCCGCCAGGATACCCCCTGGGAGTCTTCGGGTTGCGCTACCTACTCGGAATGCCGGACGGCCGACGCGGTCCGAGGCGTTGGGGGCTCGCCACCGCAGCGCTCGTTTTCTGCGCCGTGGCCGCGTTGGTCGCGTGGGGGAGTCTCGAACGTCGCGCCCTCGCGGAGCGTCTGCTGGTCGACTTGCTGCGAGACCGGGGCGTGCCGGAGCCCAGCCTTCGGGTGGAGGACTTCGGAGCTTCCGGCATTCGTGTCGCCGACCTTTCGCTCGGGCGGGACGATGAGGTCACGGCGAGTCGCGTCACCGCGAACTGGACTGGCGCCAGCCTGGGAGACGGGCGGATCGAGCGTCTCGAGGTCGATGGCCTCGAGGTCCGCGCTCGCCTCGAGGCAGATCGGATCTCGCTCGGTTTTCTCGATGCGCTGCTGGCCTCAGGAGAGACAGAGACGGGAGGCGGGGGCGCAGCGGAACTTCCCGTCATCGGGGCGCATCTGGAGGCGGCGCGGATCGCACTCGAGACTCCCGGTGGTTCAGTGGTCGTTCGGGTCGATGCCGATTTCGAGCGCGGCGAGGCGCAGGCCGCACTCCGACTCGAGCCGCTCGTATTCGAACCAGGTGGGCTCCAGCCCGCGCAGCTGGTGCCCGTACTCGGGGAGTGGCTGGTCCAGGCCTCGGGTCGCGTCGAGGGGCAGGGCGTCGCGCGCTGGAGTGCCGGGGAGCCCGAGGTGCGCTTCGACGTGGAGCTCTCGGGTGTGGACCTCGAACTGCCCTTTGCCAGCATCGAAGGGCTCGCCGGCACGTTGCGGGGGGTCGCGCCGCCTCCCGCACTCCCCGCTCCCCAGCAGCTCAGCATGACCCACCTGCACCTGGGGCTCGACCTGACGGACGGCGAGGTGCGCTTCGGCATCGATTCCGACCGGGTCTTGGAGATCGAGGAGGCGCGTTGGAGCCTGGCCGGAGGAACCCTGCGAACCTCGGGTCGCGTCGACTTTTCTGCGGACGAGCAGCGACTCGTTTTCCGGGTGCGGAACGTCGATCTCGCCCGGCTGCTCCAGAGCCTCGACATCGCCGGGCTCTCGGGCGAGGGTCGGCTCTCCGGCGAACTCCCCGTGGTGCGCCACGGGGAGCAGCTGGTGATTCGGGGCGGGAGAATCGCCGCGGATGCGGGCGGCGTGTTGCGTTACGCCCCCCCGCCGGGTCCCGGCACGAGCGAGGCCGGTTTCGACATTCTGTTCGCGGCCCTCAGCAATTTTCGCTACGAGACGCTCTCCGCGGGAATAGACGGTGATCTGCTCGGCGATGTGCGGCTCGGGCTCCACGTGGGCGGGAGCAATCCCGAACTCGAGGCCGGGCGCGCGGTGAAGTTCAATCTCGTCGTCGATGCACCGCTGTTGAGCATGCTTCAGGGCGTTGCCCGGTCCGTCGAGATTCCGGGGGCGGTCGAGCGGGCGCTCATCCGGTAGACTTCGGCGCTGTGTGGTTCCGGATCATCCTGCTGGCGGTTTCTTGCGCTGCCTGCACGCCCAAGGCCGACGTTTCGGTCAGGGCGCCCGAGAAACCGATCGTCATCAATCTCCACGTGAAGATCGAGCACGAGATCCGCATCAAAGTCGACAAGGATCTCGACGAGCTCTTCGCGGAGGACAAGGGGCTTTTCTGAGTTCCTGGGAGGCACCCTTGCAGAGCCGTTGGTTTCGCGCGATGGGGGCTGCACTGCTCGGCCTCTGGCTCGCCGCCGCGCCCGCGCTGGCCCTCGATCTGGACGGGGCCAAGGCTTCGGGTCAGGTGGGCGAGCAACTCGATGGTTACGTGGGACTCGTGAAGGGCGGTGCGTCCGGGGAGGTGCAGGACCTGGTCCAGCAGGTGAACGGCGGCCGCCGCGAAAGGTACGCGGAGATCGCGCGTGAGAACGGCATCGGCGTCGAGGCGGTTGGTGCACGGGCCGGCGCGAAGCTCGTCGAGAGGGCCACGGCGGGTCAGTGGGTCAAGGGTTCGAACGGGAAGTGGCTTCAGAAGTGACTTCCCATGTCAGTGGAGAGCAGGCGGTCGCGCCTCGGACTCCTCCACGCCGCCCCGGGTCACAGCCTCAACGTCACCCAGTCGGGCGAGTGAAGCCTGGAGCATCTCCACGAAGACGTCGGCGTCGGGCACCAGGTCCGGGTCGCTGATGATCCCCCAGCTGACCTTTCCGTCGTAGCTGATCAGCCCGATGGCCAGCCCCATCCCGTCGAGCAGCGGTGCCTGGGGATAGATGCTCTTCAGCCGCGCGCCGCGCATGTAGAGCGGGATCTGGGGTCCGGGGACGTTGGTGACGATCGTGTTGACCGGCCCCGAGATGGCCTGGGCCCCCAGCGAAAGCAAGCTGGACGGCGTCCACTCTGCGATGCCCAGCATCAACTCGACGCCGAGCGCCTGCCGCGTCTCCTTCAACTCGCGCGTCTGGCCCGTAATCCGTTCGAGCTGGCGGCGCGGGTCGTCCTCCTCGATGGGGAGCGGAACGATCCATGAGGAGACGCGGTTTCCCAGTTTTCCACGCTCCTCGTCGCTGCGAGTGCTCACCGGAGCGGATACGCGGAAGTCGAGGTGCTGCGGGTCCACGCCCCGGTGGAGCAGGTATTCGCGCACGGCGCCGGTCACGGTCGTCAGCACGACGTCGTTGATCGAGCAGCTCGAGGCGCGGCGGATCGCCTTGAGATATTCGAGCGGGACATCGAACCAGTCGAAGCCGCGATGCGGCCCCACCTTGCCGTTGAGCGGGGTCGCGTCGGTGCTGGTCCCCATGCCCGCCAGGTGCGTCAGCGCCTGGACGCGTATGCCGACCTCCTCCTTCAGGTTGGGCACTTTCCGGAGCGTCTGAATTCCTTCGATGACGCGCGTGGGCATCGATAGGCGGCGCAGTGTTTCGTCTCGCATCAGCTGGACGCGTGTCGGAGCCGGCCTCGGAATGAACTCCGGGAGCGGGCTGGCGGGAGGTACCTCTGCGCTCGGTGAGAGCAGGATGTGGGAGAGGTCGACGCCCGACACGCCGTCGATCATGCAGTGATGGACCTTGCACAGAAAGCCGAAACACGCCCCGCCATCGATTCCCTCGACAACCCAGGTCTCCCAAAGCGGCCGGTTCCTGTCCAGCGGTTGTGCCATTATCCGAGCCGCAAGCGCCTTCAGCTGCTCCTTTCCGCCGGGTCGCGGCAGGGCGGTGTGCCGGAGGTGAAAGTCGAGCGAGAAGCGCGGGTCGTCGACCCAGACGGCGTGCTGGTCGAACGGTATCCAATGCAGCTTCTGTCGGTAGCGGGGAATCCGGTGCAGCACGGCGTCGATGGCGTCGCGAATCCCGGCAAAGTCGATGCCTCCGTCCGGTGTCTGGAGCGGGTCCGATTCGAAGACCAGCAGCGAGCCGACGTGCATGGGGAGGTTTCGCGTCTCCATCAACAGGAACGAGTTGTCCTGGGCCGAGAGGCGGTCGTAGTTGTACCGGGCCATGGCAGGGGCTCCTTCGGATTTTCGGGTCAGGCCTTCGCCTGCTCGGCTTGGCTGGGATGTGCTGCGCCTTCGGAGAACTCGTCGGGGGCAGCCGCTGCCGCCACCCGCTCAAGGCTGGTTTGGACGGCGGCGAGGAATGACTCGAGATCGGGTACGAGCTGGGGGTCGGCGTTGAATCCCCAGCAGACCTTCCCGTCGTAGCTGATCAGCGCGATCCCGATTCCGATGTTCGGCAGCAGGGGTACCTGGGGGTAGAGCGCCAGCATTCGCGCGCCCTGGAGGTAGAGTGGGAACTGCGGCCCGGGGACGTTGGTGACGATCGAGTTGACGGCACCGGATGCGGCCTGCACGCCCAATGAGAGCAGTCCCGTCGGCATCTCGCCGATTGCCTTCATCATCATCTCGACCCCCAGAGCCTGGTGGGACTGCTTGAGCTCCCGGGTCGTCTCGCGGATGGCGGCGAGCTGATCGTGGGGGTTTTCCTCTTCGAGAGGAAGCCGCACCAGCCAGCCCGAAACGTGGTTGCCCAGCTTTCCCTGGGACTCCTCCGGCCTCACGCTCACCGGTGCCTGGATGCGGAATTCGAGGTCTTCCGGCCGCACGCCCCGGCGTCGCAGGTAGTTGCGGAAGGCTTCGGTCACGATCGTGAGCACGAGGTCGTTGAGCTTGCAGTCGTAAGCGCGCCGCAGCGCCTTGAGCTCGCCCAGGTCCATGTCGATCCAGCCGAAGGCGCGGTGCGGTCCCACGAGGCCGTTGACCGGACTTTCGGAAGCGAGGGAGTACTGGTCGGCAAAAAGTCGTGCCAGGATGCGGGTGCGCATCCGGATCTCCCCCCAGAAATCCTGGCTCTCGCGTCGGAACTCGCGGATCCCGCGCAGCGCGCGCAGCGGCAATGCGAGCCGATGGCGCAGTGCGAGAGCGACCAACTCGGCTCGTTCCGGTGCCGGGCGCGGGATGAAGCGGGGCGTCTTCCCGATGCGCCGGTCCGGTGTGCGCGATTGGAGGATCTGCGAGATGTCGACCCCCGAGCTTCCATCGATCATGCAGTGATGAATCTTGCTGATCAGGGCGAAGCGTCCTCCCGACAACCCCTCCGCCACCCAGATCTCCCAGAGCGGGCGTTCGCGGTCGAGTGGCTGCGCCATGACCCGGGCGGAGAGCGCGCGCAGCTGGGATTCGTCCCCCGGCCTCGGAAGCGACGTGTGACGAACGTGGTAGTCGAGCTGGAAATCGGCATCGTCGACCCAAACCGGCGTGCCGTCGAGGGGTACGGTCATCAGCTTCTGCCGATAGCGCGGGATGCGGTGGAGCACCGATGCGACGAACCGTTTGATACGGGCGAAGTCGACCCCGCCGTTTTCGGTTGCGAGCGGACCCAACTCGAAGATCTGAGTCGACGAGACGTGCATGTGGAGATTGGGAGTCTCGAGCACCAGGAACGAGTGGTCCTGTGCGGACAAGGGTTCATACATGTATTGGGCCATGCTTGATCTACTCACACTCTGGTTTGAATTGTGACCACCGGGCATCGGGAAAGCTCAGCTGCCCGCAGCGTGTCATTCGAGCTGTTCCAGTGCAGCGCGAGTCACGCCGATGCGGTGGCGTAGCCACCCGGCGATCTGGAAGTTACCACCTCCGTCACGCGCTGCCAGAAGCTCGAGCGCTGCGAGCCGCGCCTCGAGCGCCCCGCGGTGGTTGGGCTCCGTCACCAGGGCCACCTCCGTCAGGTGGAGGGCGCGCAGCGGCCGTCCGGCCTCCACGTGGGCGCGGGCCCGGACCGCCAGGGGGTTCGCCCCTCCAGCTAGTTCACCGATCTCGGCGTAGACGGCCTCCGGCGGTACGCCGTAGAGCTCCGTCGTCGACTCGTAACGGAACCAGCCCGTGTGCGCCTCCCAGATTGCGCGCACGCCCCAGGGCACGCGTCCGTACTCCTGGCTCACTTCGAGCTCAGGTGGCAGGCGCACCTCCTCCATGAGCGTCCACAGGTCTTTGCCCTCGTTCATTCCCGCCACGGTTGCGTCGTGAACGTGTCGGATCGCTGCCGCCGTCCGGTCGAGGAGGGCGTCGATCTTCTTCTTGCCCACGACAGGGTCGAAGTGACCCGGCAGGAGGATGCTCGCTTCCAGGGACCGGATCCGATCGATGGATTCGAGCATCGGAGTGACGAGGCGCAGGTTTTCTCCACGCAGCGTGAACAAGTTGGGAAAGGATGCGACCGTAGGTCCGAGCAGGTCTCCGGTGAACACCGTGCGCCGGTCGGGCAGCCATACGGAGACACCGTCTGGACCTTCGCCGCCTGGTGTCGAGATCACTTCGAAGCGCACCCCCCCGAGTTCGAACTCGTACACGTCGTCTACGATGACGTCGGGCGCGATCTCGGGGTAACCCACCGCGTCCGCACCCGAGGGCATGACCGCCGCCCACAGTACCTGCGCCCGTCGGTTCCGGAAGCTTTCGAAGCGTATCTGATCGCGGTTGCGCTCGATGAAGGCGCGGTGGGCGATCACCGGTATGCCATCTCCGCGCCACAGCGGGGTGCCGCCGATGTGGTCCGCGTGGGCGTGGGTCAATACGATGGCCCGAAGCGGCGGGGAGCCGGCCGCCTCGAGCAGAAGTTTTCGCGTGCGTTGCGCCTGGACACCGAGCCCGGTGTCGATCAGCACGGCGCCTTCCGGCGTCTTGACGAGATAGGCGTTCGAGTTGCCCGAAACGAGCCAGGTGCCGTCGGCTACCAGGCGTGCCTCCAGGTCGCCGCCGCGTGAAAGGAGCTGGGAGACGCTCTCTTTGTCCCCGTCCCCGGCCGCGGCAGCGGCCGGCGATCCGAGGAACGCGAGGGTTGCCAGGGCCAGGATGCTGCGCCGCATGAATACCTCCCGTAGTGCGGGGCATTCTACGCCCGGCGGCCGCTTCGCGGGCCGGCGGCTATGCTCGCGGCATGGCGCGGGGTTCGGGCGGTGTGGGCCCGCTGCGGGGGGTGGTCGCCGGGGCCGCGCTGGTGCTCGCGCCCTGGGTCTGGCGATCCGTGGCCATCGCCGAAAGCCCCGGGGCTTTCGGCACCGGGGATCTGCGGGGCTACGCCGCCGACGCGGCCGTCTCCCTCGCGGTGCTGGGGCTGCTGTGGAGCCTCGCCCGCTTTGCGCGTTGGCTCGCGGTCCTGCTCGCCGGGTTGCTGGCCGTGGGCTACTACGCCAACTACGAGACCATTGCGGCGCTGGGCACGGTCGCGTCGCCGCTCGACGTCGGGTTCCTGGTGGATCCGACGTTCGTCACCGGCTCGGCCCTCCAGGTGCGTCACCCCGTCCTGCTCAGCGGGGTCGTGCTGGCCACTTTGGTGCTCGCCTGGGTGGGGCTGCGCGCTGCCGCGTTCTCGGATTCGCTGCTGGCTCTGGCCGGTGCAGGTCTCGCGATCGGTGCGCTCTCGATGTGGGGCCCCAATCCGGCTCATGCGACCTGGCGCCAGGCCAACGCGATCGAGCACAACGTCGAGTGGCTGGTGCTGCGTCCCAACGACGCCCTCGCGCCCAGCGAAGGCTTTGCGGATCCGGCCCAGGCCGTTCTGGCGGCGGCACCGGAGATTGGTGCGGATCTCGAGGCGCCCATGCGCTTTTCCTTCGATGGCAGTAGGAAAAATGTCCTGCTCGTCGTGCTCGAGGGCGTCTCCGGAAACTATCTGGCGGCCGCTGCGCGCGAACACAAGCGCGAGGCGGTGAACAGGATGCGCAACCTCGATCGCGTCTTCGAAGAGAATGTCGGCTACGCCACCTTCTTCAATCACAACCGGCGTACGAACCGCGGTCTCTACGCCCTGCTCTGTGGCGAATATCCTCGGCTCGTCGCGGGCATGCCGAAGATGACAGTGGCGGCGACGCAGGGTTGGCGGCGCTGTCTCCCGCAGATTCTCGTTGACAAGGGCTACCGCACGCTCTTCCTGCAGGCGGCACCGCTGGCGTTCATGCTGAAGGACCGCTTCATGCCGGCAATTGGCTTCCAGGAGGTTCTCGGTCACGCCGCGCTGACTCGGCATTACCGGCGCACGTTCTGGGGCGTCGATGACCGGGCGTTCTTCGAGCAGGCGCTCGAGCGCCTGGAAGCGCTCGACGAGGAAGGTGAGCCCTGGTTCGCGACGCTGCTCACCGTGGGAAGTCACCATCCCTACGTGATCCCCGAGAAATTCGAACACCCGGACCTGCCGGACTTCCGCAATGCCTTCGCCTATCTCGATTTTGCCACTGGACGCTTCCTGAAGGCCCTGGAGTCGCGCGGGTTGCGGGAGGACACGCTGGTGATCCTGACCTCGGACGAATCGGCAGGCGACCTGGGGCAGGTGGCGGATGCGACGGCCGGTCGCGTCAGTGAGAGCTGGGGGTTCATGATCCTGCTGCTGCCGGAACGCACTCAGCTCGTCGTCACCGAGCCCTTTGCGCAGAGCGACCTCGCGCTCTCGATTCTCGACTATCTCGGTTTTGCGGAGAATGGCCGGCATTTCTTCGGACGCAGCATTTTTCGCCGCTACGACCGGGGGCGCTCCATCTTCTTTGGAAACGTGAATCACCGGACGATTGGCGGGATTTCACCCGATGGTTCGCTGCTCCTGTGCGAATACGAGGGGCACCGCTGTCGGCGCTTCGCGATCGAAGACGGGCATTATTTCGGCGAGCGCCTGAAGCCCGTTCGCGGGGGGGAGCGCTTCGCCGACAAGGTGCGTGCGGTCGCGCGTCGCAGCGTGCCGCCGAGCAGTGATGCTCCGCTCGCGCTACCGCTGGTGACGCAGCCGCTCTTTCCGGTACGAAACGCGGAGTGGCAGATGGTGCAGGGCATCTCCCAGCTGGCGCTCGAACCCCACGAGTGGATCGAGGTCGCCTTCGAGGTCGAGGCCCGGGGTCGAGGCAGCGCGGAGCTGCGTCACGAGCTGCGGCTGTCGAAGAAGCGCGGCCTGATCCGCACCGAGACGCAGATCGATGCCGGGCAGTGGCTCGTCCTTCGCTACCGGTTTGCCTCGGATCTTCCCGTGCCCCAGGCACGGCTCCAGACGATGGCGCGTATGAAAGGCGAGGGCTTCGTCGATCTGGTCTTCCACGAGCGTCGCTTCGCCCTGCGGCGCAGCGGCGAGCGGCCGCCCGAGGGCATCGAAGTCGAGCGCTACGAACTCGATCCTCCCAGTGAGAGCGAAACCGCTCTCGATCTCGAGGTAGTGCCGGTGGAGCGCTGGGCCGACTTTTTGCGGGGGCGCAACGCCGAGAGGATCAGCGCCTCAGACTCGTGACTCGGGCCAGATCGATGCCACGAGCTTCGCGTCGGGGCTTTCGACGCATAGACGGGTGAGGCGCGAACTGGAGATGCGCCAGCGTCCATCCTCGCCGCGGCGGTATTCCTCGTGGTAATGCCCCCAGCCGTCGAGTTCGAAGCCGTCACCGCGCAGACGGTCGAACATGGCCCAGATTCCCGATGCGGTGTCGGCTCCCGTGAACTCGATCTCGGGCATATGACCGTGGTGCACCGTATTGAGGTGCTGGACTCCGCGCTTCACGTAGGCCACGATCTCGTTGCGGCCGGTTACCACACCGTCTTCGACCGGCCCGTTGGCGAGTGCACAGTCCTCGGTGAACACCTCACCGAATTCTTTCCACTGCTTGGTGTCGAGCGTGCGAAAGTAGCGCGCCTTGAGTTGTCTGATCTCCTCGAGGTCCGCGAGTCGCGACGGATCCATGGCTTCCTCCCCAGTTTCGATGATACCCTGGCTTGGGATGTCGGTGACGTCGCGACGGGTTCTTCTGGTGATCTTCGCGCTCCTCGCCGGTATGGCCGCACTGCTTGCAGCCCTGCTTCCCGGCGCGATCGAGGCGGGAATGAACCGCGTGCGGCCCCACGAGCTCCCGGCCGTGGGGGCGGTCGCCCGGGATCTCCACACCTCCGTGCCGGTGGCGGACCTCCATGCCGATTCGCTGTTGTGGACACGCGACCTGCTCGAGCGCGCAAGCCGCGGGCATCTGGACGTGCCGCGAATGATCGAGGGCGGCATGGCGCTTCAGGTCTTCACGGCTGCGACGGTGGCGCCGATGGGACAGAACTACGAGGGAAACGAGCGCGGCCTCGATCCCCTGACTGCGTTGGTCGTGGTTCAGCGCTGGCCGCTTCGCACCTGGCTGAGTCCCATGGAACGCGCCATGTATCAGGCCGAGAAGCTGGCCGACCTGGAGCGGCGGGCCGGCGGTCGATTTCGGTTGATCCGGAACCGCGGGGATTTGCAAGGGCTGCTCGCAGAGCGCGCCGGCGGTGAGTCGGTCGTGGGCGGAATCTTCGGCATCGAGGGGGGGCACGCACTGGAGGGGGATTTGTCGAACCTGGAGCGGCTCGATGCTGCGGGTCTCCGCGTGGTCGGGCTCACCCATTTCTTCGACAATCGTCTGGGCGGCTCGCTTCACGGCATGAGTCGTGACGGGCTGACGGATTTTGGGCGGCGGGTGGTCGTGGAGGCGGTACGGCGCGGCATGATCGTCGACGTTGCCCACGCGTCGCCCGCCATGGTTCGCGAGGTACTGGCGATCTCGGATCGCCCGGTGATCCTCTCCCACGGTGGGTTTCGCGGTGCCTGCGACACGGCGCGAAACCTGGATGACGACCTGATGCGCGAGATCGCGGCGCATGGCGGCCTCGTCGGCGTCGGGTTCTGGGACGGCGCGGTATGTGACATCACGCCTGAAGGCGTGGTGCGGTCGCTGCGCTACGGCATCGATCTGATGGGAGTCGACCACGTGGCATTGGGCTCCGACTGGGACGGGGGCACGGAGGTTTCCTTCGACGCCGGCGAACTCCCAGCCCTCACCCAGGCCATGCTCGATGCAGGCTTCTCGGCGGAAGAAATCCGCAAGGTGCTCGGCGGTAATGCCGTGCGATTCCTGCTCGAGAATCTCCCCTGAGCATGCTGCGGCGGACCTGCCCGAGGGCAGCAGGGGAGCATGGAGGCGGGCATCGCGAAGCCACCTCGATGGGTATGCCGCGGACTGCATCTCCGAGATCCTGAAGAATTTTCCAGCGCGGGCGGTGAGCGACAGATCCGCGTCGGCGAGCATTCCCGTCCTGCGCCCGCCTTCACCGCGGGGAACGCGCCGCGGCCCTCGATCGGTGATGCTCCATGGTTAGGGGGTTGGCGACGGCCCCGATCCGCGCGGCTGGGATGCGATTCGAGTCCGGCTAAGCTCCGCGATTGAGCCGGGAGCCGCCGTGTCGCCGCTGCGTGCCGAAATCCGCAAGATGATCTCGCTCGGCGCGCCCGTCGCGGCCGCACAGCTCAGCACGATGCTGCTCGGTCTGGTCGATACGCTGATGGTCGCGCGTGTCAGCGTTGATGCCATGGCGGCCGCTGCGCTCGCGAACGTCTGGATCTTCGGAACGTTGATGTTCGCCAGCGGTGTGCTCTTCGGGCTGGATCCCATCGTCACGCGTGCGCACGGCGCCCGGGACGGCGGACGCTCGGCGCTGGCGCTTCAGACGGGTGTCGGCGTGGCGTTGTTGCTGAGCCTGGGGGTGGCCGCGCTGTGGACCGAGAGCGAGCGGTTTCTGCTGCTCACCGGTCAAGAACCGGAGCTCGCGCGCATGGCGCACTCCTACACCCAGATGCAGATACCCGGGATTCCCTTCTTCCTGGTGTACGCGGTGCTGCGGCAGTACCTACAGGCGCGGGAGCACATGCGCCCGGCGCTCTGGGTGATCCTCGTCGCGAACGTCGTGAACATCTTTGCGAACTGGACACTCATCTTCGGGCATCTCGGCGCCCCCGCCCTCGGTCTCGAGGGGGCGGGTCTCGCCACTGCCCTCACGCGATCCTTCTCGTGTCTGGGGCTCGTTCTCTACGTGCGCGTCTTCCGGCTCCACGATGGAGCGTGGTTGCCGTGGACGTGGGAAGCGTTTCGTCCCCACCGGCTCCGCGAGCTGGCGAGTTACGGCATCCCCATCGCAGTGCAGATCTCGCTCGAGATGTGGGCCTTCATGGGCGCTGCGCTGATCGCCGGCCGCCTCGGTGCGGTGGCGCTCGCCGCGCACACCATTGCCATGAACATGGCGTCGCTCTCGTTCATGTTGCCGCTCGGGGTTGCCCAGGGGGCCACCACGCGCGTCGGAAACCTGCTCGGCGCGGGAAGGCCCGCGGCAGCCCAGCGCGCCGCCTGGGTTTCGATGGCATTGGGTGCCGGAGTGATGAGCCTGGCCGCTTTGTGCTTCGTGGTCTTTCGCATGGCGCTGCCTCGGCTGTACACGGGCGATGGGGCGGTGATCGGTCTGGCGGCCTCGATCCTCCCCATCGCGGCGGCCTTCCAGATCTTCGACGGTACCCAGGTGGTCGCGTGCGGCGTGCTGCGCGGGATGGGCCGGGTGCGGCCGGCCGCGGTCTTGAACTTCGTGGGCTACTGGCTGCTGGCGCTGCCGATCGGCGGCTGGCTGGCGCTGCGCGGTGGCTGGGGCCTGCCGGGGCTCTGGTGGGCGCTCTGCGGGGGACTGGGATTCGTGGCGTTGCTGCTCGTGCTCTACATCCGCCTGCGCGGGCCTTCAACCCTCGAGCAGGGAGGGGCGGTAGTCTTCGGGGGCGGCGAAGCCCAGTAGCTGGAGCAGGGTTGCGGCGACATTGGCTAGGCCGGCGTCCTCGAGGTTGCGCACGCGCAGGTTGTGGCCGGGCGCGTAGAGGTGGAAAGGCACCGGATTGAGCGTGTGACTCGTGCGAGTCATCGGGCGGCCCTCGGTGTCTCGCTTTGGCTCGCCGTTGCGGTCCAGTTCGAACATCTCGTCTGCGTTTCCATGGTCGGCGGTCACCACGAGTGCGCCCCCGAGCTGGCGAATCGCGGGTAGCAACCGGCCGAGCTGGAGATCGACGGCCTCGACGGCGACGATACAAGCCTCGCGGTCCCCCGTGTGGCCTACCATGTCTCCGTTTGCATAGTTGAGGCGCGCGTGCCGGAAATCTCCAGTCGCGAGTTCCGAGAGCAGCCGATCCGTGATCTCGGCCGCCTTCATCCACGGCCGCTGCTCGAAGGGCAGGCGGTCACTCGGAATCTCGATGTAGCGCTCGCTGGCGTCGTCGAAACGCCCACTGCGGTTCCCGTTCCAGAAGTAGGTGACGTGGCCGTACTTCTGGGTCTCGCTGATGGCGAGCTGAGAGATGCCATTGCGGGCCAGGTATTCCCCGAGTGTGCGGTCGATGGCCGGCGGCTCCACCAAGTAGCGCCTCGGTATCTCGAGGTCGCCGTCGTATTCCATCATGCCCGCGAAGGCCACCTCGGGCCGGGATCCGCGATCGAAGGCCCCGAAGTCGTCCTCCTCGAAAGCGCGGCTGATCTCGATGGCCCGGTCGCCCCGGAAGTTGAAGAGCACAGCGGAAGCACCGTCGCGCATCGGACCCACCGGGCGTCCGTCTGCCCCGTCGACGACGACGAAAGGCGGGAGGAACTGGTCGCTGAGGCCGGGGTCCTCGCCGCGCAGCGTCTCGATCGCCTGGCGCGCGCTCTGGAAGCCGCGGCCCTCGCCGTGCACGTGGGTCTTCCAGCCGCGCTCGACGATGCTCCAATCGGCCTCGTAGCGATCCATGGTTACGAGCATGCGGCCACCGCCCGAGGCGATGCGGTAGTCGCGGTCGGACTTGTCGCCGAGCTTCGAGAGGAGCTCCTCGAGGGCATCGACGTAGTCGAGAGCGCTCGTCTCGGGTACGTCCCGTCCGTCGAGGAGCACATGGACACGGGCCTTGGGCACCTCGTCGAGATCGAGGCGCTGGAGCAGGGCGAATAGGTGCTGGATGTGGCTGTGCACGTTCCCGTCGGAGAGCAGGCCGATCAGGTGAAAGGCCTCGCCGCTCTGGCGCACACGCTCGACGAGTTCCTGCCATACGCGACCCGTCTCGCCCTCGAAGAGCGACCCGCTCTCGATTGCCCGTTGTACGAGCTTCGCACCCTGGGAAAAAATTCTCCCGGCACCCAGCGCGTTGTGACCCACCTCGCTGTTGCCCATGTCTCCCTCGCTCGGCATGCCGACCGCGGTGCCGTGGGCCCGGAGGCGGGTGGTGGGAGTGTTCGCGGCGAGCCAGTCCAGGTGGGGCGTGTGGGCAAGCCAGACCGCGTCCGACTCGTCGTGCCGGCCAATGCCCACGCCGTCCATCACGCACACGACGACTGGGCCGGAAACGCCCGTGGAAACCGGGTGAGGTCTCAGACGGAAGGCGTCCTCGCTCATCCGGTGGCGGCGACCTCCTCTGCTGGTCGCCACTTCCACATCAGGTACTCGTGCTCGTCGTCCTCGTAGAGTGTGCCGAGCACGAGTTCCATTTCCTGCCCCAGAAACAAATCGGACGCCTCGAAGCCATCGGCGAGCTGGCCGAGCACGACCATCTTCTCCTCATCGAGTTCCACGGCGACCACGGCGTACGGTTCGAAGGGGTCGGGAGTCATATAAGGAGCCGGCGGCGCGTAGTTCCCGGTGGTCCAGGACCAGACGCGGCCGTGCCGGGAGAGTTCGACGGCTTCGCGCTCCTCGAAGGGCGCGGCCGGGTCCGCCGAGATTGCGCCGGTCGGCGGGAAGAAGACGCTGCCGGTCTCCTTGCCGCGCATCCCGATCAGGCACGGCTCGGCCTCGTTCATCGTGAACCATCCCTCGACGGCCGGCTTGCGCGGCTTCGACATCGGCTGCTCCTCCGCCGGCAGGGAGCCGGACAGGGCGATTGTAGCGCGACCCGTGCTTGTCTGGCCCTGCGTTTCGAGCCTCGGGTCCAGCTGCGCTGGCATGGAAGCGTTGCTCCAGGCCCTCGAAGCTGACAAGCTACGGGTTTCATGGGTGCCCCGGTCCACTTCGACTTCTCGACCCGGCGCGTGCTTGTGACCGGCGGTTCGCGCGGTATCGGTCACGGCATCGCCCGCGCATTCGCAGATGCCGGTGCGCAAGTGACCATCACGGGGCGGAAGGCCTCGCCGAGCGAGTACGAGGCGGACCTCTCCGACTTCGAATATCGCCAGCTCGAGATGACGGACCGGGCGGCACTCGATGCGTTCGCCACGGAAATCGACGCCCTCGACGTGCTGGTGAACAACGCCGGTGGAAGCTTTCCCGGCGGCCGCAACGAGTGGGAGCCGGATGTTTTCGAAGAGGCCGTTGCGATGCATCTCTCGAGCGGCTTCCGGCTGGCCGTGGGCGTCAAGGAGAAGCTCTCGCGCAGCGGCATCGAGGGCGGCGGCAGCGTTCTCAACATGGCATCCATGTCCGCATACTTCGCGGTGACGGTGGTGCCGGGCTACGGGGCGGGGAAGGCCGCCGTCGTCCAGATGACGAAGAATCTGGCCGTTGCCTGGGCGCGGGACAATGTGCGGGTCAACGCCGTCGCGCCGGGGCTCATCCTGACGGACATGACATCGGTCATGAAGGGCGTCGAGGAACTCGAGGGCAAGGAGATCTCCCGGACTCCCATGGCGCGCTGGGGAACACCCGGGGACGTCGCACCGGCATATCTCTTCCTCGCGAGTCCGGCCGCGCGCTTCATCACCGGGCAGACGCTGAACGTCGACGGCGGCTATTCGGTGGCGTGAGTCCGTCTCGGTGGCGGTCGGGCGCCGCGCGACCCCCGGCTGCGGGAAGCCGGATCCAACGGAGTGTCAGAGCGTGAAGTCGTCGGGCACCGGTTGTAGCTGGAAGACCCGGCGCGGCATGCCGAAGCGTGTGGCCGCCTCAGCGCCGCGCCCGTCGACCTCGAGAATGCGGAAACGGTTGCCGTCGGCAATCAGGTGCGTGCCGTAGGGCGTCTGCAGCGCGTCCTGCGTCCAGCGGATCAGGCGCGGGACGCGCCGGTTTGCACCGTAGATCTCGCCGCAGGCTGAGAAGTTCCGGTCGTAGAGCTGGACGAAGCCGTCCCGTGTATTCGAGACCATGTAGCCGTCCGGCGTCCCGCGCACGTGGTGGGGGCCGTTGAGTCCCGAGGCCACCACGTCGTGGTCGAGGCTCTTGCGGTCGATGCGGACGATCGTCCCCTGGTAGAAGAGCACTGCGAGCACCTTCGAGGCGTCGTGGGGATCGACGATCGCCGAATTCAGGTGCGTCGTCTGGGCGTGGCTCGGGTAACAGCGGCAGCGATGGTCGATGCCGGGCTCGATTTTGCGCCGCTCGCCCGACTTGAGGCTGTCGTAGCCGTGGTCGGTTGCCCACCAGGACCAGAGCAGGTTTCCGGTGAAATCGACCTCGAGGATCGCGTCGACTCCACTCGATGTGATCAGCAGCCCATGCTCGGTGCGCTGCACCGTGCGTGGCAGGTTGAACAAAGGGCTGCGGATTTCGAGATCGATCTCACCCGATGGATTCCTGCGGGCTACATGCTCGTCGCCGGGAACGCCGTCTTCGGAGCAGATCGGTCCGGTCAGGAAGTAGAGCCCCTCGCCCGGGACGTGGTTCATGCCAAAGGGTTTGACGCAGTCGATCGAGCCGAGTTGCCGGATGTCGCCGAAGTCCTGGCCGCGCTCGAAGAGCGCGATTTCGCCGCCCGGATCCCCGGCGAAGACGTCGCTCATGCGCGCGAGGAGGAGCTTTTGCACCCAGGGGTTTCGGCCCTGGATGATGCGGTTCAGCCGGAAAGCACCGTAGCGCCAGGTCGTCTGGGCGTAGGAGGCCAGGAACTTCACATCAGCTCGGTTGTCAGAAGCGGTACTGCACGCCGAATTGAATCGGGATGTAGAAGAGGTTCTTCAGGTCGCCGCCTGTCGAGTTGTCGATTTTGGTCGTGCTGAAGGCAGCCTGGATGCCGACGGTCAGGAGCCAGTTCTCGGTGAGGTAGGCATCGAGCCCGGCGCCGATGCGGCCGCCAAAGCCGACGCTGGTGTCGTCGAGACCCGCAGTGGGCGTGCCGGTGGTGACCGTCGCCTTGGTTTTCTTTGCCTGCCAGATCGAGACGCCGACTCCGAGCAGGCCGTAGGGCTGCCAGCGGCCCCAGCCGGGATAGAGGAACTTGCCGTTGACGCTGATGAGGTTCGAGCGCAGCTTGACGATGTTTCCGTCTGCGCTCGTCCGGTTGCCGAAGCCCTCGATCCACTCGTACTCGAGTTCGGCTCCGAACCAGGAGTTCACCCGGTAGCCGCCTTGCAGGTTGAAGCCGCCGGAGTCGCTGCTGCGCACGGTGGGTCCGCCGGCGAGGTCTTCGTCGAAGTCGCCGGGGAACCAGTGGAATGCGTAGGTGCCCCCCGCGCCCAGGTAGAAGCCGGGTCGCGCGTAGTCCTGCGCTTCGGCGAGCGCCGGGGCGAGCAGCGCGATCAGGGCAAGTGCGAGTCGCATGGGTGACCTTTCGGCGCAGCGGAGGCGGCAGGCTAGCACGCTGTAGACTGGAGGGCCGTGTCGCACCGGAGCCGTTTTGCCGCGTTGTTTCTCGCTGTTTGGCTCGTCGCGTCCGGCGTGCTCGCCGAGGGGCCAGACCCTGCATCGCTGCGCGCCGTCGACCTCAGCCACTCCTTCGATGAGCGCACGCTCTACTGGCCCACGGCGCCGTCGCGCTTCTCACTCGAGCAACTCGCGTCGGGTGTGACCGAAGGCGGCTGGTTCTACGCGGCGAATCGCTTCGCGGCGCCCGAGCACGGTGGCACCCATCTCGATGCCCCCCTGCACTTCGCGCAGGGGCGATGGTCGGTCGACGAGATACCCGTGGCGCGCCTCGTGGCAGCGGCGGTCGTGATCGATGTCGCGAAAGAGGCGGCCGAGGCGCCGGAGTACGCCCTCACGCTCGATCGAGTGCGTGCCTTCGAGGCGCGTCATGGCGCCATAGCGGCTGAGAGTGTCGTGCTTCTGCATACGGGTTGGGATCGCTTCTGGCCGGCCGCCGCCGCCTATCTCGGTGACGATACGCCGGGAGACGCTTCGAAGCTGCGCTTCCCGAGCTTCGGCACCGAGGCCGCACGCTTCCTGGTGGAGAAGCGTGGCGTCGCCGGGCTCGGGGTCGATACCGCATCGATCGATGTGGGCTCGTCGTCAGACTTTCCCGTGCACCGGATTGCCGCGACCCGAGACGTCTACGGCCTCGAGAATCTCACGTCGCTCGGGGCCCTTCCGCCGGTGGGGGCCACGCTCGTGGCCCTCCCCATGAAGATCGGAGGCGGGACGGGTGCGCCCGTCCGCGCCGTTGCCCTGATCCCGGAATAGATCTGCCAGCGCTCCGCACCGATGGACGGGCTGAGCCAGGCGCGCCCGGCCGCAGGTTCCGGCTCGGGTTCGAGGAATCAGCGCTCTTCGGCGATGCGCCAGCGCGTTACCCGCGAGCGCATCCAGCGTACCGCGAAGGTGTCCCTCAGGGCGACGAAGACACGGTCCCACATGCCGTACTTCGATGCTCCGTGCACGCGTGGCCGGGTGCCGACCGGAACCTCGACGACACGGTAGCCCTCGAGTCGGATCAGCGTTGGCAGGAAGCGGTGCATGCCCCGGAAGATCTTCACGCGCTCGATGCATTCCCGGCGGAAGGCGCGGAATGTGCATCCCGCATCTCGAACCGAATCCCCGGTGAGTGCGTTGCGTACGGCGTTTGCAATCCGGGATTGCAACTGGCGCCAGACGTTGTCGCCCGCGTCGCGCGAAGTTCGCCATCCACAGGCACAGTCGGCGTCGCCGCGCTGGATCGGGTCCAGCAGTTTCTGGATGTCTTCGGGTGGATTCTGAAGGTCGCAGTCCATCACGACGAGAATTCGTCCCCGCGCCGAGCGCAGGCCTGCCTCTGTCGCAGCGCTCTCGCCGCAGTTCTCGGCCAAGCGAAGCATGCGGAAACGGCCGGGCTCGCGCTCCGCCTCCTCGCGCGCCCGGTCCGCGGTGGCGTCCCGGGAGCCATCATCGACGAAGATGACTTCGTAGGAGTCGATCCCTGTCTTGGCGAGCTCGTCGCGCAACTCGCGGGCCAGGAGCGGAACGTTCTCCTCCTCGTTGTAGGAGGGAACGATCACCGAGATTTCCGGCTCGGCCACGTTACGAGCGATTGCCGAGGAAATCCAGCACCGCCGTTGCCACCCGCTCGACGTCCTCGTCAGCCAAGGCCGGGAACATGGGAAGGGAGAGGATTCTGTCCGCAGATTCCTCGGTGTGGGGCAGCCGCTGTGCCGGCGCCTGGAGACGCGTTTGAGTGCCGGGCTGCAGGTGGTTTGGAATGGGGTAGTGCACACCGGTCTGGATGCCGCGGTCTGCCAGGTGCTTTGCCAGCGCATCGCGTTGGGATGTCTCGATTACGTAGAGGTGACGGACGTGGTGGGAGCCTTCGCGCTCGTGCGGCAGGGTGACTGGTGCGCTGGCCAGTAGCTCTGCATAACGCGCAGCGATGCGGCGACGAGCTTCGTTGCGCGCGTCGAGTCGGGACAAGAACACGCGTCCCACCGCAGCCTGAAGGTCGCTGAAACGCAGGTTCCAGCCGACGATCTCGTGTGTGTGTTTGTCCCGGCGGCCATGGTTGCGCAGCATGCGAACCTTCTCTGCCAGCTTGGATTGGTTCGTGAGGAAGGCGCCGCCGTCACCGAGAACCGGGAGGTTCTTCGAGGCGTAGAAGGACAGAACGGAAGCGTCTCCGATAGCACCGACCTTGCGCTCGCCGTCGCGTGCTCCGGGTGCCTGGGCGCAGTCCTCGAGGATCGGAAGCCCGTGGCTCTTGGAGAGCGCCAGGAGGGCGTCCATATCGCAGGCCTGCCCGTAGAGATGCACCGGCAAGATCACCCGGCTGCGCGGCGTGATCGCCCGTTCGAGTGCATCGGGCGCGACGGTGTGGGTCTCGTCGGTATCGATGAAGACCGGTGTCGCGCCGACGTGGAAGATCGGCTCCACGGTGGGGAATGCCGTGTGTGAGGGCACCAGGACTTCGTCTCCCGGCCCGACATCGAGGGCCAGCAGCGCCAGCATCAGGCCCGAGGTGGCGTTTGCGACCAGCAAGCAATGCTCGACTCCGAAATAGGCCGCCAGTTCTTCCTCGAAGGCGCGGCACTCGGGACCGAGGATGTACTGGCCGGAATCGACCGCGGTGGAGATGCGTTCACGGATCTCGGCGTCGATCTCGATGCGGGAGAGCGGGATGGGACGCCGGTCTGTCTCGCTCACGAGTCTTCTCCGCGCGCCGGTGTGGGCAGCTTGACCTCGACACGCCGCCCGTCGGTGGCCGCGCGATTGCACGCCTCGACCGCGGCCACGGCAGCGGCCCCATCGAAGCCGCTTGCGGCGATCTCCGACGGGGTGCGTGTGCGGCAGGCATCGACGAAGGCATCGAGCTGGTCGAGGAGCGGTTCGTCGTTTCCCGTGGGATGCGATTCGCGATTGCGGTCGGGTGCCTGCCACGCGCCGGTGTCGTCACGTACATGACCCCCGCGATAGACGTGCAACTTGTCTCCCTCGGCGAGGAAGTCGCAGGTGAGAGCGCCCCTCGGGCCCATCACGGTGAAGTTGCGCCGCGGTTCGGGTAGATGGTAGCCCGCCTCGATCTGCACGAGAGTGTCACCGTAATCGAGGGTCAGCAGCGCAACGTCATCGAGACCGCGGCCGAGCGTGTCGCGCAGCGTCGCCTGCACCGCGCGGGGCTGTGCACCGAGCAGCCACGATGCCAGGTCGATCCAGTGAATGCCGTCGGAGATGGCCGCGCCGCCGTCGGCGCGCGGGCGCTTGAAGCCGCCGAATTGGCCGCTTGCGTAGGTTGGGAGCCCGATGTGCCCGGCCTCGAGGAGACGCTTGAGCCCACCGGCCTCGGGCGAAAAGCGGAAGACGTGCCCCACCTGCAGGATGGCGTTGCGTTCTCGCGCCAACGCGTCGAGTTCGAATGCCTCGTCCGCACGCGGCGTGAGGGGCTTTTCCACGAAGACATCCTTGCCCGCCTCGATCGCCTGACGCACAAGTGCGGCGTGGGTCGAACTCGGCGTTACGACATCGACTGCGTCGACACTGCCGAGGGCAGCGTCGATCGAGGCAGCGGTGGGCACATCGAACGGGGCACAGGCGGCCGGATCGAGGTCGAATAGGCAGAGGTTTGCCCCAAGACGTTGCCAGCTGCGGACATGGTTTCGCCCCCAGCGACCGGCGCCGATCTGCAGAACTCGCATGGTGGTGGAACCCCCTCGTCGTGCTCTGGGGACGGGCGAGGTGCTACCAGAAGCATTCCCGGTCGGCAAGTTGCGCTGGCTCAAGCCCGCGCGCGGTACAGGATCATGAGGTTGCGGATCTGTACGAAGGGCCCCAGGGCCAGTCCTGCGATCCAGATCGGGTCCCCGAGGTGGATCGCGTAGGTAAGCAGCAGGCCGTTGCCCGTAAGGCTGATCCACCAGAAGGCCTCGGGGAGGTGGCTGCGCGCCTCGCGTTCGCTGAGCATCCACTGGACGACGAAACGCGAGCTCCAGAGCGCCTGGCCGGCTCCACCCGTTACCAGCCACGGCAGCGTGTTGCCGTGGTCCGGCCGCAGGGTTGCCAGTCCGAGTGTCGCGAGCAGGGCCCAGGCTGCGAGGGCCGTCAGTGTCACGGCCAGCGGACGCAGCGCACTCCCGGGGCTGTGGAAGATCCAGAGATTGCGGATGTAGATCGCCAGCGTCACGAGGTAACCGGCCAGAAAGATGGGCTCGCGCCGCTCCAGGCTGTAGCCGATCATCAGGCTTGCGCCGGCCAGCGATATCCACCAGAACGCCTGGGGTGTCGCGGTCTTGCCCGCGCGCTCGGAAGCGATCCACTGGATCAGGAAGCGGATGAAGAAACAGCTGATGCCAATCCAGCCGACCCAATCCCAACCGCTGTCGAACCAGGTTGCGCTCACCCACCGGTCCTTGCAGCTAGGGTAGGTAGCATGTTTCATTCCTGGCAGTCGGTAACCGTGAACGGGAAACAGCGGGCAGTAATCGGGGTCTGGTTTCATTTCGCGGCCGTTCTTGCTGCGCTGCTGCTGGCACCGTGGACCTTCCGGGTGCTTCTGCTGACCGGGGAAATCGGTGGGGTGCCCGCGGCGATCGACCTGCGCGGTTTCGTCTCGGATCTGGCGGTGGCGCTCCTGTTCGCGAGCGTCGTCGTTGCGCTCGGTTGCGTCGCTCGCCTGCTCGGGGCGCTCCTCGTCGCAGCATTCACCCTGCTTCATTACGCGAACTACGAGACCGTGGTGGCCCTCGGAGCGGTGGCGTCGCTGCTGGACGTGCGGTTCCTGGCCGATCAGACCTTTCTCCGCGGTTCGGTTGCCGCTGTCTCTCACCCGTGGCTCCTGATGGCGGCATGTGCGGGCTCCTTCGGACTCGCGTGGTGGGGGCTCCGGGGGCTCTCGCTGGGTGCCGCACTCGGTGCGTTCGCCGCTTGCGCAGTTGCCGGCATCGGCCTGGTGCTGTGGCCGCAGGACGATCGCGTCGAGACGTGGCGGCAGGTGAACGCCCTCGAGCACAACGCGGTCTGGCTGTCCTGGCGCAGCTTGGGATCGGAGGGCGGCTTCGCCGATCCGCCCAAGGCGATGCTCGAACTGCTTCCCGAGATCGCCGCTGACCTCGATGCCCCAGCGCGCTTCGAGTACCAGGGCCGGGGCCGCAACGTGCTGCTCATCGTCGTCGAGGGTGTGTCCGGCGCCTATCTGGACGGCCCCGCGCGTGCGCAGGGACGCACGGCGGTCCATCCCATGCCGCGCCTCGAGTCCCACGCTGCCGGCGGCGTGCGTTTTGACAGCTTCGTCACGCACCAGCGCAAGACGAACCGGGGAACCTACGCGCTGCTATGCGGTGAGTTGCCCGGTCTGGTGGCGGGGACGGCGAAGATGACGGTATCCGTGCATCGCCGTTGGCAGACCTGTCTGCCCGAGATCCTGCGCGAGGCCGGCTACCGCACCGCCTATCTCCAGGCCGCGCCGCTCGCTTTCATGCTGAAGGACCGTTTCATGCCGGAGATCGGATTCGAGGACGTGAACGGTCACGACTGGTTCGGTGAGGCGAATGCGCGCAGCGAGTGGGGCGTCGACGACCGCGCCTTCTTTTCCCAGGCCCTGCAGAAGGTCACCGCCCTGCAACGCTCCGGGGATCCCTGGTTTCTGACGCTCCTGACCGTCGGCACCCACCATCCGTACGTCGTTCCGGAGAGCTATCGCCACCCCGGCGACGCGCGTGCACGTGCCTTCGCATATCTCGACCGCGGGCTCGACGAATTCCTGGTGGCTCTCGATGAACTCGGCATTCGAGACGACACGCTGGTCCTCATTGTCTCCGATGAATCACAGGGCGACCGCAAGAGCGGGGCGAGCGCAGTCACGCGCCGGCTCAGCCAGAACTGGGGTGTGCTGGTGGCGCTGTTGCCCGAGCGCGTCGCAGAGGCTGTGGTCGAACCGTACGGGCAGATCGACGTGGCGCTTTCGATTCTCGATTACCTGGGGCTTGCCGATCGCGGTGAGCACCTGTTTGGGCGCAGCCTCTTCCGCCGTTACGAAAGTGGCCGTCACATGTTTTTCGGCAATGTGAACCGGGGGGAAGTGGGTGGGATCGATCCGGAGGGCCGGCTCGTCGTCTGTGCCCACGATGGGCGGATCTGCAAGGGCTACGATGTGCGCGACGGCCGGCTCTTCAAGGCCAAGCTCCGGCGCGAGACCCCCGACAGCGCCCTGGTGGCGCTGGTGCGCGGGATGGCCCAGCGAAGCCGCCCGCCGTCTCGGGACCTTCTCGAGCTGCCCCTGATCACGAACCCATTCTTCGATCTCACCGGGCGCGGCTGGCAGATCATCGCCGGCGGCCAGCACGTTTCCCTGATGGAAGACGATATATGGCTCGACGTCGAACTCGTCGTCGAGGCGCGCGGAGCGGGGCGCGCTGAATTCCAGCATCTCGTGAGGCTCCAGGGAGTGAAGGACCTGCGCGATGTCGCGCTGGCAGCGGCGCGCATTCGCGGCGGGGAGACGCTTCGCATGCGCTACACGTTTGCGGCCGATGCCCCTCTGCGGCAGGTGGGCCTGCGCACTCGAGCGCGGCTGCTTTCGCGCGAGGGCGTGAGGCTCGTGTTTCTGCGACGGCGGCTCTTTCTGCGCCAAGGAGACGGCGCGCCACCTGCAGGCGCTCGTTTCAGCCGATTCGAACTCGATCCGGCGAACGCCGAGAGCCGGGAGCGGCTGAGTCTCGCTGTTGCAGAGCCGAAGTCTTACGAAGGCCTCGTGATGGACAAGGACGTGGCGGCGGAGGAACGCTAGGCACCCAGCACGAGTTCCGCGGCTGTTCTCAGCTGCTCCTTGTCGTGGCTCCCGATCAAAAGCGAGGTGACGGGGGTCTCGCGCCAGGCCTCGAGTCGGTCGCGAATGCGCTCCGGGGGGCCCACCAGGGAGATCTCGTCGGCGAATTGCTCGGGGACGGCGGCGATGGCCTCTTCGCGCTTGCCCTCCAGGAAGAGTTCCTGGATTTTCTCCGCCTCGGCCTCGAAGCCCATGCGGCCCAGCAGCTCCTTGTGGAAGTTGCGCCGCTTGGCCCCCATGCCGCCGATGTAGAAGCCGAGCATCGCCTTGATTGGCACGAGGCCCGCGGCAACGTCGTCGGTGACGTTGATGGCGATGGTCGTCGCGATTTCGAAGCCGGGCTTCGCGTGTTTCAGCGAGTCGGCGTAGACCTCGGGGCGGTAGGGCGAGTAGTAGAGTGGGAGCCAGCCGTCGCAGATCTCGGCCGCCAGGGCGACGTTCTTCGGGCCCTCCGCGCCCAGGAAGATCGGCACCTCCGGGCGCAGCGGGTGCGTGATCGAACGCAATGGCTTGCCGAGGCCCCACGCGTTTTCACCCGTGTAGGGAAGCGGGTAGTGCGGACCATCGTTGCGGACCGGGGCGTCGCGGCGCAACACCTGGCGGATGACGTCGACGTATTCGCGCGTGCGAGCGAGCGGTTTGCCGAAGGGCTGTCCGTACCAGCCCTCGACGACCTGCGGGCCCGAGACGCCGAGGCCGAGCATCACGCGGCCCTTCGACAGGTGGTCCACGGTGAGGGTCGCCATCGCCGCCGCCGTCGGGGTGCGGGCCGACAGTTGGACTACCGCCGTTCCCAGGCGGACTTTCGAGGTGTGGGCGGCGATCCACGCCAGCGGCGTGAATGCGTCCGAGCCCCAGGCCTCCGCCGTCCAGATCGAGTCGTATCCGAGGCTCTCCGCTTCCGCCGCGATGCCGGCGAGATCCGGCGGCGGCTGCGCCTGCCAGTAGCCGAGTTGTAGTCCGAGCTTCAAGTCTTTCATGGCCGTATGATAAAGCCCTGCGGCGAGGACGCACACGAGCAGAGGGAGCACGAGATGGAACGGGTTTTGCGCGAGGGTGCTTTCGAGGGAGAGACCCACGTCGTGACCGGGGCGGGGCAGGGGATCGGTCGCTGCGTCGCCGAGGCGCTGGCGGTGCACGGTGCCCAGGTGGTGCTGGTGGACATCGACCCCGCCCGCCTCGATGAGGCCCGCATGGAGATCAAGGCTGCCGGCGGGCCGGAGCCGGTCGTGGTCGCCGCCAACGTCGCCGAGGAGGACGAGGTTCGGAGAGCAGTCGCCAGGGCGCTCGAGGTCAGCGACTGCATCAACGGCGTGGTCAACGTGGCTGGCATCACGCGGGACGCCAGAATCGCCAAGAAGGATTTCGACGAGTTCCGTGCGGTGCTCGCCGTCCACTTGCACGGGACGTTTCTCTTCACCCGGGAAGTGGCCGCACAGCACTGGCATCCGCTGTTCAAGGCGAACGGAAACCAGCCGCTCGCGGATGGTGTCAACCGTTTCATCGTGAACTTCTCATCGGTGAGTGCGCGCAACGGAAATGTGGGTCAGATCGACTATACGGCGGCGAAGGGCGCGATCGAGGCGATGACGCGCACAACGGCCCGCGAGTTCGCGTCCTACGGCGTCCGAGCCAACGCCATTGCTCCCGGCCCCGTCGACACGACGATGCTTGCCAAGGTTCCCGATGAGGGACGCCGCGCCATGGAGCGCGCGACGCTGGTGGGACGCATCGCACAGCCCGAGGAGATCGGGGCGACCATCTGCGCGATCGCGGACCCGAAGCTCTTCGGGTACACGACCGGCCAGGTCTTCGCCGCCAACGGCGGCATGTATCTCGACTGAGTCGCCCGCGCGATGGAACTGCTCCTCGTCCGTCACGCGTTGCCGCTGCGCTTGTCCACCACGGACGGGAGTCCTGCGGACCCGCCCCTCTCTGAGGAGGGGCGCGAGCAGGCGCGGCGGCTGGCGCGCTGGCTCGAGAGGGAACCTCTGGACGCACTCTACTCGAGCCCGCTGCGCCGCGCGCTCGAGACGGCCGAGCCCCTGGCGCAGGTGCGAGGGCTCGAGACCCGGATCGAGCCGGGCGTCGCGGAGTTCGACGCCGAGGCCCCGCACTACGTGCCGCTGGAGGAACTCAAGGCCACGGATTACGAGAGCTGGAGAGCGCTGGTGGCGAGTGGCTTCTATCTCGAGGGCGATGCCGAGAGCTTCCGGGCCACGGTGGTCGGGGCGCTCGAGGGGGTCATCGCGGCCAACCCGGGAATGCGTGTCGCCGTCGTCTGCCACGGAGGAGTCATCAACGCCTGGGCCTCTCATATCCTGGGCACGCAGCGGCTCTTCCTATTCGAGCCGGTCTACACCGGCGTGAGCCGCTTCCTGGCCGCAAGTTCGGGCGAGCGCAGCGTCGTCAGCCTGAACGAGACGGCGCAGTGGCCCGGCGACGCGGGGCCGCCGCCCGGCCTGCCGGGCACCTGAAGCGTTTCAGACGCCGTCGGTCGGGTCGGGCTCGGAGCTCGGGGTCCGGGGCGTCATCATCAGCCGGGCGAGCTTGCGAAAGAAGTGGGTCTGGCGCTCGAGGGCGTCGGGCGAGAGCGGGTCTTCGCCCCGCACCTCTGCGAGCAGGGGTGCCAGGGCGAAGTGTCCGAAAACCATGTGGAGCCAGGCCGAGATTACGAGGGCCTGCTCGCCTTCTCCCCAGGGATTGATCGGATCCCGTCTCAGCGCGGAAATGCCCTGCTCGAAGAGCGGCCGGATCCACTCCCGCGAGATGTGCTGAAGGCGCTCGGCGCCGCTGGCCGCCTCGTGGTGGAGCAGGCGGGGGACGTGCGGCGTGCGCGCCAGGCGCGCCATGATGGCACCCACCATCTCGTCGGCGGCGGGTAGGCTCTGGTCCCGGCTCGCGAAGTCTCGAAGGATCTCGAGCAGCGGGGTGAGAGCACGGGCGAGCACCGCCTCGTAGAGCGCCTCTTTGCTGCGGAAATGGTTGTACAGGCTCGCCGGAGTGAGATCGGAGACCTCCGCGATCTCGCGCATGCCGGCACCGGCGAAGCCGCGCTCGGCGAAAAGCGCCTCGGCGGCGTCGAGGATCGCTTCACGGGTAGCGGCCGAGTCGATCGAGCGGCGGCGGCTTGCGGTCGTGGGCATGTGTCTCCCCGAGGCCGGCCGATGCCGGTGAACGTTGGTTCGTAAACCCGAACCGGGCGGACTGTCAAGGGAATCCGGTGGAGTTCAGGGGCGCCCGCCGAGCATCCAGAAGTACGGGACCCCGAGGCCGAAGATCGCCGCCAGCACCACCGCGGCGCCGATGGCCCCCCTGCGGTCGAGGGCAGAGGGTATCCGCCGGCCCAGGATCAGAGCGTGAGCCGCGTAGATGCACAGCAGCGGCAGCCAGGGGACGCGGAAGCGCGGTGTGGCGTTTGCGGCCACATGCACCAGGATGACACCGCCGAGGAGCAGTACGGCCAGTGCCCTGCGCCCGCCCGCCCGGGCCGCCGCCACGCCGAGCGCCGCAGTCGCCGCCAGTGCGAGCCAGGCGGGGCCGCTCACGGCCAGGAGCCAGCGCGCCGGGGCGGCGGGTCGATCCCCGTAGGCGCCGTTGCGGACCTTGGTGCGCACCACCGAATCCGGGTTGAGCAGGAGTCCCAGGTTGCGGACCAGCTTCTTGCCGATCCATCCCGGTTGTTCGGCTTGCACCCGCTCGAGCGCGTGGTCGCGGGCCAGGTCGAGGCGGGCAAGTTCGTCACGCGTGGAGAAGTAGCGGGCGTGGAAGCGCCCCTGCACGGGGCCGCGCTGTTCCCACCACGCGGGGGATTCCAGGCTGTTGCCCTCGGCGGCGGCGAACCAGCCCACGGTCGATACGCCGACGAATCGGCCGAGGGTCTCGTAGTTGCGCAGCACCCACGGGGCGGTGACGGCGAGCGCGACCGCGAGCAGGAGCCCGCCGCGAAGTGTCGCAGCGCGCCGGTCTGCCGGGGCGGCGAGGTCGATCCACCAGAGTCCCGATGCGGCGGCGATCAGGAGGGCGAGTTCCCGGGTGAGCGCGGCGGCACCGAAGACGACCCCTGTCGCGAAGACGATCGGGAGTCGAGGCCGACGCGCCACCGAGACGACCCCGAGCAGCCCCGTCATCACGAGGACGGCGAAGAGGGTCTCGGACCACAAGAAGTGGCTGTGGGCGATGAGTGCGGGGCAGAGGGCCGCCAGCAGTCCGGCCAGCACACCGGTACGCAGGTCGAAGAGCGCGCGACCGAGCAGCGCCGTGAGCAGCACGAGGAGGGTGCCCCAGAGGATCTGCAGGCGTTGGAATCGAACGACCGGCGTGTTCGCAGCCCCGTCGGGGGCGGCCGCGAGCGACAGCAGCCAGGCGTGGGCGGGGGGGCGCCAGGCGCGCGACGCACCCTCGAACTTTCCGATGTAGATGTGCCCGTCACCGCGCGCGATGCTGTCTGCGACCTGGGCGTAGTAGTTCTCGTCGCCGAGCGTCGCGACGGGTCGCGCTGTCTCGAAGGCGAGCCAGCGCAGGCCGCCCGCGATGATCAGCAGGCCCGCGAGCAGCGCGAGGGTCGACGGGTGGGCCGCGCCGGTCCGTCGAACCATGGTCCGCGCGAAGCCAGTCGGCTCAGCCGAGTGCGGCTTCGACTGCGGCCAGAACGTCTTTGGCCTCGGGTTCGGTCGGGGGCTCGAAGCGGGCCACCACATGGCCACCGCGATCGACCAGGAACTTTTCAAAGTTCCATTTCACGTCGCCCGGTCCCTCGGGTGCAGTGTCCTCGCTCGTGAGCCAGGCGTAGAGCGGACTCCGGTCGTCGCCGTTCACATCCACCTTTGCGAACAGGGGAAAGGTGACGTCGTAGTTCGCGGTGCAGAACTCGCGTATCTCCGCCTCGCCGCCGGGTTCCTGACCCGCGAACTGGTTGCATGGGAAGGCCAGGATTTCGAGCCCTTGCGTCTGAAAACGGCCGTAGAGGCGTTGGAGTCCGTCGTACTGGGGGGTCAGCCCGCATTTCGAAGCCACGTTCACGATCAGGCAAACCCGGTCCTTGAAATCACTCAGTGACCGCTGATCTCCGTCGATCGTGGTCGCAGTGAACTCGTGTAGATTGGGCATGGCTACCTCCTGTTTCGGGCTTGGTGGGGCGGATTCGCTGGCGCTGCTTTCCTACATTTGCCACGGATTTGCGGCAGCCATGCTGGAACCGGCGAGATCCATTCCGATTCGGGCGCGATTATATCACCGGCGGGGCCGGGTGCGGGCCGGCTCGCGCGCCGCGCGGGCTACCATGGCGCCGAGCACTGCATGATGGCCCGACCCGATTCTACTCCTGCAGCACTCCGTGACCCGTGGCTGATCGGTGCGGTCGTTGCGGCGCTCCTGCTGCGTTGTGGTCTCGTCGCGCTCTTTCCCGACCCGACGCCGGTCAACGACGAGATCGACTACTGGCGTCTGGCGGAGGGGCTGGCCCGGGGCGAGGGCTTCGCGTCGAATTTCCGGCCGCCGCTGCACCCGGCGTTCATGGCGGTCTTCGTCGGCATCGGCGAGGGGGCGGGGGCCGTGCGCGCGGTCCAGGCTTTGCTCGGTGCGCTCGCCGTGCCGCTGGTTGCGATCCTCGGAGGGCGCGTGGGCGGCCGCGCGGCCGCGCGGGGCGCGGCGTGGCTCGTGGCGCTCGATCCGGTGCTGGTGGGCTTCTCGCACCTGCTCTGGTCGGAGACGCTCTACGTGGCGTTGTTGCTCGGCGGACTCGTGCTCCTGCTGCGCGGCACCGACCGCTGGCGCTGGCTCGACTGGGCGGGCGCCGGGCTGGCCTTCGGGCTGGCGTCGCTGACGCGCCCCCAGCTGCTGACGTTCCTGCCGCTGCTGCTGCCGTGGGCCTGGCTGCAAGCGGCTCGGGGGAGGGCGGAGCGCCGACGCATGCTCGCGGCGTTCGGTGTTCTGACAGTCGCCACGTGCTGTGTGGTGCTGCCCTGGTCGTTTCGCAACCTCCGGGTCTGGGGCGACGCCTTCTTCGTCGACACCAATGGGCCGTACAACCTGCTGGTCGGCACCGAGCCCGGGGCCCACCAGGTGGACAAGGACGACCGCTGGAGCCCGACGTGGGCCGCGATCGGAAACATGCACTACATGGTGGCGGTCGAGCGCGACCCGGGGATGGTGCAGCGCGTCGCGCTCGCCCGTGCGGAGCAGCGCATCCGGGCGCATCCCAGTCGCTTCCTGTCGAAGTCGGCGTGGGAGGCGGCGCACCTCTTCACTCTGGACAACTTCGTGCTGCGTCACCTCCGGAACGACTGGTACGGCGTGGCGTCGCCGCGCCCCCTGGTCGCTGCGCTGACCGTTCTCTGCGTCGTGTGGACGGCGCTCCTCTACGCGGGCGGCGGCCTGGGGCTGGCGGCGCAGCCCGCCTCGCCGTTCCGGGGCTTTGCGCTGCTCGCCATCGGCCACGCCGTGGTGCTCTACGGCATCACCTACTCGCTGTCCCGCTACGCCGTGCCCCTGCGTCCGCTGCTCGCCGTTGCGGTCGGCTGGGCCGCGACACATCCCGGCGAGGTTCGGGCGCGGCTGGCCGGCGACCGCCGCGTGGCGGTCGTGGTGGGGGTGCTCGCCGCGTGGCTCCTCTTGGCCTGGGCGCGCGATCTGCCGCTGCTCGCAGACATGCTGGCAACGGGCGGGAAGGGCTTCCTGTTCGTGCGGGATGCATTGCCGTGAGGCAAGCGTGGGCGGGGCTGGGGGATGCGGCGTCGTGAAGGGGCTGTGCACGACACTCGCGGTCTGCGCCTGGCTATTCACCGGGTGTACCGGAGACGAACGCCCGAATGTGGTGCTGGTGATCCTGGACACGACGCGTGCGGACCATTTCTCCGCCTACGGCTATCCCCGAGCGACGACCCCCGGCTTCGACGCATTTGCCGAGCGGGCGATTCTGTTCGAGCGGGCCTTCGCCACGTCGAGTTGGACCGTTCCCTCCCACGCCTCGCTCTTCACCGGCCTGTATCCGATGACTCACGGTGCGACACAGGAGAGCCAGTATCTCTCGGAGGAGGCCGAAACCCTGGCGGAACTGCTCGCCGCTGACGGTTACGAGACGGCCGCCTTCTCGAACAACGCCTGGGTGGGGGAGAAGACGAATCTCACCCAGGGTTTTGGCTACGTGGGCGAGATGTGGCGCGAACGCGGTCACGGACAAGCGATGCGTACCAACCGGGCGGTGATGGAGTGGCTCGACGCGCGGGATCGCGACAGGCCGTTCTTCCTCTTCGTAAACTACATCGAACCCCACTGGACCTACTCGGCTCCACGCGCCTGGCAGGACCGGTTCCTCGGTCCGGGGGTTACCCCCGCGCAAAGGAAGCGGGCCAATTTCGGAGTCGTCGACTGGTACCTCGACCGCAGCCGTGTGCCCGATGGACTCCTGCCGATCCGAACGGCTCTCTACGACGCCGAACTGGCCTGGGTCGATTCTGCGCTGGGAGAGCTGCTCGAATTGCTGCGAAATCGCGGGCTCGAGGATTCGAGCCTGGTCGTGGTGGCCTCGGACCACGGCGAGAATCTCGGCGACAACGACCACCAGGGGCATTCCTTCGCGCTCTACGACAGCACCCTGCGCATTCCCCTGGCGATCCGGCCGCCGGGCGGCGGAGGTGCGGGCAGCCTGCGGCGCGACCCCGTGCAACTGACCGACGTATTCCACACCATCGCGTCGGCAGCGGGCGTCGCACCGGGTGACACCCGCAGCGTCGGCGAGGACCTGCTCGCGGGTCCGCTCCCGGACGAGCGTCCGGTGGTCGCCGAGTACTACTACCCGGCGCAGTTCCTCAGTTATTTTCCCGAACCGGCGCGCGAGGGGCCGGGGCTCGCCCCCTTCCGCCGCCGCATTCGGTCGCTGCGCGTCGGGCCTCATAAGTTCATCTGGGGGTCGGACGGTCGACACGAACTCTACGACGTGGAGGCCGACCCGGGTGAGACGCGAGATCTCGCCGCCAGCGCGCCCGCAGTCGCGGGCCGCATGCAGGAAGCGCTCGAGATCCTGGTCGAAAGGTATGGCGCCGACACCGCACCGCCGGCCCCTCGCGACGGCGTTCTGGATCCAGAAACCGAGGCCACGCTCCGCGAACTCGGCTACCTGCGCTGACGCCCGCGCGACGGCGCCCGCGGGCCGGTATGCTCACCTGTCGTGGCGGATGCGCGCGGTGCGGCGGGAAGGGCGGGGGGCGGCGTGCGCCGGATCGCGGCGTTCTTGTCCCTGCTGCTGGTTCCCTGGGCACTGCGCGCGCTGCTGCTCGCCGAGACCGAGGTCGCGCCGGTTCCGGCGGATCTTCACGGCTTCGCGGCCGACGCCGGGGTCGCGGCTGTCGGACTGGCACTGCTGTTCCTCTTGGCGCGTCTATCGCGCGCGGCGGCGGTGGCGCTGGTGTTGTTGTTCGCGTCACTCGAGGTGGCGAACTACGAGACGGTCCTCGCGCTGGGCTCCGTGGTGAGCCTCGGCGACGCCGCGTATCTGGGAGACATGACTTTCCTCAGCGGCTCGGCCGCTGCGCTGACGCATCCCCTGCTCGTCTTTTTCCTGATGGTCGGCGTGGCGGCACTCGCCTGGTTCGGTTTCGGAGGGGCGCAGCGGCCTCCCGCCTGGGGGATCCTGGCGGCGGGCCTGGTGCTGCTGGCCGCGACGGCTGCCTGGCCCCTTTCTGCCTCCGTCGAGACCTGGCGTCAGGCCAATCCCGTGCAGCGCGACCTTCTCTCGCTGCTGCGCGGTGGGGCCGGGGCGCGGGAGCGCCCAAACTCGTCCGACGCCCTCGCGGAACGCTTGCCGGAGCTGCGCGGCGACCTGACCGGCGCGCCTCGTGTCGCGCTCGGCGGCGGAGGCCGAAACGTGTTGCTCGTGGTCGTGGAGGGGGTCTCGGGCGCCTACCTCCAGTCCGCGGCGCGGGTGCACCGGCGCAATCCCGCGCTGCGAATGAAGCAGCTCGATAGCGTCTTCCGCGAGAACGTGGGTTTCGCGACGTTCCTCACCCACAACCGGCGCACGAACCGCGGGCTCTACGCGCTGTTGTGCGGTGAGATGCCCGCTCTCGTGCGCGGCATGCCGAAGATGACGGTCGCGTCGACCCGGCCGTGGCGCACCTGCCTGCCCGAGATTCTCCGAGCCAGCGGCTACCAGACCGTTTATCTCCAGGCGGCGCCCCTCGCGTTCATGCTGAAGGATCAGTTCATGGAGCGCATTGGCTTCGAGCGCGTGCTGGGCCACAAGTGGTTCGACCGCTACTACCTCCGCACCACCTGGGGAGTCGATGACCGGGCGTTTTTCGAGCAGGCCTCGGAGCTGATCGAATCGCTGCAGGAATCCGCTGAGCCGTGGTTCCTGACCCTCCTCACCGTGGGCACCCATCATCCCTACACCGTTCCGCTGTCCTACCAGTCCCCCAACGCGAAGGAAAATGTGCGCGGCGCCTTCCAATACCTCGATCGGGCGATCGGTGAGTTCATGGTGTGGCTCGAGGCGTCCGGTGTGCGGGACGATACGCTCGTGATCTTCACGTCCGACGAGTCTTCGGGGCACCAGACCGGGAGCACCGATGTGTTTGCCCAACGGCTCTCGCACAACTGGGGTTTTCTGGTCGCACTGCTTCCCGATCGAACGCGCGTCCTGGTGACCGAGCCCTACGCCCAGTCGGATGTACCGCTCAGCGTGCTCGACTACCTGGGGCGCGCGGACTCCGGCGGCGCTCTGCACGGCCGGAGTCTCTTCCGGCGCTACGACACGGGGCGCCACCTCTTTTTCGGAAACGTGAACCTGCGCACGATCGGGGCGCTCGATCCCGATGGACGGCTGGTCGTCTGCGAGTTCGAGGGTTCGGAATGCTCCGGCTACGACACGTTCAGCGGGCGGGTCTTCGCAGAGGCGCCGGGCGCGGTGGACCTGCCGCCCGACCTGTCGGAGCTGGTGGTGGATATCGCCGGGCTCAGCCTTCCGCCGCGCGACAGCTGGGATCTCGAGGTCTCGCTCCTGCTCGATGAGCGCTTCACCGTCGACATGCGCGAATGGCAGCTCGTGCAGGGCGTTGCCCAGATCGCACTCGAGCCGGATGAGTGGCTCGAGGTGGACGTCGAGCTAGAGGCGACTGGCGACGGCCGCGCGGAGATCGAGCACTACCTGCGTTTTCCCCGGAAGCGCCAGCTGCTCTACGGACGCGCCCCGGTATCACCGGGCCAGACGCTGCGCATCCATTACACGCTCGCCGCGGGCGATCGGATTACCCAGATGTCGTGCCGTACCAAGGCGCGGTTGCTCGATGGCTGGAAGCTCGACCTCGTGCACTCGAAGCGCCGCTTCGTGGTGCACCGCGGCGGCGTTCGCCCGCCGCCCGGGCTGCGTGTCGAGGTATTCGACAGCGGCGGCGAGCCGGTGGAACTCACGATCATGGAGTCCGCTGAGATCGACCGGATTGCCCGCGAGATGTCGCCGGTGGGACCGATCGACGCAGCGGTGGGACCGGTCGACGCAGCGGTGGGACCGGTCGACGCCGAAGGTTAGACGGGGACATTTGGGAGGAAGTTGGTATGGGACGGCTCGAAGGCAAGCGGGCGATGGTCACCGGCGCGGCGCGGGGAACAGGCGAGTCCATCGCGGGGCGGTTCGTGGCGGAGGGTGCTCGCGTGCTCTGCGTGGATGTTCTCGACGAGCCCGGGCAAGCGGTGGCGAATGAACTCGGCGCTGCCGCCTCCTTCCTTCACCTCGACGTCACGAGCGAAGCCGATTGGCAGCGGGGCATCGATTTGTGCACCGAGGAGCTGGGCGGGCTCGATGTGCTCGTGAACAACGCGGCAATTCTTCTGATGAAGGGCATGGCGGATACGAGCGTGGCCGAATTCGAACGCGTCGTTTCGGTGAACCAGACCGGGGTCTTTCTCGGCATGCGGGCCGCCACCGAGGCGCTTCGGGAAGCGGGCGGTGGCTCGATCGTGAACATCGCCTCGGTCGACGGAACCCGGGGGGCGACTTCCCTGATCGCCTACGCCGCGAGCAAGTGGGCGGTTCGGGGTATGACGCGGGTGGCCGCTCTCGAACTCGGCCGCCACGGCATCCGCGTGAACGCCGTTTGTCCCGAGGCCGGGAGTCCGCATATGGTGGCGCCCTACCTGTCCGAGGGAGTCGACATGGAGCGTGTGATGGCGGCGCAGATGCCCGTGCTGCCACCGCAGAAGAAGCGCACGATCGCGGAACGACTCGATGACATCGCCCAACTCAGCGTCTTCCTGGCCTCGGACGAGAGCAGTTCGTGTACGGGCGCGGACTTCGTGATCGACGCTGGGAATACGGCGGGGCGCATCCTTCCCGAGATACCCGGACGCTAGGAGTCCCAGGTGCGCAGCCCCTGGCCTGCTCCTCACACGTTGAAGCGAAAGTTCACCACATCTCCATCACTTACGATGTAGTCTTTTCCTTCTACTCGAAGTTTTCCAGCCTCGCGGCACCGGGCCTCACTCCCCAATTCGATCAGATCCTCCCACCTCACGACCTCGGCCCGGATGAAGCCGCGCTCGATGTCCGAGTGGATCTTTCCCGCGGCGCGGGGCGCCCGGGTGCCCCGCGCGATGGGCCAGGCGCGGCACTCGTCGGGGCCCGTCGTCAACATCGAGACCAGGTCGATCAGTTCGAATGCCGCGCGGATGAAACGATTGCGTGCGGGCTCGTCGAGGCCGAGCGAGGTGGCGAACTCGGCCTGTTCAGCGTCGGGCAGCTGAGCGATCTCCATCTCCACGGCTGCGGACAGCACGGTCAGTCCGAGGCCGCGCTTCTCGGCCGCTGCCGAGAACTCCGCCGGCGCGGGTGCGGCCACGTCGCCCTCCGGGACGTTCAGGACCAGGAGCAGCGGCTTGAGTGTGAGAAAGGCGTAGCCCGACACGGTGCGCAGGTCTGCTTCCGAGAGCCCGAGCTGGCGCAGCGGGGTCTCGCTCTCCAGGGCGCCCTGCAGGCGCTCGAGCAGGGCGAGTTCCCGGGCGTCGCTGCGGTCTCGGCGCAGGCGCTCCACTCGCTGCTCCACGACCTCGAGGTCGGCGAGAATCGTCTCGGTTTCGAGGCCGGTGAGTTCGTCCAGCGGGTCCGGCGCCTCACCGGCGGCGTCCGGGAAGGCCCGCACGACCTGGCAGAGCGCGTCGAGATTGCGCATGGCGTTCAAGACAGCGCGCTCGATTCCGGGTCCGCTGCCGGCGGCCAGGTCAGTGAACACGATTTCGGCGTAGGTCTTCTTTTTCGGCTGGTAGAGTTTGGTGAGTGCGTCCACCCTGGCGTCCGGCACCTTGACCACACCCACGTTGGCCTTATCGCGCCGCGCGGCATAACCGGTTGCGACAGTCAGGCCCGTGAGAGCACCGAAGACGGTGGTCTTTCCGCTGTCCGCAAAGCCCACGAGCCCGATCTTCATGGGCGAACGAGGTAGAAAGCATTCACCGGGTGGTCCACGTCGATCGACTCGAAGCTCGAGAAGCCTGCGTCCCGCACCATCTGTTCCGCCAACTCGCGATGGAATCCCAGGGTTCCCAGTCCCAGGCCGTCGGGCTCCGAGAGCGCCGACGACATGCATGTGAGCACCGACGAGCCGTACATCATCGCCGACATCGGGTTGTGCTCGACGTTCTCCTCCCAACTCGGGTGCGCCTTGATGTCGGCGATGAGCCAGATTCCTTTTGGAAGGATCGAGCTCCGGATCGCACGCATCACGCGCTCGGGGTGGGCCATGTCGTGTAGGCAGTCGAAGGTCGTGACGAAACCGTAGGTGGGGTCCGCCGGCAGGCGATCGCGCGTCGGGTCTCGGAAGCTCGCGTTCGAGATTCCGGCGCTCTGCCGGTTCGACTCGGCGAGTGCGAGAGCATGACGCGAGATGTCGTAGCCGTGGAACTCCGAGGAGGGGAAGGCGGCCGCCATGGCCAGCAGCGCGGCGCCTCCGCCACAACCCACGTCCGCCACGGCGATGCCCCGTTCGAGCGCGGAGACGAGCCCCTCGATCCGGGGCAGGACGGTTGGCACCAGTAGACTGCGGAACCACGGGGCGAGCCCGCGTTCGATGCCTGCGGCGCCCTCGGGGCCCATGGCGTCGTAGGGCAGCCCGATGCCGCTTCGGAAGGCGCTGGGTAGCTGCTCGACCACGCGGAGCTGTTGGGGAAGGTGTGCGAAGAAGCCCGCACCGAAGGCGGGGTGCCCCTCATCGGCGAGCAGTGCCGCGGCCTCCTCCGAGAGAGCGAAACGCAGGTTGCCGCGGTGCTCGAGCAGGCCGGCGGCTCCCTGTTGGTAGAGCCACTCGCGTACCCAGCGTTCGGAGAGTGCCGCGTGACGCGCCAGTTCTTCGCTCGAGGCATCGCCTAGCTCGAATAGTGCTCTGTACAGACCGAGGCGATCACCCAGATGAATCATCGTTGCGGTCATGGCTCCGCCCAGCGCGTCGAAGACGCAACGTGCGGTGTCTTTCAGCTTCTCGGGGTCCATCGGCGCTCAGACTCTACCGGATCGGATAGGATCCGGGCATGCGCGGACCGTGGACGGTTTCCCGTTACCTCGCGACCGAAGTGGTGAGCTATGGCACCGTGGGTCTCGTCACCGTGTCCGTGGTCTTCATCGCACACAACCTGCTGCGGCGCGTCAACGAACTCCTGTTGATCGGTGTCACGGCCAGCGACATCCTGACTGTCCTGGGTTCGATCGTGCTCGTAACCCTCGCCTACACGGTGCCCATTGCCTTCCTCTTTGGTGCGCTGATCGGCATGGGTCGCCTCGCTTCCGATTCGGAGATGCTCGCGCTGCGCACTTGCGGCATCGGACTCCGCGAGATGGTGGTCCCCGTACTGATGATCGGTGCCGTGGTTTCTCTGATCAGTGGGTACATCGTTTTCGAGCAGGAGCACCGCGCGAAGCGGACGCTGCGCGACCTCCTGAAGTCGATCACGGCCTCGGGTCGCATGATCCAGCCGAAGACGTTCACCCAGGTCGGAAAACGGATGTTCTACGTCGAGAGCCGCGGCCGGGACAATAGCCTCGAGGGGGTATTCATTGCCGACCAGGCGGATCCGGAGCGGCCGCTCTTCGTATTCGCCCGCACCGGGCAGTTTGACTTCGATACGGAGACGGGGGTGGGTCGCGTGATGCTTCGCGATGGAGACATCCAGCGTGATTCCGACGGGAGTGAGGTGGGACAGCGGGTCTCCTTCCGAACCTTCGAATACTCGTTCCCGGTAGCAACGGGATTCCTCGGCCGGGGCCTGCTGCGCCCCAGGGACATGACCCTGCCGGAGCTCCGCGAAGCGGTCGCGACCACTCGCGCTGGAGGTTCGCTGAACCACCTGGTCAAGGAGAAGCTCGAGAAGTACCAGAGTCAGATCCAGCGGCGCTATGCCGTTCCCTTCGCACCGATCGTCTTTGCCCTGCTGGCGGTTCCCCTGGGCACGATTCGCATGCGCGGCGGACGTGCGTGGGGCGCGCTGCTGAGCGCGCTGGTCGTCGGTGGCTACTACGGCATGGTCAGCTTCGGCGAGGCTCTCGTCGACGTGGGGGTGCCGGCCGTCGTGGCGCTATGGCTTCCGAACCTGTGTTTTGGAGCCGTCGGCGTCCTGCTTCTGCTTCGCATGCGCCGGGTTCCGAGCTGACGGGGCGGCTGGGCCCGGTGACTACCGGGAGATCCGGCCGGTGTCCCGGCAAGGGGATCTATTGCCAGCCCTCGGATGCACCCCGAACCATCGCAAAGGGCCCGACGGGCCAGTTGAAGCAGTCGACCATCAGTTGGTTCACCTGGTCGGGCGTTGCGACTCCCTCTTCCACCACTTGCTGGGCCTCGCGGATCATGGCGAAGTAGACCCGGTTCGAGACGTACCCCCAGGACATGGGCGCGTCCTTCACCACCACCGGGTTCTTTCCGCAGCTGCGCGCAATGCTCTCGACGCTGGTGATCGTTTCAGGGCTCGTCTGCTCGGTGACGACGATCTCGGCGAATCGCATGATCACGGGCGGAGATGCCCAGTGCCAGCCGATCACCTGGTCGGGCCGGTCGGTTACGGCCTGGAGCGCCGCGATGGGGAAGCCCGAGGAATTCGATGCCAGGATCGTTCCATCCGGTGCCAAGGCGTCGATGTCGCGAAACAGGCGCAGCTTGAGGTCGAGGCGCTCCGGCACGCACTCGACGACGAGGTCGCAATTCGCCGCCTCTTCCAGCGAATTCGTGAAGCGCAGCCGTCCATAAGCCGCTTCGGCGGCCTCTTTTTCGAGCTTGCCCCGTTCGACCGCACGTTCGAAGCCGTAGCGCCCCTTCCGGACCTGCTCCTGTGCCAGCGAAAGTGCCTCTTCCGACACGTCGGTGCACACGGTGGGGTGACCCGCCGTCGCCAGGGTCTGCGCGATTCCGCTACCCATCACGCCGGCTCCGATTACTCCGATGCTCGAAGTCACGATTTGTCTCCTCCTTTCGGTTCCGCCGCGAGCGTTTCCACGAGGCGGTGCAGCGTCTCGGGTGTGTTGCGGCTGGGATCCTCTACGACGCAGTGGGTGAGGAAGGCGAGGGTCCGCCCCACGTGCGGCCCGGGGCCGCAGCCCAGCAGCCGCATCACCTCCTTGCCGTCGATCGCGAGATCGCGGCGGCGGAGGGCGAGGTCCCCCGCTTGGCGGACGCGTTCGAAAGCCGCCACCAGGGCTTCTAGCTGCGCGAGGCCGGCGACCGCGCGGGGCGTTCCGGCCGACTCGCCGACGCGCAATTCGGCATGCCGCAGGGCCACCAGGTCATCCGCTCGCTCGGGACCGATCTGCTTCAGATGGCGTCTGACCGCGACGTCGCGCTGCGTGTCGACGTTCCATTCCACCGGGTGCCAGCGCAGGAGGTCCGCGACGCTATCTGTCGTGCGCCGTGCGAAGCGCAACTTGCGGAGGATTGCGGTCGGGCGCGCTCCGCGCAGCCAGCCCGCGAGTCGGAGTTCCAGTCGAGCCGGCAATGCCTCGACCACGGCGGCGGCGTCCGGGGCGGCAGCGGGAGCGAGCCGGGCCTCGAGACCGCCATCTCGAAGCAGCCGGAGACCTGTCGCCACCCCCGGTGCGAGCAGCAGTGTCACCAGTTCGTGGCGGACGCGCTCGCGAGCCACGCGCGAGAGTGCGGGCACCGCATCGCCGAGTGCCTGTGCGAGTTCGTCGTCGATCTCCAGGCCGTGGGTGGCCACCAAGCGGACGGCGCGAAGCGCCCGCAGGGGATCTTCGGCCAGTCGATCGGCAGCGCATCGAACCGCGCGCAAACGTCCCTTGGCGAGATCCGATCGGCCGTCGAAGGGGTCGAGTAGCTCGCCCCGTCCGGGATGCCAGGCGAGCGCGTTGACGGTGAAGTCTCGGTGGCCCAGATCCTCTTCGATGTCGTTGCCCCGCAGCGTCGTGATGTCGACTGGACCGGCCGGGGTGGGCACCATGACGGTTCCGAAGCGCAGACCGATCGGTACCGCGCGCGGGAAGCGGGATAGCACGGCCTCGGGCGGTGCCGCCGTCGCCAGATCGAAGTCGCCGGGCGGCTTTTCGCACAACAGGTCGCGCAGGCCTCCGCCCACGATCCAGGTGGCGTAGCCCGATGCTTCCAGGGCTTCGGCCAGGGCGCATACCGGTTCCGGAATTCCATCGATCTCGAGGCGCAAAGGGGAGGGCTCCATCCCGGCCGAGTGTAACGGGTCCGGCGGGTCTAGAGGCGCTCGAACTTCGGGTGGCGCTTCTCGAGGAAGGAGTTCACGCCCTCGCGGAAGTCCGGGCGCTGAAAGCTCTCCAGCATGAGACGCACCGATTCCTTTTCGACGGACCCGAGCCGCTCGTGCAGGCTCTCGTAGACCTGGCGCTTCATGATCGCCAGCGAACTGGGGGAGCAGCTCGTGGCGAGTTCGCGGGCGTATTCGCGAGCGAAGGGCAGCAGCTCGTCGTGGGGGAGTACCCGGTTGACGAGGCCGATCCGTTCGGCCTCGGCGGCGTCGAAGACCCGCGCCGAGAGCAGGATATCGAGGGCGTGGGCGGGGCCGACGAGACGCGTCAGCAGCCAACTCACACCCCACTCGGCAACGAGACCGCGCTGTGAGAAGGCGGTGGTGAAGCGCGCGCGGTCGGACGCGAAGCGCAGGTCGCACGCCAGCGCGATTGGAACCGCCATACCGGCTACGGGTCCATTGATCGCGGCGATGACGGGCTTGCGCATCGACATCGGAAAGGTGTAGGTGCCGCGGAAATCCTCCATCGTGGCGTCGCCCGGGTCGGCCTCGAGTCCTTCGGGAATCTCGCGGCCCCGGCTGCCCTTCCCGAGCGCCTGGAGCCGCTTCAGGTCTGCCCCGGAGCAGAAGCCGCGCCCGGCGCCGGTCAGCAGGATCGTCACCACTCGCGGATCCCCTTCGGCTTGCGCCAGCGCGTGCTTCACCTCGGCACTCATTCGATCGGTCCACGCATTGAGGACCTCGGGTCGGTTGAGGGTCAGGGTGGCGATGGGATCTTCGATTTCGTAGAGGATCTCTTTGTACATGGCTGCTCTCCGGTGGATGTGTCCAGCCTACCAGGAGAAGGTCCGGGGAGGCATGGCTCCTAGTTGCGGAGCGGCCGCCTTCGTTCGAAGCGAAAGGCTGCCCCGCGGCTGAGCTTCGCCAGCCGGAGCTCCTCGGGCATTTCCCGGGGCTCGGCGCCCGGGTCGATTTCCACGTTCCAGGCGAGTGTCCCGGTGTCGGGGCTCGCCACCGGCCGGCAGCGTGCCCTTGAATTTACGCTTCCCGCGATGGCGTCGAGCGCTCGGTGGGGCGCCGCGTCGAGTCCCGCGAGCCAGGAGTACGGGTCTGCTTCCCGCAGCGCCGGGCAGTCGCGGATCGCAATGCGTGCGCTTCGCGACCCGGTGATTTCGATGCGGAAGTCCACATAGCTGCGCGGGTGGAAGCAGGGGTGGATCTGGAACACCTTGGCCACTGCCTCGATGTCGTCGCCAGCGATGCCCATCGGTTCGCGGATCCGTTCCGCCGTGAGGGCCGCGGTGCCCGTCCACTGGGCCTCTGCCAGCTCGGTGGCCGCCGCAGTGTCCAGGCGTTGGGAAACAGCGAGCAAGAGCGACCGTGCCAACAGGTGGCTTTGCAGCGCGACCTCCCGGTTCACGCCGACGAGTGCCCGGTGTGAGAGATCCTCCAGCTGGAAGTCGGGGTCGAAAGGTCCCGAGTAGTCTGGCCAGCCGCCGGGCTCGCCGTCGTTCCCGGGCACTTCGATCGGAAGGCAGGCGGCTTTCGATGCTCGGACGCGTTCGAGGTTCGGGTGCTGCTCGTAAGGCTCGGCCTCATCGCCAATGAAGACCTTCCACCGGCAGTGGGGATGCCGGTCTGCCGGTGTGCGCGGCGGACGGTGGATCGGCCGCATCTTCATGCACGGATGGGTGGCGGCGGCTGTCGCATCAAAGGTCGGGTCTTCGATGTCGTGGCACATGAGCTTCACACTGGCCTCCCCGAAGGGCTCGACATCCATCAGAGCGCCGCAGTGCGCGAGCCAGAACTCGCCGTATTCGGGGCTGTCGAGGCGGAACTGGAAGTCCATGAACTGTTGCGGCGCACCGATGTCGAGCTGGAGGTTCTTGAAGACCGTGCCGACGTCCCGGCCCTCGAACCCCAGGACCTTCTGCATCCGGAGCGTGTAGATCGGGCTCGCCCCCATCCACTCCTCGACCGCACAATGGAAATAGGACTTGCCTCCGGAGTGCTTTGCGACGAGGGGGAGGCCGACGCGATCCTGGAGATGACCGTTCAGGAGATACTCGCGTCCCAGGTCGGCGAGGGCCTGGCGGGAAAAATCCGCAAGGCTGAGGTCGGGGTCGAAGCGGCCGGAATAGTCTTTGCGCAGCGCCATGGACCGCCGTTCCTGTTTCGGGAAAGGACCCTCGGATGCCCGGACGCTCGAGGGTGTCGCCTGTCAGCGACTGTGGAGTGCGTACATGATGTCCTGCGCCGTGCCGCAGCTCGCGTTCTGGTTCATGCCGGTGAAGATGTTTCCGTCCTTCGTCCGGTGGTTCGTGAACAACTCGTGCACGGCGTCGTGGTCTTCTTCGAAGTTCGCTCCGACACGCCGGAGTTCCGTCTCGGGGTGCATGGGGGTGCAGGTGATTCCGAGTGCCGCGACGGCTTCGTCCGTCACACCGGTGACGCGTCGGTCGCGCAACAGCGGTTTGCCGTTTTCGTCGCGGGCCTGGATCAAGCCCAGGGGTCCGTGGCAGACCGCACCGAGAAGCGCTCCCGAGGCGTTTGCCTGCGTGATCTTGTCTCCGAGGACCTTGGATTGGCCGAGATCGAAGGCCGCCCCCCAGCCCCCGGCGAGGAAGATGACGTCGTATTTCGTGAAGTCTACGCCGTCGATCTCGAGTGAGTTCTGCATCTTTTCCTGCAGCACCGGATCCTTCGCGTAGCGGGCTTCGTATGGGCCGGCCAGCGGCCAGTCCAGCATCCCCGGCTCGATCGGAATCTCTCCCCCCTGAATGCTCGCGACGTCCACTTCCATTCCTGCATCGAAGAACTCGTAGTACGGATGCATGAGTTCCGAAGCTGCGACGCCGGTCGTGCCGCCCTTCTCACCGCACATCGTCGAGTGGCTCGTCGAGATCACGAGTGCGGATTTTCCGTCGAGGTTTTTCTCGAATTTCGGGCATTCGGGATGCAGTCCCAGGGCGTAGAGGAGGCGCGGTGCACCGAGCCAGACCGCCAGGGCGACCAGGGCGACACCGATCAGAATTTTTTTGAACATTCTGTGGCTTCTCCAGCGCCCGGATCGGCGGGGTCTGGTAACGCTAGCCGAGAGCACACTGCGAGTGAAGTGCCCGGCCGCAGACTCACTCGATTCCGAGCCGCTTCATCTTCTTGTGAAGTCCCTCGCGGGTGAGTCCGAGCCTGCGTGCGGTCGCGGCGCGCCGGCCCGCGTGACCGTCGAGCGCGCGCCGGATCAGAAATGCTTCGATGCGAGCGAGGGTCTCGCGGAGGGTGTCGCCCGGTTGGAGGTGAGCCTCCACGGGATCGAGGATTGCCCCGAGTCGTTCGGATAGATGCTGGGGCGTGAGCGTCTCGCCGGACTCGGCCATCGCAAGCGCGCGCTGGATCTCGTTCTCGAGTTCGCGAACATTGCCGGGCCAGTTATGCGAGAGCAGCAGCCGACATGCCTCGGGTGAGAGGTCGACGTTCGACTTGCCCTCTGTGGCGCCGTGGAATGCGAGGAAGTGGTGCGCAAGAGGGATCACATCCGTCGGGCGTTCGCGGAGCGGAGGCAGCGGGATCGGGAAAACCGCGAGCCGGTAGTAGAGATCTTCGCGAAAGCGCCCATCGACTGCGTCGCGGAGAAGGTTGCGGTTGCTCGCGGCCACGACGCGCACATCGATGTGCCGGCTGTGCGAGCCGCCGACCCGGCGCACCTCGCGCTCCTGGAGCGCGCGCAGCAGCTTGGCCTGGAAGGGGCCGGACGTTTCGCTCACCTCGTCGAGGAAGAGAGTGCCGCCGCCGGCCGCCTCGAAGAGCCCCACCTTGTCGCGGTCGGCGCCCGTGAACGCTCCGCGCACGTGACCGAAGAGCTCACTCTCGAGCAGCGTGTCGGGAAACGCCGCGCAGTTGACAGCGACGAAGGCGCCGTCGCATCGGGGGCTCGCCTGGTGGATGGCTCGCGCCATCACCTCCTTGCCCGTGCCGGTCTCGCCCGACAGCAGCACGGTGGCGCGGGAGCGCGCGGCGACGGCGACGAGCCCGAGAGCCCGGGTCATGGCGGGTCCGGAGCCGATGATTTCAGAAAGGGCGGCACGCCGTGTCCGGCGCCGCACCCGAAACAGGTTCTCTACCTCGGCCAGGAGGTCGCGGTCCTCTCGGGATCCACCCCGAAGCACCACCTCGGCCGCGCCGGCGCTGCGGAGTTCGCCGCCGCGTTGGGCCTCGCGGGGCGCAAGGCGCACCAGCACGGGCGCGTCGGTGGCCCGCTTGAGCTCCTTCAGGGCGCCCAGTGCCGTGTCGGCCCCGGTGTCGAGCACCACTGCGTGGAAGCCGTCGCGTGCGAGACGGACACCCTGTGAGGCATCGCATTCCCAGACCACATCGAATGTAGGTGCCTCGCTCACAAGGTCGGCCAGGAACCGGCTGGCGGCTCCGATCCACAGCACGCAACGAATCGATCCCACGGTGCATCTCCGGCTTCCCCCCCGATCCCGGCACAGAGAGCAAGGTGCGTGCCGCTGGAAGCGCACCGGAAGGCGCGTGAGTGCCCGGTGTAGCCAGAATCGGCCGGGTAGTGATCGCGGGCGGCCGGGTGTGAAGCTGTGGCGTGTGGACCCGGCCGATGGGGGTTCACGCCGCCGGGATTCCGAACGGGGCCCTTCCGTGGGCCGCCGGGATCCGACGCCACCCGCTGTCGGGTGCGACCCCTCGGATCAGACGAGTGCTGCGTCCCCGCCGTCTCCGGTGCGGATGCACACTGCGTTGTTCACCGGCAGAACGAAGATTTTTCCATCACCGCTCGAGCCGGTTCGGGTCGCATCGCGCAGTTGCATGACGACCTTGTCCGCCAGGTCATCGGGCACGATGACCTCGATGAAAAGATTCGGTAGGGAATCAATTACGACTTCGGTGCCGCGGAAGAATTCACTATGGCCCTTTTGCCGGTTGAATTCCGTGACTTCGCTCACCGTCATGCCCGCCACGCTGAGTTCGCCGAGGGCTTGTTTCGCATCGTCGAGCTTGAACGGTTTGATGATGGCCTGGACCTTCTTCATGCCGTGTCTCCAGGTGGGATCAACTGCTTTCGCTTGCTGCAGATGCAAGAATGAAACCGGCCGGTCCATCTGTCGCATCCATCGAGCCTCTGGCTCTGGACGGGCGATCGGCAACAGCCGTGCCATGGTCACAGGCGCCGGTTCGCGTGGATTCGTACACGCAAGCCGGACCCAGCGGACTCATCGAGCGACGGGGAGTGGGGGGCTGCCCGGTGGCTTTGACTGTCTTTCCGTGACGTGTGCAGGCCACGCGTCAATCGATGTGCGCGGCGCTCTCGTGTTCCGCCCCGTTCTGTTCCTTCTCGGACGCGTGCGTGAGCCAGATCGGGTTGAGTCCGTGCTTGTCCATCTTGGCGTAGAGTGTGCGGCGGCCGATGCCGAGCAGGCGCGAGGCTGCGGAGCGGTTGCCGCTGGTTTCGCGCAATGCCTGGGCAATTCGCCACGCTTCGGCGAGCGCCACCCACTCGCGCAGCGAAAGCGGGCGACCCGCGTTGGCGCGGCGCGTCCTGGCCTCGAGCTCTGCCAGGCTGAGGGACTCGATCGCGACCTCGGAGTTGGGCCGGTGCGCGTAAGCCATCTCAAGCTTTTAGTGCAAGCTCCGTTCCAGGCTTCGGACACGCCGGAGAGTCTCTCGGGCGATCGAGAGTGCGCCGCTGCACGCGACGCGGGCAGACCTGCTCAACTCGTAGGCGGCGGCACGGCTCCCGGGCAGTCCTTCGTCCAGTGCCCCGGGGAAGCACTCGCCGAGGGGGGCAGAGGGTCTCGTGCATTTCCAATTGCCGCGGTGGTCTCGAGCCAGATTCTCCCAAAGTTCTGTTCGAGCCGCTGACCGAGCGGCCGGAGCCGGCGGGTGCTAGCGCTTCCACCAGAAACGGTGGAAGCGGTCACAGCCGAGTGGGCCGAAGTCGTCGCCCGGAATGCGGGTGCCTTCGGGCAGGTCGACGGGCTCCTGCCCGCGGAAGCGTTGGTCTGCGACGCCGTCGTGGTCGGCGTCCTCGTCCTGGTGGGTTGGCTGCCCGCTGGCGTCGTAGTAGATCGCGGCGTTCGGTTTGCGATTTTCGTTCGTATCGACCTCGAGCCGGACGATCGCGCCACCCTCGTACACGATCCGCTGATCCGCCACGCCGTTTCCGGTCGTGTCCGTCAGGACCTCCACGACAGTCCCATTCGCATCGACGTTGGCTCGTGTATTCAGTCGCTTGCCGTCCTCGGACAGAGTGCATTGGGCCTCCACCACTCCGCCAGGGCCGAGCAGGAACTTCTTGTCGGGCTCGCTGCCGCTGCTCGCCACCTCTTGGGCTGTCGCGTTTCCGGCTGCGTCGTAGTGGATCAGTGTGTTGGGACGGCCATTCCCGCTCGTGTCCTGACCCTGGCGCAGGATCACGCCATTCTCGAGGTACGTCCAGAGATCCGTCTTGCAGTTGCCGGTGGTGTCCTGGTAGCGGGCACGGACTTTTTCGTTGGCGTCGTACCACTCCTTCAGATCGGCGCAGCCGGCTCCCTTCGTGTCCTGTTCCAGACGAACGGGTTTCTCGTTTTCGAACCAGACTTTGAAATCGGGTTTTCCGTCTCCGGATCGGTCCTCGCGTCGATCGAGCACCGTTCCGGCAGAATCGAGTACGATCCAGACGTCCGTCGTGCCGTCGCCGTTCGTATCCGCTTCCTGGGTCGAACGGCCGCCTTTCCCGCTCCGGCTCCGGAGATCCACCGTGCCGTCGAAATTCGAGTCCTGCTCCTGTCGCACGACGGTCTCGCCCTCGTACCAGGCGATGAGGTCGGCCTTGCCGTCCGCGTTGCGGTCCTTCTCGGTTCGCACCTTCCGGCCGGCTTCCAGATAGGTCACCGTCTCGAGCATTCCGTCCCGGTCGCTGTCTTCATCGATCTGGGTCGCGCGCTCCTCGGCGTCGAAAAGCGTGATGACGTCGATGCGTCCATCGAAATCCAGGTCCTCTTCCTGCCGCGACTTCTTGCCGCCGGTATAGGTGACGCTGAGATCCGATTTCCCATCGCCGTCCATGTCGGCGCTAGAACTCTGGGCCTGGCCATCGGAGAAGGCTGTCACCAGTTCGAAGCGGCCGTCAGCGTCCTCGTCGCTCTCCTCGCGTACGAGCACACCCGCCTCGTAGACCTTCACGAGGTCGGGCTTCTGGTCCGCGTTCTCGTCGAGCTCCTCCCGGGCGGGGCGTTCCTCGGCATCGAAGCGCACCACGACATCGGGCTTGCCGTCGCCGGTGGTGTCGCGTGTCTGCACGGCCTGCAGGCCGTCTTCGAATTCGATCACTGAGTCGTATTGGCCGTCCCCGGTAGTGTCCTGTTGCTGCTTCACCCGCTCGTTGTCATCGAACGTGGTGATCACGTCGAACTTCCCGTCGCCTCGGGTGTCGCGCTCCTCCTTGGTCTTCTGGGCGCCGGCGTAGCTGGTGCGGACGTCGAACTTCCCGTCGCCGGTGGTGTCGCGTGCTTCTCGGGTGGTTTGCCCCGAAGGGTCGAGCTCGCCGCGCAGGTCGATGCGGCCGTCGAAATTGGTGTCCTCCTGGAACCGGTTCGCCACGCCGCCCTCGAAGTGGACGGTCCGATCCGGTTTCTCGTCTCCGTCGCGGTCCTCTTCGAGCTTCAGGGTCTCGCCGTTCGGGGCGTTGCTCTGCCATTCGTCGGGCTTTCCGTTTCCGTCCCGGTCCCGCCGGATGGTGCGCTCCTTTCCCGTCTCCGCATCGAGTGTTACCCAGGTGTCGACTGCGCCGTTGGAGTCCGAATCCTGTTCCTGGCTCGTCAAGGTGCCGTCCGCCGCGTAGTGGTTCCAGAGGTCGATCGAACCGTCGCCGCTTTCGTCGAGTTCCATCCGGGTGAGCTTGCCCGTTTCGAAGTGCTCGATCTGCGCCGCCTTGCCCGATTTGCGTGAGATCGTGGTCCGGCGCTGGAGGCTGCCTCCGGCGTGGGCGTTGGCGATCTCGAAGTGCCCGTTCTTGTCCTCGTCGAGCTCTTCGAAGACGAGCGTGCCCTCGGAATCGAAGCGGTAGCGGGCGTCGGCCTTGCCGTCTCCATCCCGGTCCTCTTCCTGGCTGACTTTCGTTCCGTCCTGGTACTGGATCGTCGTGTCCTTGCTGCCGTCCAGGTTCGTGTCCGCTTCTCGAACCAGGGGATGCTCGCCGTCGTAACGCGTGACTACGTCCGACTTGCCATCGGCATTCTGGTCCTCCTCTTCTCGCACGCGGCGGCCGTCCGCGAAGAAGCGCACCAGGTCGGTCTTGCCGTCCTTTTTCGTGTCGAGCTCCTCGCGCTGCTTCGCGCCGGAGGCGTCGAGGTAGATGATCAGATCGACCATTCCGTCCGCGTCGGCGTCCTGGGTCTGGCGGCGCTCGGCACCGTCTTCGTAGTAGGCAACCGAATCGAAGCGCCCGTCAGCGGTGGTATCGGCTTCTTTCCGGTCGATGGTTCCGTTGCGGTAATGAGTGACGACATCGGGTTTCCCCGTACCCGTGGTGTCCTCTTCGACGCGAACCTTGGCGCCGTTTTCGTAGTGGATCGCCACGTCGTACGCGCCGTCCTGCTTCGTGTCCTGCTTCTCCACTGTCTTGGCACCGCTCGCGTCGAACTCGGCCCGGGTGTCCGGCTTGCCGTCTGCGTCGGTGTCGTCTTCCACGATGGAGACCTCGCCTTCGCGGTAGGTGACCCAGCGGTCGTCCTTCCCATCGAGGTTCGTGTCTTCTTCGAGGCGTGCGGCAATGCCGCCGTCGTAGTAGAGCTTCGAGTCGGGCTTTCCATCTGCGTTCCGGTCGTCCAGCTGGGAGGCGGGCTTGCCTTCCCGGTACTGGACCCAGCGGTCCTTGTTCCCGTCGCCGTCGATGTCGAATTCCTGGCGGCCGATCGTGGTGCCGTCTTTCTCGTAGAAAGTCCAGGTGTCGGCACGTCCATCGTGGTTGCTGTCGATGGCGGCGCGTTCGGGCTTGCCTTCGACGTAGTAGACGAATTGGTCGTGCTTGCAATCCTTGTTCGAGTCGAGGCGCTTTTCGGCGAGGTTCTCGAGCTCGTCGTACAGGAGCTCGACGGCGGGGCACCGCTGCTGCGCCTGCGCGGTGGCGGCGGCGAAGGAGAACGCGAAGACGGTGAAGAGTGCGTTAGCCCGCAAGCGGATTCGTAAACGTCGCAACGATTGGCATATGCGCCAGGCAGCGCACGCCGTCCGGCATGGGAGGGAAGGGGGCGGCAGAGCGGACCGCATCGACCGCGCTGGCTCCGAGGGCGTTGCTGCTCGCATCGACCAGGGACACGTCGATAGCCGACCCGGTGTGGTCGAGCCGGAAGCGCAGTGTGACTTCCTGGTCGGGATCGACGCCCGGGGGCAGGATCCAGCGGTCGTAGGTCTTCTCCTCTACCCCGCTCAGATAGCGCATGACTTCGGGCTTTCCCATGCACTGGCGATTCGTGATGCCCGAGGCGCCTCGGCCCGTGCCGTCGCCGCCGGCGCCGCCGAGCAGGCCGTCGCCGACGGTCGTGTTGATGTTGACTACGGGCGCTCCGGTCGGAGTGCCCACCACGTCGCGGCCGGTGATGCGGCCCTCGCGCACCGAGGATCCTGTGCCCCCGACGTCGAGCTTGCCCGTGCCGAAGCTCCTGTTGGCGGAGGTTGTCGTTACCTGGCGCGGGCCCACCGAGGGGCCGGCCGGCGCGGCAATCTTGATCGGGCCGCGCACCGCGGGTCCTCCGACGCCGCGAATGTCGACCGTGGAAGCGCGGGCCTGGATCGGAGAGTGCACTGCGGAGACCCGTTCGACCACCGGAGCGGAGCTGCGGCTGATCTCGGTGGGCGCGCGGATGGTGGCGACCGCGTCCATTTCGAGGGCTTCGGCCCGAACCACGGGCGAGGCGTCGGAGATGATGTGGGGGTTCACGATCTGGGGCGCCACCGCCTGCACCTGGGGCGCAAAATTCGGGAGTGCGCGCTCGGCCAGGGCCATCGGGGCCGGCCGGGCGGTCTCGGGCTCGTCGCGAATCAGGTGAACTTCGAGGATGTCGTCGACCACCTGGGGTGCGAGAGCGGCGAAGAGCAGGAGCAGTCCGATCGCGCCGGCGTGCACCGCGAACGAGACGCTTCCGGCCAGCCAGGAGCGTCGCCCTTCCTCGGGGTCGTGGATCAGGACCCCGGGGTAGTCGGCGGCTGCAGCCCCCGAAGCGCCCGCGGGCACGGCCTGGAACGCCCAGCCCACGCGACGCACCGCCTTGGGGTTTCGCCGGGCCCTGCGGTGCTGGAACGAAAGCTGCTGGCTCATGAACCGGTTGTGGCCCCCTGGTGCTAGACCCCTTATCGGAGGGGGTCGTTCATCGGTGGGGTGACGGCTGTCACACTACCGGAAGCCATCGGCTGATCTGTCGCCACCGGATAGCGATTTATCGAGGACTCAAGGCCTCGGGGGTATTCGACGATCGGTGGACTGCTTTCCTTCACCCCACCCAGGAGGCCCAGCGTAACCAGCCGACCCCGGGGGTGTCAACGCGCTGGGGGCTTCTGGTGGGGTGCAGACGCTCCGCTAACCTTGCCGCCCTACAAGAGTAACGGCGGTCCACCGGCTCTCGGTAAGGGGCCTCTGGGGGAGGAAATCTTGGACGCCCAGCAACTGCTCGATCTGCTCTATCTGGGTCGGCTCACCGTGTACCCGCTCGGCGTCGCGTCGCTTCTGGTGTTCGCGATCGTCTTCGAGCGCGTGTGGCGCTTCCGCGGCATCGAACGCGGCACGCGCGAGCTCACGCGTGACTCGATCAAGGCGCTCGTCCAGCGAGACGTCGCCGCAGCCCGGTCGCTGTGTGAAAAGGCAAAGACTCCGATTTCCGAGGTGTATCTCGAGGCGATGCGCTGGCAGAACATCGCGCTCGAAGACCTCGAGGGAATTCTGGCGACGTCTCGTCAAGAGCTCGCACAGGACCTGAAGCGCGGACTCTGGGTGGTTGGAACCATCGGCTCACTGGCTCCCTACGTGGGTCTCCTCGGCACTGTGATCGGAATCATCCGCGCCTTCCAGGACATGGCCGAGCACGGGGCCGGTGGCTTCGAAGTCGTGGCGGCCGGCATTTCCGAGGCGCTGGTTGCCACGGCGGCCGGTCTGTTCGTCGCCATCGTGGCGCTGATGTTCTTCAACTATCTACAGGTGCGCGTTGGAGCGATCGCCTCCACCTATGCCCGCTCGTGCGAGCGTTTCGTCCAGTCGCTTCTGTATCTCGAGTCATCACCGACGGAAGAGGAGGCTGGCAATGGCGACGTCGTTCCGGCCCGGTGAGGAGGAAGCGGGCGACGGCATCGTCGCCGAGATCAATATTACTCCGCTGACGGATGTCTTTCTCGTCCTCTTGATCATCTTCATGGTTACGAGTTCCGTCGTGGCCAACCAGAGCAAGAACATCGACCTGCCCGGGGCCGAGGTGAGCGACGCGACGCCCCAGGGTGTCACGGTGACGGTCGAGAAAGATGGAGCGATGCTCGTCAACGACGAGCCCGTGTCCGAAGCCGATCTCTATCAGAAGCTCGAGGCGGCTTTGGCGAATACGCGCGAGAAGCTCGTGATCCTGCGCGGCGACAAGAAGGTGCTCCTGGGCCAGGCAGTCAACATCCTCGATCTCGCCCAGCAGGCGGGAGCTGAAGGGATTGCCCTCGCGACCCGGCCGCCGCCGAAGAAGCCGAGCTAGTCCACTCGGGCCGTGATTCGCGCTATGCAGCGCGGCGTCTCAACCAGATGATTCCACCGGTGATGAGCAGCAGCTCGGGCAGGAGCAGGCCCACGCTGTAGAGAGCCTGCACCGAGTTGTTGATCGGAAGCGGAAACTGCACGGTCGATCGGATTTTCGGCCGCAGCGTCACTGCCGGCGTCTGCTCGGTGGCCCAGTGCACGGCGTTGAGCACCAGGTCGAGGTTGTAGAGCGTCCTCAGCCACCGGTTCGATGCAAACGTCGCGTTGCCGATGGCCACGATGCGCGTCTCTCCGCCCGGACGCGGGTAGCGCCCGGTGGCCACCAGCGTCTGGTAGCCAGTTGCCTGTCCGTCGCGTTCGGGCGTGCCGTGGCTGCGCGCGAGCCACGAGACGTCTTCCGTGACCCAGGCATCCGAACTCGAGAGCACGGCACGCCGCACGCGGTCGTCCACCTCGGGTCTCCGCAGGGTGAATGGCCGCACACCCGGGAAGTAGGTCATCCGGTTCGATTCGAGCCCGAGCGTCACGGGTTCGACCTCGTAGTTGAAGGCCACCACGTTCACAGCCGCGACGCTGTCGTCCGTCACCGGCGCCGAGCGCGGGTCCACCACGATTCCGTCGACCGCTTCGATGCCCCATTCCGCGAGGAGTTCCTCGAGGCCCGATTCGGTGCCCGGCGCGAGCATCGCAACCAGGCTTCCGCCGCTCTCGAGGTACCGGCGCAATGCCGCGAGGGTGCCTGGGAGGAGCCGTCGTTGAGGGGCCACGGCCAGGACTGCAGCGGTCGCCTCGGGAACCTCCCTCAGCCCCGCCGACACGTGGCTCTCGAGGCGGTAGCCCTCGGTCTGGAGCGCCGCTGCGAGACCGGAAAAGCCCAACTCGTCGCTGCGTTCGATGTTGCCTTCGCCCTCGCCCCGCAGGACGATGAGGGTGCCGCTGCCCTTGCCGTGCAAGAGGTAGAGGGCCTCGTAGAGCGTGCCCTCCGTCGGCCGTGGCACTGTCTCGAAAAAGTCGCCGACGGTCAGCACGACGGTATTCGAGGAGCCGATTCCGAAGAGATCCGCGTCGTCCGGGTGGTCGAGCAGGTTCCGCTCTCGCGCGACCAGCTCGCCCTTCGAGACGCGCTCGATCTCTTCCAGCAGGAGCCGCGTGCGCCGGACGCGCGGATCTCCGGGGTCGAAGTAGAGGGTGGCCGTCACGAGGTCGCCCCCCGCGTGGATCTCGTCGAGTTTTTTCCGGACTGCGGGCGAGATCTCGAAACTCTCCTCTAGGGTCCAGTCGAAACGCACACCCGTCCACGCCGCCCCCTGCTCGAGTGCCACGCCGCCGGCGACCGCTGCCGCGATCCACGCGATGCCGCGGAAAGCGACCTTCCGCGAATGGGGGCCACCGACGGCGCGTAGTCGTCGCGCGGCGGTGCCGAGTGCCACGAGGAGCGCCAACGCGCCCGCGACCAGATTCGCGACGCTGAAAAGGGCCAGCTCCCCAACCGTGTAGTAGGAGCCCAGGCCGGTGAGGACTGCCACGAGACCTGCGAAGCCCAGCTCGCGCATCAATTGCCGATCCGGCGCAGGTCGAATGAGAATCGCGCCACCGCCATGGCGACCAGTGCGATTGCAGCGAAGTAGGCCACGTTGTCGAGTGCCACGATGCCCTCGGAGAACGCCCCGAAGCGGGGGTGGAGCGCGATCCGGTCCAGGAAGTTCGCGGACGACTCGTTCAGGAAGGAGTAGGACCAGCCGAAGTCCCAGAAGACGAACGCCGCGGCCCAGCCGGAGACTGCCGCCACGAGCTGGCTGCTGGTGAACGCCGAGCAGACGAGCCCGAGCGACGCGATGCCCGTTCCCAGCAGCAGGAGCCCCGTGAAGACTGCAGCCAGGTGCTCGATGCCGAGGCCGCCCTGCTCGATGGCTGCGGCCGGATAGACGAAGCTCGCTGCCAGGATGAGTGCGACGAAGGCATAGGTCACCAGGAATTTCGCGACCACGATCTGCCACGGCGAGAGGTGGGTCGTGAGCAGAAGCTCGTCGGTGCCGCGCGCGCGCTCCTCCGCAAAGACGCGCATCGTCACGATGGGAATTGCCGCGAGGAGCGTCACGCCGAGCGCCTCCATCACCGGGAAGAAGACCGTGTCCCAGAGGTTCACGTGGTCGGGGATGGTGTCGGTTTCGAAGCCGCCCATTGTGCTGGTCGCGTAGACGATCAGAATCTGGTTGTAGACCTTGAGTCGTTCGAAGAAGATGATCGCCGTGACGAGCGCCACCATGGTGAGCGTCAGGTAGGCTGTCGGCGTGCCGAAGAGCGAAGCGAATTCCTTGCGCATGATGGCGAGGAGCGGCCTCATGCGGTGTCTCCCTCGGGCCGGAAGAGCGCGAGTGCGTCGCCGGTGCCCAGGACTTCCGCCGTCGCACCCTCGACGATGAGCCGGCCGGAGCGCAGCACGGCCAGGCGGGTGGTCAGGGCCTCGGCCTCGTGCAGGTCGTGGGTGCAGAGCAGTACCGTGTGCTCGCCGTGCAGGCTCGCGAGCACGTCCTGCACGTCGCGCCGCTGCACCGGGTCGAGGCCGCTCGTCGGCTCGTCCACGATCACGAGCTCCGGGTCGCGCAGGAAAGCCTGGGCCAGCGAGACCCTCTGCTGGTAGCCCTTCGAGAGGTTTCCGACGAGCCGCTCGCGCACCGAACCGAGTTGAAAGCGCTCGATCGCTGACTCGACGACGGCATCGAGGGCTTCGCCTCCCACGTTTCGGATGGCGCCGCAGAAACGCAAGAAGGCCTGGACGCGGAGTTCCGGATAGAGCCGCGACGTCTCCATGACGAAACCAATTTTTTTCTGCACCGCGGCGGGCTGGGCCGCTGTGGAGACGCCGAAGACCTCGACGTCGCCGGCGCTCGGCAGCAGGAATCCCGTCACCAGGCGGATGAAGGTGGTCTTGCCGGCGCCGTTCTCCCCCAGCAGGCCGTAGGTCGTGCCGGCCGGAACGTCGAGATCGACCCGGTCCAACGCCAGGTGCCGACCGAAACGGCGGGTCAGGCCGCGCGCCCGGATGGCAGAGTTTCCGGATGCTCCCGGTGCCATTACATTCCCCGGCCGTGATCGATCATCGCCCGTCCAGTGGAGGCGGCTCCTGCGCCCGGTGCCGCGGAAACCTGGGGCTCGCGTCCTCGAAGGTTTCCGGTGTCTGGTATTGCGGCCCCGACTGTGGCCGGGGTCGTGTCTCCGGCGCCCCGCCCGCGCCGCGTGTTCCCGAGTCGTGGCTCACCGCGCGCCCGCGCCGCTTCTTCCGCAAGCGCCAGCCCAAGGAACTGTGCAGCACAGAGCCTGGATCCTGAGCCTCCCGTGAGCTCCTCGCCTCGGGTCATCCTATAGCTGCTCCAGGATGGAAAAGTACCCGGGCCAGGTTTTTGCGGCACAGCCCGGGTCGACGATCGTGACGCCGGGGACCCGGAGACCGGCCAGGGCGAAGGCCATGGCCATGCGGTGGTCGGCGTAGGTTTCGATCCGCGCGCCGCGCAGCGGCCCCGGGTCGATCTCGAGGCTGTCGGCCTGCGCGGTGGCGTTTGCCCCCAGTTTCCTCAGTTCCGCCTGGAGCGCCGCCAGCCGGTCCGTTTCCTTGAGGCGCAGGTTTGCGACGTTGCGGATGCGGGTTGGACCGGTGGCGAAGAGCGCCACGACCGCCAGGGCGAGCGCCGCGTCGGGCAGGGCGTTCATGTCGACGTCGATGCCCTGCAGGGGTTCGTCGCCGCGGCATACCTCCGCGAAATCTGGGCCGCGTTTCACCCGGCAGCCCATGCGTTCGAGGATCGGGAGCAGCGCCAAGTCGGCCTGGATCGAGTCCGAGGGGATGCCGTTGACGCGGACGCGCCCACCCGCGATGGCCGCGGCACAGAAGGGATAGGCCGCGGCCGACGCGTCGGGCTCGATTTCGAAGCTTCGGCCGGTGTAGTGCTGGCCGGCCCGGACGTGCAGCCCGCCGGCGGATGTCCATTCCGCTTCGGCACCGAAGCTGCGCATCACCTCGAGTGTCAAGTCCACGTAGGGGCGCGAAACGAGCGTATCGCCCCGCAACGAGAGCTCGACGTCGCGCTCCGCGTAGGGCGCGGCGAGCAGCACGGCGGAGACCACCTGGCTGCTGCGGCTCCCGTCGATCTCCGCTCGGCCTCCCGGAAGTCCGCCGCCCGCGACGTACACCGGCGGACAGCCCCCGGCCCCGCGCGCCTCGGCGGGTGCCCCGAGTGCGCTGAGCGCATCCGTCAGGTCAGCGATGGGGCGCTCGCGCATGCGCGCATCGCCGTCGAGCGTCACCGGTCCCCCGGCGAGGGATGCGGCGGCTGTGAGGAAGCGGATCGTCGTGCCTGAGTTGCGCGCAAACAGCCTCTCCGTCGGAGCGCCGAGGCGGCCCGCCTGCCCGGGAACGCGCCAGGTGTCCGAATCCTCGGCGACGTCACAGCCCAGCGCCCCGAGGCAGTCGAGCATGGCCTCGGTGTCGTCGCTCGAGAGCGCGCCGTGAAGCAGGCTCTCGCCGGTGGCGAGGGCCGCGATGGGAAGCGCCCGATTCGTGATGCTCTTGGAGCCCGGTGCGCGTACGACGGCGTCGAGCGCTCCGCGTGTGCGCATCTCGAGTTGTTCCGGGCGATCCGACCGGTTCGATGCCACTCCTGCCTCCGGGCCCCGGTGGGGACGGGCCGAGGCTAGCGAAGGCACCGATCCCGTTGACACCCTCCCATGGGTTGGGCACACTCGCAGATCTGCGCGAATTTATATAGTTCAAACAAGGGTTTAGGGCTATACGGGCCCGCGTTCGCGCCGACCGGGTGCACCGGCCCGCACGGGAGCATGCCGTGCCCAAGGTTCTTGTCAGTGATTCCCTCGCGCCTGGGGGGCTCGAGATTCTCGAGGGGGCCCCGGGCGTCGAACTCGATTACCAGCCGGGGCTCGACCCGGGCGAACTGCCCGCGGCCATTGCCGACGCCCACGGTCTCGTGATCCGCAGTGGCACCAAGGTCACGGCCGACGTCATCGAGGCGGGTCGCGTTCTTCAGGTGATCGGACGCGCCGGGATTGGCGTCGACAACGTGGACGTCGCGGCAGCCACCGCACGCGGCATCGTGGTCATGAACACGCCGGGCGGCAACAACGTCACGACAGCAGAGCACACGGTTGCGCTCCTGGTGGCGCTCGCACGTCATATTCCCCAAGCCGTTGCTTCGATGAAGTCGGGTCGCTGGGAGAAGAAGCAATTCGTCGGCACCGAACTCTACAACCGTACGCTCGGCGTGGTGGGACTCGGAAACATCGGGCGCATCGTTTCAAACCGGGCGCAGGGCCTCGGCATGAAGGTGGTTGGGCACGACCCCTTCCTGACCGAGCAGGCCGCGCTGAAGCTCGATATCGAACGCGTGTCCTTTGAAGATCTGTTGGCGCGCTCTGACATCGTGACACTCCACGTGCCGCGCACCAAGGAGACGGTGGGGATGCTGGGGCGTGAGGCCTTCGCGCGCATCAAGCCGGGCGCCCTGGTGGTGAATGCGTCGCGGGGCGGCATCGTGGACGAAGATGCGCTTCTCGACGCGCTGAATTCCGGACGGGTGGCCGGTGCGGCGCTCGACGTCTTCGACGAGGAGCCACCGCCTGCCGATCACCCGCTGATCCGGCACGAGCGAGTCATCTGCACTCCGCACCTCGGAGCTTCGACCGAGCAGGCGCAGGTGAACGTCGCCGTTGCCGTGGCCGAGCAGGTGCGCGATTTCCTCTGCCACGACCTGATCGGAAACGCCGTCAACGTGCCGTCGATCTCCCGCGAGATGCTCGGCGAGATGCGCCCCTATCTCGAACTCGCCGTGAAGCTCGGCCGTTTCCAGGGTCAGCTCTGCCGGGGCTCGATCGAGGAGATCGAAGTCGAGTACTCGGGCGTGGCGGCGGACCTGAATGTGGCGCCGATGACAGTGGCCGTGTTGAAGGGCCTGCTCGAATCGGCGACCGACCAGGTCAACATGGTGAACGCCCCGGTGCTCGCTCAGCAGCGCGGCATCAGAGTGGTGGAGTCGAAATCGAGCCACATCGCAGACTTCGCGAGCGCCATCTCCACGCGGGTCAAGGGCTGTCTCGACCGCCTGGTGGTGGGGGCCATCTTCCACGGCGGCCAGCCGCGTATCGTTCGCCTGGACGACTTCATGCTCGAGGCGATTCCGGAGGGTCCGACGCTGCTGCTTCACAATCACGACCGGCCCGGTGTGGTCGGCAAGGTGGGGAGCGTGCTCGGCGAGGCCGGCGTCAATATTGCGCGCATGCAGCTCGCCCTCGCCCGGGACCGAGGCGAGGCCTGCATGCTGGTGAACATCGACCTCCCGCCGTCCGAAGGGGTGCTCGAGGAGCTTCGCAGTCTGGACAACATGATCTCGGCACAGCTCGTGGAGCTGGGCCCGTGACCACTCTGGTAGCGGTCGGGGCTCAGTGGGGGGACGAGGGCAAGGGCAAGCTCGTGGATTGGCTGGCCCCCCAGGCTCAGCTCGTCGTGCGTTTCCAGGGTGGCAACAATGCGGGCCACACGCTCGTCGTCGAGGGCGAGCAGACGATTCTGCACCTGGTTCCGGCTGGTGTCCTGAATCCCACGACCGTGAACCTGATTGGCCCGGGCGTCGTCGTCGATCCGGCGGGTCTTCTCGGCGAGTTGGAGGAGCTCAAGCACAAGGGCGCCCTGCGCGACCCCTCGCGCGTGCGCGTCTCCGGGCGGGCGCACCTGATCCTTCCCTGGCACACGGCGCTCGACAAGGCGCGGGAAGAGGCGGCACGGGGCCGTGCCATCGGCACCACGGGGCGGGGCATCGGGCCGGCCTACGAGGACAAGGTGGCGCGCCGCGGCATTCGCGTGGCGGACTTGTTGCGTCCCGAAGCGCTCGAGGAGGCGCTCGGACGCATCGCCGAGCAGAAGAACTTCGAGCTCGAGGGCTACTACCACTGGCAGCCCGTCGATGCGGGGCAGCTCTACCGGCAGTGTCTCGAGTGGGGACGTCAGCTCGAGCCCTACGTCGACCACACCGAACGCACACTCGAGGGTGCCCTGCGCGATGGCAAGCACGTGCTCTTCGAGGGGGCGCAGGGAACGTTCCTCGACATCGACCACGGAACCTATCCTTATGTGACGTCCTCGAACTGTGTTGCGGGAGCCGTCTGCGCGGGCGCCGGTATCGGGCCCACGCGCATCGATCGCGTCCTCGGCATCACCAAGGCCTACACCACACGTGTGGGAGGCGGTCCCTTCCCGACGGAGGAGACCGGCGAGCTCGGGAAGAAGCTCCGCGATCTCGGTGCCGAGTTCGGCGCCACCACCGGACGCATTCGCCGCTGCGGCTGGCTCGACGCGGTGATGCTGCGCGAAGCCGCAACGGTGAACGGCTTCACCCAGCTCGCCATCAACAAACTCGACGTGCTGTCGGGTATGCCCGAGCTGCGCGTCGCGACGGCCTATCGGATCAACGGGAAGCTCACCGAGGATTTCCCCATGACCCTTCCCGAGATCGAGCAGGCGGAGCCCGTTTACGAGACGCTCCCAGGCTGGGACGAAGACGTCACCGGTGTCCGTTGCTACGAGGACCTGCCGGGTGCCGCCCGCCGTTACGTCGAGCGGGTCGAGGCGCTGGCAGGTGTTCCCGTCGAAATCGTCTCGATCGGGCCCGGCCGCGACGAGACCATTTCCCGCGCTGAGCCCTTCCGAGCTCGCTAGCCGGGGGAAGTTCCTTGTTTGCCACCGTCCGGCCAAGCGCGCTGGCCCTCGCCACCGTCACCGGTCTGGCGGCGTGCGGTTCCCATTGCTCTCCCGGCTGCTGGGCGCCGTCGGACGCGATTCGGTGGTGGACGTTCTCGTGAGCAGCGTCGACGTGATGCCGACTCTCCTCGAGCTACTGGGGATTGCGGTTCCCGACGCGCTGGAGGGGATGCGCTTCGCCACGTGGCTTCGGGGCGAACGTCCTGAGCAGGAGCGGACACACGCTTTCTCCCATGCGGCCAGGTCCCACTCCGCTCGCTTCGCGGTTCGACGTGCCCGCTTGGCGGCCCAAGGCACCGGCTCTGCGAAGGGCCGCACAGGCGCGAACACCGCAAAATGCCGGGCCGCGGGTCCGGGGAGATGAAGTGAAGCACGCCGTCGGCAGGCTGTGGCTGGCCGGTGGCGCCCTGGCGTTGAGCCTGGGCGCGGCGGAGTTGGCGTTCCGGGTGCTGCCCCTCGGCGAGGGGCCGCTCGACATCGAGGAGATCTGGCGCGCCCAGCGCACGCGCTCGCCCGCGGTCGTGGACCGCACGGGCGTCGACGTGGGGGGCGAGCGCTTCCGGGAGGAGGAAATTTCCGAAGCCGCGTTTGCTCCGGGCACCCGGCGCCTGCTGTTTCTGGGTGATTCTTTCACCGTGGGCGCGGGACTCCTCGAGCGAAGCGATCGCTTCACCGACCGGGTCGAGACGGTGCTGTCTCCGGGGCTCCACGTTTTCAACGCGGGCCGCGGCGGCAGCAACCCCGATCGGTGGCTTCGCTACCTGGAATTGCTGTTGCCCGTGTACCGTCCCGATGCGGTGATCGCGGTCTTCTTTCTCCGGAACGGAACGCTTCTCGGGACGTCGCTTGCGCTCAACCGGAAGGAGATCGAGCCGATCCGCGCGCGGGCGGAGGCGCGGCCCCTCTACGGCCGCTCGGCACTGCTCAGGTTCTTCTGGGACCGGCTTGCATGGCGGGAGTACACGCGGCGCTTCGAGACGCGGATGCAACGCTCCTACCTCGGGTCGCCCGAGGAGCGCGCCATGTGGCACCACCAGCAGGATGCGTTGAGGGCGATCCGGGACCGGTGCCGCGCCGCGGGGATCCCATTTCTGCTGGTGATCTTCCCGCTGCTTCTCGATCTGAACGACTATCGCTTCCACGCCATCGAGGACGAAATCGAATACTTTGCCGCGGGACTCGACATCCCCGTCTTCTCGCTCACGCCGGCGTTCCTGGGCCGGGACGCCCGGGAGGTCTGGGTCGCGAGCAACGACCAGCACCCGAATTCAGAAGGTCACCGGATTGCCGCCGAGCGGCTCGCGCCCCGGCTTCGGGACCTGCTCGAGGAGATCGAGCGTGCGAATTGAAGCCATCGCCAGTGTTCTGCTTCCGGCGGTGCTGCTCGCCGCCGGCTGTGGCGCGGGACCCGAAGCCGAGCGCGGAATTCGCAACGTCGTATTGGTGAGTCTCGACGCCGTGGGCGCACGGCACGTCGGCGCCTACGGATACGCGCGCGATACGACCCCGAACCTCGACGCGGTGGCACGGGACGGCGTCGTCTTCGAGGCGGCCTACACCCAGCAGCCGTGGACGCTCACCTCACACCTCACGATGATGACCGGCCTCAACCCCCGCGTGCACGGCGCCTCGAAACGGCGGCCCGCATCGCCGGCAGCGGAACCCCTGGCCGAGCAGCTTCGCGAGCGCGGCTTCGAGACAGCGGCCTTCGTCTCCCAGCCCGTTCTCCTGCACCCGCGCTTCGGCCACGCTCGGGGCTTCGACCGCTACGAACTCGACAAGTCGGATGCCCGAAAGAACGTTGCGCCCGTGCTGGAGTGGCTCGCCGAGCAGGCGGCGGCGCGCGCCGAAGACCCGGAGCATCGTTTCTTCTTGTTCGTGCACTACTACGACGCCCACTCGGACGGGAAAGCGCCGCTGCCCTACCACGTTCCACCTCCCTATCGGGATCGCTTCATCCCGGAGGGAGAGACCTGGGGGCGCGAAGGCCCGACGAGCCTGTTGCTCCAGCTGCGGCGCACGGAGAGCGCCACGCCGCGCGACCGCGAGTTCCTCACGGCCTACTACGACGCCGGAGTTCGCTACGTGGATGAGGAGGGGCTCGGCCCGCTCGTCACCGCGCTCGATGAACTCGGGCTCGCAGACGAAACCCTCCTCATCGTGACTGCCGATCACGGCGAAGAGATCTTCGAGCACGGCTACGTGCTGCACGGTCAACCCTACGACGAAACGGCACGGGTTCCGCTGGTGCTGCGGGGTCCGGGGCTTCCCGCGGGTCTGCGTATCCCGCACCTCGCCGGCCTGGTCGACCTGGCACCCACGCTGCTCGCGCTTCTGGACTTCCCGGTTCCCGTCACCGCTCAGGGCCGGGACCTCACGCCGCTGATTCGCGAAGAGGGCCCCGTGCGGCGGGTCGTCTTTGTCGATGGCATCTACGAGAGCGGGCGCACCTGGGGCAGCAGCGTGGTGGCAGACATCGACGGCCGGCGCTGGAGCTACGTGGCGCGGGTGATGCCGCAGGACGTGCCCGGCGGCCGCAAATTCACGCTCGAGGGCCCGGGCGAGCTCTACGACCTCGCTGCCGATCCGAACGAACAGCACGATCTGGCCGCCGAGCGCCCCGATCTGGCCCGGCGCCTGGGTGAGCGTCTGGTGGCCTGGTTCCGCACCAACGAGGAGCGGGCCGGTCACCTCCGCCGCGGGGAGACCGTGGAGCTGGTATCCCCGGAAGAGGAAGCGCAGCTCCGGGCGCTCGGGTATCTCGAAGGTGCGCACTGAAGCGCGGACCGGGGCAGGGCAGGGTGTGGTCCCGGGGTCTCGAGAGCCCCCGGAGCCGGGGGTACTCGACCCCGGCCGATCGCCCGATATCCTCCGGCCGGGCCGTTAGCTCAGTTGGCAGAGCACCGGGCTTTTAACCCGAGGGTCGGGGGTTCGAGTCCCCCACGGCCTACCAATGAATTCAGTGGGTTGCGCGTTTGCGCTGCTTCGCTCGTGCTGGGCGGAGCCGTATAGAGACGTTCGGAGCCGCCGAACTCGGCGAACGAGAGGTCAGATTCCGCCTCTCGCATTGCGTGGGCGTAGGCCCGAAGGGTGAGCGCGGGGTCCGCGTGGCCGAGCTGGTCGGCGACCCAGCCCACGGACTTGCCAGCCTGGAGCGCGAGGGTCGCCCACGTGTGCCGCGTTGTGTGCAGCGTGAGTGGTCGGAACCCCTCCATCTCGGCACGTCGGCGGAAGCGATACCACTCGCGCGCAAAATTTCGCTCCTCCAGCGCGGTGCCCACGTCCGAACAGAAGACCCACTCGGGGATTTCGCGCCAGCCTCTGGCCAGCACCTGCCGCCGTCGCACCGCGAGAAGATCGAATAGGACCGCGGCCAACCCCTCTGTCATCGCGATGACCCGGCTCTTTCCACTCTTGGGCGTCGTCTCGCGTCGGCCCGTGATTTGACGACGGATCGAGATTCTACGGCGGTCGAAGTCCACGTCCCGCCACTTGAGCCCGAGGACTTCGCCGCGGCGCGTTCCGGTGGAGTACAGGAAAAAGAGAGCAGGGAAGAGCCTGGGTTCGTGGCTTTGGGCGAGCGCGACTAGGCCCTCGACCTCGGTGCGGTTCCATGTTTCCATTTCCCCAGGCCCTGTTCGCCGGGAAGGAGAATGTGATCGAGGGCATATCGGACCCAAGGAAAACGCAGCTTGAACTTCCTGTCTGGAAAGATTAGTTCTTCTAGCTAATTGTCGTATTCTTCGAACCCCGGTCTTATATTCGATGATCTGTTGATCTCCTTGAAATCCGTGCACAATTGAACTCTCGCTTCTGGAGGTTCCCATGTCGCGTTCCCGGCTCCGCGGAGCCCTGCTTCTAATTCTATTTGCGTCGCCCTGGCTCGTGGGCTGGGAGATGTGGCCCGACGTCGAGACGCGCAGTCTCGTGACGACCGACCCCGACTCGCCGCCGTGGCAGGAACCGCTCCCCGAGGAGACGCCCACTCGACAGACCTACTTCGACACGCTCGACGCGTGGGGCGACTACCAGTGGTGGGATCGCTCGACGCGGTGGTGCGGAATCGAGTCAAATGGCAAGGTGGGGTACTTCGCGTGGGAGTATGCCTCGCTGTATCGGGCGACCTGCGACAACGGCGCTTGCGACGAAGAGCACGCCCAACGCGCGCTGGACATGCTGCAGCGCAACTACGAGTACATCGAGTGCCTGCAGCCGCCGTCCTACCCGAGTTGTGGCTGTGCGGGCACGCCGGTGATCAACGGCGGTCACTCTGCGAGCCTTGGTGTCGCCGAGGCCTCGTTGCTCCTTCAGGGTTCACCTACGGTGACGGCGTCCGACCAGACGCAGATCGATTCGATGATCTCGCGCCTCGCTGACGAAGATTATCCGAACGTGCAGCGCAACCTCCGCGCTGTCGAGCTTCGGGGGGCGGCGGCGTTGGCCGCCTCGGCCGCAGCGCTCCCTGGCGATCCCAACGCGCCCACCTGGCAGGTGCGCTCCGATCTGCTGTTCGACGACTTCGCGCTGCGCTGGGACCATCAGGAAGACGCCGGCCACTACGTCGGCCAGCTCACTACGCCACTCATCGTGCGGCTGGTGGAACATCGCGCCGATTCGGCCACGATCTGGGCCGATCCCGGTTGGCTCGGATTCCTCGACAAGTTCGCCGCCCTGTCGTTCACCGGGAGCCTGCCAAACTTCGGCGACAGCATCGGCTTCCCGGTCTGGAACACGGGCTCCCTCTACGTGTGGGAGACGGCCGCCGCGCGGACGGGCAGCAGCCATTACAAGTGGCTGGCGAAACGCAGCTGGAACATGGGAGCGCGTATTCTGGACCAGAACGAGCTCACGCTCGGGCAGCAGCAGCTCGAATGGTGGGGGCCCACTGCCGTCAGTGCAGACGACGCGGTCGTGGCGGCGCCGCCGGCTTCGATGCCCTCGCAAGTGCTCCTGCGCCCGGCGGTCAGCTACGACACCGATCGCCACGCTCTTCTCTATGCGACGTGGCAGCCCCACGACCAGGCCGACAAGCTTGTCCTTTCGAGCGGCAACGATCCCGACGTTGGTTGTTATGCGGTCTTCAACCTGAACCAGTTCTACAGCCACGGAAGCCGCGAGATCGGCTCGCTCTCGCTGCTCTGGTGCGACGGATCCGCGATCATCATCGATGGCGACACGCCGTACTGGTCCGCCGGAATCAACAAGATCGACGACGATCCGGTCACCTACGCGCAACCCGCTCGTTTCATCAAGCGCCCCTACGATGAGAGCACCGCGGGCATCCACCACGCTGCGACCCCCTATCCCGGCGGGCCTCTCGACGGGGGCCACCTCCACGGCGAGAGCTCGACGGGCGCCCAAGTAACGCACTTCGAGGACACGGCGGAGTGGACCAGCGCCGGGCTCGAGTGGGACGACCCGGCCGGCACTGGAGCCCAACACGAGCAGCGCATCTACTGGTACAAGGGATCGCCCGGACTGCTCTGGATCCGCAACCGGATCAGCATGCCCGCAGGCGGACTCACCGACGTCAACTACGGGCATGTGTTGCGCGCCCACGACGTGCACGCGACGAGTGGCACCAATTGGAATGCCGTCTTCACAGCCTTCTCTCGCAACAACAACTTGCCATCCCGCAACGTCAAGCGAATGGCGATCGCCTACTTCGTACCGCGCGTCGATCAGGAGCGCCGTGCCTTCACGATCCCAGATCAGCAGATGCCGATCGCCGCGAGTATCCCGGGCTGGCCGGTGGGCGTTCCGGACTGCTCGTCGTTCAGTTCCGACGAGCCCGTGAGCGGTCTCGCCCCGCTCGGCGAGAATCCCGGGGCGGACTGCCGGCACGGGAACCGCCACGCACTCACTCAGGTGCGCATCGAGCCGGGCATCGCGACGGGCTCGGAGTGGTTCGACACCATCCTGCTGCCTTTCGACCCCGACACGGAGTCGCCCACCGCGGCTGCGTCGCGCATCGCCGGCCACGACCTCACACCGAGCGGCACGGGCATGACGCTCACCGCAATGGTCGGAAACACGCCGGTGTGCGTGACGGACAACGGTGGGCCCGGGGAACAGCTCGGCTTCGGTTGCAGGGCAGTGCCCGCTGCGTCGCCGACCGCGCTACTGGCGTTGGTGCTGCTCCTGTTCGCCACTTGCGTCGTCGCTGCGCGCCGAGCGGCGTGAGGGTTGCCGCACTTCGAGGCCCCACTACCCACGAGGTCGGATCATGCATTCAGTCAGGTACCTGTGAAACCGAACCAGGCCGTCTTCTTGTCTTGCTAGGGCGCTCGGCGAGAACAGTCGACTCGCGAGTCCGCGCTGAACACTGTTGCAGACGTCGATGTCTTCCTGATGAACGTTGTTGAAGGTCTCGAGCATGGTCTTTCGGAGGGGTTCGTTCCCGGCTTATATTCGATGATCTGTTGATCTCCTTGAATTTCCTATCTGCTATTCGGGTCGAGGAGTTTCCGCCGTGAAACATGGATCGTTCGTGCCCTTTCTTGTGGCGTTGCCGGCTCTTGTGTTGCTCATCCTGCCCGGCCAAGCCTTTGCTCAAGACTCCGATGGGGATGGCCTCACCGACGCCGATGAAATTGCGATACACCTGACTGACCCCAACAATCCCGATACAGATGGGGACCGCCTGCTCGACGGCTTTGAAGTCTTTGCCGGATTCGACCCTCTCGTGGCGGGCGAGGCGCTGCTCGATGCCGATGCAGACGGCCTGAATAACCTCGCTGAGCAGAACGGTGGCACGGACCCCCTGGACGAAGATTGCGATGACGACGGGCTCGAGGACGGAGAAGAGCGGCTGCGCGCTCAAAGCCACCCTTTTACCATAGGCGGGAAGCTTCCGACAGCGATATACACGGGGCCCGGCGGCCCGGGTAGAGTGAGGGTGGCGGATCTCAATGCCGATGGGGCCGCGGATCTGATCTTTGCCCACAATCAAATCTCGTGGTATGCGGGTGACGGTGCGGGGGGCTTTTCTGCCGAGCAGATCATTACCACCGATGTCTTATTCGTACGAGGGCTCTATGTCGTCGATCTCGACGGAGACCTCGACCCCGACCTGATCTCCGCATCGTATGAAGATGACAAGATTGCATGGTACGTAAACGACGGCAGCGGGAATTTTGGTCCGCAGATCATGATTTCGAATACCAAGGATGGGCCGCTGGATGTATTTGCCGCTGACCTCGATGCAGACGGTGATGCGGACGTGCTCTCGACGTCACGCCAGGACGACGATCTCGTGTGGTTCGAGAACGATGGCAGCGAAAACACGGGCCGGAGCAGCTGATTGAGGGCGGCTTGTCGGATCCCTATGCACTTTATGTTGTGGATCTCGATGCAGATGGCGATCTCGACGTCACGGTGACTTCCTTTTTTGAACAGAAGGCCTTCTGGTACGCCAACGATGGCAGCGGTGGGTTCGGTTCTCAGCAACTTGTCGCCGACGAGTTCTCGAGCATCCAATCGGTATACCCGGGTGATTTCGACGGAGACGGTGATCCCGATCTGGTCGTGTCGGCGGGAGCATTCTCAAAAGTGGCCTGGTATTCCAACGACGGAAGCGGTGGCTTTGGTGCTCAACAGCCCCTGAGCCTCTCCTATCTCATATGGGCCTGTGATGTTCGCGCTGCGGACATCGACGGTGATTCCGATATCGATATTTTCGTCGCCAACAAGCTTGGCCGATTGAGCCACGCGTGGTTCGAGAACGACGGAACGGGGGCGTTCAGCGCTGCGATACCGATTTCGACGTGGGTTGCTACCTCGAGGGAGATCGATGCGGCGGATCTCGATGGAGATGGGGATCTCGATATTGTGACCTCAGGCTCCTCCGGGGGCGAGTTCGCCTGGGAGCGCAATCCGGGGACCAATCCCTGGGTCAGCGATACCGACGGCGATGGCCTGGACGATGGCGATGAAGTCCACGTTCACGGCTCCGACCCCAACCTGATCGATACGGATGGCGACGGCCTTGAAGATGGAGATGAAGTCAACATTCACGGCACCGACCCCAGCAGTATTGATACGGATCAAGACGGGCTCTCCGACCCCGACGAGGTCGCGAATCTGTACGGAACCAGCGCGCTCAATCCCGACACGGATGCCGATGGCCTCCTGGACGGTGACGAAGTCCTCGTCCTCGGAACAGATCCAACGAACGAAGATTCGGATGGCGATTTGATTCTGGACGCAGACGAAGACTCCGACGACGACGGTCTGTCGAACGCCCTGGAGCTATATACCTGGGAGACCGATCCCCTCGACCCCGACACAGACGGAGACGGGCTCAGCGACGGGGATGAGATCGTTGCAGGCACCGACCCCCTCGATCCCAATGACCCAGGCCCGGACCCAGTCCCCGGCTCGGCGACATTCATCGGCCTCGGTGACTTGGCCGGCGGGGGCAACCACAGCATCGCTTTCAGTGTCTCCGGAGACGGCTCGACGGTCGTGGGCTTCAGCGTCAGCGCATCCGGCATCGAAGCTTTCCGTTGGACGAGCGATGGAGGGATGGTGGGTCTGGGCGATCTGCCCGGTGGGAACTTCTCGAGCAACGCCCGAGGAGTCTCGGCGGACGGCTCGGTGATCGTGGGTGGTAGCTACGACGCACTCGGTCTAGCGCCTTTCGGCTGGACGTCTGGCGGCGGAATGATCAAACTTGGCGTGGCCGGGTTGTCGGCGGGGAGCTCAGCCATTGCGGTTTCCGACGATGGTGAAACAGTGGTGGGGTGGGGGGAGTTTCCTCCCCAGTCTCCCTGGTCTTATTGGATTTGTTGCGTTGGCCTTCGCTGGACGGGGGACCTGGGTTCCCTGGGTGCGTGGGTCGCGGAAGAAATCGTCCCGAGCTTCGCCACGGACGTGTCGGCCGACGGCTCGATGATCGTAGGAGTTGGCACCACCGATTACACCTGCGGCGGCTCAGATTACTGCGGCGAAGAGGCCTTCCGCTGGACGAGCGGAGGCGGGCTCGAGGGCCTCGGCGATTTTCCGGGAGGCTTCCCCAGCTCGGCGTCGGCGGTCTCGGGAGACGGCTCGACAATCGTAGGTTCGAGCGAGGAGGTCCACGACGACGTATTCATCTGGGATGCCGGCAACGGCATGCGCCTCCTATCCCAGGTACTGACTGCCCAAGGGGCCGATCTCACGGGTTGGGAGCTGAGGGAGGCCACGGATGTTTCGAACGACGGCCTGGTGATCGTTGGCTGGGGCGTCAACCCGAGCGGAGAAGCCGAGGCCTGGCACGCCGTGCTCGGCGCCCTGCTTTCCGTGCCCCTCATGGGGCCGATCGGGGCAATTCTGCTCTGTGCTGTGTTGGGATCTGTGGGCCTGCGGGAGTTGCACGGCTGACACGCAGACCGAGATGGGCGTAGAGCTATGAGACGGTCCGGCGCCGATCCGTCATTGTCGGTACTACGCGAATGCGCCTACTTGCTTGGACTCCGGGGTGGCCCCGAATTTCCATCGCAGCCACGCAGAGGAAGTTCAAGCTGCGTTTTCCTTGGGTCCGATAAGTAGGCATTCTGTCAGGCTAGTGGCCGGTCTTCCCAGCATGCGCGGGACGTTTCCGACCGGCTCAATGGCCGGGTGTTCGGCCGTGTGCTCGCGGAGGCGGAGCGGGCTCGACGACCGCCAGCGTGCCCATCGAGCGTCAGGTGCGGGTTGAACGCGGTCGTGAGGCCGGTGCGCTCCATGTCGAAGGCATCGCACGCGACACCGCAAGGGTTCGCGAGTTGCCGATTGGAACGCTACCGAATTCCCGCCGCACTCAGCTTTGCGACTGCCGCGCTCGAGCGGCATGGCGGGTGCCAAGTTGCAGTTCCGTCATGCTGCACTCGACCGGAACTTCCCATGCCGGGGCAGGGATCTGGGCCGGAGATTGGTCTAGCATCGTCCCATGGCAGCCTCGGCACATCCGCATCCGCTGGTTCCGGAGGCAGCTCAGCGCTCTGGCGCTGTGCTCTTCTCCTGGGCCGTCTTCCCGGTCGCCTTCGTCGGCTCCTTGGCCCTCTCGATCGTCCTGGTCGAAAGGACGGGCTCACAGCTGCTCGCATTGCTCGCGGGCCTCGCCGTCGGCTACGGGATCGTGCTCGTCGGCGAGCGGGTCTATCCGTTCGTGTCCGACTGGAGCCGAAATCACGACGACGTGCCCACGGACGCCGCCTGGTTCGGCTCGACCGTGGCGATTGGCAGTCTGGTGACACCCGGCATGACCGCGCTCGGCGGGTGGCTCGGTGCCGGGCTGTCGGAACGGCTGGGCTCGCAGCTCTGGCCGAGCGATTGGTCGCTCGCCGCGCAGCTGGCTCTCGCGCTGGTCGTGGTGGAGTTCTTCCAGTACTGGATGCATCGCTTCGGGCACGAGGTGGATCTGCTCTGGCGCCTGCACGCCACCCACCACAGTGCACCACGGCTGTACTGGCTAAACGCCAGTCGCTTCCACGCGCTCGAGATCGTGCTGCTAAACGCCGGCTTCATCGTCCCGCTCGTGGCACTCGGAGCCGGACCGTCGGTATTCATGCTGTGGATCGTGGCCTCGTCGGTGCACGGTATCTGCCAGCACGCCAACATGCAGATCCGTTGTGGGCTGCTCAACTGGATCTTCAGCATGTCGGAGCTGCACCGCTGGCATCACTCGGATGTCCTTCGGGAGAGCAACACGAACTACGGACTCAACCTGATCGTCTGGGACATCCTCTTCCGGACGCGGGTGCTGCCCGCGGACCGCGAAGCGCCGGAGGGGATCGGCATCTCGGGTCTGTCCGCCTTCCCGATGACCTGGTGGGCGCAGATATGCTCGCCACTGCACTGGGCGCGAATCAAGCGGGAGAGTGCGGCGAAGACGGCAGTCTGAGCAGGAGGAGCCCGCATCGACCGATCTCGTGCCGTTCGTATGTGCTCCTGCTCGCGGCGTCGCTGCCGGTGCCGGGAGCCGGTCGCAGCGCTGCGCAGGATGCCAGTTTTCTGCCCGCGCCCGGGCTCGAGGTGCACTTCGAAGGGGCGCTCGGCCCGATCCCCTCGCCCGCCTCTATTTCGCCGCTATTTGGCAGAATGTCTGCTCATTGGATTTGGCGAGAACGCAGCTTGAACTTCCTGTGCTCGACATTCCCCATGGGCGCATCGGCGCCGCCCATTTCACCGCGCGCCCGGTGGATGGCGACGGCCACCGCGAGCCCGGTGGATGGCGACGGCATCGTGCGCTGGATCGATCGGGCCGCGGGTTGCCGGGTGCCGCCGCACTGCGGCCGTGTGCCGGCAGCCCGAGAGGCGCTGAGCTGAGATCGTCATGAGCGGGGTGCCCGATTCCTGCACGCCGGGGAAACTGGCCCTTTCCCCGATCCTGGCGGCGGCGGGCTTCAATGCCGCGGGAGTGCTGTCGGCCCGGGGCTACGATGCGCTGGTTCCCTCGGCCTGGCAGACGTCGGCGCTGCTTCCCGGTGCGCGCGCGCTGGTGGTGCTGGGCTGTGGCGGACGCGAGTTCGGTGAGGCCTTCCAGCGCGCACCCGAGGCGCAGTCCACCGAACACCCGGTGGACCGCTTCACGGCCCGTGTGGTGGATGCCGCCGCCGATGCACTCCGCGAGCAGGGCCACGAGACCCGCGCCCTCTACTACTGGGAGCGCCGCGCGGAGGAGTTTGCGGACTTCGTGGCGCTGGGCCGGGCCTGCGGGCTCGGCGCCACGGGGCGCTTGGGCGTGCTGCTTCATCCCACCTACGGCCCCTGGATCTCACTGCGCGCGCTGCTGTTGACCCGGCGGGAGATCGGGCCGACATCTCCCGAGGTCGACTTCACACCGTGCCCGAAATGCCCGGCGCCCTGTGCCAGCGCCTGCGAGGGGGATGCCGTGGGCATCGAGCGCTTCGACAAGGCGGCCTGTCTTTCCACCGCCCTGATCCACGCGGAGTGCCGCACGGCCTGTCCGGCCCGGCGGGCCTGTGTGTTGGGGCACCGCCATGTCTATCCGCCTGCCTTGGAGCGCCGCTATCGCTCGGCCGTGATCTCCGCCGTGAAGTCCCGGAGCTGATGAGTGGTGGAGCCGCTGCGCAGAGCCCGATGAGCCCGGGCCGAGCATTTCCCGGCCGCTGAGGTCGGCGAAAGGCGCCTCGGAGGTGTCCGGCGACTCCGGGAAACTCCGATGATTTTGCTGTGTAGAATGCGCGCGCCGGGGTGATCCGGTCGGAAGGCAGACAGCCCATGTCCTCGGAAACTCCGTACGTGCTCTATGGCTCCCACGCGTCCTACGCTACGGCGAAGTCGCGAAGCTACCTGCGCAAGAAGGGGATCCCGTTCGTCGAACGGCTGCCCGCCGCGAAGAGGTTTCGCGAGTACGTCCGGCCCACGAGCGAGAACCACCGCATCCCGCAGCTCGAAGCCCCCGACGCAACCGTGGTGCAGGACACCACTGCCATCTTCGACTACCTCGAAGCTCGCTTCCCGGAGCCGCCCGGCTATCCGCCCGGGCCGCGGCAGCAGCTCGTCGCGCGGCTCTTCGAGGTGTTGTTGGACGCCGAACTCGGGCGCGTTGCCTGGCATTACCGGTGGAATTACATGGACGAGAACTACGCCTTCGTGGGCCGCGAGTTCGGCCGGTCCTTCCGGCCCCAAGGGACGAACGAGGAACTCGACCATTACGGTGGGGTGATTGCCGAACGGATGGAGGGAAAGCGCGCGGGTTTCGGTGACAGCGAGGCGTTGCGGCCGGTGCTGGAGGCCATCTACGCGGAGGTACTCGAGATCCTCGAGGCGCACTTCACGGAGCTCCCCTACTTCTTCGGCGGGCTTCCCTCGATCGCGGACCACGCGCTCATGGGTTCTCTATTCGGGCACCTGGCCCGCGATCCGGAGCCTTCACGGCTGATGAAGCTTCGCGCGCCCCGCGTGTTCCGCTGGGCCGAGCACATGAACACACCCGAAATCCAGGCGCCCGAATTCGCCGAGTTCCCGCCGGCGTATCTTTCGGACGACGAGCTACCGGCGACCGTGGTCGCACTCCTGAAGCTGTGCCTGTCGGATGTCGGCGCTGGCATCGTGCGCTCAGCGGAGGTCTTCAACGCCTGGGCCGACGAGCACTCCACCCGCCCGCCGGGCTCCATCGTGGCGTCCGACGGCTTCGACGAAGCCGTGGTGGGCCGCTTCGAGGACACGCTGCGCGGTGTCTCACTGCCGATGGGGGCCGCGACCCATCCGCTCTGGGTTCTGCAGCGTGGGCTCGATTGGTTCCGACGGCAGAGTGATCCCGATCGAAAGACGGGGCGAGAGCTGATGGAGCATTGTGGCGGCCTGGCTGTGCTGGACATCGAGTTCGCGAGGCGTCTCACGCGGGTCGGCAGTCGCATGGCCCTGGAATGAGCGCTTCCTCGATCCCGGGGTCACAGGGGCACCCACTCGACGGGTAATCACCAGAAGATCGAGAAATGTCTCGGTTCCCGGACTGTGACTTGCTCGCCGTTTCGTCGATCGGCATCCCCGCGGATCGGATCCGGGGAAAAGTGCGGGTCGAATTCTCTGGGCCGGGAGCACTCGGAGGAGCTCGGAGCGAATTGGCTCCTCAGCGGCCGTAGCGCCGCTGGATTTGTAGCTGGCGTTCGGCCAGCTGCCGGCCGCGAGCCTCGGCGTCGACGAGGGGGGTGTCGGCGGGAAGGTGCTGCCGGATCTGCTCCAACTTCACGAGCTCGGCCGAAGGCAGGTCCGCGTCTTCGAGCGGGGTTTGCAGCCCTTGGAAGCGCAGGAAGAAGAGACCGTCCGGGAGGCCGGTCGTGTCGAGCCAGTTGGGAACACCGGGATCCTTGTGCGAGATCACGTAGTGGTAGCGGCCGTCGCTGCCGAGTCGGGATTGTCCTCCGGCGAGGCTCGTCTGCCGGTTCGCCCATTCGAGCGCATCGAACCAGTAATTTCCGAGCTGTAGCCCCTGGTAGCGGGCGTCGGCCTTCGGGACGCTCACGATCAATGCCTCATCTGCGCCGAGCGAGAACCGGCCCATCGCGGCGACCTGGCCCTCGAGTCCCTGACTGCCGGTTTCCCGCGGCTTCATGATGTCGTTCTCTCGGACGAAGAGTCGGATCTTCGACACGAAATCCAGCCAGAATGTGCTGGCATCGGGCACTGCGGCACCGGCTTTTCGAAGCTTGCGCGCCACGTCTCCGACCTCGGGGCTCGGCGAGGGTTCGCCCGCTGAACCGATCCGGATGATTTCGGTGCGGCCGGCGCGCTCGGAGGACCAATCGGAATGGGACCAGCGAACGAGGAGAAGACCGGCCTCGTCATCGGTCTTGATCCAGTTCTCGTCACGCGGTGTCGGCCCCACGTGGATCTCGAAGTTGCCTTCGTCGTCGAATTCGATCGCATCCAGAGAGAGTGTTCCGACGTCGCGAAGTTTGCCGTTTACGCCGGGGCTGCCGGCGAAGACCTGGAAAACGAGATCGGCGGTCGTGCCGCGCGTGCCACGCACGAGGTAGTCGACGCCGGGCCGGATCTGCGTGTGCTCGTAGAGGTTGTCGGGGTTGACCAGTCCGGTATGCGCGGTCTCCGGGTATTGCGGCCGGAAGGCCGGGTAATCGGGATCCGAGAAGATGCCGCGCCGGAACTGACCGATCGCTATTTCAGCGATGTAGCGCCCGCCATCGGCGTTTTCGCGATCGCTGCCGGCGGCGTGGGCGTTCTCGCCGACATCGGCCGCGCGGTGCAGCGAGTCTCCCATCGCGCGCAGCGAGGCCCAGGGCTCTCCCGCATATTCGGCAGATGGTTCGCGCTGCGCCTCACAGCCCAGGCCGAGAGCTGCAATCAGGAGGCAGCAAAGGGCGGTCGGGAGGCAGCAAAGGGCGGTCGGGAGGCAGCAAAGGGCGGTCGGGAGGCAGCAAAGGGGAGTCGGGAGGCAGCAAAGGGGAGTCGGGAGGCAGCAAAGGGTTCGTTTCAAGGCACCGCTCTCCGGATGGCAGGGGCATCGGAAGTTGAATGTGAGTTTTTGCGATGTCTGGAAGTAGATGATCCCGGCGGCAATCGCCAGCGCAATCACGTTGAACAATCCCGTGCCTCGGAGAGCAGCAGCAGCGCGATGAGAAAGACGTCCCTTGCCCCACCCGGTCGCGAACCAGAATGACGCCGTCCACCCGAGCCACACCTGGAGGTAGCCGGAGCCGCCGACCCGGGCGCGTGCTCGGCAGACTGGGACCTGCGATAATGCACGCGATGGCAGGTGCTCTCCTTCGAGTTCTCGCCCTTTCACTCCTCTTCGCGGCTCCGACTTTCGGGCAAGAGGCCGAGCCCCCCTCACCGGTGAGCCACGAGGATGCCTCTCGAGGTTCCGATTCCCCCGAACTGACTGGCTACGATATCTACCAGCGGGTGCTGGAAAACCGTCACCAGACGTTCTTCCAGAAGCAGCGGTTGACATCGGGGGACGCGGGCGGATCGGCTGCTGTGACAGAGCTGTGGACACGCTGGAAGGATGGCCACGACGCGAACGGCCAGACCAAACGGGGCGTGCTCTCCAAGACGCTGGCGAAGTACACCGCGCCCAGCCGCGTGCGAGGTGCCGGATACCTGGTCGTCCAGAAGGAAGACGGCCCGGACGACCAGTTCGTCTATTTCCCCTCGGCCCGGCGCGTGCGCCGGGTGAGCCTCAGCGAGGCCATCATGGGAACCGATTACAGCGTCGAGGATATCATCCCGCGCGAGCTCGCAACGAGCGAATACGAACGCATTGCCGATGAAGTCCTCGACGGCGTGCCGTGCTTCGTAGTCGACGTGATTCCCAAGGCCGAAGCGGGCTCCCAGTACGCAAAGCTTCGCAGCTGGGTGGAAAAATCTCATCATGTGACGATCCGCACCGACTATTGGGATCTCGATGATCAGGAGATCAAGCGCTTCACGGCGCCTGCCGCGGCAATCGAGGAGGTCGAGGGCGTGTGGCTGATCCGTGAGGGCACGATGGCGAATCTCGTCGAGGATTCGTCGACCCGGCTCGAGGTGCTCGAAATGGAACCGAACGCGAAAATCCGTGACTCCCACTTCTCCACCCGCAGCCTGGAGAGCAAAGGGCGCTAGGTGCGCCGGGCGAAACGCGGCGTTGAACGGGTTCGAAGCGGCGGAAGGCCACGGCTCGCGGTTTTCCTAGCCGGAGCTCCTCTGCACCCGCACCAGCAAGGCCGGCAAGAGGATCAGGTCCGTCGCCAGGCAGATCAGGATCGTGAGTCCGACGAGCAGGCCGAACTCGCGCAGGGTCGCGAAGCCCGAAAGCGTTACGACCAGAAAGCCGAGGAAGAGCATCACCGAGGTGATGGCGATCGGCCGTCCGACCCGGCGTCCGCACTGAACCACGGCTTCGACCGATGAGAGTCCTTCCGAGAGGCCGCGCCGATAGCGCACCAGGAAATGCACCGTATCGTCTACTGCGATTCCGAGCACGATGCAGGCGATCAGACTGGTGGGGACCGACAGCGGCGCGAGTCCGACGCCCAGCAGGCCGTAGAAGGCCGTCACCGGCACCAGGTTCGGCGCTAGCGCCACGAGCGCCAGCGACAGCGAGCGAAAGGCCAGTGCCACGATCAAGAAGACAGCGGCAGCCGTCGCACCGACTGTGCGCGCTTGATTCAGCACCAGCGAGTCGGCGCTGCGGTTGAGCAGCACCGTGTCTCCGGTGATTTCGGCCCGCAGCCCGTCCGGCAGTTCCGTCCGAAGCACTTCCGACAGCCGCGCCACCAGGTCTCGCACCGCGCCCGACCCCTGCTCGCCGGATCGCACCAGCAGGTTCGCGCGGCTGTGGTCCACGTTCAAAAGGGGACGCTTCTTGGCCTTGGGGATCACCAACATGAGCTCAGCCACCTCGCCAATGCTATCGGGCACCCGCGCTTCGGCGGGGTTGCCCTCGCGGATCGCCCGGTTGACGACCCGAACCAGATCGGCCACCGAAACGCTGTGGGTGACGGCCGGAATTGCATCGAAGCGGCGCTGGATGCGCTCGAGGAGTCGAAGGTTCGCGGGTTCGCCGAAGGTCTCGGCGCCCGTTCCGTGAAGCACCACGTAGATCGGCACAGCACCGGCCAGCTGCGTATTGACGGCGCGGAAGTCGCGTCGCAACACCGAGTCTGGCGAAAAGAAGCTCAGGTAGTCGGTGTCCACTTCGATGCGCGGCACGGACGCCAGTGCGGCCACGCAGAGCAGTCCCCAGCCGGCGATCACCCATCCCGAGCGCCGGCTCACGAAGCGCGCCTGCCGTTCGAGCAACGCATCCAGCCCGCGCCCGATGCGTGTCGCGCGCGGTGAGTCCGTATGCGGGCGCAGCGGCAATATCGAGACAAAGGCCGGCAAGGTGGTTAGAGAAATCAACGTCACAGCCGCCACGCCGAGCGCTGCAAATGCACCGAGCTCCCGTGCGGCTGGGATGCTCGTGAGGAGAAGCGCGCTGAAGCCGATCACTGTACTCGTGCCCGCCATCAGCACGGGCGCACGCGTGGCCCGAAAAAGCAGTGCCGCCGCCTCGCGCGGATCTCGCGCCTGTTCGGCAGCCGATTCGTAGTGGGCCAGGATGTGAACGCCGTAGACGACCCCCACCGCAATCAAGACGGGTCCGAGCACGACCGTCAGCAGGTTGAGTGCGACGCCCAGGAAGGCCATCACGCCGAAGGTCCAGAGCGTTGCCACCAGTACCGTGCCGAGCGGAATGAAGACACCCCGCAGTGAACCGGTAACGATCCAGAGGACCGCGGCCATGACCAGCACCGACAGCGGCAGGAGCCGTTGCAGGTCGCGAATCATCGTTGCATGAGCCACGGCCTTCATATGCGGGCGGCCGGCGAGATGGAAGCGCTCCGGAGTGGTACCCGCTGCGAGCAACGCGCGGATTTCGCCATCGACGTTGGCCTGGATGTGCTCGAGATCAGTCCAGTCGTGCAGGCGCACATTGAGCGCCGCAGTGCGGCCGTCGCTGGACACGACCCTTTTTGCGAGCAGGGGGTCGGCCAGCGCCTGGGCTCGGAGGTCGGCAAGAGCCGCGGCGTCGGTCGGGATCTCCTTGATCAGAGGGCGCACCTCGAGCAGGCCTCGCTCCGGGTCGTTCCGGATCACCGTGACGTTCATCAGGCTCTCGACCCGGCGCACGCCCGGCAGCGCGCTGATGGCGCGGCTGAGGCTGCGTATCCGCGCCAGATTCTCGGCGGTGAAAACGCCGTCGGTCTCCATCGCGATCACGAAGATTTCGTCGTCGCCGAAGTCGAGGACCGCCTGGCGATAGCCGGCCAGCCCCGGGTCGTCGTCTGGAAGCAGCGGTGTGCTCGAGGGGTCGAGGTCGATGCGCAGCCGGAGCGGGTCCGTGCCGACAAGAGCGGTGGCGGCCGCCAGGGACGCGAGAAGCGTGAGCGCGATTGCCACGCGATGGCGGAGCATTGCCCCCCGCTCTCACACCGGACGCGCGACCAGGAGCCAGTCCCAGGGCAGCGGTGCGCGCATCCATTTTGGCGGGCGATGGAACTGGGAACTCCACGCGTACTCGACCTTGCGCACCTCGATGGGCTCGTAGCCGGCGTTCTGGAGCGCTACGACCGCCTCTTCCCGCAAGTAATGCCTCGTTCGCACACCGCCGGCGTCCAACACGCCCTCCGCGAATAGATCGCGAGCGGCCCGACCCGATGCTGCCAGCGCCTCTCGGAGCAGCTCGGCCCCGCGCAAGCCGGCGCGGCGGTTCCACTCGACGAGCCTGCTGTTGGTAAACAGCGCCGATTCGAGAGAAGGCACGACGAGGATCAGGTGGCTGCGCCGTGCGAGACTTCGGCGCATAGTCCGCAAGATCGCGCGCCGCCGGCTCCGATCGGGAGACAGCAGCACGTTGACGCAGACGCCGAGCTGGACGCCGCTGACACCGCTCGTCGACCGGGTGAGATCGGTTCGGTGAAAGGCGACGTTAGAGAACTCGCTGCAGTGGTCGCGAGCGATCGCCAACAATCGCGGTGCGAACTCGAGTGCGTGCACCTGGCGGAAGCGGGCGGCCAGGAGCGGCAGCGTGCGCCCGATTCCGCAACCGTAGTCTGCCGCGACACGGGCGCCCCTGCCGTAGCGCACGACGGCTCGCTTCAATACGCCAATACGGTCGCGGCCGGTAACGTCGAATACATCCTCGAAGTCGTCCCCGAGAGAATCCCAGTATTGGCGTTCCACGATCCACCACGAGTTCCAAGGCTATGCCGACGCCTCGGTGTGCGCCATGTCTCCGGCCCCGAGCTGGAAGCATAGGGAGTTCGAGCTGCGTTTTCCCTGGGTTCGACGAATAGACATCCTGCAAAGAGGAGCCCGGAAGGCGATCGGGACCCATGCGGCGTTGCGGGAACCAATCCGCACCGCCGTCGCGGCTTTGGGTGCAGCCAGAAACTGGGGCCGCCGAGGGCAGGGGCCGCCTGGACTCGTTTCTGCCGGGGTTGCGCAGACGCCGCAGAATGCCGCGGGCCCCTGCTATCTTGCAGCACTTGGAACGACGCGCGCAGCGCCTACTTGCGACCGGGCTGCTCCTGCTGCTGGTCGGCGGACTCGTCTGGCTCAAGGCGGGCTACAGGATCACAAACGGCTACGGGATCGACGGCCGGTATTACCTTCAACTCGCCCGCCACATCCAGGAAGGCGACGGATTGGTGTCGAGTGTTTCATTGTATCATCAGGGGTTTCGCACCTGGCCCCATCGGGTCAACCAGACTCCGCTGTGGCCGCTGATGCTCGGTGCCGGAGCGCGTCTCACGTCTCTCGACGTGGCGGGCCGCCGGCTCCCGGAGCTTCTCTGGGTTCTCGACCTGTTCCTCGTCTATGCGCTGGCCAATCGCTTGTGGAACCGCGTGGCGCAACGACCGGCCGCAGGTTGGCTCGGAAGCGGTGTGCCGAATCTCGGCCACGCAGCCGTCCTTCTCATCGGCACCAATCCGGTGCTCTTCCGCTTCACCTCCGCGCCCTATTCCGAAGCGCTGGGCTTCGCTTTGGCGTTTGGCGGGCTGCTGGCCCTCGACCTGGCGGCCGAGCGCGGGAGCGCCCGTTGGGCGGCCCTCTGCGGGGTCCTGTGCGCGCTCGCGGTGCTGACCCGAGGCCAGCTGGTGGTACTGCTTCTGGCGGTGCTGGGCGGGCTGGTACTGGCGGCGCGTGGACACGAGCGGGGCTGGCGTCTTCCCGCGATGGCAGCGGCGATGGTGATCGTCGTGTTCGCACCGTGGATCGCGTATCTCGCTAGCTGGGTGCCGCGTCTGACCCCCACCGTGGTGCTGGGCTTCGCGACTGTTCCGGAGGCGCTCTCACTTCCCACCTACGATTTCTGGGTCACCACGGACTCGCTGGGTGACTACTTGTGGGACCGCGGGAATGGGTTGTTAGTGGCCTTCACGTACGGACATCGGCAATCCTACTCGGCAAGCCACGGCCCTGCGGTCTATCTCCTGTTCGCCGCACTGGCGGTGGTCGCTGTGCTGCTCGCACGATGCCCGCGCCGTGTTTTCGATTGGTTCGGACCGCAGCAGGCACTCGTCTGGGCGATGCTCGCGATTGGGATTGGTACGCTACTCCCCGTGCACCATGCTCACGCGAAGATCATTTTCGAGTGGCTCTTTGGGCATCGCCACGGGCTGCCCCTCGTGTTCCTGCTCATCCCCGCAATGGCGTGCCTCTTTGCGCAGCGGCTCGTGGTGGTGCGGCTGGCAACAGCGATCGTCGTGGGCTGGACGGGTATCGCGGGTGCGGTAAGGATTGCGGAAGCGGGCAAGGTGTCGGACGGCATCAAGCCTCCCGACCACTACTTTGCCCGGTGGATCGACGAGCGTCCGGAGCCGCCGATCATCCTCACGACGAAGCCTACGAATATGGCGTACCTCTCGCGGGGACGGTTTCACTGGACTGCGTGCATGGAGTCGGCGGACACCACCCGCAAGCTCATCGAAGACACCGGGGTCGAGTATGTGGCGGTCTTCCGGCAGCAGCGTAAATGCCCGTACTTTGTGGGAATGACAGAGGACGAGCTCTACCCGATCGAGACTTTCGGGCACAAGCCGCGCATTGTCCTGTTTGCCACGAAGCATGCCCCGGAGTTTCCGGCGATCTTGCGCAAGAGGCTGCGACAGCACAAGCGGAGCACAGAGCCGGCGTTGCCGCCGGGGCTGTGGCGGTGATGCTGCGAAGAGAACGTCGAATGTTGAGACCTGGATATGATCGGTCGATGGGTGAATTGATATAGAACCTGGGAAAAGAAACCGGGAAAGGTCACGGCCCGTATCCCAGCAGGGGGCAAGCGGGGACACTCGCGGCGCGATGTTCGGGGCTGTGACTTTGTTTCACACTGGGGTTTTGAGCGGTGTGGGTGGCTGGACTGCGGGGTTCACCCTGTCGGCGGTCATTGCTACAGCGCCTTGCGGATGGACGCTGGTGCAGGGTGGGGCCGCCGTCACGGACCGGTCTTCAGCGTAAGTCACGGACTGGTCTCCAGCGTAAGGATGAGAGACTCAGCCGCTTTCAGCTCGAGTTCCAACGTGTAGCCCGGTTCCACGGTTTCCCGGAGCGACTCGCGCGAGCCGGTCATCGGGTCCCAGAGAGTGAGTTTTCTGCCGGCGCGGGTGAAGCGCAATCGGGCGGGTGCAGCAGACCAGGACTCGTTGAATAGGAGCAGCGTGTCGCCCGCTGGACTGTGCCGCCGCTCGAGGGATACCGACAACTCCTCGCCGGGCGGGGGTTCGACGAGGGATCCGGTCACGTGTTGTTCGAGGAGCGCCTGCAGGTTGTCGCTTTCGTGGGCGGGGAGGCTCCGCGCTGCAATTCTCTTGCTCGCCGCGCGGACCCTGCGGTCGCGCCGGCTGGCGTCGCGCAGACCCCGCGCCCGTTGCGGAAGCGCGCCGAGGGTGAGCATCGGTATGCCGGCTTCGGCGATGTCGGCAATCTTTTCGACCAGCTCCGGTTGCGCGGCCTCGAGCGGGTCCAGCAGCAGGGCGCGGTAGTTGCCTGCACCGATCAGCAGTTCGCCCTGGGACACGCGGGCAGCGGATAGCATGCGGCGGCTTACGCGGTCGTGGACGAGGCCGCGTCGCCGCAGGACGCCAGTGGTATCGGACTCTCCCTCGTGGGCATCGATGCGTCCCAGCTCCAGACTGACCGCGTCGGGGTAGACAGGGTCGCTGCGCAGCCAGGCGACGTCGGCGACCGGCTCTCCCCGGCTCATGGCAACCGACAGGCGGCCCAGGAATCGGTTGAAATCGGCCAGGTCGGCGAGCTGGCCGGCGTCCAGGTGCGAGGTCATGGGGAAGGGCCCGGCCAGTATTCGCCCGAAGCCCCCGCTGAAGGGGTACCAGGTCGCGCCGTCGGCGCGGGTGTAGGGGTAGGGGATACCGTGGAAGACCAGCCGGTTGATCCCCGCTGAGTAGGCGCGCCCGGCCAGCAAGCGCATGTCAGCGCGCGAAAGCCGCGTTGCGAGCAGGCGCATGCTGATGAACGATTCCGAGGAGGCCCAACGGCGGCCAGCGACATGGGCCGCGGAGGCCGCCAGTTTCAGGAAGTCGAAGCTGCCGCCCGCGAATAGCGCCTCGGATTCGGGTACGTCGGCGCGGGCGTAGGTGTCCAGATAGTCACCGTAGCCTCCGTGGGCCTGCAGCCGCAGTTCGAGGCCTCGGGCGTGAGCCCAACGTGCGATGCGGGCTATGAATCGCTCCTCGAAGAGCGCGCGGCGAACGTCCTCGTAGTCCTCGCGTATGCGCGCGGCCCGGCCCGGCACGGAATCGAGGTACAGGGGCTCGCCGCTGCTTCCGAACAGATCGATCATCTCGGCGTATTTCGACTCGCCACCCTTGCGAAAGAGAAGCGGCAGGTGCGGCGTAATGTCGTACCCCGCGCGTTCCTCGAAGGCCTGGACGAAATCGGTCGTAAAGGGCAGCTGGCCCATCAGTTCGAAGCTGTCCACGAATACACCGTGTACCCGTCCGTCTTTCACGGCGTCGAGTACGGGGCCGGCGTAACCGTCGAGCAAGGCGTCTGCCCCGCGCTGGGAGAGGTGATCCACGACCCGCGCGTCCTCCTCGGAGCCGGGGAACGCGCCGCCCATGACGAAGTGTTCGGTCGAGTTCGCGTAAAGGACGAAAATCCGCCAGTCGCCGACGGGCACCAACCAGTCGAGGTGGTCCGCCTCGACTTCGCCGCTGATGTTGCGGACGTCCTCCAGTGTCGGATGGCCGTCGCGGGCCTGTCCGATCCGGGCGGCGAGCACCGCGACAACATGGGCCTCCGGGTCGGGTGGCCCCAGCACGTCCAGCATCCACTCTACTTTCCGCCGGTAGGCCTGATCGGGAGGGGGCGGCAGAGCTGCGTCGTATTGCAGTGGTCCGGCCAGATCTTGTGTCGCCATGAGAAGCTGACTTTCGGCGTTCGGCTTGCCCGTTGGCAGGCCGCCCGGCCACCCGCTGCCGAGTGTGAAATCGAAGTCGAGTCCGATTTCGCTGGCCATGGCGACGGCGTCGGCAACAGCGCCTGCGAAATCCGGCTGCCCGACGCTGCGGAGCCTCGCGTCGGCAGCCAGGTCGTCGTCTCCGAGCCCCAGCAGCAGGGGTTGAAGCTCGACGGCACCAAACCCAGCGTTCGCGATCTGTTGGAGTTGGTCCCGCAGTGTCTTCGAGTCGACGCTGCCGCCGGGCCACCACCAACGGGCAACGGGACGCTCGCCGCGCGGTGGATGACGCCACGACGCGGCTGGAATCAGTTCCTCCGGCCCAGCCGCATCGACGGCCAGGACCGGGGCTGGGGCGGCGGCTACCGCTGCCAGTGCGACGGCCAGCAGGACGATTCCACGGGTCCGGGAGCGGTGGGCCGCGGGCTCGAACTCCTCGAGACTGTCGGTGGGCGCCGCTGTGGGGGCCGCTGTGGGGGCCGCTGTGGGCGCCGCTGTGGGCGCCGCTGTGGGGGCCGCTGTGGGGGCCGCTGTGGGCGCCGCGGTGGGCGCCGCTGTGGGCGCCGCTGT
>MPLZ02068646.1_pt1 | contig 174764 bp, 145 predicted proteins | sample 1617311 | NCBI WGS metagenome assembly MPLZ02 (sample SAMN05944806, study PRJNA350692) | marine metagenome | biome: marine; feature: ODZ; material: water; isolation source: 160 m water sample filtered on 0.2 um supor filter | place: Pacific Ocean | collected 2012-04-08 | depth 160m m | reverse complement strand
TGAGACCATCGTCTGGATGGATGAGAGTCTTGCTCGTGACGACTTCAAAGAAGGGGTTGCATCCTTTGTTGAAAAACGACCACCGAACTTTCAACGGGTTGATGTTTAGCTAAGGAGCCAGGTCTAAAGGTACTGGTCCTCTCCGACGTCTATGGCAATCCGCAGGTTCTTGATGCCGCGCTTGCCAGGGATCAGGATGCTGACAGAACCATGAGCGGATATTCGAGGGCCAAACATGAAAGGTACTTACTTAAGTGCTCTTTCGAAGTGCTCTTTCGAGGTGCTCTTAAGTCGTCCCGATATCAGGTCTCTGCACTCGCAACTTTGTAATGCATTGGACTATTTTCTTCAAACGGTTCCTAAAGTAAGTACCATCAGGGTCAGACATCTCTCTCGGTCATATCGAGAAATGCCTTTCCCTATCAGTCCTGATCTCATTATCCGGCAGTTTCAGTCCGCAGAAATTTGAAGAAACACCAGGTTGCCAATGCACTGAGCAGATGCCAGATTGCATGGGCTTGAATTGGTGAGTCCGGATTGCACCATTCGTTTTCCGGTCGCCCGGTCAGCCAGATTGCAAAAGCTATCAGGTAACTCGCGACACCGGCGACAAACCAGGGATTGTAGGTTCTCATCGCCAGAGGTGGTCGAGACGCCAGCAAGGCGGGTAACCAGAACAGAATGACCCACCAGTATTCCTCAGGCTGGGCGGCCATATCCCAGGGCATGATGCCAAACACCGCTGCAACAACAAATCCCATCAGTCCCGATGCCCATCGTAACCCGGGAGACCAGTAGCGAAACAGCACTTCTGATATGAACCAGAGTGCAATCGAGAGACCAAAGAGATCAAGATTAATACCAAGCCTTCCGCCAAAGAGAAAACGCCCAAGCCCGTACGTAACGATGATAGCGAGATAAACCGTGAAGAAGAGCCTGGTTGACCATCCACCCATTCTCGATACATTAATGAGCCATGGAATGACGATATACATCACCATGGAGAGATTATCGGCCCAGGCGCCCCACTCAGTGTGCGTGCCGTGCATCAGCATCGAGCCGGGACCCAGCCAGATAGCAGCAATCGCATAGAGCATTGCCACAGGTGTCAGGCCATAAAACTGATTAGGCCCGCTTCCATCCTGTGGATCGGTAGATAGAACCCTCAACATGAAGAGTCCCGCAACCATGAACCCTACATTGCTAAGGGCATTTGATGGTTCGCGAAAAATTCCATCACTGACCCTTTCGCACCATCTTGAAGCTTCACCAAATGCCTGTTCGTTCGTGGCCGCTTGGCCCCAACCAAACAATCCCAGCAAAACGTACAGCACCATATAAGCAAGACAGATGTAGACCGCGATGGGAAAAACCTTTTTACGCCAGACGCTGGAACTCTCAACTGCTACTGTCATTTTTATCTTATCTCTGCCATCGCGGAATCTGTGGAGATCATGTTAACGCTGACTGAGCAGAATTGCCTGATAGAACAAAACCCGGACATCAAATCCAGGCTTTTATCATAATCACTACAGTTTACCCCTTCAGCAGTTGATCAATTTCTCACCGTTCTTCCAGGCATGTCCTCCTCGCTTTGTGTTGCTCTCGATGGGAATTGAGTGCGTCATACAACTCCTCCACTGTGATACAAGCTCTCAATTCATCAACGTCCAGGACATTGAAAATCCGATCGGTTTCTATTCGCGGGCTACCTTTTATTCACGGTTCAACGCAAGCTCTACTCAGGTATTTCTGTCTTAAACCTCTCCTGAATCGCCTTGATCTGCAGCAGGATGTCCGGGCTCATCCTCTCAGGCTGGTGTTCTTCAAGAATCTTTTTTATATCTCTTTCAATCCGTTCAACCAATGATTCGTCAGGCAGATTGCCGGAACTTACCGGAAAGTTGGCACCATAGTATCTGGCATTCCAATATTCTTCGCGACAGTGTTTAGCTGTATGCGGATGGGCAAGGTAATTTCCTCTGGCTCCTATTTCACGGGTAAGGTCTCTGGCCAGCATCTCGTCATCGACTTTGATGCCTCTCCACAGTTGCCGTAACAAAGCCACCTGTTCATCACAGAAGGCCAAGGCGTGCAAAGAATAAGTAAGGCCATCATCAAGCGATCCCAGATAATCGCAGTTTGCCGGTCGGGCATAGAAGGTATTCGTCATGTTGCATGAAATCTCCCAGACCGCATCCTCATCAAAACGCCTGGCGGAAGAACAACCACCGATACCGGTTGCGGAAGGCAGGTCAAGTGAACGCATCACCTGGCAGATACCCAGGTCGCCCAGGTACATCTGCGAGAAACCACCCACGCCACCTGTTGCGGCTTCCATAAACATAACATCGGAACCCATCATGCAAAATGAACCAGGACGCACCAGATGGCTCAATACCAGACCGGCCAGATCAGTAGCGAGAGAGTGCACCATACAACCCGCTATGGTGATCGGTGCCGATGCGCCACCAATTGTCACTGTACCCACCATCAAGGGCAGACCATATTCGGCAGCTCGAATAACCTGATCGCTGTGAGTTTTTGCGTAGTACAGAGGTAATGGCGTTACATAGTGCGCGAAGTAAGGTTTTTCCAGCAGATTCTCGCGTCCTCCCCTAATAACTTCTGCCATTTCGATCACCACATCCAGGGTTTCAGCATTCTCGCAGAGGAACTCCAATGGTTTGGAGGTATGTTCTGCCAGTACCGCAAACTCATCGATTTCACCATGAATATTGGACTGTTCAACAATTTTGCAGGTCACACTGGTGCCATCAATGTTAGGCAAAGCATCGACAAGCTGAGTAATTCTGACCAGATCTTCGCGGCAACTCGTCCTTGGCTCGCCCGTTTCTTCGTCATAGACTTTAATTGCGGTCATACCCGCAAAGAACCAGGTATGTTTCCTGTCCAGGGTAATGAACTCTGTGCCAGGTCTGTTCCAGACCTTCATAGAACGCGCTGTTGACTCAATTGCCTCTCGAACCAGCGCCGTAGGAAACCTGACCAATCCCTCGCGACTGACGTCACAGCCACCTTCAGTAAGAATCTCCAACGCCCTGGGATCAGAGTCGAAACCAATCCCGGTTTCACGCAAGAGTTCCAACGCCGCATCAACTACCTGATCGACACCTGCCTCGCTGAGTGGATGGTAAGCCGACATTGTGGCTTCCACCAGACCGATGTCATCAATCTCACTCTTTTTACCGGCATCTCGTGCCGTTCTTCTGCGCATTACTCTACCTGAAGTTTATCGGATACTGAATAATATCTGGGTCGGAGTAGAAACTCGAATAGACTTTCTTTTTAGTAGTGTAGTCAACGCAGAAATGCGCTGAGCGTAGCAGTATCAATCTGGACCACTGGCAGTAAATCTCCTTTCGATCTTTACTTACACGGTAAAGCAACGATCGCGGTCCCTTCAATAGACAGTTCACCATCCTGATTTTCCGCACGTTGGCTGATCTCAACAAGATACTGATCACTGGTCTCTCTTTTGTCGATTACCTCGCCCCGAATAAGCAGGAAGTCTCCAACCGGGTTATGCCGACGTATTTTGGCTTTTGAGTTAACCAGGAACCCACTGTCACCCATCCAATTGGTAATGTGATGCGTCATCCAGGAGAATCTCTCTGGACCATAGTCGTATGCTTCCGGCGCGCCAATTGTCCTGGCGAATTCTGTTTCCCAGTGCACACGTTCCGGGCAGTCCGGAATCCCGAACTTGTTTTTAATGCCAAGACCGGCATGATTGCGATGCTGCTGCCAGGCGAGTTTGTTGGCTCGAATATAAAGACCTCCCCATCCCTGGGCGAAGGCGATAAACCCGGTCACGGTCATTGGTCCTTTTGCCATGACTGGCAATGTATCTCCAACGGCAACATCATCGTAGTAGCGGGGTACACTGCCGCGAATTTCTTCGTCGGCATAATGACGAAAAAGATCTATCAATTCATCATCAGTAAAGACACGATCCGGTTTCTCTTTAAGATCCTCATACTTGGTTCCCCGCTCCCTGGCAATGTCACGGTCAGTGCGAAAACACCAGCTATCTGCATCACAGATGAGTTCGTCCTGCTGATTAAAAAAGTCAACATGATAGATCTGTTGGATCGCAGTCCCCGAGAACTTGGTTTCGTGCGAAATCAGTTCCTTCAACCAGGCTTTGCTGTGAATCTCGTCATTTCTTCGAATATGTTTGTGCCAGTTAAAGTCTGCCCCTGCCCACATGGCATGGACACCAGGCAATCCACCGACATAGCCGGAAATAATACGGTCACACGCGAAAAGAAATGATGGCGGAGCAATAATTTCTCCATGGCAGCTTTCCCTCGCGTACTCAGGATCACACCACAAAGGATTATCGTCACCTATGCCATGAGCGTAATGCCTTATCACATCTCTGGATGCTTCATGGCACCAGGGTTCGAGGGAGTCTTTTATAGGAACGCCAATGCGTTTTCGAAGTGCTTCGAGTGCAGGTTCGGTAATACCGTTAAACTGCCGGGGTAAATCGTCTATATCATCAAATTCCATAACTAACCCTGATACACCTTTATTAAATGAGATCGGCACTTAACTTAAGTGTTCTTACAAGGCACTTTTACGACGTTCCCGACGTTCCGATCCCAGGTTTCTCTTTTCGCTTACCCGTTCCGCGCATCCATGTGCTCCACCCGTTCAAACAGCTTCGAGACTCCGGGTACTGCCTTCGCACGCTGCAGGACTACGCGCCTTTATCTACCCAGGACAAACGTCGACATCATATTCCCGGAGATGACCGTAACATATTGCACGCCATCAACCATATAAGTAACCGGAGCCATCACAATTTGACCACCCAGGCTGACTTTCCACAGTAGCTTGCCATTTCGGGCGTCGAGTGCATGGAGGTAGCCTTCACGACCCCCGGTAAACAAAAGATCAGATGCGGTCGTCAGCATGCCACTGTCACTGACATCAAACTGCTCATATTTCCATACCGCTTTACCAGTATCAGGATCCATCGCCATAAGAGAAGCGTGGCCGACTTCGTCGGTCCAGTTGTTGATGGGTGAGGTGCGACCAATAGCGATAGTTGGCGCCCCATGTACGGGTGCCTTGACGACAAATCCACCACCGAGAAAAAGACCACCCGGTTCATATTCCTGATTGATTCGCTGATAGATCGTCGCGTAGTTTTCCCAGGCGCTGAAGTAAAACAGGTCAGTCCTGGGGCTGTAGGACGGCGGGTACCAGTTGGTACCACCCTGGTTACCGGGGTAGGTTGGCATGCCTTCGGGTTGTGGCGTCGGGATAGGTCGACCATTCTCATCGAGCCCGCTCGACCAGTTCACTTTGGTGAATGGTTTGCCCAGGAGGAACTTACCGGTCACCCGGTCCAGCACATAGATATAACCATTGCGGTTTGCCCACATCATCAGCTTGGCCGGTTTGCCTTGCCAATCCCTGTCGATCAGGACGGGGACCTGAACCGAGTCGTAGTCATAGTCATCGTTTGGTGTGAACTGGAAATGCCATTTCAACTCGCCCGTATCTACATCGAGGGCAATCGCCGAGTCTGAATAAAGGTTATCGCCGGGGCGCTGTTCGGCATTCCAATCCGGACCCGGATTGCCAACTCCCCAGTAAGTCAGATTGAGCTCCGGGTCGAAAGAACCGGTGATCCAGACAGGGGCACCCCCATGTTTCCAGTCATCTCCCTCCCAGCTGTCATGGCCGGGTTCACCCGGTCCTGGGATGGTATAGAACTTCCAAGCCTCTTTGCCGGTATTTGCATAATATGCTACCACGTAGCCGCGGATCCCGTACTCACCCCCGCCTACACCGACGATAACTTTATCTTTGACCGCAAGCGGTGCCATGGTGACTGAGTAGGCCCGGTTAACGTCACCAACCTCAACATTCCACAGAGGTTTGCCGTTGATGCGATCAAGGGCGATGAGGCGACCGTCCAGGGTACCCATAAACACCTTGTCACCCAGGATGGCAACCCCTCTGTTGTTAGCACCGCTACAGACCTGGGTATTGGCTGCCGGTGTATGGCGATACATCCAGAACACACGACCCGTCACAGCATCCACTGCCATCACATCGTTATGGCGTTCGGTCAGGTACATAATGCCGTCGACAACTATCGGATTGGATTGCCAGGCACCAAAAATCTGATTCTGCAGGACCCACTTGAGTTCAAGCTTACCCACGTTGCGCCGTGTCACCTGTTTCAGTTTGCTGTACCGCTGACTTGAATAGCCACCGTTATAGGTAAGCCAGTTGTGCGGTTCGTCTGCGGCATTAAGAATACGCTCGAAACTCACCTGACCCGTTGCACCAACGCTCAAAAGCAGACCTGCAATCATACAAAGGGGTCGACAATAAAATGACAAGTTCATAGCAAACCTCGTTGCGCAAGCAGATAGGCGACGAGATCAGCGACCTCGTCACCGGAGAGTGTCGTTGGCTCGTGGGTCGGGGTTTCACTGACTTCATAACTGATCAGATCAGATTTAGCCAGCGAGCGAAGCCGTTCTTTAGAATCAATTAGCTGGACGGTATAGGTATCCTCATTCAAACGACGCCCAGTGATTGTCTCTTTGTTTCGAGTGACGATCGTGACCGGTCGATTGATTGGCAAGAGGGCCGATGCCGGGTCCAGCAAAGACCTTTGCAGCGCACCGGGTGTTCGGATTAAACCGATATCACTTAGATCCGGCGCTGTACGAGGGCCATGACCGTTGACTCGATGACACTCACTACACTCACCTTTCCCTTCAAAAAGTTTCTGCCCACTGGCGACATCACCTAGTCGAACACTGACGCCTTCAGGCTCAAAACCTGTACGAATAAAGGCGATAAGCCCTTGTAGATCTGCTGGGGAGAGGTCGAAGGCTGGCATCCTGCCTCCCCCGATACCCTCGGAGATCACCCGAATCAGATCATCATCTGTGACAACTGTACGAAACTGTCCAATTGCCAGATTTATACCGTCTACCCAACCACCATCCGGCCCGTGACACAGTGCACATTGCATTACATAGGCACGAGAGCCGATTTCAATGTCCTGACTGGTGTAGGTGTGACCACTCATCTGGGCGAGGCTGTTTGAACTGCCGAGGCATAACCCCAGACTGATATAGAACATCAAGCAGATTTTTCGTTTCACAGTTTTTTGTTCCCAATGCGACTGAGAACGAATAAAACATGTTTTGGCGTCCCGGGCAATGTTCCGGATTTCCGGGAAGCTGGATTTGGGGGAGGTTGAGCGACAATTGGGAACTTTGTGACAAGGCCTTCGCCCCTTACGGGATCATCAAGTGGGTGATGGCAAAAATAGACGTAACATCGGCTCAATCTATAGCTATGATAATGCTTGATGGTACTTGATGGTAGAAGCTGCTTAAACTTCCACTGCGGTATTGAGTCACAAAAAACTAAAAATTTTCGACCAGTTCCAGAAAAGTACCGTCAGGATCCTTGAAGCAAAAGAAGCGAGAACCGTGTTCCCCGTCTACTGAAACTGTCGCCGGCTCTGACATAATCTCCACTCCGGCCTCTTTCAGGAAATCATAGTCAGCCTGAAGATCAGTCGTCAGCATCGCCAGTCTCGCGAGCCCGGTATGGTAGAGATGAGGGTATGGTGGGTCACTATCTTTAGGATCCTTCCATTCAAGTAAATCAATCACAAGCGGATTCGATGCGTTCTCAAGAATGAGCAGAGCACCTTCTAATCTGTAGGGTGGCATCCCTACTGCAGCGGCTACTTCTTTTGTATTAGTTTCAGGGACCTGCCAGAACTCTCGGAAACCGAGTAGTTCATAAAACGCCTTCGAACGCTGATAGTTTGTGCAGTTGATATTCACATGCACCATGCCGACTATATTCATTGCTTTACCCTCTTAAGACGACCGTATCGCCATTATCAATAACCATTTCTGCACCCGTGACATGCTTGGACTCGTCAGAAACCAGATACAGCACCATATAGGCAATATCATTCGGTTCGCCAACCCCCATATTAATTCGGGTCTTCTCGACATCCGGCTGCTCAGTCATATCGATCCCGAAAAGTTCTCTCATGGCGTGGTGAACCATGGGTGTCGAAATAGCCCCGGGGTGCACAGAATTGCATCGGATGCCCAGCTTCTGCTGATTACAATGGATCGCAATAGATTTGGACATCGAACGAATACCACCTTTTGCTGCCGAATAAGCAAGATAGGATGGAATCCCGACCAGTGCTGCTGCTGATGACATGTTGACGATGGAACCACCACCACTTTTTTTCATCAGCTCAATCGCCGCCTGACAACCCCAAAAAGTTCCATCCAGATGGATACCCATGATCGTGCGCCAGACCTCGGTGGTTGTGGTTTCAATATCCGCGATAATACCTACACCCGCGTTGTTAACAAGGGCATCAAGCCTGCCGTGAGAACTTTCTACGAATTCCATCAATCGCGGCCAGCTTGCTTCTTCCGACACATCCTGTTTAACAAATGCGGCACCGATTTCTACAGCGATCTGCTCACCCTTCTCAGCGTTAACGTCAGTCATAATGACCCTGGCACCCTCTGCGCTCAGCAAGCGTGCATCGGCTTCACCCAGGCCGGATGCAGCCCCCGTGACAACAACTACCTTGCCCTCGACCCTCGCCATGTTTCACTTCCCTTATTTATAATTTGTTATTGCTGCCCCGCCAGCACCCAACCACGGACAATTCTGACAATTGCCCGTCGCGCCATCCAGAGATGAACAGGGAACATCAGTCCTATATACCAGGCGCCAATATGATGAACAAAGAAAATCACATCAAGCAGGGTCAACGGCAGCGGAAATAGTGTATCAACCCAGATCATGGTGCCAGCACAGGCCTGTGTAGAACAGATGACGATTGTGCAGGTCAGATTGAATCGCCGCCAATGCCACAATGGATCCCGGAATACACGAGTATACAAATTCTTAAGAACACTTCCACTGCTCAACAGTGTCGCGAGAATTGGAAAGCTGATAAATATGGCACCGGTCCATAAGTGAATGTCGGCGGTCAGTCGATCATAACCCCCGAAAAAAGCACTGCGAATATCAGGAACTATATGCAGCACACCGGTGGTCAGCAAGACAAGTGCCGCCGTCGTGTTAACTCGATGAATCCAGCGCTGGGTTTCCTGCACATTCATCTATTTCTGCGCCCATGACACGCATTCTCGAATCATCAATTGACAGCGATACTTGGAATGACAGAGGAATCTTCTGAATTACAAAGCCGTTTGAATTCGCTCTTCAGGAATGCACCCGTGACTCTGACGAGACTCGTGTAGAAAGGCCCGGTTGCGTGCTTTTCGACAGACTGTTCAAGGCTACCTATCCAACGCAGCATATGCCGCGAAATAAAATCCTGCTGTGCATTCTGAAATGATTGCGCTTCCTGGTCCTTATCAACCGCGTAAGCTTCCTGAGCACAAAGAAACTGCAAAAATTCAAGTTCGGTGCAGAGATGATCTGGCAACTCTTCAATGGTATCCGGCATATGCAGTTCAAAAAAATTATAGAACCTGACATGCTCTTCCATTACCTGCATGCGATCACCGTAATGAAGTCCCGCATAGAGATGACAGACAGCTCCTTGCGGGGACGTCACCTCGAATAGCTGCGTGTATTCAGATTCCAATTCCTCCAGACTGACCTCGGCAGCCAATCCGTTGATGTCGTCTGCCGCAAGCGCAAGATTAAAGATACCCTGCAATCCTTTCAGCAATGTGCCTGTCGATATCGATTCCGTCAGAATCTCATCCGGGTACTGAAAACACGCCGCCAGCACGCCGTAGATGAAGCTTCGATGAGCGATCAGTCTGGCAGGACTGCCCTCGCTAAACTCAAGTTCACTCACAGATTCCTCCTTTCAGCCAGGTCTCGATACATTGTCATGACGCTAACTCCACTTCTACCCTGGTATCTCGGTCAAAGTGACTTGGGGAGGCCATGACAGTTGTCGGTCGTAAATGGAATTGCCCACCTGACAGTTCTACAGGGTTGAGGGGTGCAGGCATCAGATTCTGAAAACCTTTCCCGTCTTTAAACTGAAAATTCTCCCAGGCATGATAAATGATCGTCTGGTTTGGCTGTATCGCCGGTGAAACCTTAGCCATGATTTGAAATTCATCCATGTCGTTGTAAACCCTGACCTGATCGCCGTCTTTGATATTCCTCTTTTCAGCATCATCAATGTTCATATGAATCAATGGCTCACCTCGCTGCTGCTGCAACATGAGGCGTGAATCCCGCCACTGTGAATGAATACTCCAGCGCGCATGTCCACCCGTTATGATCAGAGGATAGTCACCACCTACCTTTGGTGAATCTTTGTGAGTCGGCAACTGCTCGCCAAACTCCAGGTAGAGTTGCTGATCGATATAGAACTGCATTCGACGAGTCAGTGTTGGATAAGGCACTTTCTTGAATACATGGTTAGTAAGGGGTGTGATGGTTTCGCCCTTCTTGAATTCTGTCTGAGTACCAATGGATACGGCATTGTCACCAGTGGCAGTAAACGGGATAAATCCCTTTTTCTTTATATCTTCCCAGTCACCTTCGACGTTATCACTAAGCGCAACTATGTCAGCCGCCAGCTTGGCATCATCGTCATGAGCATACTTGCCACGACCACTGACGACACCGTATATGCCTTCGAATCGCCGCTGTCTTCCTGCGCGATCCTTGAAGGTGGCGTATCCTTTTGCCTTCGCCTCTTTTTCTACAGCCTCAATCATCCGCGACATGATTTCCCAGTCGGATTTGGTTTCATAATAGGAAGTGGCTTTCTCGCCCCCATGCAGGTACGGCATCAGGGGTGTGACCCATTTCACCTCGTCTCTTTCATACCAGGCAGAAACCGGCAATACATAGTCAGACATCATTCCTGTTGATGTCAGTCTGAAGTCCAGGTCAACAATGGTACGAAGCTTGGGCCACAGATGTTTCAGCAGTTGTGGATAGGCTCGTATTCTCCTTAGAGGATTACTGCCGATACTCATCATCAATCGCGGATCGTTCCCAGGCTTAGGCCATACATGTTGCCAGCCTTCTTTCAAAGACTGCTCAAATACTTCCTTGACCGGTCGGTTCAAATAGGGATCCCACTCATGCATCTTTTCGTTGGTTTCGAGTAGGCCGGCATGGGTATACCAGAACATCGTGCCATGAGTCTGAGTCGCGACACCGGCCTCATCCTGCATCCGCGCTGACTCATAGGCAATCATCTCCTTTGTATACCCCAGTGCCGCGAGCTGTTCCCTGCCTGCCGCCATCATCTGCCTGCCCATACCTGAAGGATCAGCGGATTCCATGATGACGTTGGCGGCTCCGTCGAACGCGAGGAAAGGAAAGGCAACAAATCCGCTACCCTTCTTGCCGTATTGACCACACAGTGCAAAGACGAGTGCCTGAGCACGTTCCATCAGGTTGCCGTGATAATACTTGGCAATATTGCTGGTGGTCGTCATGCAGGCTGATTTTGCCGCGGCCATGCGCCTTGCCAGATCAATAATCTGGTTGGCTGGTGTGCCACACATCTCAGATGCTTTCTCCGGTGTATATTCACCGACCTTGTCCTGCAATAGAGTGAATACTGTCCGTACCTCGACATTACTGCCATCCTTAAGACGAATTTCTCTTCTGGCACTCATATCTGGTTTCAGCTGCCCCAGAGCCAGGGTTGTCTTGGGTACCTTCGCCAATTCACCATCATGGTCGACCACATAAAATTCATCGAAGGCGCCTGATCTGACATCATTGGTGCCATCTTCAAGATGCTTTGATCGCAGGAATTCGCCAGTATCCTCTCGTACCAGCAAAGGCATGTCAGTCTGCTCAACAAGAAATACCTCGTCGTATAGTGATTCCTTCAAAATGACATTTGCCATACCCAGGGCCAGCGCGGCATCAGTACCAGGTTTAATCTTCGCAAAAATGTCAGCCTTTACAGCCGAGGCACTGTAGTCTGGTGCGATAACAACAATCGTTGCGCCGTTGTACCTCGCTTCGAGCATGTAGTGAACATTGGGAATTTGGGTATAGACCGGATTACCTCCCCAGATAAAGATCAGGTCAGAATGGAAATAGTCATCTGCCGAACGTTCAAAAACAATCTTGCCAAATGTTTCCAGGGATCCTCTGTGGCCATCGCCAATCTCGGTATTCATATCGATGGTCGTGGCGTCAGTCAGGGCAGACAGCGACATGACTCCTGCGGTCATGGTACCAAAGGTAAACATTGGACCGAGTTCAATGATATTTCTGTCAGACCCTTCATTGACCATGATATCTACATAAGACTCTGCAATTTCTGAGAATGCCTGGTCCCAGGAAATTCTTTCCCAACGCCCGGAGCCCCTCTCACCCAACCTCTTCAGAGGATATTTAAGTCGTGACGGGTCGTACATTCTGTCACTGAAGCAGGCACCTTTCTGGCAACCCCGGGGATTGGGGTCCGGTAGTTCCGCATTGGTCGCTTCGTATTCAGCGACCTGCTCCTCTCGCCAGACCAGCCCGTCTTTGACATACACATTCCATGCACAGTGAGACTGGTACCAACAGTTGGTGAAGTGGCTGGATTTGGTAATCTTGTCCCATTTCCATCGCTGCTGATAGACATCTCGCCAGTCGCCGTAGGCCGTTGTTGCAGTTGCATATCCATCTTCAGTTGCCGCAGCCACGGAACCGCTCATCGACAGGATATTCAATCCAACCGGAAGCTTTATGACTGCCGTACTCACGCCGGAAAATTGTAAAAACTTTCGACGGCTTATTCCTTTATTCTTCATAATCATTTCTCCGTCAGTCTCTACTCTGAGTCTTCGAGCCATTCAATCGTTTCCGGGTTCCGATCAAAACCGCCAAACATCTCTTTCCAGTCGTATGCGATGAGTATATCCATCAGTTCAGAAGCCTCGCCCTTTTTACGTTTTGCCATTTCTTCCTTCAGAACCACCAGTGCATCAAGCACCGTAGGTCCAAACAGGGACACAAGGTAATCGTTAGGGATACGAGGTTTCGAGTCATCCAGATTGCCGTCTTTGTCCAGTAATGACGGCGCGATGGGTGGCACATAGAACACATTGGGTTCTGTACCATATTCGGGGTGCAGGGGTATAGCCACCTTCCACTTATGGATGAGTTTTCCGATGGGCGCCTCCATATCATCGGTATAACCCACAAAACGAAGTCGGCCAGGACATTGTCTTGCACAGGCAGGCGCAACGCCGTTTTCGATACGCGGGAAACAGAAGATACATTTCTCGGTAATCCCAGTCTGATGATTCAGATAGATCTTTTTGTAGGGACAGGCTTCCATACAAAAGCGATAACCTCGGCAGCGATCTGCGTTGATGGTGACGATACCGTTACTTTTGCTCTTTTCTATCGCTTTTCTGGGACAAGCCTCAAGACAGGCGGGATGCGTGCAGTGATTGCAGATCCGCGGCAGATAGAAGTAGTAGTTATCCGGGTACTCACCGCCACCCTGATCTTCATCCCAGTTCGGACCCCAATCAGGCTGGTCGCCCTTAATCTCAAGTTTTCCCTTGGCACCACCTCCCTCAAAGAAGAGCTCTTTGGTGTTGAACTCCCAGGCGTCGCCGAATTCTTCCTTGGTTGGCATATGCCCTGGTTGCGCAACGCCGTCCTTGAAGCCGCCGCCCATCTGTTCCCAGCCTTTAGGCGTGCCCTGGCCCGGCATCGTATTGACGGTATTCCACCACATATGCTCCATGCCATCACCCTTGGTCCAAAGCCGTTTGCAGGCCATGGTACAGGTGTGACAGCCGATACACTTGTTGAGGTCCATCACCATGCCAAGCTGGTGATCAGGTTGATTCTCATTAGAACTCATACGCTATACCTGCTCATCTGAAATATTGATAGTGAGAGGACTGGGTGAATAAGCTTTTAGCCCGCCGCGTTCCTCACTGTTGCCATCCCATATGGCTACCGCAAACTTGATCCTGTCTCCCATCTTGAGGTCGTGATTCCTGCTTTCGAAATTGCGTGCAATAACGACCTGCCAGCCATTACCTGCTTGCCTGGCCGACGCCTTTACGTCCCTGTCTGCATAAGCCTCTGTGGTACCAATACCGGCTGCAGTCACCTGACGCCCGTCATTAATCGCATCGGCACGCCAGTGCCAGATATTCAAAGGGCTGCCTGATGCTCCCATGGTGTGGAAGGATGAACCGCCAGCGGTGCCGAAGGCGATAGCGGCAGCGTCCGGGAAACTGCCAGGCTTACGGGTTTGCGAAACCTTCGACGGAACATCCCATTGCAGATGAAAAGCGAGCGTCTCCCCATTGTGCATCGCCTTGAGCCGAACCCTGGTTATCCTGCCTGGTTGTTGATTCTTCCACTTGGTCCTGATGTAGGCAGTGGGTTGCATATCCACCGGTGTACCTGTCAGGGGTACATGCTCGCTATTCACTCCGGACCATCCAACAGCGAGCGGATCAAGCAGATCGTCCTGCGATAATGTCTTGAAATAGGGTACTTGCATGTTCAAATCCACCTAGTTGTTATCTGTGTTATCCCGGTTGCTGGCTTACCATCACGGTGACGGCCAGCAAATTTCCTATCCGAGCGTGACATTCAATTGTGCAGTTTCATCTGCCTTTACTTCGACAGAATACTCACTTTCGCCAAGCTTTTCGTGCCAGGCCTTAATGTTGTAGCTGCCGGCAGGCACGTCTTCAATTAAGAATTCACCATCCTGATTGGTTGACACCGTATAGGGATTCTTGGCAACGATCCACCATCCTTTCATCCAGTAGTGCATATCACATTTAACTCTAATCACGCCGGGCTTGCGGATTTTCTTTTCCTTTATTCTGGTTTCACTATGTCCATTAGTGGACTTGTTTATATTAAATATTCCTCTGCTGATGGTATGGATATTGTGGACAACGTCATCGCTGTTCAGAACCACCCCCTCGGACTTGGACCTGATGATCATGACATGAGGATTGAATTTGCATTTATTCTGATCAAAAATAAATTTCGTGGGGAAATCCCATGCCTTCCCGGTGTCAATATTCTCAATACTCAGAACGACGTTTTTTATGCCACCGTTACTGCCAACCACCAGTTCTTCGGAATAAGCTTTCAGACCGCAATAAGACTCATCTGTATCCACCTCGAACACTTCCGGGTCTGGCGCTGTTCCGTTGAAGACGATGGTTCCACTTATCGCACCACCACTCTGCACGCCACCTTCAAGCACTATGTACTGAGAGCTGGCCGCATTCGCGTGACCTCCCCAACACATCATCACGAGAACCAGGAAAATCACCTGACTCAGTTTAATCGTTAGATTCAAGATCCAGCTTATTCGATCACCAGTACCTTGGAGATAACTACAACTCATTTAACCTCTCCGGCAGCCCTGAGTACTATTTAAGTTTCAGCTCCATCCACTCCGAAACTGATTTTTGTCCGGCCCGATCCCTCTCACTACCGTCCCAGGCTGCAACCGCAACCGGCATCGATTCGTAAGCACTAAAGGAGGAATCTTTCAGGTCCTGTCTCAATACCACGATCCACTTACCATCCTGCCAGGTGCCCGCAGCATCAACAGTTTGTGCGGCGTCCGGTTGATCCTCAAGCGTCCCAAATCCATAGGCCTCAAGTACTGAGACAGGTCGATTCTGTTTTCCATTACCTGAATCCAGCTTTTTGGCAGTGGCTTTCCAGTTCCAGATATGTACTTTTTCCTTCTCGTCACCCATACCGAAGAATGGAATCCCTACAAAGTCCTGAGGCATACCCCTGGGTACAAACTGCAGTGCGATTCCATCAACAAAATCTGTTGTCACAAACACCTTCTCATTTGGCTCAGCGTCTTTCCATTCAAAACGAAATGCGATCTGGGTTGAGTTAATAACAACTTTCGTCTGCACTGAGTCTGGCCAGACATCTCTGGCCCGGATAGGTCGCAGCGCAACTTCTGCTGCGGGAATACCGTCCCAGACGCTGTCATTGATATCGAGTGAAATATTCTTCTTGATTCTGGTGACTCCGAGGGTCGATGTGCCAGCCGGTGAATCTGATAGCTCTAATCCTGTACTGCCCGACAGTGATTGAATGTAGTGGACCAGCGGCCAACGATCCTCAGCAGGCATATCGTCCATATAGGAAGGCATGGGCGTACCGTCCAGACCGGTCATGAATGTCCGGTAAATAGCTTGCGACGTCGCACCACCTTTCATCAGCATCGGACCACGAGTCAAGTCATAAGGCCGTATCGGCTGGTCCCAGTCATCGGTCAGTTTATCAGCAGAGGGGCCGTCACCCTTACCCCCTTCTCCATGACATTTGTAACATTCCATTTCTTTATAGGTTGCAGCACCTGCTGCAACGCTTCGTGAGCTGGATTCAGGTGCGTTACCGATCTGAACAGGTGGCTCTTTTGTGTCTTCGTCTTCAAATATGTCAGAAAAAGATTTCACGTAGGCGATGACTGAGATCAATTCCTGCTCAGACAGTCGATCAAAAGATGGCATGGAGGTCCCGGAAACCCCTCGCCTTGCTGTGCGATAAAGATCCTCATCTGTCGGCGGGCTTCCACTCGGCGTGCTGCGAAATTTGAAAACCCCGGCTGTAAAATCTCGCGCTTTCGGTGACAGATAGCGTTCTGCCTCTCCTTTTCCGTCACCACCTTCACCGTGACAGGCAGTGCAATGTCTCTCGTATAGTGCTTTGCCTTGCGCAAGGTCTGGTTCAGCAGAGATCACCGGTGCAAAACCAATGACGGCAACCAATAAACCAGCAGACAAACTGGTCCGGTACATCACACTTCTCCTTATTCTGGGAGTCACGTCGTTAAAATCTTTTATATCACAAAATAGAGCAAAATCTCCCGTCAGAGATCCAGGATGGAGCAAGTGATACTAACCAGCAAAGTGTTCACAGAAATTCGAACCGATGGGAGCAACTTTTCACTTTCATTCCCCAGGTGAACCACCAGATCAGTTCACCTGGCTATTGTCACAACTAATCAAGCAGTGATTCGATTTCATCGAGAAGATCTCGGTGCGCTACCTGTTCGCCGGGTCGTCCATTAAAAGGTTCGGCGACGACAAAAGGTTGGCAGAGATAGGTGAGAAAAGAGCGCATCATATCATTTTTCAGCTTAGCTTCAGGACCATTCCCGTGGTCTTCAAAATCAAATTCAAGGTCGATGTTTTTGTACCAGTCAAACAGTGTTTTTACCCTGGTGACCCGTTGCATGTGACGCTTATCCGTTGAGGCGAATGCCTGAGACAACGAAAATTTCGGTTCGATTAAAGGCAGCAGAGCTTTCACGGCTCTCTTTCTGTCCAAGGCAATCTGGGCAGAATAAGGTGCTTTGAGTTCCATCCAGTTTTCCTTCTTCCAGGGAGTGATAACAATTGTGGTTATCGACCTAACCTTTGATTCACTGAGAAGCCGACGAAAGCTTCCTTCGATATCGTGCTAAAAGCCCTCGGTACTTTGCCCGATAGCCAGCAGATCACGACCGGCATCTCCCAATATCTCAGCTATCTTAATACCGCTGTTGCAGGCTTTTCCCCTTTCTCCTGCATCTTCCCGGAAACTGATCAGGCTATGATGGATATGATACTTAAGGCCAAATCAAGAACACCGATCTTGAGTGGTTCTCTCTGAGCTTTCTGACTTTACGCTCACCAGCGGTTCTTTGTAATAATGTGCAAAAACCTGTTAGTTCAGTATCGTTAACTTTCTGCTCGAAAAGAGATTCACGATCCCTTACAAAACGGAGAACAGCCTTGATCGTTGATTTACAGATTCCATCATTTCCTGTTGCACTATCCATGATAGTGCATGGATCAGAGGATGAAGTATCCCGCATCTTGATTGAAGAGGGGATATGGGAACCCTATGAAACTGACCTAGTTACGCGATTACTGAAACCTGGTCAGGTGTTTATCGATGTAGGTGCGAATGCCGGTTACTACTCGCTGATTGCCTCACATCTCGTCGGTGAATCCGGACAGGTGGTTGCTTTTGAGCCTGAACAGACCAACTTTGCATTACTTAGCGAAAACCTGAAGCGACTGGAGTTGACTAATTACATTGCAATTCAAAGCGCCCTGCACAGACAGGATGGTGAAGGGGTACTGTACCTGTCAGACAGCAATCTCGGCGATCATCGTCTCAGCGAGAGTGCGTCCCGTGACCGACAGACAATTCGCTTGATGAAAGGCGATCTTGCGCTCAAGGAGCTCCAGCAGATTGACTTTATTAAGGTGGATACACAAGGAGCAGAGACCTATGTTGTCGAAGGTTTACTTGAGACAATCAAAAACAATGCCCGTCAATTGACGATGATTTTGGAATTCTGGCCTTTTGGTCTGCAAGAGGCAGGCTCATCAGCGCGCGAACTGCTGGCTCTGATTGAACCTATACCTCTCGACATATTCGTTATCGACCACGAGGCTTTCAGATTACTGCCCACTCATTGTGATGAACTTCTGGAATTTGCCGAGAAAACTCATCTGGTCCCGGAAAGGCAGGGTTTTGTCAATCTCCTGCTTCGAGGAAGAGACTGCACTGCGATCTGATCGCCCTACCATTCAACGCGACCTGGGCCACCTCGAATTTCACCAAACCCAGTATCCAGTACCACAGGGCCTTTCGCCTGCAACCAGCCATGTCCATCGCTTGACAGACAAAAGCACGCACTCTCAAAGCTCGCACCTTTCCCTACGCGCAATCTACCGTCCGGGGCAGGCTCAACACCTAACAAGCGAAGGTAGGCGAGCAAGGGTTGTGCGTGACTATGCAGATTGTTCATGCCATTCGCCTGCATGGAGAGCGCCTTTGAGCCCCAGGTTTCACCAGGTCGGTTTGACTCAACACCATTGTATGTATCGGGTCCAGAAAGTGTTCCTGTCCAGACAGCGGGATATTGACTCTGGTGATTCGTCAACGTCATACGATACCATTCGTCCCACGCCAGTTCAGGATCATGTTGGCCGGCCGCCCAGATTAGAGTCATATTGACAGCGAACCATATCCCGCCGCCACCAGCACCTTCACCTGGCCCACCCATCACATCATCATCCATTTCAACCGGCCAGCGTACACGCGCACCGAGCGGGGAATTACTCCTGGCATGCTGATCGATTTCACCCAATAAAACTCTGGCCTGGTCAGAATCTGCTGCACCGCACAGAATGGCCCAGGGTTGAACTTCCAGCCAGCAGTCCTTGTCACCAATCGGCGGAGCATCAGGACCGTAGGCCCGACGGAACCAGTGACCATTCCATTCACCCGTGACGGCTGCTCGTAATTCTTCACCACAGTTCCGAGCAGCTTCCGCTGTTTCGCTATCCCCCAGGCGATCGCACAATCCCGCATAAACCGGGAGCACCCAGGCTGCCATTGCTGAGTTCAGAACCGACTCACCCCTGGTCTTCATCAATGCGGGTTCAACACCAGATAATGGGATCGCGGTATCGTTCCAGTCTGCATTCAACATTCGAACGTGGCCATTATCGCCGCGACCGATATCCTTTACGAAAAAGTTGAATTGACGACGCAGGTTCTCAGCCAGAGATACGGCCCCTGCCTGGTATTCAGGATGGTATGGCAGTTCCTCTCCGAAAGCTTCAAGGTCTCCGGTTGCGGCAGCGTACTCAGCCGCGAGCGCCAGTGCCCAGAGGTTCTGGTCCGAGGGCTGGAATCCAAGTGCAGCCGGTTTTTTCGAACCATCCAGTGAATATGGCATTTCACCATCCGGGGTTGTCCAGGCGGATGTATTTCTTAAGGTACCAAGTGCAAGATCAGGTTCGCTATAGATCAGTGGCAAGGCATGCTGAAGCGGATCACGTGCAGCCCCATTGAATCCAATCGGGAAAGCATACGCAGACGACTGGTTGAGTGTATAACCACCAATAATCTCGTCTTTACATGCTCCTCCTGTCAGGAGTGCTGCATGCCAGGCAATTTCCCTGGCTGTTTCAGGTTGACCCTCGGCTGTTCCGGTCGGCAGACGTTTCTGCACCTGGGCAATCGATGACGACATGATGACACCCGGATCTTCCATTAACGACCCTTCCAGATTACCGAAACGGAACCAGAGTTCAGATGTTTCGCCTGGCATCAGACTAATCTCACTGGTCAGCGTCAGCGTTGGGTGACTGCTGTCACTGTGGCTGGGTTCTGCTTCGGTGTCACCTAGTGCTTCCAGGCCAATATCCAAAGCAGGTCCAAAGATCTGCGCAAAAGGACCGATGGCAATGTCTGAGCCCTCAAGGCGACGCTCTTTGGCAAGTAATCCTCTCTCTGATTTCTCAACGTCAAAGACCAGCGCCTGCCTGGCATGATCACGACGACTCTCGGGTGCGCCAAAGAGACTGACGAAGCGCGGAACAATATCCCACTCTTCCCGGTGAGTTAGTTGGCGCAAAACATCACTGCTGTTTTTAATTCGAACACGCACCAGAACCCAGGGCATTTCACCCTCTGGGCACAGGATCAATCGCTCAAGCAAAAGCCCGGAATAGCTGGCTACTATCTCGAACCAGGTCGGTCCAAAACGTCTTATTGGTGCTTCCCCTTTTGAATTCTTCTCCCAGGTACTGGTCCATGACTCACCCCTTTCCGTCATGATTGAGATACCGGTTCCGGCTGGATCCGGCGCGGTAATCCAACGCAGACCATGGCGCTCATCAAATATCGCAACCCGGCCATCGTTGGCCGCCTGCATCTGAATTACCCGGTTACCAAGCAGCACCCAGTGACGCCGCGTTTTTGGCCCCCTGATCGGATCCCATTCTGCTTCTGGCAGGGATTCCTGGTCGGCCTCATATTGGAAGTACGGGAGTCCATCACGTTCGGACCATTGACCAAAATGGCTCATTGCTTTTTATCCTTTACTGAATTTGACGAAGATATTTCAGAGTCGTCAGAGTCTTTCTTCATCCACAAGATAGTACCCACCCTTGATCGCCAGGACTTCATTACATCCGTCTTCTATCATTGAAGCCCGGGCATCTCTGAGAATCTTCTCTATGGGGTGGTCACGGGTCAGGCCAATTCCACCGAATATCTGCAATGCTTCACTTGCCACCTCAAAGGCAGTTTGCGTGGCAGTTACCTTGGCGCACATACCAGCATGGAGCGCGGGAATATCCATGGTGCCATTATAAAACGCGACTCGCCGGCTTAACGCCCGGGACGCCTCAACCTTGCGGAACATGTGAAACAACCGATAAGCCACATTCTGATGTCGAATGATTGGTACACCACCCTGTCTTCTTTCGTGGGCATAGTCATAAGCCATATCATAGGCCGCCTGTGCAGCACCTGTAAAAATTGCACCCATCAGGCTATTCGCTTCGCTGTGAATGGCATAGACCGCCTTTTTAAAATCCCCAGGTTCAGCAATCATATGTTCTCTTGGCAGTCGCACATCATCAAAATAAATCTCACCCTGATTGAGTGCTCGCTGACCCAGCTTATCAAGCGGTTTGCCCCTGCTGATGCCGTCGTGGTCTAGCGGAACAATAACCACGCATCCTTTCGCATCATCAGGCCCGGAACCTGTATCAGCAGCCGCGAAGAGAATACAGACTTCGGCAATAGTGCCATTCGATACCCAGGCTGATTTTTGTCCGTTAATTACTAGCTCATCACCATCAATCTTTACAACGCAATTTGGTTTGCCATACTCTCCGCCCGTAGCAAATATCTGCTTATTGGGATCAAGGCTGTCAGAACCATGATCAGGTTCTGTAATTCCCCAGCATCCGAGAACAGTATCCGGGAAACGGCTTAGCATCGCCTCATTGCCGTACATCCATGACATGTACTGGGGCAGGAATCCTGCACCACAGGAAATCGCCAGTCCGGCATCTCCCCAGCCAAGCACTTCCATGGCCATGGGAAAGAGACGCGATCTTTCTTCAGGTGACAAAGATTGCAGTGTCTCAAGATTCAGACCCAGCTGAAGATATTGCTCACGAAACGCCCAGAAAGGCGAATCCGCGGCTGCAACTTCCTCTGGTGTCATCCGATCCAGTTGCTGGCCCACAGGACGCATGACTTCCCTTGCGAACTGCCATAAGGTATCAAGAAATCCGGTCTCAAGATCTGAAAGCCCCGCCTCCGCTCCCATAGGACCCAGTTTCACTTTGGGTGTATCTGCCCAGTCAAAAACAGCCATACTCATTCTCCCGCGTTGAATACGATTTGGAGGTGACACGGTAGTCTTTTTATGTGGTGAAGACCAACCCGTCCTCCGTTTTTTTAATGGATCTGAGTTGAATGGCACTTGCTTAAGCGCTCATTCGAGATGCTCCTACGAGATGCTCCTACGAGATGCTCCTAAGGGGTTCCGGGCCGGGATTCCGAGGTGCAGGTAATCATGAGCCTCATCTTCTGCCGTGGATCACCTGTTGCGCTGATTTCAGCTCTGCGTGGTCTTAGTACATCAAAGATGTGATAGACCGCCGTTGACCCATCAGCTTTTTCCAATGTCTGTATTCCCATTTCGCCGAAGTCGCCAGTCACCCTGTCATCCAGTTTTAAGACCGCACCATCGTGCCATGCCGCAACCAGATAGCGCCTTTTGACCTTGATGATAGTGAATTCACCACAGGCCGAATCTTCAATTATTTTGCCCTCTGCACCAGATACGCCGAAAGGTACGAAGGCAGTAAAAACAAGCAGGAGCATTCGCACAAATCTAACCATACAGGTAAGGGACATGTTGATTACAAGCGTATTTCTTGATTCTGCTTTCGGGAAAAACAAGTTTAGCAGCATGTCGATTGACCCGAGATGTTCTTAAGTCAGACACTACACCTTTTTGTATACGCTGCAAGCTTCATCAAGGTGTCACCTACTATTGTTACCAATCAAGAGAGCGTCTCCTTTTGTTAACCTGGTTATCCAGTCAGTGCCTGCGGCTTACATCCTTAACCCTGAATCAGATTTTACATGATACGTAATCATGTAAAATGGCTCCGGATACCGAATCTAACGACCAGAACAAATCGAACCGGGAGACAAAATGACAGGAGCAAAAAACTTCCTACGGATAACCTTCCTGTTTTCTTGTGTTTTCATAATAGAAACTCCCGCAATTGCATCAGAATCAAACGAAAGACCTGCTAATATCATACTGATTCTGGCAGATGATCTTGGCATCAACGACACGGGCATCTATGGCAGTGAAGTCATAAAGACACCCAATATCGATAACCTCGCCAGGGGCGGCATTCGCTTCAGCCAGGCTTATGTTTCACATCCCGTCTGCAGCCCATCACGAGCCGGACTTATGACCGGACAATACCAGCAAAGACATGGCTGGGAATTTAATCCCGCACGCAGAGACCGGGAGACAGGCATGAATACCGGTGTGCGAACCATTGCTGAATCACAAAAATCGTTCGGCTATGCAACGGGCATGGTTGGCAAGTGGCATCTGGGTCACAAACGTCCTAATCATCCTCTGAACCGTGGTTTCGATGAGTACTTTGGTGTCCTCGATGGCGGCACAAGTTACATTAATTCAGAAGTCCCGGGCACAGAGCACGGCTCATTACGTGGAGAACCAGCACCTACCATCCGACTGAATCAGATCGTCAGGGGATTTGATGAAATCACGGTTGACGAGTACTTGACTGATGTCTTCACAGACGAGGCTGCTGCATATATCGAGAACCACAAAGATGCGCCCTTTTTCCTCTATCTCAGTCACATAACACCACATACGCCCCTGCAGGCCACAAAGAAGTACCTCGATCGTTATCGGCACATCGAGGACGTCCACTCAAGAGTCTACGCAGCCATGGTTTCATCGTTAGATGACAGTGTGGGAGAGGTAGTCAATACACTGAAATCAACCGGTCAATATGAAAATACCCTGATCGTTTTTATGAGTGACAATGGTTGCGCTGGTTACATCCAGGATGCCTGCTCTAATGCACCTTACGCCGGATATAAACGCTATCACCAGGAAGGAGGCATACGAACACCACTGATTTTCAGCTGGCCTGCAGGACTTTCTTCTGGAGAGATATATGAGTACCCGGTCATTACCCTGGACCTGATGGCAACTTTTGCCGCTGTATCGGGACAGCAAATAGATAGTAAAGACAGTGTAAATCTCCTGCCCTACCTGAAAGGCAGACTTAAAAAGGCACCACACGATTATCTTTTCTGGCGATCAGGACCCACGATTGCGGTCAGAGACGATCGATGGAAGCTGATCAGATACAACAAGACCGACTTCACCACAGCTGACCTTGACAACACGGGTCGACTGACAGCACCAGAAAACGGATGGACGACGGAATCACCCATGGGTCAGGTAACGCTTCTCTACGATTTGCATAATGATCCAGGTGAAACTGCCAATCTGGCAAAGACTCATGCAGAAATAGTGGCACGTCTGGCAGCGCGGCATTCCGGATGGGCAAACGAATTGCAGAAGGGCGCTATATTACCGGCAATACGATCAACTCTGGCGGAAATGCACGGTGAGCCTGTTCAGCTGATATTCTAGTACAACTGCCGTTCTCAGCTCTTCTGTGGCGCGAAGTTCTGATCAATGTTTCTTGCAGTGGCAAGGAAATATACAATCCCAGGCAAACAGATATTTTTGTTTTAAGGTCCAGATGACAGTCCGACACTTTTGCATTCGTCTGACCATCGTGATGGCTATTCTATCTTCAGCAGTATCCGCACCTTTAACTCAGGCACAGACAAGCCTGGTGATGCTTGGTAGCGGTAATCCGAACGCCGACCCGGAGCGCTCTGGATCTGCACTTGCCATCGTGGTCGATGATCGCTCGTATCTGGTTGATGCCGGACCATCCTCTTGCGGAGCAGAGAGTATCTGTATCTCGTAGTGATTCAGGGGACCCACTGGGTCAGTTTTTGTCTCTATCATCTGAAATATTCTTTCGATATTATCACTAAATCTGGAATATCATTTCAATAATAGTTCGTATTTCACCAACAAAGAAAGCCCATTCCAGCTAATCAGGTATAGACTGATATTCACACACATCTATATGATGGAGCCATGGACAGTTATAAATTCGCACCGAAAATCGAGACTGCTTCAAGAGATCATCTGAAAGCGATTCAGCTGGAAAAACTGAAGCCAATTCTGACTCATGCATTTAGAAACGTACCCCACTATGCCAGGTCGTTTGAGAAGGCGGGTGTTAAACCAGATGATCTGAAAAATCTGGATGAGCTGACCAAATTTCCCCTCACGCTAAAGGATGACCTTCGCGACAATTATCCATTCGATATGTTTGCCGTGCCAAGGGAGGAGATTATCCGTATCCACGCGTCATCCGGGACAACCGGCAAGCCGACGGTAGTTGGCTATACCAACGATGATCTGAACCTCTGGAGTGATCTGATGGCACGCACCCTCGCCTGTCTTGGAACTCGTCCCGGCGATATCGTGCACAACGCATACGGCTATGGTCTTTTCACCGGTGGCCTGGGTGCACATCAGGGAGCCGAGCGGCTGGGCTGTTCAGTTGTTCCTGTCTCAGGTGGGCAGACCGAAAGGCAGATCGTCCTCCTTAAGGATTTTGGCGCTCGCGTTCTATGTGCGACACCTTCGTACGCGCTCAACATCGCAGAGGTTGCTGAAAGGGAAGGTGTGGATTTGCGGAATGGCCCGCTTGCAGTCGGAGGATTCGGTGCTGAACCCTGGAGTGAGGGGATGCGTCACGAACTGGATGAAAGGCTGGGAATAAAGGCGGTCGATATATACGGTCTATCTGAAATCATGGGGCCTGGTGTTGCAGTTGAATGCAGTGAAGTCAGAAATGGTCTTCACGGTTGGGAGGATGCATTCATATTCGAAACCATCGACCCGGAAACCGGCGACCAGGTACCGGAAGGTGAACCCGGTGAACTTGTTATCACAACCCTCGGAAAATGGGCTCAACCCATGATTCGATATCGAACCCGTGATATTACCCGTCTTGATACAACTCCCTGCGATTGCGGGCGCACCCATGTGCGCATCATGAGAATAATTGGCCGCAATGACGACATGTTGATCATCAGGGGAGTCAATCTCTACCCCTCTCAAGCCGAAGCGGCTCTTCTGACTGTTAGTAACATCGCACCGCTCTATCAATTGGTTGTCACCAGAGAAGGGATTATGGACACCTTGACGATAGAAGTTGAAGCGGCGCCTGGAATAGAAGAGAAGGAGTATGCAGCTATTGGTAAGGAAGTCGTACGACAATTGAAGTCGAGAGCGGGAGTGACCTGTCGTGCCGTGGTTCTGGCGCCAGGTGTTGTGCCACGATCCGAGGGAAAAGCCATTCGAGTCAAGGACATGCGCTAGACGTTTGGCAGGGAAAAGTCAAATTTGACACTGATTGAATCAAACGTCACTCTCACTCCCTGGAGCCACTAAACAGTAATATTTGCCAGAGATACCATGAAACAGATCAAATTAGGAAACGCCGAAGAAGCTCCTTCCTTTTCAGATGTACAGGTTGCAGGGGAACAACTGCCTCCGCTGATGGGAAACGAGGCTATTGCCAGAGGCGCATGGGAAGGGGGGGTCAAAATTGCTTCAGCCTATCCTGGGACGCCAAGTACCGAGATTCTGGAGAGTATCGCCGAATTCCCCGAAAGCGACATCGCAGCGGAGTGGGCGCCGAACGAGAAAGTTGCATTGGATGTTGCCATCGGCGGTTCCTTTGCTGGAGTCAGATCACTGACTTCAATGAAACATGTCGGGCTCAATGTCGCATTGGATTCACTCATGTCAATGACCTACATTGGCGTTAACGGCGGACTGACCCTTGTCGTATGCGATGACCCGGGAATCCACAGTTCTCAAAACGAACAGGATACCAGGCTGATTGCTCAACTCGCCACGGTCCCGGTACTGGAACCATCTGACGCCCAGGAGGCACTCGATTTTACGCGACTCAGTTTTGAACTCAGTGAGAGATTCGACACACCAGTTATCGTCCGAAGCACTACCCGACTCTCCCATACCCGAAGTCAGGTAAAGCTGGGTAACCGCGACGACATAGAGCCTCTTCCTTTCAATGAGGACGTTGTCAAGAATGTCATGATTCCAGCTCATGCACGCCTGCGTCATCCATTTCTACTCGAACGTGAAGCTAAATTAATAAAACATTTTGGCACAGACGAAATCAACCGGATTGAACCGGGTACCGCCGATTACGGCATCATAACGAGTGGAATCTGCTATTCCTATGTGAAGGAAGTTGCACCGACGGCTCATGTATTGAAACTGGGTGCAACCTGGCCCCTTTCGGATGTATTACTGCGAAATTTTTGTAGATCAGTTAACCGTGTGCTGGTTGTGGAGGAGCTCGAACCAGTTATCGAGAATGCCATCCGCCGTCTCGGTATAGAAGTAGAGGGTAAATCCCTATTCCCACGAATGGGTGAATTCTCTCCCGATTCAGTCCAGCAGGGATTGGAGAAGGCGGGGCTTTTACCCAAGAAAAAACGTATGCAAGCTTCAGAGGATACCACCCTGAAAAGACCACCGGTTTTATGTGCTGGATGTCCGCATATGTCAGGATACATGGCGATCCGGGCCACCAATGCCCGGGTTGTCGGGGATATCGGTTGTTATACACTGGCTGCCATTGAACCACTTAAATCCATTGACACAACAGTTGCCATGGGTTCGAGTATCGGCAATGCCACAGGCATGTGGAGAGCCGGAACAGAAACAAAGCCCATCGTTGCCACGATTGGCGACTCTACCTTCCTGCATGCTGGTATCCCGCCGCTTATCGATGCCGTCTACAATCGGGCCAATATTACCGTGGTATTACTCGATAATCACATTGTGGCAATGACAGGTGGTCAGCAAAACCCCTCCACTGGTATCAATCTGCGGGGAAACGAAACAGAGCGTGTTGATCTTGAGCAACTGGTACGGGCGCTGGGTGTAAAATGGGTAAGAGTTGTTGACTCCTACAATCTGGGGAATATGTACCAGCATATGCAGGAAGCAATTCGGTACCGCGGCGTTTCTGTCGTCATATCAGATCGTCCCTGTGTACTTGACCCGGTTAAGATCAAAGCACCGGCGTTTATCGTACAATCAGCGCCCTGTACAGCATGCCAGTCCTGTATGAATCTTGGCTGCCCTGCTCTCGTCTGGACTGATGAGATGTACGATGGCCACCACAAGGTAGATATCAACAGTGAACTTTGTATGGGCTGCAGCCTCTGCGCTCAAATCTGTCCAACCGACGCAATCAAGCCTGAACACCTAGTCCTTTGACAATGAAGCAGCAGTTAAAAGAAGAACTCCCGTCAAAGGTTACCGGACCCTGCAACGTCCTCGTTGTCGGGGTTGGTGGACAAGGTGTCGTAATGATATCGAAAGTGCTGTCAACACTCTGCCAGCAGCAGGGATTTGTGGTTAAACAGAGTGAAGTTCATGGCATGGCCAAGCGGGGCGGCTCGGTATTCAGTCATGTTAGATTCGGAGATCACATCTATTCACCCACCATCCCGGAAGGCGAGGCGGATATCATCGTGGCTCTGGAATGGGCGGAGGGATTGCGCTGGTTGCCCTATCTGAAATCTGAAACGGGAACCCTTATCGTCGATACTCAACAGATTGTTCCCCCATTTGCCTGTCGAGATCGTCGCGTAAACGCCAGACTGGGATATGTCGACAAGAGCCTCAAGGAGATCATTGAACAGATCCCCAACAGCATGGCAATTGACGCAGTTGATTTGGCGACTGACGCTGGCGTACCAAAGGCTGCAAATACTGTCCTGCTTGGTGCACTTTCGACTGCGCTGAACTTTGACCCGGAAGCCTGGAAAGCAGTCATTGAGGATACCGTTCCCCCGAAAACAATCTCTGGAAATCTGCAGGCTTTTGAATCCGGGCGATCAAGATCACTGGCCCTTGAGCAGGAGATACCTTCTGAAAGCTATCCGGATAAATCGGATGCCACCCGTCAGATGCCTATCTACAAACCACGGCTGGAGATTACCGGGGACTGGTGCAAGAGTTGCGATATCTGCGTACGTTTCTGTCCGGAACGTTGTCTTCGATTAGACAAACAACAAATTGTCGAATTATTTGAACCAGATCTGTGTACAGGTTGCCGGATGTGTGAGTGGTTATGTCCTGACTTCGCCATCAACGTACATCTGGATACCGAGCATACGATAGAGTCTGGAAAATGAGCAAGCTGACGAACCTCCAGGGGAACAGAGCCTGCGCGCTCGGTGCCATCAAAGCTGGCTGCAGATTCTATGCGGGGTACCCAATTACTCCTTCTTCCGAAATCGCCGAAAGTATGGCAAAGGAACTACCAGCCGTGGGCGGTACTTTTATTCAAATGGAAGATGAAATCGCATCGATAGTCGCGGTCATTGGGGCTTCTGCAGGGGGTGTCAAAGCAATGACAGCGACGAGCGGTCCGGGCTTTTCACTCAAACAGGAGAACATCGGTTACGCCTCGATGACAGAGATACCCTGTGTGATTATCAATGTTATGCGCGGCGGCCCAAGTACCGGGATGCCAACCCGCCCCTCTCAGGGTGACATCATGCAGGCAAGGTGGGGAACTCACGGCGATCATCCGTCGATAGTGCTGGTACCCTGGTCAGTTGAGGAAGTCTATACAGAAACTCAGCGCGCTTTTAGCCTCTCAGAAGGCCTTAGAGTTCCTGTAGTTGTCATGTTCGATGAGTCAATCGCACACCTGATTGAATCAGTGGATCTTTCATCAACAACATCCGAAACCAGCATGGTCCGCAAAAGAGCTGAAGGTGCCCCCGAGACTTTCGAACCTTACGCCACCACGGATGATTGTGTTCCACCAATGGTGCATCCCGGAGATGGGCTTCGAACCCATACTACGGGCCTGACCCATGGTACGGATGGATTTCCTACCCAGGACCCTGAAACAGCTCAGATTGCCGTGCAGCGCCTGATCGACAAGATAGAAGTAAATCATTCCAAAATAGAGAGATATGAATCTTATGACTGTAAAGGCGCTGACGTTGTCATCGCAGCTTATGGCATCACTGCGAGAGCAGCCCGTTACGCCCAGGAGCGGTTGACAGCCCGGGGAATAGCGTGCGGCGTATTCAGACCACAAACCGTATGGCCTTTTCCGGAGGCAGGATTCCGGGAATCAATCAAATCAGCCAGGTATGTCCTGACTCCGGAAATGAATGCAGGACAACTTATAATGGAGATCGAGCGCCTCGCATCACCTGATAAAACAGTGATCGGGCTTAATCGTTATGATGGTGAATCCATCAGTCCAAACGCAATGATAGATAAGATCGAGGAGTTGCTTGGTGAGTGACAAGAAAATTCCAATAGCAAACACTGACATGAGTGACGATGAGTTCGATATTCGTGACTACCTGCGTTTGGATCTATTCCCGCATTTTATGTGTCCTGGTTGTGGTCATGGCATTGCCATGCGAGCACTGCTGTGGGCGATCCACGAGGAGGGCATCGACAAGGATAAACTTGCTATTGTGACCGGTATTGGGTGCTCCGGTCGCGTCGGTGCCTATATCGATGCCAATACGTATCACACAACCCACGGTCGCCCCCTGCCTTTTGCCACGGGCCTGAAACTGGCCAGGCCTGATCTGCACGTTATTGTCGTTACGGGGGACGGTGACTGTCTTGCCATTGGCGGCAATCATCTGATCCACGCCTGCCGACGTAATCTGGACATTACCTGCCTGATGCTTAACAACGAAACCTACGGTATGACCGGTGGTCAGGTATCACCTACAACCAGTGATGACAGATTCACAACAACGACACCCGCCGGAAATTTTGAACCGGCATTCGATCCCTGCTCTCTTGCCACGGGCGCGGGTGCAACTTTTGTCGGGCGCGAACTGACCTTGCAGTGTCCGTCACTTAAGAACCTGATCCGTGAAGGTATGTCCCACACTGGCTTTTCCTTTATTGAGGTCTTATCAGACTGTACCGAGATCTATGGTCGAAAGAACGACCTTGGTGAATCTGCCGAGATGATTATGGGGCAAAAATCAGCCTATCGTTCTGAAAACTATGGTTTTCAGCATAACGAAACCTTCCAGCCCGGTACTATTAATACCGGCATTTTGCACAAAGATGACAGACCAGAATACGGGGAAACGCTTCATGCCCGAAGGCAGGTTAAATCATGAGTGGTATCGAGATTCGCTTCAGCGGCAGTGGCGGGCAAGGACTTCAACTGGCTGCCAAGATTCTAGCAGAGAGACTCTCGGCGGAACAGCGGTATGTAGCAATTTCCCAGGGTTACGAACCTACCTCGCGCGGTGGTCTCAGCAGAGCTGATCTCGTCGTCAGCGACTCGGGTGAAACGGCTTATCCACTGGTTGCAAAACTCGATTATCTGGTGATCCTGGATCAGATTGCAGTACCTGCCAGTAGGGGGTTCATACAATCAGATACACTGGTTATCGCCGATTCAGAACGGGTAACCGAACCACCAACAGATGCAGAAAAGTGCCTGATGTTGCCTTTGATTAAGGAAGCGCTGGCGGCTGGAACGATTCGAGCAGTCAATATCGTTTCACTCGGTGCGCTGATCAGCTGTTCTGGAATCTGCGATCCAAAAGCATTGACTGATCAGATCAGAAACAGTGTTCCTCAACGTTTTGTCGATATGAACATCGATGCCTTTGATCGAGGATACCAACTGGGAGTCCAGGAGACTGCCAGTGCGACTGGTCACTAATATACACCGCTCGGTCGTTAACCGTACTTTTCTTCTAAGTATGGCTTTATGTTTATTTGTCGCCGGATGCATTGACAGCACACATCAATCTAACAATTCTACTGATGTTCCGGTTACTACAGCAGAACTTCCTGAATTGCTCCCACTTCAGACTCTGCTAGCACCAGCCGAGTATGTCGCACCTCAGATCAGCCCGAATGGTCGTTGGATTAGTTATATTGCTCCATTGGATGGTGTTGCCAATTTCTTTGTGGCGCCTTCAGATCAACCCAAAAGTGGGCAAGCCGTTACCAGCTTCACCGATCGAGGTGTGCAAGCCACTGACATAAGCGGCGTGGTGATGTATTCATGGCACGCCGACAGTGAGCACATTATCTATCCAGTGGATTATGATGGAGATGAGAACTGGGACATCCATATCGTCAATATCGTTTCCGGTGAAGAACGTAATCTCACACCATCACCCGGCATAAAAACCCAGATCATCGCATCCGATCGAAACTCCCCGAACGAAGTCGTTATCCTGGTGAACGAAAGGCATCCCATGTTACCTGATGTTTACCGCCTTAATCTGCAGACAGGTCTGCGTGAGAACATTCTTATGAATCCAGGGAAGGTCCTGGGATTTCTCGCTGATGACAATCTCAAACTCAGATTGGCCGTCGCAATCAATGCTGAAGGTGGAATCGACATCTCGCGGATATCTGATGATAAGGAATTCGATACTTTTATGCAGATCTCGGCAGAAGACCTGCCAGCACTGACCACCTCGAGCTCTCAGAAAATCATCCGTCTGAATCAGAGCAATGAACATCTCTACCTCTATGACGTGGAAGGTCGGGACACTACCGCTTTTATCAGTCTGAATCTTTCATCCGGCGAAAAGAAAGTCATCGCACAGGACAAGCGAGCAGATCTTGCTGGGATTCTTTATGAACCTCTGACCAACAAACCCCTTGCCTACGCGACCAACTGGACCCGCACATCGTGGCATGCAATTGATTCCTCGGTGGCACCCGATATCGAGTTCTTAAACCAGGCGGCAGAAGGTGACTGGAACGTGGTCAGCCAGACTGACGACAACAACAAATGGATAGTACAGGACATGCTGTCACATAAACCTGTTCGCTTTTTTATCTATGATCGAATCAGGAAGTCCTCTGATCAACTCTTCACAAGCACACCAGCGCTTGAAGGCCTTCCTCTGTCGAAGTTACACCCCTACATTGTGCAGACTGATGATGGTCTGGATCTGGTCTCGTACCTTTTACTGCCACCCTGGACGGATCCTGATGAAGATGGCCGACCCTCTGAACCACTGCCAGTCATTGTGCTGGTTCATGGCGGGCCAAGTGACGAGCGCGCACAGTTTGCCTATGGTCCTTTCCTGCACTGGCTGGCGAACCGCGGCTATGGAATCCTCTATGTTAACTTTCGCGGATCAGCCGGTTTCGGCAAGGCATACATGAATGGCCAGACCCGGGAGTGGGGCGGCAGGATGCACCAGGATATTCTTGATCAGGTGGACTGGGCAATCCGTGAGGAGATTGTAGATCCAGCAAAAGTTGCGATCCTGGGTGGTAGTTACGGCGGTTATGAAGTCCTGGTTGCCATGACCATGACTCCCGAGAAATTTGCCTGCGGTATTGATCTTGTGGGACCCTCAAATCTTGAGATATTTATGCCACACTGGGATGTGGATCGAATGTCGGTCGTTCTGGGTGATCCCAGAACCGAGGAAGGCAGAGCTTTTCTGCGTTCCCGTTCACCGATCAATTTTGCCGACCAAACTCGACACCCTATTCTGATTGGTCAGGGAGCAAGAGACTCGCGTGTGCCTCAAGATCAGTCAGACATGATCGTCGATATCATGAACAAGAACGGCACCGCTGTTACCTATGCACTGTACCCGGATGAAGGTCACGGTCTGATGCGGACCGCCAACAGTTTCTCATTCTGGGCCATGAGTGAGGTATTCCTCGCGGGATGCCTGGACGGTCGCAGCTATCCTATTGGTGATGCACTTGAAGGTTCCAGCGTCGAAGTACCCGTTGGTGCCGAGCTGATACCTGGGTTGACCGAAGCGTTAAACAAGCAAAACAGACAGCCCTGAACAGACAGTTTGTCTAAGCCACAGCCGATATCTTATTCGGCACCGGGAACTGAAAGTCATGAAGAATTATTTCATTCCACATAAAATCCATCGGATGTGGCGTATATTCCACTTCAACATCAATAACGGCAGGTTTCCCTGCATCCATCGCACGCTTAAACGCATCGGGTAGTTCATCAATGCCCGTAACGCTCTGTCCGTGGCATCCAAACCCTTCCGCTACTTTGGCGAAATCCACCTTGGTCAATTTTGTGCCGAAATTGGGATTCTCAAGCATTTCACCAAACGGCTTATACATGCCCCAATAACTGTCGTTGAATACAACAACCACAATATTAAGTTGATATCGTGCAGCAGTCTCCAGTTCCTGAATGGTGCATCCAAAAGCACCATCCCCGGTGATACAGACAACCGGGCGGTCAGGGTGAGACAATTTTGCCGCGTTGGCAAAAGGCAAGCCGAAACCCAGATGACCCATGCCTGGCTCGGCTAACATAATGTGAGTATCGGATGGCTGAATGAAGGTGGTATTCCACATCATCGCCTGACCACCATCAAGTACGGTGATTGCTTTCTCAGGTATCAGGTCACTCATGGCTCTGGCAACCGTGGCTTCGTTAAGAACGCTGCCGCCGCCAACAACTTTGGCATTTGCACTTGAATCTACAACGTCTCGATAGTTCTGATGGTAGCTCTGAGTTGATGGCAACCAGTCTGCATCTATCGCCAGATCTGAACCTTCCAACATTTCGAGCACGGCCTGCAACGTGGATCTGGCATCTCCAACCAGACCCAGATCCACCGGTGCAGCTTTGCCAATTGACTCACTGTCAATCTCAATCTGGATAATTTTCTGGCCATCAGGTTTTGGGTATACGGGTGGCTTGTGAACCGGATTGAATGTGGAAAATTTACTACCAACCGCAAGTACCAGATCAGCCTGCCTTGAGGCGTCAAGCGTTGCCTGACCTGCGATCAGCCCACCGGAGCCGATATTGTTGGGATCTTCTGGCAGAAGCACACCTCTTCCCATCACCGTCGTCATAGCCGGAGCGTTGATTCGCTCAACTAATTCTCGAAATTCTTTTACTGCACCGGAGCGAACCACACCGCCACCTGCTATCAGCAAAGGCCTTTTTGCACTTGCCAGTAAACCCGCCGCGCTTCTCACCTCATCACTGCTGGGAACGGGACGCGGAAGCTGAAATGGCGGTACAGTGTCAAGGTCATAGCTGCACAACTGGGTTCCCACATCGCATGGAATATCCAGGTGGACCGGTCCTGGGCGTCCTGACTGAGCAACATGCACAGCGCGCTCGATGAGTTCGGCAGCCCTTTCGGGATGATGAATGCAGGCATTCCACTTAGTGATCGAACGGAACAATCCAAGCTGGTCGGCTGACTGAAGCTGGTCGCGACTGGGATCGATTTCTCTTGCATGGTTCTGACCGGTCAGAACAATCATGGGGATATTGTCGGCATAGGCGGCTGCAACACCAGGCACCAAATTGGTCGCACCTGGCCCTACCGTCGCAAAACATACTCCCAGAGTCCCTGTAATCCTGGATATCGCATGAGCCATATGCCCCGCAGCCTCCTCATGCCGGGTCGTCAAATAGGTAAGTTCCGGATCGGTAGAGGCACCGTTCATCACCAGACCAATCTGCGCTGCCGGTAGTCCACACAGGTAGCGCACACCATGTTTCTTGAGGATAGCCAGTAGTACATCGCTAACGGAACCTTCCATATCTATCTCCTATTCACTTGCAGTAAATCCATATTAAATATCAAGGCTGGCCTGCCCTGACAGTATACCTATCAAACACCCTATTTTGCCAACAGGTAGAGTTGCCACAGATCTTTACGGGTGAAGTGCAGAAACGGCGCAAGGGTAATAACTCCTACCTTACCTATGCTCTTCTCCAGATACTTCAATTCTTCCAACATCGGTTTGATATCGTCTTCTATTTCTGTATCGATCCCATACTCCCGCATCATCAGAATCCCCTTGGCTCGCAAGGCGAGTTCTGTGTAAAGACGAAGATAACAAAGCATATCAGCAACGACTGGCCCTTCGAATTTTTCACGCAGCTCTGTCAGGAAACGACCGATTTTTGAGCTGCTAAACTCACCTGAGTTTATCTGCGCCAGAAGATTCGCATCTTCATCAAAATCAAGGTGAAGCCACTCACTCAGGGAACTCGAACTTTTCTCAAATACGACATATATAATCGGGGGCAGGAATATCATTACACAGATAGTATGGATGATAGGGGAAAGAAAGAAGTGATTGAAAACCGAGTGAATAATGACTGCGACCACAAACCCGGGAAGGAATAGTATCGGATTAATTTTCATTTCCTGTTCAGTCAAAGACTGGGACACAATAGCGAAGATTGATGTAACACCACCATGCATGATCGCCGTACCGAATCCACGAACGATCCAGACACCGGGATTGTCAATTGTCTGTAGCTGCAGATAGTAAATATTCTCGACCAGAGCAAACCCGGCTCCCGCAGCAAATCCTGTGATGGCCGCATCAACCAGAAATCCTATTCGATGTCTGTAGAGCAACCAGACAACGATGGATGCTTTCAAAGTTTCCTCCACCAGTGGTGCAACGTAGCGAGTCAGTTGAACCGACTCAAGCGAGAATATCACTGCCAGAAAAGTATTTACAAAGTAACTACCAATCGCTGCAAGCCCACCACAAAATATCACTGAAACGACATAGCGGACGCCAACCAACTGGTGACTATCCATGTATCTGAGTATTACAAGGAAAATCAGAACAGGAAACAGGCCTACCGGCATGCTGATAATTTCTGCACTATCCATAAAACTGATAAAATCAGGGAGACGGCGGGTTATTCTGCCAAATAGCTCACAGCGATTACAGTACTTTCAATGACAACATCCATTCGGTTTCATTGTCCTGACCAGATTCAAAACCGACCGCATAACCAATGGAAAGCGTCATAGGCAGGCGATGTGCCAGCGTAAAGTGCAGGTCAACCTGAACACCTGTGGTCGAAACTCTCCGATCATTCCTTCCATCCGGATCAGCCCACAACGAGCCCACGAACAGGGCTGGCCTTAGCCAACTGAGGAAAAGCCCAGGTGTGCCGACCTCACGGAATCTTTTTGGGGGCAAATTCCATTCTAGCACCGCCTTACCGAAAGTCTTGGCACTGACCTGGTCGATTTCAAAGCCGGGCATGCTGTAATATTCCCGGTAACGCTTGATCTCACTATTATCAACATAGTTATTGCCATAACCACCAAAGTAATAGCTGGTTAGAGGATTGAGCCTGTCACCGTCTGCGAAACCAATATCGGTGTACAACCAGATAGAAGAGTGCTTCCAGGGTAAGGCGAAACCTGCATCAAATCCGGCTCGCAATTTTTGTGTGGATTCCCCTTCTGCATGGTCACTTTTTAGTACAAGATCCCATTCGAATCCTTTTTCATGGTCAACAGCACCCAAAGATTTAAGGGTGTGTTTATAGATAAGTGCAATTTCTGCAGACAGGATATCTTCAAATTGAAATGTGGAAACGTTCTGGTTAGAGGGTAGCGTATCAAGCCCGGTAAAGTACTCCAGATCTGCCGTTAGCATCAGTTCTCTTGGTGTGTCGTAGATCAGCGCTTTCTCATACCCAATGAGGAGTGCGTCACCCTTGCGACTATATTCAGTGGGGCCAAACAAGTCGTAGAAGTCCGCATCATTATGCCAGTACTGGAAATGCCAGTTCAGCGAAGAATACTGGGCGTTAAAGTGCAATCTCTCGTCGCTTTCGGCATTACTGTCCAGCGTATATGAAGCTGTCAATTCAAACTTGTGGAATTGTGCCGGATCGGAATAGTTAAAGTGCCAGCCGAAGGCTGTATCGTCTCGATATCCCTCTAGCACCGGATACGCTGAATGAAGCGCCAGCTCCTTGGCAGGACGGTATTTTGATTCCCCGGCTACTGGATTTTCGGGTGTAGAACGGAAGGACTTGATTACTGACCAATCCTTCACAACCGGGTGTTTTTTGACAATTTCATTACCAAGAAAGGTAATGGCGCTGAGATCATCCAAAACGACCGGGTCAATGACCGCCGGTATAAATCCCTGCCCAGTGTATTCAAATACGATAAGCGTACCATCAGATCTTGGGATAGGTTTAAAGAACCCTGTTTCAGCATTACTAACCGCTTCCAACTCACCTGTTGCCCACTCGAAGCGAAATATATTTGAAACACCGGTGTAGAACGAACTCCCAAACAGATATTTGCCATCGGGAGAGAATACAAAACCTTCCGGAACGGTGGGTCCAAAATCAAATTGAGCTACCGGTTCGATTTTACCTGCGAGAAGTTCTTCAGTTTTGTAAACCTGAAGATGCTGAGTTCCATCGATTTCAGCTTTAGAGGTAGAAAGTAAGCCGCCGTCTGGTGAGATATCCATTTCGTAAGGTACTTCACCATATGACCAGGTATGAAGTTCGTTCCAGTCATCATATGGATGTGGAATGCGAACCAGGCTCACGTAGCCATTGAGGTGCCGCAATCCCCAAAGAGACCGGTCAATTTCATTGAAGACAATGTCACCGATACGGGCATCTCTTATCAGGAGTTCTTCTTCGCCTGATGCCAGATTAACTGACATCAGGTCTCGATAGGATTTGTTGTCCGCGGTATAGAAAAGTCTGTTATTGGCTGAATCGTAGGCTGGGGATGTTACTGTAAAACTTCTTGGTCCCTTAATATCGGTGATTCTTTTCAATTCACCAGTATCTACATCTATCGTACCAATATGGGCCACCACACCGGGATATCGAAAAGCACCAATCAGAGTCTTTTCATCTTCCGTGAGAAATGCCCTCGATGTGGATCCAAGTGCCTCATCTCTCAATCTTTTTCCAGCTGTTAGGGGAGTTTCATGGACTTTGACCAGATTCTTCTGCTGGAACTCTTTTTCCCAGTCGATCCAGTCCTGCCACGCAGACTCCAGCGATAGTCCAAAAACCTGCTCAAACTGCTTCGTATAGTATCGCTCACTTCCCTCATCTCGCTTCATCCATTCGATGATCTGATCTGGTGAGTAAACAAACGAAAGGTAGCTGATAAATCTTGTGCCATACAGATAGGCATTGACACCTACCTGAAAATCTATGCTGACACCTTCTGAGACAATACCCAGATTGCTGTAGAAGTATGCATCATCTCGGACCATTGAACGAAACACCATCTCGTCGTAGGCTCCCTGAGCCCTGCCAACACCACCGGACATCCAGGTCTCAAGAAATACGGCAGTACCTTCCAAATACCATCTGGGTGAACTCATCCGCGGCACCGCTAAATAGTTGTAGAAGATCGATTCAGGGTGCTGATCTGATTGTCGTGGTTTGCCTCTGAAAAATTTCCGCCAACGAGCATCTTGCTGATTCCAGCCATCCATTGTAGCGATATGGACTAATTCATGATTCATCAGCATGAAAGTCCTTTCGGCACCAGGGGAAGTTTCAAATGTTCTGCTCGTGGGTGCGATGTAAACGGTCACACCGTTACCCGGTGAAACTCCTGCACCCGCATTTCCGTAATCACTGAGGTCTGTCAAAATAACCGTCGATTTGTCCCACGGTTGCCACTCAAACTTTGATTTCTGAAACGCCAGCGAATTGTGAAAACTCCTGGACATGTGAGGAACCAGATAAGTCTGAACCGGATCAAAATAAAGCATTCGGACATCCTCGGTTTCAAGCATGTCCATTTCAAAAGTTTCTGCTTTACTGATAACAGTAAACAGGATCAGCGATATAAAGGGGATTATTCTGATCAGGCGCATTATTTTCTCTTTACACAATAAAGGAGCAGTCGCCCGAAGAACGACTGCTCTATATTGTCTTTAAAGAAGTTGCGGATCAACTATTGTTGATTACTGCGTTGCGCTTCCCTGAAGGCGTCTCGACCCATCGCTTCGCGGAAGGCATCCCGGCCCAACGCTTCGCGAAAGGCATCATTCCTGAATGCTTCACGGAAGGCGTCACTTGCCATGGCTTCGCGGAAGGCATCTCGGCCCATCGCTTCACGGAAGGCATCCCTACCAAAAGCTTCACGAAACGCATCTCTACCCATTGCTTCACGGAACGCATCATTAGCCATAGCTTCGCGGAAGGCATCCCGACCCATCGCTTCCCTGAAAGCATCGTTGGCAAGGGCTTCGCGGAAGGCGTCTCGACCCATCGCTTCACGAAACGCATCTCTTCCCATTGCTTCACGGAAAGCGTCATTGGCAAGGGCTTCGCGGAAGGCATCTCGGCCCATCGCCTCACGGAAGGCATCTCGGCCCATCGCTTCACGGAAGGCATCATTGGCAAGGGCTTCACGGAAAGCATCTCTACCCATCGCTTCTCGGAACGCATCTCGGCCCATCGCCTCGCGGAAAGCGTCGCTCCTCATGGCTTCGCGGAAGGCATCACTCGCCAGTGCCTCACGGAAAGCATCTCGACCAAAAGCTTCACGGAATGCATCACTTTTCATCGCTTCACGGAAGGCATCACCCTTCAAAGCTTCTCGGAACGCATCTCCTCTCATAGCTTCGCGGAAGGCATCACCCCTCAAAGCTTCACGGAAGGCATCACTTTTCATCGCTTCGCGGAAGGCGTCATTTTTCATCACTTCACGGAAAGCATCACTCCTGAACGCCTGGCGGAATGCATCTCTTCCCAACGCCTCGCGGAATGCATCCCGGGCAAACGCTTCGCGGAACACATCACTCCTGAAGGCTTCGCGGAATGCATCCCGTCCCATCGCTTCGCGAAATGCATCTCGACCAAACGCTTCACGGAATGCATCACTTCTGAATGCTTCTCGGAAGGCATCTCGTCCCAATGCCTCACGGAAGGTGTCTCTACCCATGGCTTCACGGAATGCCTCACTTCGAAGTGCTTCGCGGAAGGCATCTCGTCCCATCGCTTCACGGAAAGCATCTCGTCCCATTGCTTCACGGAAAGCATCACTCCCCAGAGCTTCACGGAAGGCATCTTTAGACATCAATTCACGGAAAGCGTCGCTGGCCATTGCATTGCGGAAGGCATCACTGGCCATTACGCTACGCAAGGCGTCGTTTTCCACAACCAACCTGAACGAGTCAGTCTGCATTAAACGGGACAGTTCTTCATCGCCAAGCGCGACATCGTCTTCAGTCATCTGCTCACCACGATAGCGCTCAGCCTGAACGATCGTACCGGTCACAGATTCCTCATCAACTAAGGGGAATTGCGTATACAGCACGGCTACTGCGACCAAAACCGCAACACCACCGATCACTATTGTTTTTTGTTTGTTTTCCATACTTCTGCCCTCTTGTGTTTCGAGATTATTGCTACTTAGTTACTACTTACGCTTTATTACGCAATAAGTTGGTAGAAATCTACATTTCTTGTTGTTCTATTCCGGGAATTCGTAACTCTTCTATATATGTAACCCCATCCTGAGTAAATTTCACCCTAATAGTTTCATTTATTGGTGCAGAGCCTGCCACATCTGTGGGTATCAGGACCGCATTCATCTCCATCTGGCCAGCACTGTCAACCATGAACGGATTTTCAGCCTCTATTTCAACGGATTCATCCGGTCGAACCAATTTGTAACTATCCGATGGTACCTCTATCGACACCGAGGTATCGGTCGATGAGTTTATCCGTAATTCCAGTGTGAGCCTTTCTCCCGTTGTTTTGAAGCCGACATATGCGTTTAAACCCGGTTCATCAACGTGTATTGAATCCATAGGAATCGGACTTATCATCGTTCCAGTGACTTGTGAAGAATCATCAATATCAGGATTGATTGTCATGGCCTGCCACAGCACGACTGCAACCGTGATGGTAGCAGCCAGTGACAGTGCCGGTTTCAGCCAGTTTGCCCTTTCACTAAGGCGATAACTCAAATCCGAAACATTGGATTCAGCAGCAGACACTGTCAACTGATTAACTATTGCCTCTTTCAGTCCGTTCGGCGGGGGTAGTTCGCGAAACTTTGCCAGTTCTGAATCCAGAGACTTCAATTCATCCTTGTAAGCTTGAGCTTCAGGGTGACCGACGAGGTAATCCGCCAGTATCTCTGCTTCTTCGTGCCCTAACTCACCATCAAGTGACGCGTTAATCAGATCTTGGTATTTCTCTTCAATCATAAGGCGCAGAACTCCTCACTCTGCAGCGCGGACTTCAAGATCTGACGGGCAGAATAAAGGCGGGAACGAACCGTCTTAACCGGGATATCCAGTACCTCAGCCATCTCGTCGTAGCTCAGTTCCATAAAGTGACGCAACACAATGACGGAACGGTAGTCTTCTTGTAGCTTCATTAACATCTGTTGGATCGCTCTGCTCAACTCAACGTTATACATTTTTTCTTCTGGTCCACCGGACTCAGAAGGAATCGCTGCTTCCACGAGACGCGATTCAAAACGCTGCTGTTTCTTGTAGTAATCAAGCGCTTCGTTTACCGCAATGCGGTATACCCAGCTGAAAAACTTAAACTCAGGATTAAACGTATGAAGTTTTTCAAATACCAGGAGAAATGTTGTCTGGGTTGTATCCGCCGAAGCGTCCACGTCGTTCAGTATCCGAAATGCGATGTTGTAGACAGGTCCGTGGTAGTAGTCCACCAACTCCTGCAACGCTTTCTTATCTCCCTTCAGACCAGCCAGAACGAGACTTGCATCCCTTTTTCTCTCAGCTTCTCTATCCATAACTAGATGAACCGAGAGAAAAAGTTGGTGTCGACAAGATTAGTTTTTGAGGGGTGTTCGAAGGTTGCCTGCATGGAGATCAGTTTTAACCTTTACTTGCATTAGCTGGTTTCGATTTCAAACAGTTTATCGAACCCTGAATACTTGAAAATATCGTTTATATGACTGGTAACTCTTATCAGCTTCAATCCACCACTAAAAGGGATAAGGCGTTTGTGAGTTTTTAGAAGAACGCCTAGACCAGCACTTGAAATATATTCAAGTTCCGAAAGATCAATTACAAATTCACTGTCAATACCATCAAGGAAGCGCTCTGCATCGTTTGCCTGCACGGCATCAAGGCGTCCTCTTAACGCAACCAGGCCCACTTCGATCAGCTCAATTTCAAACATTTATCGGGGTTCTTGATATTTTATGAAAGTGATTCTACTCACTCTGTTGCGATAGTCATAGTCTATTGAATCGACCAACTTGCGAACCAGGAATATACCAAGACCACCAGGAGTTCTCTGCTCAATTGGGGCGTTCACATCGACATCATCATGAAGTGTCGGATCAAATCGGTCCACATCATGGTCAGTCAATGCCACCTTGATACCATTGCCTTCCGGATACATCTCTATTTCTATCTGAGCATTGGTTTCTTTGTTGTATCTAACCATGTTGACGAACAGCTCTTCGACCGCGAGATCGACTGTGCCTCTAATATCTGTGCCGATGGAATTTTTGGCAAAAAATCGTTCCGTGCTATCCACTATCTGCTCAAGTTCACCGATATCTCTATTACAGGTCAGCTTCACGTGATCATCCATGTTTTTCACTTTCGATGTACCAGTACAATCGTGATGTCGTCCAACTGTTCAGCTCCTTCACCAAAGGCAAATACCGCATCTAAAAGCCGGTTCTTTAACTCGTCCATGGAAGAACCAGTACATTCTTTAAATATCTGAGCGACCCGATCCTCTCCGAATTGCTCGCCTTCTTTGTTGTGATATTCATACACGCCGTCTGATATCACGGCAAAGATATCGCCATGCGCAAGCTTGATCTCAGTCGGCGCGTCCACGGCATCGATATCCAGTATCCCAACAGGAAAACTGGTTGGCGGATGAAATGAACATTCCAAATTCTCCGCACAAAAATGCAACAAGGGACCCTGACCACCGGAATGGTATCTCACAATGTGTGTCTGCCAGTTCAAGAAGCCAACGAATGCCGTCAGGAACTTATTATCTGGCAGGTCTTGATTTAGTTGATTGTTCACATGTATGTATGCCTGATCCAGCGACGCACCGACTCTGAAAGCAACTCTCAGCATCGCATGCATCTGGGTTGCTGACAGCGCAGGTCCGAAACCGTGACCTGTTGCGTCACCCATCAAAATGAAAACCTCGTCACCAAGTGTAACCAGGTCGAACAGATCTCCTCCTGTATACTCTGCAGGAATAAAACCACTGCCGAAATCGTATCCGGGAACAACGGGCATCTCCCCCGGTAATGTCGCAAACTGAATTTCCCGGGCGAGTTCTATCTCTTCATCTAATCTTTCTTTTGCAATCAGGGTTTCGGTCATCTGGGCCCGCTGCAGCGCAACCGCACTCTGAGCGGCCAGGGATAACGCCAACAATTCATCTATATCATCAAACGGCCCCCCGGATTTGTTCAACATTTGTAAAACACCCACCAGATTTTGTTCAAAACCAATCAAAGGGATGCTCAATATTGATTCAGTCTTATAACCCGTTCTCTTGTCAACATCTGGATTAAACCTCGGATCTGTATAGCAATCTCTGACATTAATCACCTTGTTGGTTGCCAGGCACTCGCCAACCAGTCCTTCGCCAGTTTTGACAGTAATCATGGGATGAACTTCCGGAAGATGCATTTCAAGCACATCCCGATTTTCGTTATGCAACCAGACAGAACCCGAATCCGCCTTCATGATATCCAACCCAGCCTGCAGTATTTCAGCCAGCATGGTGGGCAAATTAAAGGGGGCTGAGAGCTTCCGGGTCAGTTCCAAAATTCGCATCAGCCCTTCATTGGGAAGTTGATTTATGTTGGCCTTCAAAGTGGTTTAATCCTGGAGATTCTATGGGTCAGGGATGCAATTCTGTACCCAAAAGTATCAAGTTACCATGGTTGAAACAAATGGATTGAAGTCAGGTATTTGATATCGTGACTATTAATCTGGCGTTCCTCAATGCATTACTATTTTGATGACACACTGAGGTAAAAGGTCCTTCCCGCCTTCAACATCGCGCTCATGAATTTTGCTTAATGAAATCAGCAACTGAACTGTTAAAAAGTTCTGAACATTCCATATTGACTGCATGACCGCCCGGCAAATCTATCAGACTCGTATTCGGCATGTTACTTTCAACATAATCCCGGTATACCTGGAAGCGCTTTTCTTCCTTTCCGCAGATCAGCAGTGCAGGTCTGGTATTTCGATGCAACTCGTCACGGACAGAGATCGTCGAACTGGTATAGGCAACGTTTCTGCCAATCCCTTCCGGATCAATCAGACGAGAATCTGCAACCAGCAATTTCTTTATTTTTTCCGGCAGTCGTTTCGCGTACTTTGGGTGGACCGGTATCTGCTCAATCGCATCGAGCCCACCTTCCTTGAATCTCTCAATTATTTCTTCGGCTGGTCTAACCTCGGGTCGCGAAGAGAAGGCAGACGTGGAATTGGTAAAGATATGGGCAATCGTTTGTTCCGGATACTCATAGGCATAGCGAATGGTCAATCCTGCACCCAGAGAGTAACCACATAGAAACCAGGCCTCCGCACCAATCGCCTGCCTGATTGCATCGAACTCACGTACATAACTGCCCGGAAGATATGACTCTGTATCCTCCGGTGAGGGCGAACGGCCATGACCATAGAGCTCAACTGTTACCGGCGTACATACTTCACTCAACACCTCGAGATTAAACTGCCACTGTGCACGGCTTGAAAGAAAACCGTGGACCAACAGCAACGGAGAACCACTTCCAGGGTGTACTTCATAATGTAGACCTTTCATAGGCCTAGGAAAACATCATCCGGCAAGAGTTGCAATCATGAAGCCCACATCGAGAGTTTGTTACACTAGGCAGGGAATCATCTCAGAACCCATCGCATGATCCTCGAAAGGAGAATCCTATGAGAGCAGTGACATTAGAGCATGGCACACTGACCCTGGTTGAGATGGATGATCCGGTTCCGGGTAAGGGCGAGGTACTTGTCAGGTCGTTAGCCTGCGGCATCTGCGGTTCTGACCTGCATGCGGCCCGATTCACCGATGATTTTGTGAAAACCAGCCGCGAAGTTGGTGGCGGATTCAAACTGACCACTTTTAATCCTGTTGTATTAGGCCATGAGTTCAGTGCTGAAATTATCGACTACGGACCAGAAACAGAACGCAGTCTTGCAGTGGGCTCCCTCGTTTGCTCCGTTCCTGTCCTGCTTCGCTCGCCAACGGAGCCTATCGGGTATTCTGACTCCATCCCAGGCGGCTTTGCCGAATACATGCTGCTTTCTGAATCTCTGATGGAGCCGGTACCTGTTGGATTAAGCGCTGAACTTTCCTCCCTCACAGAACCAATGGCGGTGGGCTATCACGCGGTAAACAAGGCCAAACTTGAAGGTAAGGAGAACGTACTTGTTGTTGGTTGCGGTCCGGTTGGGCTCTCCGTAATCGCTGCACTGAAACAACGCGGGGTTGCCACAATTGTTGCTGCAGATTATTCCTCCGCACGCAGAGGTCTCGCAGAACGAATGGGTGCAGATGTTATTTTCAATCCAGCAGACAACTCCCCCTATGAGTACGAGCCTCTCACCAAAACCAGAGACGTGGTTTACTTCGAGTGTGTCGGTGTCCCAGGTATGTTAGATGAACTTTTTGTCGCCGCGCCCCGAAACGCACAAATTATAGTTGCCGGCGTCTGTCTGCAGATGGATCACAGCAGACCGTTGATCGCAATCAACAAGGAACTCAGCGTTCAGTATGTACTCGGTTATTCCAGAACCGAGTTTAAGCAATCGCTTGATTTCATCAGCACAGGGGAACTTAACGCTGAACCAATGATTACCGGTGAGATCGGACTGGATGGTGTAGCAGAAGCATTCATTTCACTCGCCAGCCCCGATCAGCACGGGAAAATCCTGGTTAAGCCACCCCTTTAAAAAGAGTCTTATTCTCCTTCCAGACCCTCACTCCGTTCTTTCATCATCTTGCGCTCGAGAAATCGTGCGCCTTTCAGGGTGTTGTACATCGAGTAGTTGGCTTCGTGACACGCGTACTCGTACACGCTCTGGTCGCTGCGCTTCCATGCAAAGGAACCACTCCATGGCGCCGTCCATGCGGTTGGGTCATCGACCGTGAAATCGTAGTGCAGATTTCCGTTCTCAAGTAGAGAGAAGCGTTCCACCAGATGGAGGTTTTCATCACCACCGTACAGGCCCGTTAGATGTCTGAAGTTGGTGCTATCCACAATCAGCGTATCACCTTCCCAGTGACCGATGGAATCACCCTGCCACTGCTGTACACCTGCTGCAACGTGTTCAGAATCAAGCCGGATAATGCGAGCATCGTGCACCATCTCCAGCAGAATCATCACATGAGTATCGGTCTGCACGATTCGTTTGAAGTTGTTGTAGGCACCGGACAAACTCGGTGGCCCGGCGCTGAATCCCAGCAGACAACGCTCAGCGAGCCCCATAGTTTCTGGATTATCAAACGGCCCGGGGCCTTCTTCATCCAGCCAGGTAGCCGTACCGGTATTTTTGTGAGTGAATGAGCGAAACGAATTGGCGATCTTTGTCTGACCAGCAGTCGTCATGGGCGGCTGACGTCCATCAGGCGGATCATAAACGATGGACGTACGAAACTTGCCATCTACTTCGGACAGGTCACTCCCAATATCCAGGAAATAATTCGGATACCCTCCCGTTCCACCTTTGCCACCACCAGAGTCACCATCACCCCCAACGACTGGTGGCCCCCGATCAGGATCGGCCGTATCCGGCTGTTTCAGATAAGTGGCTGTTCTCGCGGCAATCTTATCGGCTTCTTCCCGCGTCATATATCGCTTTTCGCTGTAGGCATCGGAACGGTTAAGAGGTGTAAGAGTACCGCTATCATAGACACCGGACAGATCTGGATGACCTGCAGCCGTGCGTTTCACCTTGAAAGTTTCATCCGCGTGAACCGAAAAGATGACCGGTCCGAGCAGCATCAGAATGGCAATACCTTGTGATTTCATTTCATTACATCCAGCCGAATCAAAGCCTAAGCATATCAGTTTGCATCCTTCGCTTTAACAGCTAACGTCCGGTGGTTTGATATGCATCGAAGACACAGGTTGTGTCATTCCGTGTCAGATAGAGAGGCCAATCACCCACCAGGTTAAGGATCGGCCAGCGAGAAAGAAATCTCTGGCACTGTGAACACGCCGGCTGATGGTTAAACCCACCGTCGTAATGACAATGAGGTAAACGACAATGATTACCAGGTCAATTGGGTTCACATGGTTTATTCTTATTCTTTGTTGTTTGACTTATGCAGTAAAGTAAATGGAAACGATGTTTCCGTGGTCAATTCCGCAAATTCCTTGCCATGATGTCATGATATAGATGCGGATTGCAGGAATAAGCCATCTAGTTGAAGGTAAATGCAGTGGGTTGAAGTGACTGCCTGCTGTAGTAAACGATAACTGGCAAGGAATTCAGCATCTCACCTTTTAGAAGACACCCATAGAAATCCAGTAAATCTCCGGCTTTATTCATAGAAATGTCAATTCTTGACTGACCTGTTCAATGAATTAGGTACACTATGCTCGAGAGGACTTGATTAAAAGAATTTGCCTGTATATGCATTATGAAAAACAGATCTTGTCAGTTCGACTGTCGATCCGACTTTTGGTGGTCGGCATACTGGGACTCACGCCATATGCAGTGGCGTTTGAGTACTCACACGGCACCTCCTACATTGAACCTTTGAAGTACAGTGCTGACTTCAGTCACTTTGAGTACGTCAATCCGAATGCGCCGAAAGGCGGCATTGTACGTTTTCCGGACTATGGCACCTACGACAGTTTTAACGGGATCCTGGACAAAGGTCGGGCAGAGGGTCGGAGCTATCGCCTCGGCGCTGCAATGCTGCTTTATGATCGGTTGCTGGAACCCGCGATTGACGAACCCGCTAGTTACTATGGGCGCCTGGCCTCGGGGGTCTGGGTTGCAGACGACTATAAGCAGTTTGCTTTCAAAATTCGTGACAATGCCTTTTGGCACGACGGCAAACCGCTGACCGCAGCCGATGTGGTGTTCACTATTGAGATGATGAAAAAACACGGGGCTGCGGGTGTAAAAAGCGCCCTTTACGAGCTCGGGACGATCGAACGAATCAGTAGGAACGAGGTGCTTTTTAAGACCAAACCGAATGCCGCCAGTAATCCGGATCTGGTGTTTATCATTGCCGGGTACTCAATTCTTCCGAAACACTACTGGGAAAAACGAGATATCACCAAAACCACCGTTGAGCCACCCCTCGGCAGTGGTCCGTATCGCATTGGTACAGTACAGATGGGTCGAAACATCACCTATGAGAGAGTTGAAAATTACTGGGGCGCAGACATTCCCGTCAACAAAGGACGGTACAATTTCGAGCGCATCAAGTACGACTATTTTCGGGATGAGTCTGTTCAGCTTGAAGCACTCAAGGGCGATGTAATTGATATCAGAGAAGAGACAGTATCCAAGAACTGGGTTACCGGCTATGACTTCCCCGCCGTGGAAGCAGGTTTCCTTAAAAAAGATCTGGTAGATATTTCGCGTCCCTGGGGTCTGTGGGCACCGATACACTGGAATATGGAAAAAGAAAAGTTCAAGGATGTTCGCGTTCGCGAAGCCTTGTGGTTGATGTCTGAATGGAGCTGGACAAATCGCGTATTAATGTACGGGTTCTACAAATACGCCAAGAGTTATTTTTATAACTCACCGATGGCTTCGAGCGGTCTGCCATCAGAAAAAGAACTTGAGCTACTCGAACCCTGGCGTGGTCAGATACCAGATCGCGTCTTTACCCACGAATGGGTAGGCAACGAAACCTCCGGTTTCGGCTATGACCGCGAAAATGTGAAACGTGCACTTGAGTTACTTCGCGAAGCAGGCTGGGAACACCGGGACGGGGTAATGACCAATATCGAAACAGGCGAACCGTTTATTATCAGCTTAATATTTTTCTCTCCATTTGCCTTGCGCCAGGAAACGCCACTCATGCGGATGTTGAATATGATCGGCATCGAGACGACAGCAAGACAAATCGAATTGTCGAACTGGCTCTTCCGGATGCGTAATGGACTTTTTGACGGTACTGCCCGATCATTCGAACCGCCAAACACACCAGGTATCATGTTGCGTAATCAGCTCAGCTCCGCTTCCGCTGACTCTCAAGGGGGGCAGAACTGGGGTAATATCAGGAATCCCGCCGTGGACGCCATGATCGAGCAGGTCATGTCTGCCAGAGCACCTGAAGATTTCTATGCGGCAACACGCGCGCTTGATCGAATACTGTTGTGGAACTTCTACTATATACCGGGGCTTGGATCACCCGGGCGACGACTGGTCTACTGGGACAAATTCGGACAACCTGAGACCCCTGCCCGTTTACTGCGAGTAGCGCCACTCGATACCTGGTGGTGGGATGAAGTCAAAGCAGAAAGGGTCAGAAAAGGAATGTCGGAATTGACAGGCAGGTAACCTGAGTGCGCACAGAATCTAGTTAGTTGGGAGTGTATGGGTACCCTGGTGTCGCGGATCAAACGCATCCCGGAATGCCTCGCCAATAAAAATCAGCAGCGTCAGCATGATGCCCAGTGTCACAAACCCCGAAAAGCCCAGCCAGGGCGCCTGCAGATTGTTCTTACCCTGGGCGAGCAGTTCTCCGAGCGAGGGTGAACCGGAGGGCAGGCCGAATCCGAGGAAGTCAAGCGCTGTGAGGGTCGTCACTGCGCCACTCAGGATGAAGGGCAAAAAGGTCAGCGCGGCAACCATGGCGTTGGGTAATACATGACGCCGAATAATGTACAGATCATTGACACCCAGTGCTCGTGCTGAGCGAACAAATTCAAAGTTGCGTGTTCGAAGGAATTCAGCCCGCACCAGGCCGACCAGGGGCATCCAGCTGAACATTGTAAGAATACCCAAGAGCCAGAAGACATTCGGTTCCACCACGCTGGCCAGTATGATCAGTGTCAGAAGGATCGGCAGTCCGGCCCATATCTCAACGAACCGCTGACCCGCAAGATCAATCACACCACCAAAATATCCCTGCAGCGCACCCACCGAGATACCTATGGCGGAACTCAGGATGGTTAGCGACAGTCCGAATAACACTGACAATCGAAATCCATAAACCAATCGAGCCAGCGTATCTCGGGCACGATCATCAGTACCCAGCAAATGGTCCATGGAAGGAGAAGCGGGAGCGGAAGATCTGATGTAAACATCCTGAGTATCATAGCTGAACGGTATAAGCGGCATGAGCATCCAGCCGTCTGATTCCTCGATCAGATTAAGCACAAAGGGATCACTGTACTGAGCCGGTATAGGCAGTTCGCCGCCCAGGTCCTGCTCGGTATAACCCTGCAGCACCGGAAACCAGTATTCGCCTCCGAGCTTCATCACGATAGGCACATCGTTAGCAATCAGCTCTGCAACGAGTGACAGGCTGAAAAGCACCCCGAAAATCCACAATGACAGAAAACCCCGACGGTTCGATTTGAACTGGCGCCAGCGACGTTCCGTAACAGGGTTCATTCGCGCGTCTCAAAATCTATGCGTGGATCGACCAGCACGTAGACCAGATCACCGATCAGGTGCATAACAAGCCCTATCAGCGTAAAGCAGAAGAGCGTACCAAAGAGGATCGGATAATCCCGCTTGATAACTGCTTCATAGCTTAAAAGCCCCATACCATCCAGGGAGAAAATGACCTCGATCAACAGGGAGCCCGTGAACAGGATGCCAATAAACGCCGCTGGAAATCCTGCAATGACGATAAGCATGGCGTTACGGAATACATGACCGTAGAGGACACGTTGCTCAGTAAGACCCTTTGCGCGTGCGGTCAGCACAAATTGTTTACTGATTTCTTCCAGGAAAGAGTTCTTGGTCAGCATTGTCAGCGTCGCAAAGCCTCCGATAGTGAGTGCCATGATGGGCAGACACAGATGCCAGAGATAATCGAGAATTCTGTCTCCCCAGCTAAGATCCACCCAGTTGTCTGATGTCAGACCGCGAAGCGGGAACAGATCCAGGTAATTTCCACCGGCAAACAGCACAATCAGCAGCACCGCAAAGATAAACCCGGGAATCGCGTAGCCAATGAAAATCAGTGAACTGGTCCAAATGTCGAAAGGGCTGCCATTCCTGACCGCCTTTGCAATTCCCAGTGGTATCGAGATTCCGTAGATCATTAGCAATGACCATAATCCCAGGGAAATGGACACGGGCATTCGTTCGATAATCAGTTCAATCACGGGTCGGTCCTGGAAAAAACTGTTACCAAAATCCAATACAACGTAGTTGCTGACCATGGTCAGGAATCGTTCGTGTGCCGGTTTGTCGAAACCGAACTGACGCTCCAGTTCTTCTATGATTTCAGGTGGCAGACCGTAGCTGGCGCTTGAGTCACCGGTGTCGACGTTTCCAGCTGGACCAGCATCACTGCCTCCGCTGATACCGGTCGTGGTGGAACTTTGTCCGAAGGTAGTCTGGGCGATGATCTGTTCGACTGGACCACCAGGTGCGAATTGTACAATCACGAAATTGATGAGAATGATGCCCAGAAGAGTAGGAATTATCAGGAGCAGACGTTTAACAAGGTAAACACCCATGTTTCAAGGTCCGATTAGATTTGTGGAGAGACTCATTTCCGTTCCGATACTACTCCTGAAAAGAGATTACTCATCAGCAACCGGTTGATCAATATATTTGGCTGATGCATGTCAGCTAATGCGATTCAAATCTTGGTGTCATCCGGTGAGACAAGGACCGCTATAAATCCAACGCCGGTACGTTTCTGAATCTCTTCAGGATTCAGTAGAAAACCGGCACAATGAATCTGTTTGTAGTGAAACACTTTGCCAACTATACGGAACTGATCGAGTAACTACCAACAACGAAAATTAAGACCTCATCACACCAGTTGCAGAGAAGTGTCTCTGCGTCCAGTATTCTTGTTCAGACTTCTGCAGAGGAGGTACCATGTTAGAACTTGAAAACGTTATCTACAGTGTCAAAGAGAACATCGCTACGATCACGATGAACCGCGGCGATAAAATGAATGCGCTAAACCACGGCCTATGGGATGATTTGATAGCAGCATTCGAAGAAGCTGAAGGAGACCCTGAAGTCAGGTGCATTATTTTGCGAGGAAGTGGCAAAGCGTTCTGTGCAGGTTGGGACCTTAAAGCGAGTTACTACATCACCGGACCGATCGGTCAGGACCACTGGACGACAAGTAACGCGCTCAGCGCACTGCGCAATATCAGCGAGCGCTATCTCAAAATCATGAATGTACCCAAGCCCGTTATCGCACAGGTTCACGGATACTGTCTGGCTGCCGGTTGCTATCTTGAAATGCTCTGCGATATCGCTATCGCTGCCGAGGATGCCAAGATGGGTCATCCAGTGGGTCGGGGTGGCGTCGACAGCATGCCACTTTGGGTGACTTACCTCGGTCTGCGCAAGGCCCGGGAGATGTTGATGACCCAGAAGATCATTGATGGCAAGGAAGCCGAAAGCATTGGCCTTGTTAACCGAGCTGTACCCGCAGACAGGCTGGAAGCGGAGGTCTGGGAAATGGCAAAGCAGTTCACAGAGACATCTCCCGACTCGTTGGCGATTCAAAAAACGTCACTAAACACCCACGCCGAGATAATGGGTAGAGGCGCCACTTTCGCTTACCACTCCCAGCTGAATGCTCTCGGCAGGGTTGGCGCTGGTGGTGGCGACGGTATCAATATCAATGAATCTCGCCAGCGCACCAAAGCGAAAGAAAAACAAATGGACTCTGAGTAAGATGGCACTCACTTAGGGAACAGCTTGCATCTAAGAGTCCTATGCCTGGCAACATGGCGAGTGGCGAGCCCGGGTTTCTCTTTTCGCATTCTCTTTCCACATAGTTCTGCAGCGTGCGTAGGCAGCAGCCGGAGCCGCGAAGCTGTCTGAACGAGTGGCTACAGCGCCAGTGGTCCCATATGGGCTGACGACGTACAATAGGTAACAATATGTTACATGACACGTCAGATCATTGTGTTAGGTAAACATGGAGAGTAATGGTGCCGCTTCGAGTACTTGAATTGGGTGAGAAATGCGCAGCGGGTTACGCGGGTAAACTGTTCGCGCGCTGGGGCTCAGAGGTCATACGAGTGGATCGAATTGATTCAGAAACAGCCTACGAGTACCGATCAGAGCACATTGCAGTCGATCTGTATCTGCATGCCGGTAAAACTCGACTGGCGATTGACTACCTGAAACCGCCCGGTCGAGAACTGTTAAATAGTCTGGCCAAGAAGGTCGATATCTTGATCACAGATCTGAATACATCCGAACTTGAGCTTATCGACTGGACAAACCTCGGCGGCTCTGACCTGAAAGTCAGAACTGCCATTACGCCCTTCGGCATTGATGGCCCAAGGCGAGACTGGCGAGCGACAAGCAATGTTCTCCTGGCCATGGGTGGTCAAACCTATTTGATGGGAGATGCTGACCGTGAGCCTTTAACGATTCCAGGACGCTATATCTACTACCAGTCAGGACAGTATGCATACACCGCGGCGCTTGCTACCTATCGGCTCCAGCCAGATAACAGCCAAGAGATTGATGTCAGCATGTACGAGGTTGCCCTGTCACTCCATCAGTTTACTACCGTGATGTGGACCTTTGGTGGGAGAATCCGAAGTCGTCATGGTAACGATTTCGGTGTGCTGCATCCGATCACCATGTATCCCTGCAAAGATGGCTGGTTTGCAGTTAATGCTGACGCAACTTTCTGGGATGCCTTCACAATCATGCTGGACAAACCGGAACTGATGACAGATCCACGCTTTGCAAATATGCCTGAACGTGTCGAACACAGTAAGGAGCTTGATGCGATTGTCATCGAACAGCTTGGCAACAAGACCCGTCGTGAAATCCTCGATCTCGGTCAGCGAGTCTGCAGAGTGCCAACAGGTATCCTGATGACAATACCTGAGTTACTTGAAGATCAACATCTGCATGAACGAAGCTTTTGGCAGACGATTACATTCAATGGTCAGGCACTCAAGATCCCGGGATCTTCATTTCGATATGTCGGTGAAGATCAGCCACCACAAGCCGCTCCCTCTCTACAGATGGACGCTGCCAGCCTTGCCCGCAAAGCGAGTGACTAGATGGCAGCCGGTCCTTTAAACGGAATTCGCGTACTCGATTTCACTCACGTCTGGGCAGGACCTCTTGGGACTCGCATCCTGGGCGACCTGGGTGCAGAAATCATCAAGGTGGAAGCTCCCCTGGCACGAGGTCCCGCTGCATTACCTGCTGGTACACCGGTGGTCGCTTCAGTATATGGCGACGATCATTGGAATCGTCAGGGCGTGACCAACAAACTTAATCGCAACAAGCTCGGTCTCTGTATCGATGGCAAATCAGATCAGGGTCGTGAAGTTCTGATCGACCTCATCAGACACAGTGACATTGTTGTCGAAAACTTCAGCGCAAACGCCATGTCTGATCTGGGTCTTGGCTGGGATGATATGAGGCTGGTTAATCCCAGCATCATCTATGTGGCGATGCCGGGTTTTGGTCACAGCGGTCCTCATCGAGATTTTGTTGCCTATGGCACGATCGTCGAACCCATGTGCGGCCTCACCTCGTTTATGGGCTACAGCGCCGATGAGCCCCGCGTTACTGCTACCGCTACACCGGATGCCTGCGCCGGAACCACACTTGCCGCGACGGTTGTAACAGCGCTGCATCGACGTGACAAGGAAGGCATAGGGGGATATATCGAACTTGCATTGCAGGAAGCGGCCATCGTGTTTCTGGGTGAGTACTTCTTAATGGCACAGATAGACGCACCACCTTCATGCAGTGGTAACGGACATGCCGACTATTCACCACACGGCATTTACCGCTGTGCCGGTGATGATCATTGGATTGCGATAGCCACACAGAACGAGAGTGAATGGCAGGCACTTTCGACGAATGCTGGTCTTGGCTGGGCATCCGATGGGCGCTTCACCACCCTGGAAGATCGCATTAAAAACAGGCTGGCACTGGATGAAATCATCCAATCATGGACCCTTGGCTTTGATAAAACAGAACTCATGGTCCAACTTCAGAATGTAGGGGTACCCGCCGGTGCGGTCCAGGTCACAGAAGAATTCCTGACAGATCCGCAGTCGCTCAATCGCCGGTTTTTTACCGAGCTTGGGGGTGACCATATCGATACCAAGCTGTATCCCGGTTTACCCATGAGAACCAATGGGGTTCGTGGTGAGAACTGGCGTCCGGCACCGAAGCTGGGTGAGCACAACCACAAAATTCTAAGTGAACTGCTGGATATGGACGACGCATCAATTAAGGCACTTGAAGAATCCGGTATATTAAGGACCAGTCCACCTGAATAGTGGATCTGATTTCTGATTATTTGCCAGAGCAATCCGACTGATCAGGTGACCCTGAATTCTGCCTCGGTACTCAGGATTTATTGATTCTTATGAGGAGTAGGCGTTCTCGACTTTCTTATTACCCGGTGACTCAAAGATTTCGCTCTGAATTTCATGGAGTTTTGCCTCAGTTAGGGGCCAGTTCCACAGAAAAGGCATTGCAACGAATTTAAACAAGGCCGGGATGACCGAGTACACACAAGCCAGCCACAGCAAGGTTTCCGCGGTGTTGGTGGTATTTTCCGGGTCAGCCAACTGATCGAAACCCCCAAGAACAGCAAGGCTGGTACCAACGAAGAGTCCGAGTGCAGCAGCACCCTTACCTATCATCCCGCCAATCGCGAAGTAAGCACCAGCTCGTTGTTGACCGGATGTTCGTGTATCCACATCAATGATATCTGCAGCCATGGATTGCGGTAAGGCCGCCAGGGCACCGATTGATGATCCCTTCAAACACATAACAACAATAAAGAACAGGAATTTACCGGTTTCGATGCCTTCAAACTGCGAGACAATAGTCTCGTACCAGGCCTGAGGCAGGAAACCGAGTATTACGTGTACCTGGAAAGCGTCAAACCATTCATTTGGGGCGATCGCAATCAGTGGAATCCAACTCGCCCAGAACGCGTACCAGCCAATCGCGAACATCGTCGCTCTGTGTTTTCCGACTTTTGCACTCAACTTGAACCAGACTGGTATTGAGACTATCTGCGACAAGAAATAGGGTGCTAAATAGAACCCGTAAAGGGCCCCTGCGACCAGCACATGCTCAACGAAAAAGAAGCTAAGTGCATTGGTCATCGCTGAGCCAATTCCGGAGAAGGTAAAAATGACGATATATCGGACGTAGATCTTATTCCTGAAAACCAGCTTAACACTCTCGATCAATGGAATTCGGGTCTGTACACGTTCCCTGACGGGATATTCCGGGCAGACGATCAGAGTGTTGAGTGTCAGTATCGGCATTATGATCAGCATGGCAACAGAGAGATAAAACACCGCGTCGATGGGTCTTGTGTAGCCAAGGAAAAATATAATTGCTGGTGTGAACGCCGAAATGAGGGCACCGGTTACGCCAAAGGCTTCTCGCCAACTCGTGATAATTGTCCGTTCGTTATAGTTGCTGCTGAGTTCTGCTCCCCAGGCTCTATATGGCAGGTCCTTAATGGTGGCGCCCAGATACACCAGTGCCAGTGAAAAGAACAGATAGGGATATCCGATATTAAATTCAAGGCCTAACCAGGTGACTTCCCTGAATTCGATGGGATTGATGAATAACAGCCATATGCCCAGGGCATAAACTGGTGTGCCAATAAAGATGAAGGGTTTTCGTCTTCCCCATCGAGTACGGGTTCGATCCGAAATAAAGCCGATCAGCGGATCTGTTACTACATCGCTGAATCGGGTCAGCATCAACACAAAACCAACAGCGGCAAGAGACAAACCGTAGCCGTCCTTCCCCGCATAGACTGCAGGCAGGTATACCGCCATGGGTAGCCCCACAAGTGCCAGTGGCAGCCCGGGTGCAGCGAACGCTGCGATTACCCAATGGGAAAGCGGCTTCCGGTCATAGCTATTTGATTCAGCACTACTCTCAGTAATCGTCGTTTTAGGTCACCCGCAGGAATTGCTGTTCGATAAAATAGTACATGGAGAATAACAAAATGATAACCAACATCAAGTTCCCGGACTTAATAATCATTCCAATCGGGATCGCCAGGGACTGCCCTCTTTGGGGTAGGGATACTGCAGGTAGTATTCTGACTTCATCTTAACGAGATCATTCGCCAGTTCGAATGCCTCGATCACCGTTTCAGGCAGCGGTCCATTCCTCGAGGCAAGCATGATGGGTTCTAATTGCTCTATCCTCGAAACACCAATCAAAATCGCGTCTCCCAGAGCACCATCGACCACGGAATGGTGCTGAGTCCATCTAACGGTTGCTTCTAGCACGCTGATATCCGCGTCGCCAGACACACGCTCAATGGCATCGAGCGCTTCGAACATTTCATCTCGTTTAAGATATCGCTCTTCATACTGTTTAACACGCCGCGACTGTGCAAACCTGTCTGTACCCTTGACGGGTGCTACCCCTTTTTTGTATTTGCCCGTAAGAAAACCACTCGCTAGAGAACCATGAGTGTAATACCTGATGCCATAATTTCGCAGTACCGGTATAAGCTCATACTCAGCAGTTCGATTGAGTGCGTTGTACACCCCCTGATACACCGTGGGCAGCACATATCCTTGCCGCTGGCAGTACTGACATATTTCAACAACCTGCCAGGCTGGAAAATTGGACAATCCAAACTCTACAAATTTACCTGCTTCATGACAGGCATTCATCTCCGCCAGTGTGTCCTCCATCACAATGTCTGTAGGTGGCATGTGGATGTAGTAAATCGATACCAGATCCCGATTGAGTGCTGCCAGTGTCTGATCCATCTGTGCAACGGGACTACCTTCAAGACCAGGGTGATACTTGGTGCCAACCCTGATGGATCGACCTGCCGGCACCCGACCAATAACCGCCTCGCAGTTACCGTTCTGGTATACCCGTGAGGTATCAAGTTCTTCACCACCTAAATCTAAAAAGGCATTCAGCAGATCATTGCAGGCCTCATCGCTAGCCAATGGATGATCTCGGGTTGTCTCTTTTGGTTTGCTGAATGCAACGGCACCCAATACCACGGGTGCTGCGACGGTCCTTGCGACTGCATCTGCCATGAGCGTGTTTCCTATACTATTTGTCCCAATGCTATATGAAGTAGCTTCCGGCTGAGAAGTACTAATTTCAAGGAGCAGATGCACGATGACGCTGGTCTTTATTCAACAAAGTGGGTGTCGTTCTTACTATTCAGTTCAGACCTAACGACTTATCACCACACGCTAATTTCCTTGCAGCCCATTCCGACCAAAAGATTCTCGCGGTCGTCCCCAGTCACATCCCTGATCAAAACCACCGGCAAGTAGGGCCCTTTCGTCCAAATAGATCAGCCTTCGGTTTGATCTTGCGCATTGAATTCGGCCTCTCAGGGAAGACACCATCTTCAGTGTGATAGAAGGCATTCTTCCCTGTAACAATCGCAGGAGACACGAGCGCCAAACGGGTCAGGAACGCTGTTGCTAAAACAGGCAAGCTGATGGTTTGTGTCGACAGCACCAAGGGCTATTCACCGTAAAATCCGGCCTTGTTCACTGACTCATCAATCCTGTCGCTTCGCCTCAAAGACACCGTTCGGCTGATGAAATATCAACTTAACCGCCACGCCTTTCTCTTCCACAAAGGCTACGCTGTAACCCTGTAAGCCCCGTAGATTGAAACGTCCTGAAACATCCGGAATCAACGTATACCTGGGCTGGCCAGGCACCGACACCATAAGGGTGTTACCTGCCAGTTCAACTGAGCCAGTTCCACCAGATTCAAGCAGGTAGGCTCCTGTATAGGCTGCCAATACCTCCGGGTCGAACATTGATGGATCTGGTTGCTTCGAAAACACAACCGGGCTAGCTAGCAACTCCAGTGGTACGGACAGTTCTGCTATGTTGCCTTCAAAGTCGGCACGAAAGAGAATCTGAGCACCAACAAAAGACGGATCACCATCTGTATCAGCCCCTTGCCACTGATCATAATGGGCATGTTCTAGCGGCGCCTGAATACCGTTGTATTCAACTCGCAAGCCTCTTTTTCCTTCGCCTTTCGTTATCATCGCACTGCCGTATCCTTCGTGTCTGTAATGGCCTATGTAGTCACTCAAACGATGCGAAGGTTTGGTTCCCTTAATTCTCTTCTCTTTTTTGGCGTCTTCCGCTTTCCTGGCAACTGATTTTGCCAGCTCCATACGTTTATGTGCAGTGCCTGTCCAGTCCACCTTTTCAAGACCCAGAATTCTGTCTGCTGCCATCTGGTTTACCAGCGAAGGTAGTCCAGATGAGCGATTGTTGAACGCTACCAATCCCACATTGTCATTGGGGAACAACATCACCGACGTGATAAATCCATCGATACCGCCACCATGTTGTAGTCGCTTCATGCCACGATACGATTCCACCATCCAGCCCATTCCATAGGTCTGTTGAGTTACCCTGCTTTCTGCAGATGGCTCAACTGACGTTGTCATATGTGGAGAGTGAATATCTTTCAACATGGCTGGCGTAATGAGCTGATTATCGCCTACTCTGCCACCATTTAAGTTAAACAGAAGCCAGCGACTCATTTCCCTGACAGACGAATTAACCGAACCTGCAGGTCCAATCAGATCAATCGAGCGAAACGGTATTTCTTCCAGCTTGTCATCCTTTTCCCGGTAAGGTCGCGCGTGGTTTTCGTCCCGGGCAGAATCGGCCACAGAAAAATTGCTCCTGTTCATACCGAGAGGTTTAAACAATCGGGCTCCCAGGGCAGACTCCCAGGTACCACCATAAAGTTGACCAGCCAGATAACCCGCCGTCATGTACATTAGATTGTTGTATTGAAAACGCTCTCTCAAATCCGCGGTCAGTTCCAGGTGTTCGAACCTATTGATCATTTCCTTGCGGGAAACTGAATTATTGTTGTACCAGAGCGAATCATGGCGAGGTAATCCTGAACGGTGAGTAACCAGATCTCTCGGTGTAATTCGAGCTGTAATCATAGGATCCATCAGTCTGAATTCTGGCAGATATTCTGTGAGTGGTTCGTCCCAGGACAACTTTCCATCATCCGCAAGCATACCGAGAAGTGTTGAGGTCATAGCCTTGGTTGTGGAGCCAATAGCAAAGAGCGTATCCGGTGTCATCGGTAGACTATTATCAATATCCCGATATCCCGCCCCCTTCTCATAAACCAACTCGCCACCTGCCACAATTGCAATAGCAAGACCAGGGACATTGAACTGCTTTACAACTTCGTCGAGAAAATCATCGAATCCTTCCATGGCCTTTCTGGCAACATCAGCACCTGCAAGACCCGCAGAAAGCTGAAAGGTAAACTGACCACCGCCTTGAGTAAAATTTCCTGATATTTCCTTACCATCGTCTGAAAGTTCACCTTCAAAACCTGGTTCGCCAGGAATTCCCGCCATCGCAAACTGAATTGATCGACCTTCAGCCTCGATATCGGATAAGGCAAAATCCATCATCCCCTGAACCGGGATAGATATCTTACCTGTTACACCATCTTCAGAATCGCTGAAGGTGACTTCTATCTCGAGTACCTGCCCTGGTGTGTTTATGGCGCCTTGCCATATTCCTTCGAACTCTGAAGATGCCAGAGCAATAGCAGAGCAGAGTGCTGCAAGCAGCAGCGTGATAACGCGGGACTTTGATATCTCCTTCATTTTGCACCCCTCAGGCATGGGCTATCGAAACAGAGGGTGCGCCCAATATGCCACCAAATCAAGATCCACGGGCCGATTTACAACATTACAGTCACAGCTTCTGATATGACTAGAAATCACAGCGATGCACAAATCGATATCACAATGCCCCACGACAATGACAATGAGAAAGACGGTTTGAAGGGTTGCGGCAAGCAGTCTGAGGAATCTGGCAAGTGCAAGAAAAGTGAGAAACCATCAAGGAAATCCGACAAAGGTAAGGATCACAAGAAATCAAAAAAGTCGAAACGAGCCAAGCGTTCAGGGTAACCGGTTTCAGCCAGGAAAAAACAGACTCTGAAAACGACAGGCGCAATAATTCACTATGAACGGCATCTATTTCAGGCCAGTTGCTGTGAAACGGGTTGCCGTAGAATCGTTCTCAGTTTTTCCGGCGATACTCTTCTGAAATCACTCAGGTAGATTTCATGATGTCTGTCTCTCATTGAGAGCCCGTTCTGCGGAATAAATTCGTTATGCATCTTATCCAAAACGGGACCCACATCTTCAAAAGAACCTAGATGCAGGGTTTGCACGCAGGCGCCTTCATCCAGTGATTCCAGTCGCAGCTTATCAAGGGACTCTGGCGACTTTTTGCGCGAGACTTCCTTACATGTCTGCTCGAACATATCCAGGGTAATCCAGTCCGGTGTCATAATCATTGATGTCCAGTCCCATTGGGACTTATCTCGTCGAGTGGTAAATGTTTCCATATCTTCAGCCCACCATAACCCTTCCAATGGCGGCACCACATAGTCCTTATCCAGCAGCTTCTTTGACAGAAACTTGAGTGAGAAAGCGACTGGAAACAAGGCTTCAACAGCAAGGGCATATCCTGATTCACCAGGATCACCATGACCATCAATTTTAAGGTACTGCATTTTGGGAACATCCAGAACGGCAAACTGATTCCGCTTTGCGGCATAAGAATTGATTGATTTTTTAAAATCTACTTTCATCGGTGATTTCCGATTATTGGGTAAGATGTCAATCTACAGGTCAACTCCTGACAACCTGGTGTCGGGAGCAGTAAGAAATTTGTTGAAACCCGCAAAATCTGATTTCCTGGCATTGAATGTACTTTAAGCCAGCTAACCAACTGAAATTGCCAGTGTGAACTGACCTCCATAATATAGAGACAATCCCAACAGAGGATTCCTGCAACAGCAAACACCACGCTCACATCGAAATCAGCAAGTTGATGAAAGACCATGATATACATTAAATGCCCCGCAAGGAACGATACCAGCCCGGTCACAAACATCTTTCTGCTTTCAGAAATCCGGAATACATCACCAAAGAAGCAAACTACAAAGCCTGCCAGCACGAGCCAGTGAAAATTTGTCCAAGAGTCTGTTTACAGTACCGCGACGAGGATAAACATAAGTGACAATGTCGGTTTCGAGCACCATTCACCAAATCTGGATTGCCAATATTTTGAAAGCAGCAATGCGATCAGTAACAGCAGGCCGTAGAACATATTGGCATGTAACCGGATGATGGGTTTACGGAACTCTCATCTCAGCGTAACTTTACTCTACAACGAATTCCTTTGAGCCAGGCTTTAAGTTGGCCAGTTTGGCGGGATCACCGTCAGTGACTCAATCTGCCATCACGCTACCGAAAGGCCCGGCACTGACAGAACATTGATTCAATGGAACCAGCGAGTGATCCTGTCCGAGGAGGAATGTTCAACCAGAGTGATGTTTTCTTCATTCATGAGTTCGTTTCTCGGCCCTAGCTGTTTCTTGTCAAACTATCATCTTTACTTCTTCAACTGAATCGGTAACCGAAACACAAAAGACCTATCAAATATGATGCAAGTAGCTGAACCAATACAAGTCAAGGCTTGATACACTCACATTACATCTCATCAGATCAGGTTGACATGATTGACTTTGACACAGTTCTGAACAGGCGCGACACGGATAGTGGCAAGTGGGCCAGATACGCCGGAACAAACATTCTACCCATGTGGGTTGCAGATATGGATTTCAAAGCGCCACTGGAAATCATCAACGGAATGAAGGAACGAGCCGATCACGGGATCTTTGGCTATGCATCACCACCACCGGAACTCCCTGGCGTCATTATCGAACGCATGGCGCGGATGTATAACTGGCAGGTTCATGAGGATGAGATCCAGTTTCTACCCGGCGTCGTACCGGGACTGAACATTGCTTCCCGCGGGTTGGTCAGCCCAGGGGAGTCCATAATCACAGCAACACCAATTTATTATCCGTTCCTGTCCGCTCCTGATAACTGGGGACTGAAACTGCATCGCATCCGCGCTGGAAATACCGGGGGCGAATGGTCATTCCCCCAGGACGAACTCGAATCAACACTCGCAGATAACCCAGACATAAAACTGCTGCTGCTCTGCAATCCGTTCAACCCCATAGGGAGACTACTCAACAAAGAAGAGCTCAAACGGATCATAGAGGCCTGCCTTAAATACGATGTACTAATCTGTTCTGATGAGATTCATTGCGACTTGCTATTTGATGATAGAAAACATGTACCGACGGCCTCGATCAGCTCCGAGGCCGCGGATATTACAGTAACATTGATGGCACCGACCAAGACCTTCAATCTGGCAGGAGTGGGAGGTTCGGTGGCTATCATCAAGAATCCCGATATCAGAGAAAGATTCATGGAAGCAAGAAAAGGTACCCTGGTTGGGGTTAATGTTTTTGCGTACACCAGCATGCTCATCGCCTACCGTGATTGTGAATCCTGGCGACAGGAACTGATCGGGTACCTTCAGGCAAATCGGGACTATCTTGCCGACCGTATCAAAAACATACCGGGAATTAGCATGAGTCCTGTTGAGGCAACCTATCTGGCCTGGCTGGATGTCTCGCAGCTAGCGCTGGCTGATGCAATGTCTTTCTTTGAAGACGCTGGTGTTGGTTTCTCTGATGGTGCCCAGTTCGATGGTGAGGGATTCATGCGGTTTAACTTTGCCTGCCCCAGGGAAACTCTCATCGAGGCCTGTGACCGTATAGAGAACGCCGCAATATCTATTGGCTAATTGCCCGGCTGGATCTGACGCTTATCAGAATAAACTGGCCCCATCTTCATAATTGCCATCCCAGGCACGAAACCGCACATACCCATGCCTGTGAAACAATTCACACATGGCGTCAATTCCTGATTGAGTGAATTGAGACTGATGACAACTGAGTGACCGATGAGCTGCTTTTGCATCATCAGCTGAGAAATTAATCTTTATCGGCAGATTCTTGCTGTCCAGACCGTAGCGCTTTCGATCAAACGAGTTGGAGTCAGTATCAAACAACTCAGGGAAATCCTGAATGCAGATGCCAGGATAGTAGAGCCGGGTATTTACCGCCGGGCTCATCGCCTGAAACACGGTAGTCACGACATTACCGACCGTCGTATGGTCAGGATGACCGTATACGCCGTCAGGACCAAAAGTGATCAACACGGATGGATCAATATCCTCGATCAGTTTCAGAACTGCATCATAGAGATCTGAAAGATCTTTCAAGGCAGTTTTCAAAACAGGAGTTTTGTGAGAGAAGCCATCTGCAAAGTTCATGGAAATCGGCGGATTGATACCAATTTCCTTACCGGCACTCAGCAGCTCTTTACGCCGAAGATCGGCAAGGTCGTCCCCGGCCAGCCCATTCATGTGCGATGCCATCCCAAACCGACCATCAGTGGCGATAGCGAGATGACAGTCAACACCTTCTTTCACATAACGGGAAAGGATTGGCGCAACAAATAGCTCATCGTCGGGATGTGCAAATATGGCAAGGATCGACTTGCCTTTAGATTTCTGTTGTTCATTCATCGCAACGCGCCTGCCAGGAAATCAAATGTATTTAACAGGACAAGAACAGTGATTTGCCTGTCTCTGACACAAGCCAAACCCGCCCATAAAATCAGTGTTTGGAATCTGGCCTGTGCGATTTACTGAATGAACGTGTTGCTGTCGGTCGCACTTAACCTGCCGCAAGAACGGGGGCACCAGCTGAACGCATCTGCACGTACTCAGGCGCCGGGCCAACACCGAGATCGCTTCGAAGCTGTTCGAGCGGCATGGGCAGGAGTTCCTCCCAGTCCTGGTCAATCAACCACTGGGCACGGCGTCCGCGCCAGTATCCCTGTCGCATCAACCTTCCCGTTTCCGAATCCCAGCCATTTCCTTCCATCGAGCGCATGACCATATAGCCAATACCCGTGCTCTTTGTTTGTGCGAAAGTAAATGCAAGAACCGCCATTTCACCTCGCATGTCACGACCATATCCGGTAAGCACATGGAAGACATCGTGTAATTCCCGATTTCGTCGGCCGAATATTGCCTGATCACTGTTCGGATCACCTTGAGCAGTGCCATCAGAAGCGGCTTCACTCGCCCCTTTTAGTCCCTGGGCGCTTAACTCTTCTTTTGTATAGAAGGTCCAGATACCATGACCCAATGATCCTTCAGGCATTTCGCCCAGTTGATCAATATCCGAGAGAATATCGTAGAGTTCCAGTTTTTCCCTGAGGATTCTGGCCCCCCTGTTGGATCTTTTGAATCGGTTAAAGAGTCGCTCACCGGAATTACCTGACATCGCAACTATGGCCCTGATTGCCTGAGCCGTGTCATCAGGATTCTTACTGAGTGCTTCGAGGGCCTTAAGTGCTTCGTTAAGTTTATAGGCCATTGAGATTCTCCTGTGGCGGTACTACCGCTCATGTTATGTGGCGCAGGGTTCGCCAGCTTTTCAAATTCCCTTCTATTTCCTCAGGCTTCTGACATCTCTGTACAAATGCCCATGAGCATCTGCTCAAGTTCCAGAGTGATGCTGCTGGCTGTACTCAAGTGATTAATATTCTCTAGAAACGCGTCCGTGAATTTTGACAACAGTGCCTCATCTTCAAGCAGCGCATCAGCAAGTTCCTGATCACCATGTTCGAAGTGATGACGCCATTCATTTTCCAGTTCAAACCGACTGACATCCAGGTTATCCGGGAATCGTTTTTCAAGTTCCTCGGTTAGCAGTGCCTTGAGTTTCATCGCTGATGCTGTGTCGTTCATTAATCTCTCCACCTGCCCTTCAAAGCCCTGAGCAGTTCATGAAATAGTAGTATTTTTCTGATTTTCCTGAATCATACTCGTTTTTAGCTATAAATATAGATCCCGTTTTCTCGATATCTTGACAGCCTCTGTGAATCAAGCTGTGTTCAACAAACGCCAATGGAGAGTCAGCTTAGGGCTATTGCCGGCAGCACTCCATTTACGGCACCTTCCCTGGCCAGGGAAGGTGAAGTCAATCTGGTATTGATGGACATTGTGATGCCGATTATGAACGGCGTTAGAGTTAAATGGCACCTACTTAGGTGCTTTTACGCCGTTCCGATCCCTGATTTTTTTTGTAACTCACTAAGAAACGCTGTCTGTTATGATTATCCAACTGAACTCGCTCAAACAGATCAGATGATCTACGTAACAAGCCTATTTCAAATGCCACACCACGTCAGAACCCTCGCGCCTGAATATCTGGTATCGATCATCCAACCTGAGTTTCAACCCCTGACGCCCCCCGAAATACGACCGGACCGACACCACAGGGTAGCTGTCCACGATATATCGGAACCAGCCTACGGCTCTATCCATCTGCAGGATCACCACATGGCAGATCTTATCGGTTTCCTGCAATCCTGGCCCGAGAATGAATCTTTACTGATCCACTGCTATGCCGGGATCAGTCGTTCTACCGCGGTCGCTCTGATTGCCAAGACGATTAAGAGCAAAGGATCTGAAATGGATTCAGCGCTTGCATTGCGAGCAGCCGCACCTTACGCAAAGCCAAACCACTTAGTCATTTCGTTAGCAGATCAACAGCTCGGACTTGAGGGTCGCCTGATCACTGCACGCAAGGCCATGGGAACAGGACTGGCGGCAGATGAAACAACACTGGTCACCCTCTCCGCAGAATAGTGAGTATCAGATCTCCTGGATTAAAATGAAGACCAAAGTAATTCTCTCTCCTGCCGAATGGTGATGTTTGGCAAATTCCAATTAACAGGGGTCAGTGGGTCGATGCTGTCACTTAGAGATCAGTTAGCGAACTGTGATCCTGTCTACACTCATCGCCGCATCAAAAGATGAACACCGAATTAGCCCGAGTAAAAACAGGTTACTTCAACGCAAATACCCAGACTGATGCACCTCCCTTGTCCCCCGGTACACCTTGAGTCGAACTCCATTGTCTGTAATGCCTTGTAATGTCCCGAACATGGTTGTTCGTCATGCCAACCACCACGGCAATATATTGTGTCTCACCAACCTGGTAGGTAATAAGACTTGAACTCGGTGAGTCGTCGAGTGGAGTCTCCCACAGCAACTCACCTGTTGTATCATCAAAAGCCTTGAGGGAAGGGTCAACATCTCCGGAGAAGATCAACCCGCCACCGGTTGACAAAATTCCCGTTGATGGTGGCGTTACCTGGTCCGTATTCCACGCAAGTTTCCGGTTTGCAACATCGATAGCCTGTATCCGGCCCATCATGCCATCGTCAAGATCAGGCTGAGGTGCATCACCAAATTCGACACCCGTAGTCAATAGCCAGCCGTCTTTCCCCGTTTCACTCATGTTGAAGCAGGATTCGGTGATTGGAATATAGACAAATCTGGTATCTGGGCTGTAGGAGGTCTGCGGCCAGGATCGTGCGCCGAAAGGGATCGGGCAGATGTCGATGGCATAATCGGCATTGGGCATTTTTCGCGGATCAATAGTCTTTGCACCAGTTTCAGGATCAATCGATGTAATCATGTTCTGCACACCAGTATCGACGGAGAACAGGAACTCACCAGTTGCTGCATCCACGGCATCAAGCATCGCGTTCTTACCGACATTCATCACGGCCTTAACTGTGCCATCGCGTCCGGGATCGGGTAATTCAGCGATGGTACGCTCGAACACCCAATCCAAATCCCACTGGTCATTCTGGGTGTGTTGGAAATACCAGACGAGTTCACCTGTATTGGCATTCAAGGCCACAGTACAGTTGGTGTACATCCCTTCATTTGTGATTCCGACCTCTCTCGATGGAACCAATAATGGCGCCGTGTCGTAGGTGGGTGCGACACCGTAATAGACGAGGTTAGTTTCGGGATCATAGGTTCCCTGATGCCAGACTGAACCACCGTTTCGTTCCTCCACGGGAATTCCGTTCCATGAATTCCCACCAGGCTGACCTGGCCATGCCACTGTGTTGAACCGCCAGGCTTCCTTGCCGGTCTTTCTATCTATTCCAAGAATGTAGGAACCCTTAGCCACCCTGAAACTCATGATTCCCTGGATGACAACATCGCCTGCGATGAGAGGTGCACTTCGCGCGAAAATCGGTCTTTGGCTGGGATCCAATGGACCGAGATCCATCTTGTGATCCCAGACCAGCTCTCCTGTTTTCGCACTCAATGCAATTACATGCAAATCTGACGTCGCTACATATATCCGATCTTCATGAAGTGAAAGACCCATCTTCTTGTTCGAGAAGACAATCCCTTCTCGCTTATACCGCCACAATACAGCGCCGTTAGTGGCATCCATAGCTATCACCGTATCGGGGTAGGTATGCAGAAACATGACGCCCTGGTGGACCAGCGGCATTGGCATGCTCGAGCCGTGGAGCAGTGGTGTGCGCCAGGCGGGTTTGAGCCCCTTCACATTTTTTTTGTTGATCTGCTTCAAAGGACTGTAACTGTGCCCATCGTAAGTCCGCCCCCAATGCAGCCAGTCCTTCTCTGATGGCGCCTGGAGCATCGCATCCGTGACATTAGGAAGTTTATTCAGCAACGCTGTTTGTGCTGCCGATCTAACAACCGGGGCAACCGGATCATATTCTGTCCCCTCCGAGTCAGGAATAATGAGATCTTCAAGTGCCGCCATGTCAGAAGGCAGTTCTTTCCGACCCGGTTTGAAATCATTGGACGCCAATATATATGCAAGAATGTTCGCGTAGGCCTCGTCACTCAAACGCTTCGGTATCGGATCTGCCTCCGTTGCTGGTGGCATTCGACGAAGATGAAATGCCAGTACAGCGACAGACTTGCCACGCCAGGTGTTATCAAATCGCGTTCCAACAAGCGGTGGGACAACGGTAAATCCTTCCAGCTTTTTCTGATGACAGGCAACGCACTGATCCTCATAAACCTTACGGCCTTTTTTGACCTGGGCCTTGCTGAATTCCAGCAACCCTTGATTCGATCCAGCGGCGCTACATGAAGACCATTGAGCCAGAATCAGAGCTAAAAGTAGAACAATCCAGAAAGAACCATCACGTCGAGTAAGTATCATCAAAGCCAACCTTTACATCGAAAAACCAAAAACCGTCGCGGCTAAAAGAGTGCACTATAAATCTCAGCCTGACCAAACACACATGCGGGAGAACACGCCCATGATTACAGATTGTATTCGCCTTTAACAGAGTTGACACAGGGTAAGGCGGGTAACACTGAATTGTTTGCAGCGCTACAACCCAAACACCCAAAGCACGCCGCCCTGTGGAACCCGCGGAAACTGTTTGCCTATTTCAGCAAAAGACGCCTGTTCCCGCTCTGCATCTACCCCCCAGCCCGACAGGACGGCAACATATTGCTTGCCACCGACTTCGTAGGTTGAAGGAACGCCGGTTATCCCGGAATTGGTCCGCTGCTCCCAGAGCAGCTTGCCGGTCTTAGCATTAAATGCTCTGAACTTTCGGTCATTGGTGCCACCCATAAATACCAGGTTACCTGCAGTCGCGAGGACAGGCCCCCAATTCTGACTCTTGAATTTCCGGCTCCAGACTTTCGTACCGGTGTCGACATTCCAGGCCTGCAACTCACCAATATAATCGCTGGCCTCGTCAGCCAATACAAGATTCGACTCCTGCCAGTCTGTCCCGATGAATTCACGGCCTTGCCTGTATTCCACATCTTCACCGATCATATAAGCGCAGACATTGTCGTTAGCTGGAATGTAGAGCAGTCGAGTTTTTGGGCTGAATGCGGCAGGTGGCCAATCTTTACCACCCCAGTGGGATGGACAAAAAGTTGCCCCCTTACCCGTGCCCGGTTTCTTAGTCTCATCGTAGCTGGGTCTGCCGGTCTTTGGATCAATCGACGTAAAAACGTCCTGCTTCACATAAGGCTTCGCATCAACGAAGCCGATGCCATTACTTTGCCTTTCAAGAAACCACAGATAACCGTTTCTTGCAGGATGAATCATTCCACTGATGGTTTCTCCGTCTCGCTTGAAATCAATCAGAAGCGGGGCGGAAACTTCATCCCAGTCCCAGGAATCGTTCCAGTGATATTGATGATGTCCCCTGATCTCGCCGGTTTTGACATCCAACGCCATCACCGAGGTGGCGTAAAGATTATCGCCACCACGAGTATCTCCCATCCAGGGACCGCCGTTACCTGTCCCCCAGTAACTTAACCCGGTTGCGACGTCATAGGAGCCGGTAATCCAGACAGGAACACCACCGGTTTTCCATGAATCACCCGGCCAGGAACTGCTGCCAGGCTCTCCCGGCGCCGGGATCGTATAAGTCTTCCATGCCAGTTTTCCCGTCTTTGCATCCAGCGCCATGACAAAACCACGAATACCGAACTCACCGCCGGAAACACCTACCATGACATTACCATCCGCCACCAGGGGTGCGAGTGTCATATAGTAACCGTTGGTATAGTCTTCTACTTCGGTTTCCCAGACAACCTCACCGGTTGTGGCATCGAGTGCGACGACGTAACAGTCTACGGTCGCCATGAAGACCAGATCTCCATACAAACCAACACCCCGGTTGGTGGGATGCATCTGCACCTGATCCTCCGGCAATTCGCGAATATATCGCCAGAGCATTTCACCTGATTCTGCATTGAGTGCCAGAAGGTGGTTGTGCGGTGTGGTAATAAACATGAAACCACCATTTACAACAGGCGGCGACTGATGACCCTCTCGCAAACCCGTAGAAAAAGACCATAGAGGTTTTAACTTCTTGACATTTCGGCTGGTAATCTCCTTCAGTGGACTGTATCCGTGCGAATCATAGGTGCGCCGATACATCAGCCAGTTTTCTGGTTCCGGGTTTGCGAGTCTTGCACTTGTGACAGGCGAATAGTCTGCAGCAAATATACTGGTAACCGCCAACAAGCCCGCAATGATTAAGAGTACTTTCATAGGTTCCCCCATATCGTATATAAGTGTTCTAAAAGGCAGGTTCAGGACCCACACGTCTGGAGAATTTCCCCGTAACCTGAAATGACCCCTCGATATTCGCAATAGGCAGCAACGCGAGTGGCTTTGCAGCAGGTCCCAGAAGAACCCTGGAAGCATCGAGGACATCAAAACGAGATCCGTGGCAAGGGCAGACGAGTTCATTTGTCTCAGGCTCCCAGCCGCTGACTTCACAACCCGTATGAGTACAGGCAGCGGATACGGCGAGAATCGGCCCGGCTGCATGCCGTTTTGTTTTGACGGACATCAATGATTCATCCAGTCGCAGCAAAGTAACCTGGTTGTGCAGTGAACCGCGTCGAACCACGCCCTCAGGTGACATTGGAAAAGCAAATACACGATCCGTTTCAATATCATCAGACTGAATCACAACGCCCGCCTTTTCACCAAAGGCATGGACCAGAACATCACCAACTTGTGGTTTGATCCGATCTGGTTTTGCACCTCGAACGGGTTTTATCCCAATCGTAAATGCACCCAATGCTGCGATGATCTCCCTGCGCTTCATTTATTATTACTTCTTCTTTCGTGCAACTATAGCTAAAACCGTTAGGAAGAATAAACCACGATTTTCAGTGAAGCGCCACTGAATCGTCGGGGCTGTTTGAGTCGCTATCCTGTTTACAGCCAACAATCACTTCAGAACGATCACATTCATTGACAGATGTGCAACAACCAGTCGTCGTTTTGATCACAGATCTGGTTATTCTCATAGTTGCGCTCCCGCTATCGAGACAACTACTATGGCGCATGGAAAAAGACCTTAAAGAGAATTTGGCATGACTCACCAGACACTCGTCCTTCGTAACGCAAAAATCTTTGATGGTAAGGGGAATGCTCCCTACGAAGGTGATATCGGCATCACTAAAGACAGAATTACTTCCGTCGGAACTGTGCCAGGCAATAGTGACAGGGAGATAGATCTGAATGGTCTGGCAGTTGCCCCTGGATTTATTGATGTTCACACTCATGATGATTTCGCCGCAATTCTCCATCCTGATATGTCATTCAAAGCCATGGGTGGTGTCACCAGCTGTGTCGTCGGAAACTGTGGAATGGGAGCAGCTCCCTGTCCCCAGGCAGCATTACTGGCACGAGCATTTCATCCTCATGCCGTGCTACCGGATTGGTCTGGATACAACGGCTACCTGAACTACATTGACAGTCACAGCCCGAGTATAAACATCGGCGCACTCGCTGGTCACGGCACCATCAGAATGGCCGTTATGGGTAATGAAGCCCGAACACCCACGGCAGATGAAATGGGGCACATGAAAAAGCTTCTACAGGAAGGTCTTGAGGCTGGCGTGCTTGGACTGTCGTCAGGTCTTATCTATGACCCGGGTCGGCACGCGGATACTGATGAGCTGATTGAACTCGCTTCAATTATGGAGGGCACCGGGGCTCTGTACACCACCCACATGCGGAATGAAGGAACGGAACTCCTGCAATCCCTTGAGGAGGCAATTCAGATCGGTCAATCTGCAGGTGTTGGAATTCAGATTTCACATCATAAGGCTGCGGGCCGAAAAAGCTGGGGGCTGGTTAAAGAGTCGCTTAAACTGATCGAGGACGCCCAACAGCGTAATATTGATGTGCACGCCGATCAGTATCCCTATACTGCTGGCAGCACCATCTTATCGGCAACCATCCAACAGGGCGGGCTTGATCGCGAAGGTGGTGGCCTGGGGGATATGGATGCCGAAGGAATTGTATTGGCCTCCACCGAAAGCCATCAGGAATGGGAAGGCCAATCCATCGCAGAGCTGGCGACATCATTTGGTCAATCCCCCCAGGAGACGGCCGAGGCTATCCTGGCGCAAGAACCGGGTGCAACCGTTGTACTACACAGCATGGATGAAGACGATGTTCAGACGGTGATGCAGCATCCCAGTACAATGATCGGATCAGATGGCATACCTACCCTGGAAGGTAAACCACATCCCCGGCTCTATGGGTCTTTTGCACGTGTTCTTGGTCACTACTCTCGTGATCTTGGTTTGTTTAAACTGGAAACGGCAATCCACAAAATGACCGGACTTTCTGCAAGGAAATTCGGCCTGACAGACCGAGGAGAACTTCACCAGGGCACCTTTGCAGATCTGGTGGTGTTTGATCAAAATTCCATTGTAGACAAGGGTACGTTTGCCGACCCCAACCATTACCCAGAGGGGATTCATCATTTGTTTGTCAATGGCGTACAGGTTATTAACGAGGGTGAACATACTGGCGCAAGGTCCGGGAGATCACTGCGGCGTAGTCTGGCGATTGCTTGAAGCACTCACAGCCCCTCTATCCAAACCAAGAATATGCCAGCTCAATTTCCATAAACCCCGAATTCATCACTAATGATTGGTTAACAGATACCCTGAGGCGTGGTGATACCATTGGTCCAGAAACCAGCCTGATAAGTGTCGACTGGAAACAGATTGCAGCAGACGTTGGCTTTACCAGTAGTCTGTACCGATTTGCCGTGCAATATTCGCAAACAGTGGATGTGCCAACCACATTCGTTGGCAAATTTACAGATGGCTCCTCTGTACCAGAAGCGCTTCAGCATCTGGTAAAAAGGGAAGTCTGCTTCAATCTGCAAGTAAATGATCCCGGTGTCATCATCCCCTGCTGTCATTTCACCACCATTGATAACAAAAACTATGTCTTGTCGCTACTGGAGGATTTGGGCAGTGAGAACTGGCCCGACCAAATGATCTCGGCAACGCCGCAACAATCCACGATCGTCATGAAGGCACTAGCGAAAATGTATGCTAGCAGCGCCGACGCAAGTCGGTCCCACTAATAAGCCAGGTAACAGAACCTTACTGCACGGCGATGTCCGTTGATTACAAGGTGCTCTGCTACTTTAGCGTTATGGCTTACGTGCTTCTGACAGTTTAGGAGATCAGAAACTGTTTAAGTCAGACAGATCCCGGGTGTGAAATAAGATCAGGAGTACTTTTCGATCAGCTCTTTCAATCTAGTCCCGTGCCTACCTTCATCAACCCCGGCAGCCCGGATAGCCTGTGCTGCATCTTCCAATCCCGCTTCACTCACCCTCTGGGCAAATCCTTCAATGGCTTTTTCTCCGGCGGTTTCGCCCTCCGCCATTCTGCTGAGCAGGGAAAAAATATCATCACTGACCACGCCATTCATCATGGCGTAAAGACCGGCATGTTCGGCTTCGTCTGCCGCTATTTTTCTTAACTCGTCAGCCAGATCATTCAACCCCTTCTCTGCCGCTATCCTTGCAATCGCGTAGTAGGTAGATACCCCGTTTTCCTCCAGGTGCATGATATGCTCGATATCCTTTTCAAGATCGGTCCCTTTGGTGACACCATATAAACTCATATTCAAATCCCCGTTTATTTACAATCGAAGTTGGTATTGATCGCGCGCCTTCACGAACTCTTTTCGGTGGCCAAAATTCGTCGTCTCAACAGACACCGGATCGTGAGACGATCACTACCGGAGTGCAAAACCTAATACAAGTACCTGGATGACCGACCTGAATACGAGCATCGCTTTTCTCTAAATATAACTGCAATGTCCCAAAACAAGCACCTACTATTTGTCGTTTGGCTGGATGCGCTCAGGACTTCCGGACCAGGACCAGGCGAAGGTTGTGCGACTGACACCGAGCATCACACCACCCAATGCTTTGGGATGAATGAACAGTCCGTCCAGGGGACCTTCCCGGTCTCCTGTCCAATCGTTAGGAACCAGCTCCTGTAATCGGTTTCGAAGAGAAGGCAGATCATCACATTCCCCGTAACACATATATAATGAAGCGCCAAATTTCGAGTAAAACCGACCCATGGTCTTATCCAGATCGTAGGGGTTAATGGTTTCAATACGGTCCAGTTCAGCCGGATTTACCAGTGTCAGATACCCATCATAGCCATAGTTTTCTGAATTGATTGGTACAAAGTGTTTCGAATCCAGCTTGAAAATTCTGGCGAAGTCATCTGCAGCTGCCTGTACTTCTACGGTGAGGTGAGTCACTTCATAGAGGTTTTGCAGAACGCCCTGACGTTCTCTCTCTTCATCCTGTGAAATCACCAGTCTTAAGCCGGCAATCCCCAGTACATCGGGCTCAATAAGGACCTGCCCGGTTTCTTCCTGAAAGTCTACTTGCTCTTCCTTCAGCCGGGTTTTGACGGCACTCAAATCCTGAGTGGCAAAACCAGCGGCGAAAGGACCACCCGGATTGGATGCGAGATGCGACTGCACAATTCCCTCACCATCAGGAGAAAGAACCTCTATCTGACAGTTACCCACATCAAGCGTTATTCGCTTCGCTGACAGTGCAGCAATAGTGTCTCTTCCGACTTCCCGTGCATCCAATAACCTGACCCAGCTGTCTGCGACTGTATCGGGATCACGAGTACTGACTTGAACTCTGTCTACTCTGGATAACATTGCATTCACCATTAATTTCATTTGGGGATAGCATCAGATCTTTCCCCGATTGTTGAAGAGTGGATTCAGTTTGCACACTCTTAAATAGAAAACTGATATAGAACCGATTGTGCCTGAGTTATTGTGTTTCCGCGACCCAGCGTATTTATCCTCCACACTTATTTCATCAGATAGTGGCGTCCCGTCGCCAGCATGAGGGACTCTCTCGACGATTGACGAATCAGTGTAAACAACAAATCGGGAAAGCATTTTAATAAACCGGCCATTTACTCAGTCACTATAGGTGACTACAACGAGAGTGATTTGCCAAGACTCTTATATGAGTAAACCCCGGAAACAGAGGACATTGAATGAAAATCTTAATCCGTAGCATGACCAGCCTGACTGTCCTGGTGATACTCATATCCACATCGATTTATGCAGCTCCCTTCGGAGAGTCAGCTGATATCAAGTATCCCCAGAAATTGTGGGAGGCCATGGGAAAAGCCAACTTCGTCTTCACCAACCAGTCTTTCAGCATCCATCATATTCCACAGTTGATCGGCGAAACGAATGTCTTCTGCTGTCCTCACTTTAACCACGTCGGAATTCAGGCTGCATGCGCTGATCAACAACAGAAATAATGCAGAGAAGCTTTTCAGGGTCGTCTCCGGTTCATCACAGCAGATTGAATTTGGTTGGAATCGTACACCCTCCCAGTCCTCACAAGATCCCCTGACGAGAATGTAAATAATCCGCTGATCTAGAAATTCCATTGCTTTTCAATATCCAACTCTTGTTTCACCAGCGTCATGTCAAAATATTTCCCATCAAGCCAGTGTTTGTAATTGTTCGTGAGAAACTCACTATCGTGCCTTCCGCCGTTACCTCCGGCAATCACGAACTTGAAATGCATGGGATCAGCCAGGTCCACAACCCAGCGAAACGCCGGTCCGACAAATACGTCCTGCTCAATGGATCCAGCCTGAGGTGGATTATGCGCCGCCATTGCCAGCGTGGTGGGACTGCCACCGATTGGATCCGGACCAAGCCGCATATGCTTCCAGGTTTCGTGTTTCGCCAGTGAGTTTCTGAAACTGATCTTGTGAAACATACCCCAGTTCCAATCATCACCATGGTTGCTGCGCAGCCACCTGACAACCTCCTTCACATTCTCACAGATAATCTTTTCCAGCGTCTTTTTGTGCTCGAGCCAGGGTGAATCCGGATGCATAAAGTCTTGAATGCTGAATCGATTCAGACTGGGTGCAACAAACCACATGGTTCTGAAGAGGACGTCTTTGCCCAGGACCGCCTGCATAAACCTCAGATGCCAGCGCTTGTCGAGTAATGGATAAAAGACGCAGGCTGCTCTTGATTCTGTAGCGGGAATGCAGTCCCAGTCCGAGAGCAGTTTTTTCGCGAACTGCACTTCTTCACTCTCATCTGTCAGAGCAGAAACGATATCCGGCACCAGATCCTGCGCGCGAACATCCACCAGATCTAATTGCATGGAGGTAAAATCATCAATCGTGAATCCCGATTTTCCTTCGACCAACAGCTGCTCGATTCGTTTGGCTCTTGCGCCGGGCGCTGAGAAATTATGGATCGGGTAGTCTCCACGATCACCCATCGTGTCGTTGTTGGCGGTAAGCGCGTAACCAGATTCAGGATTGTGTTCTACCAGCAGTTCTTCTGCCTGACTGGTTTCGAAGTAGTATTCATCTTTCCACCCGATCATAGGTACAATTCCAGTGACACCTTTTCGTTTTCGAATCGTTGCAGCAATAAACCGTCGCAGATCGTTGTTTCGGTCCACACAGATAATATTATTCACTAGAGGACAGAGATCGTCTTCGAAAAGATATTCCCCGAATTCCTCGCTGGTTTTGGCAAGTGGCAAGAGAGCCAGCGCTCCTGCTGATGTTGGCTTGTCTCGCATTACCCAATCCAGTGAGGTCACAGAGAGCCGGTCAGATGGAGTTGTAATTCCCAACGCGTCAGACAGGGATTCAAGAATTGGGCCGTGGCGAGACTCAAGGATATCGAAATTTCTTGCAGACTCATTGGCAACATCAACCTCGTAATTCCGTGAGACTTCCGGCATCTCCCGCTCGATAAATACATCGTAAGTATCAATGTATCCGGTTGTCAGTCCCCAGGAGAGATCCTGATTAAAACCCATCATAAAATAAGGTACGCCCGGGAAACTCGCCCCAAATGCGTCGAAGCCTGGTGCACTCAGGTGAGAGCAGAAGAAAACACCAGGGATACCGAATGGCTGATGAGGGTCCGTTGCCAGCATGGGGTAGCCTGAGGCAGACAGTTCAGCAGCGATTGCCCAGTTGTTACTGCCACTCGAACCTTGCGCAAGTTCTGGTACCAGAGGAAACAGCAATCGAGCAACATTGACATCGAGGCCGCGCAGTTCCTCCTTCAGGGTTTCAATACAGTTTGCATCCTCGAGTGAAAAGCGCCGGATGTTATTCTTAAACCAATCCACACCGTATTCCGCCATCAGCTTGCCGACGTAGATCTTTTCCATCCAGCTCTTGTGCTGAAACCAGCCGGTGAAGCGGTACCTTGACGCAACGTCCTGGCGGGTTACTATTCTTGGTTCGGTTCCTGCTTTCAGAAATTCCGGTGGTACCTCATCAAGACCCGCGATGTAGGCATTTACACCCTGCAGATACGCGTCAACGATGTAGTCGCCCGGAGAATCCGGGATATCATAAGCCGGTACACTAAAAGCCTTATGCAGCAGATCCTGAACAACGAACTTTTCTCCCAGCGCACTTGAGGCTGTTCCGGTAGCATAGAGGTTGCTGAGATGAAGTTGCCAGAGCCGTTCGCTCGCACAGGCATAACCCATACCACGAAACGCATCTTCTACAGAACCGGCAAAGATATGTGGCACACCTACCTTATCCCAGCATATTTCAAGTGGTGCTTCTGCTTCCGGAATAATACGAGTCATTGATACTTCCTTTGTCTGTTTATCCCATGTCAAGACACCCGATCTCAGCGCATCAGTGCAGGACGTTCATTCTCAATAAAAGGACGTATTTCAGCGAGGGATTCATTCAATGCCGTGATAGCCCGTTCGATATGTTCATCAGTCATCGCAGTGCTAACACAGCACATCAGGCGACTGGCCAACATGACACCGTGACGAATCATCGTCAGGTGCAGCAATCTAGAAACATGGCCGGCAGCAATCATTCCGGTCAAGGAATCGCGAGCATCATGGATCGGTTCATCGGTAAAATGCAGATTCGAGAGAGATCCCATGCCAGTCACCTGTCCCTTGATTCCTGCCTGTTCAAACGCCCTGGTAAATCCTTTTCGCAAACGATCTGCCATTTCGTTGATGCGGGCGCATTCACTGCTGGAGTATGCGTTCATCGCTGCAAATCCTGCCGCCATGGTTAGCGCGTTTCCAGAAAAGGTACTGGCATGCATTACGGGGTGGGCGCTATCAGGGCTGAAGAGCTGCATCAATTCATCCTTGCCACCCACACCACCGACAGGCAATCCGCCGCCAATAATCTTTCCCATGCTACTAAGGTCAGGTTCGATACCATGCACCTTTTGTGCACCACCCATATCGACCCGCAGTGTAATCACCTCGTCAAATATCAGAACGATACCGTGCTTCAGTGTCTCTTCTCTTAGCGTATTCAGGAACTCCGTAGTGGCAGAAACCATACCCATGGAACCAAGTATCGGCTCGACAATGACTGCCGCCAGATCGTCAGCATGTTGTCCAATCAGCTTCTTTGCCATAGCAGGTTCGTTATAAGGACAGATCACTGTATCGTTCAACACGCTATCGGGAAAACTACCATCGACCGCCAGTGAATTGGGGGCTTCAAGATCACCGCGTTGATCTGGTAATGGAACTAATGATACCTCTGCTAATTCATAGCTGCCGTGATATCCGCCTTCCATCTTCATGATCTTTTGACGTCCGGTCGCTGCTCGTGCGCACCTCAACGCCATCAGTGTGCCTTCAGTACCGGAACTGCAGAACCTCATTTTATCAATGGATGAGACCCGTTCGGTGATTAGCTCAGCCAGTTCAATCTGATTCATGCTGGGCGCAGCGTAAGCTGAGCCAAGGGCAGCCTGTCGAGATACCGCGTCAACAATATCCGGATGAGCATGGCCGTGAATCAGGGAAGTGAAATTATTCATGCAATCCAGAATCTCATTCCCATCAATATCAGTCAGTATGCAACCTTCTGCTTTCTTCATGGTAAGTGGATATGGACTGTAGTGGGCACTTGCTCTCGTATCCCCGCCTGGAAATACTTTCCGAGCTCTATCTGCGACGATCGCCGACTGAGGACTGAACTCGCGAAATGCTTCTATCAGGGGGTGTTCTGCTTCTGCCATACTTCTCTCCATTGAATTCCGAATTCCTAAAAAGAGCCACCAGCTATATCAGGATCAGAAATCACTTACATTATCTCCTTCCAGGGACAGACACACTGCAAGGACTACAATAGCCCGGCAGATCTGGCCCATCTGTATTTCGCCCCCAGGACCGCCACTGGTTTTTCAGCCGTATAAGGATAGGCAAGGATGTCGCGATCCAGAAGATAGCGGCACGCCTCTTCAACTTCCACATCACCAACCAGTGAGACGACCACTGGCTTGTTGATGCCCTTATTGCGCGCAGCTTCTACTTCTTCAGACAATAATTCAGCAAAGACCATGGGCGGCGTAATAATTGTGTGCCAGTAGCCGAGAACCAGTGAGTGAATACGTTCATCATTCAGCGCAAGCTCGATCGTTGCCCGATATGTGGTGGGCGGTTCACCTCCGGTGATATCAACTGGATTCCCTGATGCACCAAAAGGAGGAATGAACTCCTTGAATGCAGCATCCAGGTCATCTGGCATGCTCATCAGCGTCAGGTCATTATCGACACAGGCATCCGAGAGCAATACACCCGAACCTCCTGCCCCAGTTAAAATAAGGATGTTCTCACCTTTTGGTGTGGGCAGCACAGAAAGACCTCGCGCATATTCCAGCAGATCGTTCAGGCTCCTTGCTCGTATTACGCCGGATTGTTTCAATATCGAATCATAAACACGATCATCGCCCGCCAGGGCACCCGTATGGGAATTGGCTGCCTTTGCACCAATGCTGGTGCGTCCAGCTTTCAGGACGACCACTGGCTTGGTCTTCGATACCCTGGTGGCTACTTCCGCAAATGCCTGACCGTCCTTCAGATCTTCCACATGCATTGCGATAACTTCCGTATTCGGGTCCTGTTCGAAGTAGACCAGAAGATCATCTTCATCAATATCGGATTTATTACCCAGGCCCACGATCGCCGAGACGCCCATTTTCGCGGAACGGGAAAATCCAATGATCGCCATGCCGACGCCACCACTCTGGGACGACAATGCCACTGAGCCCTTCTCGTCGTAAGGCGTACAGAATGTGGCACACAGATTCTTGTGGGTGTAGTAAAAGCCGTAGATATTCGGTCCCATCAGGCGAACGTTGTTATCCCTGGCCGCCTGCACAACTTCTTCCTGTAATTCATGCTCCCCTACTTCGGCAAAACCCGACGGAATCAGAATGGCACCGGCTATTCCCTTTTGACCAACTTCAGCCAGAACACCCGCGACAAATCGCGCCGGAATGCAGAAGATGGCAATATCGATATTACCGCTCACATCGGTGACACTGGCATGACATTTACGACCCAGTATCTCTTCTTCCCTTGGATGTATGGGGTAGATTTCACCCTCGTATCCCCCGTCAATCAGGTTCTTCATCACCGAGTTACCAATCTTTCCATCCTCCGCGGACGCCCCGATCACAGCAACACCATCCGGTTGCATGACCCGCTGCATCGCACTCAGAATATCGTCATGGGATGGTCTGAAACGAGCCGGTTTGGGATTGAAATCAGTGAGAATTCGAACATCAACCGCCGTCGCACCTTCACTCGATGCCATCACAGGATTCAGATCAAGTTCATCAATCTCGGGAAAATCGCCGACCAGCGCCCCCACGTTTTCGACAATAGACGCTAATGCTGAACGGTCTACGGGCGCGGCACCACGTATACCAGCAAGCACTTCAGCACCTGAAATGTCATCGAGCATTGACATCGCCTGATCTGCAGGCGTTGGTGCCAGACGAAAAGTCATATCACCAAGCACCTCAACTAAAGTACCGCCAAGCCCAAATGCGGTGAGTTTGCCAAACGTCGGATCAGTTACTGCACCAACGATAACTTCTGTTGCGGCAGGTAACATCTGTTGAACCTGCACACCGCTTATAGAAGCACTGGCGTTATATGCCTTCGCATTCGCTGAGATCTCCTCGAACGCATCTCGTACCTCGTCCGCTGTCGTTAGGCCCACAATCACGCCACCAGCATCTGTCTTGTGAAGAATGTCAGGAGACTCGATCTTGAGAACAACCGGATATCCAACGCTATCCGACAATGAGACCGCGTCATCAGCAGATGTAGCAAGCCCCTGTCCCGGTGTCGGTATATCGTAGGCCTGGCAAAGCTCGCGTGCCTCATCGGAAGACAGGGAAGATCTGCCCTCCGACTTCACTGCCTCTAGTATGGTGCGGACTGCTTGCTGATCGCGGCTCATAGTATTCCTCAAATCTGGTTTTGGCGAGGGCCTGCCATCATAGCGCAAATCGGAATGGGCTGAAAACAGCACAGGCAGACTCTGCCGAAACCGATACTAAACAATCCGGGGCCGGAGACGAACTTCGGGTGGGAGATAGCCCGTCAATTCACTATTTGAAGTAAACTCAGGGAACATTCTGAGATATTCGAAACAGCTCAAGCTATGAATGGTGCTATGAATTCAAAAGAAAAAGTCAGACAAGCCCTAAATCACGAGCAGGGAGCGGCAATACCTGTCGATTTTGGCAGTACTGCGGTCACCGGTATTCACGTGTCCTGTATCGAGAACCTGCATCGGCACTTTGATCTGCCTAACGATCCAGTTAAGGTGATTGAGCCTTATCAGATGCTGGGAGAAGTCGATGAGTTACTAAAAGAGGCAATTGGCATTGATACCGTCGGTATTTATCCGAGAGAAACAATGTTCGGATTCCCCAACGAGCAATGGCGGAAATACAGGACGCCATGGGGCCAGGAAGTACTGGTTTCCACAGAATTCAAGACCACGATTGATGACAAGGGTGATACCTTTATCTACCCAAAAGGTGACCTGACTGCTGAAGCGAGCGGACGCCTGCCGGTAAGTGGTTTCTTCTTCGATACCATCATCCGCCAGCCTCCTGTCGATGAGGACAACCTCGATGTCAATGATAACCTCGAGGAGTTCGGTGAGATCTCTGATATTGATCTCGCTCATTTTAAGAAGGAGGTGGAACAGGCTTCCATGAGTGGCAAAGCCGTTGTCGCAACTTTCGGCGGGACCGCTTTTGGTGACATTGCGCTCGTGCCAGCCCCCAATCTTGTCAATCCAAGGGGAATTCGCGACATCGAAGAATGGTATATCACGACCGCGATTCGCCAGGGCTATGTACACGAAATCTATTCAAAGCAATGTGAGATAGCGCTCAGCAATCTGGATAAGATCTGGCAACAGGTTGGCAACCTGGTCGATGTGGTTTTTATCTGCGGAACAGATTTTGGGACCCAGACAAGCAGTTTCTGCAGCACGGAGACTTTTGATGAACTCTGGTCACCCTATTACAAGGAAATCAATGACTGGATCCACAGAAACACGGACTGGAAAACATTCAAACACTCGTGCGGCGCTGTAGAGATGTTTATGCCACATTTTATCGAATCAGGTTTCGACATTATCAATCCGGTTCAATGTTCAGCCGCTGGTATGGATCCAAAGCAGCTCAAGGACAACTATGGCAGCGACCTTGTCTTCTGGGGTGGTGGTGTGGATACTCAGAATACGCTCCCATTTGGCACACCGGATCAAGTCTATGATGAAGTCAGCGAACGATGTGAGATCTTCAGCAAGGATGGTGGTTTCGTCTTTGACGCGATCCACAATATCCAAGCAAGAACGCCGGTGGAAAACATCATCGCCCTGCTTAAAGCACTAGATCAGTATCGTTGATATGGCTGATTCTGCTGCGGAAGAACTTGTTGCTGAAGGTATTAACCTGCAGGCTTCTTTTGTCATCAATCAATTGCCCGATGATTTGAAAGAGCAACTCCATCAGCATGCACCGGAATCGACGGCATATCGAAATCTGATGCTTTTTGGAAATGGCGGTACCAGGCTCTGGCAATGTATGCAGAAAAACCAGCAGGATGAAACACATCTCGTTGATTCGTTCTTCATAGATTGTATAGACCGCGTTTTTGCGGATTCGGATTACAAAACCGTCTACCCGGGGAACCACTTCTTGCCACTTCAGGGCCTGGGCAGGTTAGCCGGCTGGCACCACGATTCTACAATGGGACTCGGGATCCATCCTGTGTTCGGACTCTGGTTTGCCTATCGCGGGGCTGTGTTGACCAACACGGAGTTTTCACCCTATACGACAGATTCCTCTGCTATGCCTGAATCACCCTGTGATACCTGCGAGCGCGAACCATGCATCACAGCCTGTCCAGCCAGGGCTGTCACCACAGATAGATATCAGGTCAGACAGTGCACAGACTATCGTCTTCAGGCAGAATCATCCTGCCAGTCTCGCTGCATATCCAGGCAGGTCTGCCCCCTCGGTAAAGAGCACCAGTATCTTCCGGATCAGATGAAGCATCACTACGACTTTTCGCTGGCAGCGATAAAAAGATACTCCAAGTGAAAGTCTCATCTTGTCATCCAAAAGTGGAGAGAAAACCGATCAGCAGCGGTAGCTACGAAGCTGTTTGATCGACCGGAGCGCATGGATGAACGGAACGAGTATGCGAAAAGGGAAGCCTGGGATCGAAACAATGCAAATAGCAACTAGAAGTACCATTCATCTCTCAAAGAAAACGGAATCAGAAAAACCCGGGATGCAGGTAAGTTCTTTTTTTGCAAGGTTAGGGAGGAAACAGGAATGGTACCTGCTGAAGAGATCATTTACTTTAACCCGCACAGGACTTCTATCTTAGGCAAGTGGCAATCACCTCAACTCAATGTGTACCCACTACAGCCAACCCGCATCAACAAAATACTCACGGCCTGTACACATAAGACTATCATCCGAAGCAAGAAAGAGTCCCATCGAAGCAACATGTTGAGGGAAAATGGATTTTTTCAGACACTGACCATCCATAATTTCTTTTTCAGCATCCGGGGTCAACCAGTGCTCAACCTGACGTTCAGTTCTGACGGCACCTGGTACGATACAGTTTACCCGGATACGATCACCACCCAGTTCCCTGGCAAGAGCCCGGGTCATGCCCGTGATTGCGGCTTTACTGGTCACATAAACGGACATCCCACCCAATCCCACATGCCAGCTGATAGAACCGAGATTGATGATACTGCCCCGACCTGACTCACGCATGTCCGCTGCAACAGCACGAGCGGCAAAAAACTGATGCCTGAGGTTAACGGCAATCCGGTTATCCCAGTATTCGGGACTTACCTCCTCGATGTTATGACGATCATCGTTAGCCGCGTTGTTGATGAGAACATCGATATTGCCGTTCAACATACGAGCCTTGGCAACAGACGATTCGAGTGCATCAATATCAGTGAGATCGCATTCAATAAACGCAGTGTCGGCGGACAAACGTGATTGAAGATTCCGGCCAGCATCAAGAGCAATATCAAGGAACGTTACCTTTGCTTTCTGTGACGCGAATGCAGCTACAAATGCTTCACCAATACCACTGGCGCCACCGGTTATCAGAACATGTCGACCAGCCAGGCTCGGATATATCGCCCCTTCGGTCATTCCATTCCCCTTTTAACAACTGTTGTACGGATTGGCACTCTGACTTAATAACCAGCGTCAGTGTCTATGTTTTATCAACTCACTGAGAGACGCCAGGTTTAATCAGAAATTATCTTTAAGCCGACGAGTTTCTGCAAAAACATCAACAAGTTCCGCTCCCGTTAGACTGACGTTGGCCTGCAACTGCGGACTCGAAGCCCTGAGGAAAGGATTGGTTTCCCTTTCGAGTTTCATTGTCGAAGGAACCGTGGGTTTACCTTCTGCTCGCAGTACGTCAATTTCTTTTGCCCGCGCCTGCAGTTGCTCGTTTTCCGGTTCGACTGACAGCGCAAATGCTGCATTGGCCTGGGTGTACTCATGGGCGCAGTAAACCAGCGTTGCATCAGGTAAATCGATCAGTTTTTGCAGGTTGGTCCACATCTGCTGGGGAGTACCTTCAAACAGACGTCCACAACCGAGAGCAAAGAGTGCATCACCACTGAATAGAACATCGTCTTCGGCAAAGTAGAACACGATATGCCCTCTGGTGTGGCCCGAAAGATCATATACCTGCGCCGTATGGCTTCCGAACTCAAAGGAGTCTCCATCCCCGACCTCTACATCAATACCCGGAATTCGTTCGGCATCGTCTTTCGAACCAACAATCGTGCATCCCCACTTTTCCTTTAATTCAACATTTCCGCCAGAATGATCAAAGTGATGGTGTGTGTTTAGAATATGATTCAACTTCCAGCCTTTTTCCTCCAGTGCCTTGTTTATGGGGCCCGCTTCCGGCGCATCAATGGCTGCCGTCAGGTCGTTGTCGCTGTCGTGAATCAGGTAACCGTAGTTATCAGATAAACAGATGAACTGGTGCACTTCTAGTTTTGACATATAAACCTCGTGATCAGACTGCTAAAACCACGAGTATAACCCGTGTCACCTATTGGGAATAATTTCAGAACTTGTTTGCGATTCTGGATAGAACTATGATTCACCTTGAAAGGTGAATGCCTTTCAATCTTTATTACACGAATCAGGAGGTTTTTGATGATAGAAGTAGGAACCACAGCACCCGATTTTGAACTTGATTCTCAATTGGCTGATAAGAGCTATTCGTTAGCTCAATTCAAGGGAGAGAAGAACGTAATGTTAGTATTCTATCCCCTCGATTGGACACCTAACTGAAGCACTGAAATGCCGGATCTTCAGGCGAATCTTGAAGATTTTAAATCGGCAGATACCCAAGTCTTGGGTATCAGCGTAGATAGCAAGTTCTCACATGATAATTGGGCCAGCTCTCTGGGGGGAATTTCTTTCCCTTTACTGGCGGACTTTCACCCAAAAGGCGCGGTTGCAACCAGTTTTGGTGTTTACCATGACGACAAGGGGATAACCGACAGAGCGACGATTATTATTGATAAGGACGGTACTGTGCAGTATGCGGAATCCGCAGGTATACCCGGATTACGTAAAGCAGAGGATCTGCTCAATGAATGCAGGAAGGTAAATGGCTGATCCGCAGCTGGAACTCTACTTTTCTCAAGAATGCGGTTTTTCTAAAAGTGTGCTCAATACCATCAGAAATCTCGATATTTCTGATCGAGTCACACAAAAAGACATTCAAGAAAAAGAGTTCAAAAACGAATTGATTGCTCTCTGTGGCGATTCAATCGTACCGACTTTAACCGTTAACGGTGAGACGATGCGCGCATCAGAAGTAATCAAGAGTTTTCTCGTGGATCAATTCCTGGATTAACTTCACCCTGGGCTGGTCTGACCAGCCCATTTTTTGTCCGCCCTTGGAGAACAGGCAGTACCAATCTTGATTTCAAACCATCGCGATCCATCAAATTCGGGGGCTCAACCTAGAAGTCACTAAACCACGACAATCCTGGATCCATCGCATGCAACTGACCTTGCTGCTGAAAAACCTGATTTTTGACCATGCGACACCCGCGCATCATACTGAAAGCGTCTGAGACGATATCAACCCTGACTATCCTGTTCAGTCTGAATTTCTTGATGAAGAATTCGAGCGTCTTTTTAAATTTGATTCTGGTCTGACCTCCGTATTAAACGGATTCTCCTTCGTCACCCTGACTTTATCCATGACCGGTTTGTATGGGCTCGCTGCATTCATGGCGGTACCACGAACCAGGGAGATCGGCATTGGAAAGATCATGGGTGCAAACCTGTTGCAGATTGTTCGCATACTGATCTGACAATTCTCCAGACCGGTGATATGGGCATCAATGGTTGCGCTACCGGCTTCATATTTTACTGCCAACATCTATCTGGACTTTTTCCCCGATCGACCGGAATCGGCTGTGGGCATCGTACTCGGTGCCAGGATTCCGGGCGTCACACTCTCCTGGGCCGTTGCTGGCATCCATGCTTTGAAAATTGCCGGGTCGAATCCCGTTACTGCGTTGCGATACGAATAGCCGGGAAAAAGGTACGGGAAATTGTGGCACGCCTTTGCGATCAGGAATTATTGTTTAGTTCCATCAAACGGGGGTAGTCCTGACAGATCTTATGACTGACACATTTATAACATGAAAAATCCGAATCCACGCCACCTGAATACTGATCAAACATAGCTGCCTGGATCATCATGGATGTCCTCTCCCAACCTAGTCGTAAGTAGTACTCAGTAGGGGGCAGGTCAACATGCTCATAACGCGTACCACGAGCTTTGGTAAGCATGCCGAACATTGGCACAATCTGCTTCTCCAGCAGCGAATCATATGCTGCTCTGGCAGAATCCACTGCCTTATCCTCGGTGTAGGCAATGCGTGGATCACAGAGTTCAATACCACCGACAAAACTACTGGCGACTTCACCCACACCGAATACGTCAACTGCCTGCTTTAGTCCTTCCATCCAACGGGTTTTACCAATAGCCTTTTCTTTTCCCGGAATCACCCTGGACCAGAGTTCTTCATCCCATACTTCAAGATTTGGCTGTACGCGACTGGCGCCAGCTTCTTTCAGCGCTCTCCATCCTGCTTCATCGAATGCCTGACACACGGCAGTGATGCGTGTATCAGGACCCACTGCCTTTCGCAGCGCCGATATGGTTTTGACGTAGGACTTTACTTCCAGATCGGTATCTACAAAAGCACCACCACTAACAACTACATGATCCAACCGGAACAGCTTCGCTGCTGCCGCGCAAGCTTCGATAGTGCGATTGTGACTGGTGCCTTTTAAATGCTGCCCCGTTTCAAGAATCCTTGGTGTTTGCACATTCCCGAGAAAACAGTATGTGCACTCCATACTGTCTCTGCCATATTCACAAAATACCGTGTGTACAATAGCAGCGCAGTGCTCTGCCCTTTGGCCAAGTGCTCTCGCCACCGGAGAACCGTCTGAAAGTTCGTGGTCAAACACGGGCCGTTCAGTAAACTTAATCGGTGTAATGGGCATATCATTTCTACACAATGAATAACCAGATTCCCTGTTTCCACGAATGACATAGGGGCTGATCTGTTCAAGCTCTGTATTAATGCGCGTGTCATCCTCAAGGATCATCTGATTGGGTACACGAGCGTCGGCACCGTAACTTTCTCGATCTGGAATGGCCTCCCGGCTGAGGAAGGCGGCGCCAGGTAGCGACCAACTCCCGGCTTCGGCCATTTCTGGACTGAAGCTAATACCTTCACGAAGCACATCAGCTTTGAGAATAATTGTATCCGGGGTCTCGGGGAATAAACCTTTGAGGTTCTTAAGACGATCGTCAAATTGAATATTAGCCATGCTCTTCGACCCAAGAAGCAACAGTACATCCAAGGGTATCAGAAGCCGGGGTTTCAAGGAAAGTACAGGGAAGTGTGAGACATCCAGGATTTGGCTCCCGTCTGGACGAAGCACTGCAACTCATCACCGCGGTTTATCAATTGATGCCCTTCAGTTCTAACCTCAATGACTGGCGTGGACACATCCATTTCCAGCTCGATGATTATGACAATACAAAAATCTTTCTGATCAAGGCTTCAAACTGGGCCCAGCAGGAAGATTCAAGAAAATCACGACTGACATCGTAAGAATTGATTCAAGCTACGGTCAGGAAGACGACGAAGCGGAGTAAGCACAACTTACTTTCACACGCGCTTCGCATCCGTTGGTTCCTTGCGGCTTTCCGCCGCAATTTCACTGGTTGGTAGTCTGAGCAACCTCAGTGCTTCTTCTTCGGTCTGCTCTGCAAACTGTTCTGCATCAGTGGTGACGCAGAATTCAACCATGATGCCGTTTGGATCATTCGCGTAGATTGAGGTACACCAGCCATGGTTAATCTCAAGAATATCCTTGATACCACCGTCGTGCATCTGTTGCGTCTTGGCCGCCAGTTCTTCAAGCGTGTTGAGTTTAAAGGCGATGTGGTTTGCCCAGACAGGAAGCCCGAGGCCGGTTGAAATATCCGTTTTGAAATCAGCATCTTCGCCAACATTCTCCACAGCAAAAAAAGCCAGTGCCTCACCATTACCCATGCCAAAAAAGAAATGGCGGAAATGACCATCACCCTGCAGATGATTCTCGGTTCTAAGCAGAGGCATTCCTAATTTGTTAGAGTAGAAGTCGTAGGTTGCTTCCGGGTCACGGGTCGTATAAGCGATGTGATGAGCCCCGAGTGATTCGATGTTTGTATCTGGCATGCTGTTTTACCTTTGTCGTAGATTGCACCAGGACAAATCATAAGTTTATATGAGCAGATATCCAACTCCAGTTGCATATTAATCCAAGCGAGCAGAGGTGCCCATATCAGTCCCTCCAATAAAATCTACTACGGCTGGAAGATCGTGGTGGCGTTGTTTATTACCCTGCTTTTTTCATCGGGACTGGGTTTCTATAACCACACGGTAGTACTGCAAGCGCTCGTCCTCGAAAGAGGTTTTTCAGTCACCATGGCATCCACTGCGGTTTCTATATTCTTTCTGTGCAGTGGCCTCATTGGTCTTCAAGTAGCAGCCAGTTTGGAAAAACATGATATCCGCCTTGTAATCTGTACCGGGGCAGTCCTCGCCAGTGCGTCTTTGTTTTCCATTGGATTGGTGACACAGGAATGGCAGGTATTTCTTGCCTATGCTGTTTTCGGTGTTGGTTTTGCCGCATCGGGCCTTCTACCGGCGACGACACTGGTTACACGCTGGTTTGAAGAACGAAGGGCGATCGCACTATCCGTGGCTTCAACGGGTCTGTCAGTTGGCGGGATTGTCGTGACCCCTGCAAGTGCGTTACTTCTGGAGCAACTCGGACTGACATTTTCAACCAGGCTGTTCGCCCTGGTCTATCTACTCGGAACCGTACCGCTGACGCTTATCATTCTACGTTCGTATCCTGGTGATATCGGTTTGCAGATAGATGGCGGAATTGAGGATGCAGACAACCATTGGGTACCCTCCGGCACAGACTATCGGGATGCCATCCGCGAAAAATACTTCTGGGGTTTAAGCATCTCATATCTGTTTCTAATGCTGGCGCAGGTAGGCGGCATTGCCCATCAATTTGGGCTTCTGAGTGAAAAGCTGGAGCCGGAACTGGCTGTCGCGGCGCTTTCTGTTATTCCAGCAGCAAGCATTCTCGGACGTCTGGCAGGCGGCGTGTTTGTAGATCGTTTCGGTACCGGGATCTTTTCACTGGTGATGATGTTGTTGCAGTTTATCGCATTGCTCAGTCTGGGGCTGGCTGATTCAATTCCAGTTTTTCTGATCAGCCTGGCCCTGTTCGGTATCACTATCGGTAACCTTCTCATGCTGCAGCCACTGCTCATCGCCGAGGTTTACGGTCAGATCAGCTATAGCCGAATCTATGGACTGTCTAACCTTCTGACAACTTTCGGTGTCGCGCTTGGCCCCTTTCTGCTTGGATATATCTACTCTTCAGACAGCAGCTACGTTCATGCATATGTCATCGCCAGCCTGGCTGGACTAGCCGGGTTTATCATCTACCTTACAGTGAAGCATCTGACAGACAAATCGTCACAACAGAAAGAGTGAGGGTCTCGCCAAATTAACTTCCCCACGCTCAGAATTTTGTCGAATTAGCTCTTAGACCATCACCGCATTTTTCCAAGACGCAAAGGAACACAATCTGAAAAATCGATAAGTCTCAGCTGACACTAGATGACGACCCAAGTTGAACACAATATAGACAGCAGCATGGATGTTTAGAAATTGCTGGCTTTGTTTCATTGATTTGAAGCTCCGCATGCCCCGCTCTGTCACTCTGGTTGGTTGATGAGATAACTCAGCTCTATTGTTTACATATTGGGCATTGTCGTGAACAGATTTCGGAGTCAATTCGCGATGAGCTAACAAATCTTCGATACCACGATGACTGAGGTTGAAGCGAAAATAGAGCCACACTGCATATTGGATGATTTCCGGCGGGAACCGATATCATTTATACATTTTAGAATTATTCATTGCTGAATTGTCACTTGTAGGCAGTTAACTCGGCAATACCGTTTATTGGGCTATCACCGCGACATTCCAGAGAATAAATAGGGTCCGGTTCCTGATAGGATGGTCAAATCAGTAGCTTCCGGTCTCCCGAATTGACAAAGAAAGAGACAACGACAGAACGGATGAGACGCATTACGCAGGCTGTAGCTCTTGAAACCCCTGACAGGGTTCCAGTGGTGTTGGAATACTGCGCCTTTGCAGCACGTCTGACCGATACACCCCAGTCTGAGTTTTTACTTAGCATGGACCGTGCGGTGGCTGTGATGATCGAGGCCTTTCAGATTGTCTCGGAGAATACCCCAGCCGACGCAATCAACTACGGCAATTTCTCGCCCTATATGCTGTCCAACATCTGGCTTTCAAAAATCAAAGTGCCGGGAGTCGATCTGCCGGAAAACGTTTCGTACCAGGTGGATGAAACCGAACTGATGACGGCGGATGACTACGACACCATTTTGGATAAAGGCTGGCCAACATTCTATCGTGAATTTCAGGACACCAGGGTGCTGAATGATGTACCCACTCAGTACTGGCCCAGAAATCAGCACAAGCCAGACGTTATTGGATCCTGGCAGAAAATTGGCATTCCCGTCCTTTCTGGTGGGGATGTGGCACCTCCGTTTGAATACCTTTGTGGGGCGAGGTCCCTTGAGAACTTTTTCCTGGACCTGATGACCTGCCCGGAGAAACTGGATGAGGTAATGGCTCATATGATGCCGTATCTTTATGAATCAACCTGCAAATCCGTAAAAAGACAGGGATTTCCCTGTGTATGGGTTGGCGGTTGGCGTTCCGCACCAGAAATGCTTTCACCGGATATGTGGGAAAGATTTGTCTGGCAGTACCTTCGCGCCCTTATCGAAGAGGTTATCGAACAGGGCCTGATCCCCATTCTGCACCTTGATTCCTGCTGGGACAGGGAACTGGCACGTTTCAGAGAACTGCCAAAGGGTAAAGTGATCATGGCTCTGGATGGCAAGACCGATATCTTCAGAGCCAGGGAAATCCTTAACGATCACATCTGCCTGATGGGTGACGTGCCATCAGTGATGCTGTTTAACAGCACTCCGGACGATGTCTATGAATACTGCTCACGCCTCATCCGGCAAGTTGGCAGGGAGGGTTTTATTCTTCAATCCGGATGCGATATTCCTGAGAATGCAAAGCTTGAAAATGTGCAGGCTATGATTTCGGCCGCTTATGACAGCTGAATATTCGACAAATTTCAGTAACGAACAGGTTCTTGAGATTCCTTTACTCTGCCTTTTTCTGTTTAAGCAGTATACTCAGGCACTTAATTACCTGAATGGGACCAAGCGGGCATGACTGATATCGTCATCAGTGGAACTGGACTTTTTACACCAGCACAATCGATTGACAATGAAGAGTTGGTGCAGGCATTCAATAGTTTTGTAGACCTGCACAATGCTGAACATCGAAGTGCCATCGAATCAGGCGAGATGGAAGCCCTCGAACACTCTTCCTCTGAATTTATCGAGAACGCATCTGGTATTAAAAGCAGATACGTAATGGACAAAGAGGGAATACTCGATCCAACGCGAATGTGCCCAAATATTAATGAACGTTCCAACGAAGACCCTTCGATCCAGTGTGATATCAGTGTTGATGCAGCGCGCCAGGCCATGGCCATGGCCGTCAAGGACGCTGCCGATATCGATGCAGTTATCGTTGCATGCTCGAACCTGCAGCGTGCCTATCCCGCCGTTGCTATCGAGGTCCAGCAGGCACTTGGGATTGATGGTTTTGGCTTCGATATGAATGTTGCCTGCTCGTCTGCCACATTCGGTATCCAACAGGCACGAGACAGCATCGCTAACGGGAGCGCCAACTGCATCCTGGTTGTCAATCCAGAAATATGCTCCGGTCATCTCAATTTTCGCGACCGGGATGCTCATTTCATATTTGGTGACGTTTGTACCGCTGTCATTGTGGAAAGGGCTGATCAGGCAACAGGAAACGACCAGTACAAAATCCTTGGCAGTCGCCTTCAAACCTCATATTCGAATAACATCCGAAACAACTTTGGATTCCTGAATCGAGGCGACCAGAGCGGTATCGGTCAACCTGACAAACTGTTCAAACAGAACGGCCGAAAAGTTTTTAAGGAAGTTTGCCCAATGGTCGCAACTCACATCAGCAATCATCTGGCGGATCTGGGTCTTGAAGCAGAATCGCTCAGGCGCATGTGGCTGCACCAGGCGAACCTAAGCATGAATCTGCTCATCAGCCGTCGAGTGCTGGGCAGAGCAGCCACGCCGGAAGAAGCACCTACCATTCTCGACGAATATGCCAACACCAGTTCGGCAGGTTCCGTGATCGCATTCCACAAACACCGGGCGGATCTGGTAACCGCTGACCTTGGCGTTCTTTGTTCTTTTGGCGCTGGTTACAGCATCGGCAGTATCGTGCTGGAAAAAATCTAGGCCATCATCGCTGCACCCGTGATTTCCAGGCGAACAGGATTGAAAATTGCCAGTATTGCTGGGGTCGCGTAACTGTTTTTGCTATTCAGATCAGAATGGCACTTACAAACGTAGTCTTAGGCCGTTCCGATCCCAGGTTTCTCTTTTCTTAAAAGAAAGGATGTCCTCCAACAGATGCACACCAGCACGCTCAATCTGACAGATTGCACCGAGTCCACCATTTGCTACCCTTTTCCCGTTACCCGCAAACATCTGATCAATTCCTGAAAATTTCATGGGAACAATTCAAGCAAAATAACCAAAAAAAATCTGCCGGAACAATACCTTTACCTAGATCTGTATACCGCACAACCTCAGAAAACTTTTCTTCCGATCATCCGTCATCTGTGAGAAAACCGGCACACCCAGTTGAGTTGTCGGTAGGTCAGCGAACTCAGGTGAAGGTATCTGCAAACTCGCCGCAATATTGTGCAGTCCACCACCTTCCTCAGATCCTTTACCCAGTGCTTCACCAATCTCCTTTGGCCATATAGCCTTTGGACCACCACCAAGCCCCAGTGGATTAGATCTGCCGAGAAATTCGGCTATCTCCTGGAACAGGCTCCTCTCTTCTTCGGATCGTTGTTTCTGACCTTTGCGACCATATTTAGATTGTGACTGATTGCAAATAGCTGCCCACTGAATCTTGACATGGAAACCGGGTAGGGCACGACACTCATCCGGGGCACCATCACCCCCGGTTACTTCACCATCCTTGACCATAAAGTAGTAGGCTGATATCTCTCGATCGCCTGCTAACAACCTTTCTGGTGCATGAGTGTAAATTTCGCTAAATCCCCACTCGAGCCCCGAGGGAAGATCCGCATCCTTAAGTATTTTGACGCCTTCCCCGGCACACGCCACACACCATTCTTTCGAACCAAATTCACCTACCGGTCTTATCTCAGACATTTCTCTCCCCATCATATGGTAGCCCCTGATGCGATCTGATTCCGCTACCCTCAAAGTTACAGGCTAATCACGTCTCTATAAAACCTGGCAATCTTCTCCAATGCATCGGCAGATTCCGGTAGCTGCGGCATGGCCTGAAACACATGAAACGCCTCTTCCCATACCTGGTACTGAACTGATACCCCTGCCGCCATGGCATTGTCCGCGAGCCGGGATGCATCATCGAGCAGTACCTCTGCATCACCGACCTGTATAAGTAAGGGCGGTAATCCACTTAAGTCTGCAAACACAGGCGAAATCAACGGATCCTTCGGATTTGAATCTGCATAATAAGTTTTTGCAATTTCAAGCAAAGCCGACATGGTAATCATCGGATCCGCCTCAGCCCGGGACGTGGCACTTTCACCGGACGCAGTCAGATCCGTCCACGGTGACAGTAAAATACCACCGGCAGGCATATGGCCACCCTTTTCTTTCAATGCAAGCAAGGTCGCAAGTGTCAGGCCGCCACCTGCTGAATCCCCCGCCAGCATCACACTCGCTGGATCCGCATCCTGGGCGAGTAACCATTCATAACTTTTAACGCCATCTTCCACCGCGGCAGGGTATACATGTTCGGGCGCCAGTCGATAATCTACCCCGAGCACCCTGGCCTCGCATGAGCGGGATATGCGACCCATCAGTTCCTTGTGAGTTGAAAGTGACCCCATCACATACCCGCCACCGTGGTAATAGATAACATAGGCACTGTCTCGAGCACCCGGCGCCTCTACCCACAAACCTGGTACCCCATCAATATCAACTTCTTTAGTCACAATGTCCTCAGGCACCGGTATGGCGGCTTGCATCTCTTCCATGCCATCACGCCGTTCCTGCAGGCTGATACCTTCTGCTGCAATACCCTCCTGACTCCGCATCATCTCAATCACGGCTTTCATCTCGTCGCTTGCCATTACTAATTCCTCTTATTCTGATGGATCAATTGATCTTGGCTTGCTTTAAATAAGATTTCAAACATTTTGAGGCAACCCCAATATGCGCCCTTACAGAAACAGAACGCGGGTCAGCCAGGGGATCAGGATATGCTAATCTTCAGAATCTGTTCTCAGATTCAAAGTACGCGAGGTTGGCATATGCCGTCACGAGGCAGGATAAATCGAAACATGTGCCTGGTTGGTCCGGACAATCAGGAGATTCTTAGTGAACTGGCAGTGATTAACCGTATGCTGCCTCTGGCGGACGCGAGTGTTCTTGAACTAGGCTGTGGCGGCGCTGAAAAAACCAGAGCAATCGCCGAACGAACCGATGTGGCAAGCATCACCGCAGTTGAAATAGACAAAACTCAGCACCAGAAGAACCTTGAGATAACTGACCTACCCAAAGTCCGCTTTCAGTCTTTTGGGGCGGAAGACATCCAGGCGGAAAACAACAGTTATGACATTGTAATGATGTTCAAGTCACTCCATCACGTACCTGCAAATGATCTTGATGCAGCCTTGAAAGAGATTTACCGGGTCCTCAAGCCTGGCGGATACAGCTATATCTCGGAACCGGTTTTCGCGGGAGCCTACAATGAGATTATGCGATTGTTTCACGATGAAGAGATTGTCAGAAAGCAGGCATTTGAAGCCGTGAAGAAAATCGTGGATTCAGGTGTTTTTAAACTCGCGGAAGAGTTCTTTTTCAAAAACAAACTGAGACTTCGTTCTTTCGAGCAATATGAAACTGGTATTCTCGGCGTGACTCATACCAACCACCAGATAAACGATGAAACAATGAACTCAATCAAAAAATTATTCTTAAGCAATGAGTCAGACGAGGGTTTTGTATTTGAAATCCCAAACCGGATTGACCTCTTAAGAAAACCGAGTTGACTCTTCGGTTAGCGGCTTGTTCTATGCATCATCAGTCGGCACCATCAATGAATGACTAAAAGCAAAGTAATCATCCCAGCGCCTTCAGGTACTTAACATGATTGAACGTTTGGGCAAACCCAGTATTGCCACTCTGTTCGGAAACTGCCTTCCTCTTTCCAAGATAGCAATCGCCAGTCAGGTTCGATGCGCACCAAGAAGAATGACAACCATCCGGCATGGTTCGGTTCCCTTGTTCCGCCAGGCATGCCTTGTACCATTTTGTACGACGGTATCCCCTGGCTTGAGATGCACTTCCTCTCCATCATCCAGCTCAAGCCAGACTTCTCCTGAAATTACGTACTCAAAATCGATGCTGTCAGTGGTATGCATGCCGGGATTTTCTGACTCCATATTTGCCTGGGAGACCATTCCGGGTAAGGTTTCTTCGAGTTCAGCAACCGCCGTTTCACGATCAAAATCCTCCGGTAATGCTGTTGTCTGCGGCGCGACGGAAAACATCGCAAATCGAAAACCACCAACGGGTGGAAACCACAATCTGGCTGGATTCTCCAGGCCATCATCCGGGAATGTCGGCGCCTGATCCGCACTCCAGAGATAGTGATACTCCGGACCTGGCAGCATGTTGAGCCTTGTACCATCTACCAGCGAATCACTCACTACCGTTGCCTTACCATCGCTGGTATGCCCTGTTACAACTCGTCTCACTTTCATCATATCTCTCCCTGACTGATCATGGCGATGTTTAAGTGAGGATTTCCCTAGCAAATCCCCGCCTCTACATGGACTCGATGATGGTGTTGAAGGTTTTACTCGGTCTCATCTGACTTTCAACCTTGTCACTATCCGGCAGATAGTAGCCACCTATATCGACAGGGTCTCCCTGAACGGCGATCAGTTCTTCCACGATTTTCGACTCACTCTCTTCAAGTTTTCTGGCTAGCTGACCAAACCGTGTCCGCATCTCCTCGTCTTCATCCTGTTCGGCCAGCGTCTGAGCCCAGTAGAGGGTGAGATAGAACGAACTTCCCCTATTGTCTATTTCATTTACCTTTCGGGACGGCAGCCTGCCATATTCAAGATATCTGGCAATTGCCTGATCGAGGCTTCGGGCCAGAAGCGCGATCCGCGCATTTCCAGTACTTTCTGCAGCCTGCTCGAGAGAAGGAACAAGCGCACAGTACTCGCCGAGTGAATCCCATCTTAAATGACCTTCTTTGATAAACTGCTGAACATGCTTTGGCGCTGATCCACCAGCCCCGGTTTCAAACAGCCCGCCTCCCTCCATGAGTGGCACGATTGAGAGCATTCGAGCACTGGTGCCCAGTTCAAGAATTGGAAACAGGTCCGTCAGGTAGTCACGAAGGACATTACCCGTGACAGCAATCGTATCTTCACCCTTCCTGATTCTTTCGAGAGACAATGTCATCGCATCCTCCGGTCTCATGATGCGGATATCGAGATCTGCCATGTCGAACTCTGGCAGGTAGGAATTCACTTTCTTGATGATTTCAATATCATGTCCCCGACGATCATCAAGCCAGAAGATCGCTGGGGATCCGGATGCCCTCGCGCGGGCCACGGCCAGCTTCACCCAATCCCGGATGGGCGCATCTTTGGTCTGGCTCATTCTGAAGATATCCCCGGTCTCAACCGCCTGTTCGAGAAGGACCGTGCCGGTTGAATCGACGACCCGAATCGAACCATCGGCTGGGGCTTCAAATGTCTTGTCGTGAGATCCGTACTCTTCGGCCTTCTGGGCCATAAGACCTACATTGGAGACGCTTCCCATGGTTGCCGGATCAAATTGTCCATTCTTCTTGGCATCTTCGAGAATTACGTCGTAAGTGGTTGCGTAACAGCGGTCCGGCACCATGGCAATACAGTCCTGAAGCTCATCGTCATTGTTCCACATCCTGCCACCATCACGAATGACATTGGGCATCGAGGCATCAACGATTATGTTATTGGGTACATGCAGGTTTGTGATTCCCTTCCGGGAGTCCACCATTGCCAGCGCCGGATGACTGTCGTAGACCGCCGCGATGTCTGCTTCAATCTCAGCCTTTTTCTCAGCAGGTAACCTGTCCAGTTTTACAAGGACGTCAGCCAGTCCGTTATTAACATTTGCTCCTATTTCACTCAAGACATCAGCATGCTTGTCGAGAGCATCCTTATAGTAAACCGAGACGCAGTGACCGAACATGATTGGGTCAGAGACCTTCATCATGGTGGCCTTAAGATGGAGAGACAACAGTACATCGTTCTTCTTCGCTTCTTCTATCTGTTCCGCAAAGAATTCGCGCAACGCTTTCACATTCATTGATGATGAGTCGACAACCTCACCTTCCAAAAGTCCAAGGCCCTCTTTCAACGGTGTTACCGTGCCATCATCAGCGACGAATTCAATTCTTACCTCAACAGCATTTTCAACCGTTGTGGATGTCTCGCTTCCGAAGAAGTCGTTACCATCCATGTGAACAACCTGTGCTTTTGAGCCTGATGCAGGCCAGGGCAACATCATTTTATGCGGATTTTTCTGGGCAAACTCCTTGACTGAGATCGCGGCTCTGCGATCAGAGTTTCCTTCACGAAGCACCGGGTTAACAGCCGAACCAAGACACCTGGCGAATCTCCCCTGAAGCCCTTTTTCTTCATCGGTTTTTGGCTCTTCAGGATAATCAGGTATGTCATATCCTTTTTGCTGAAGCTCAGCGATCGCTTCCTGAAGCTGCGGGATTGATGCACTGATATTCGGCAGTTTGATAATGTTGGCATCTGGTGACTGTGTCAGCTCACCGAGTTGGGCCAGGCAATCCGAAATTCTCTGATCTTCGGATAGATTTTCAGGAAAATTTGCAATAATCCTTCCTGCGAGCGAAATGTCACTCAGCTCAATGTCAAGGTCACTCCCGACTGCAAACTTCTGAACAATTGGAAGCAAAGCATAGGTCGCTAGTGCGGGTGCTTCGTCAATTTTTGTCCAAATAATCCTGGATCTCGACATCTCTTATCTACCTCTGCCTGGCAAGCACGAGTACCGGCACCTCGGCCAGCACCTAATGAATATGGTGGGCCGGCAGGGTAGCCTTTTTTCCACTCTCTGTCAGCTAGCTGGGCGGGAATATTCAGTAAAGGCATGCGCTATGTCATGTGTTGACTCAAAATTGAGTTTCCTCATCCCTTGGCATCTTCTATTGGATCCTAACGGCTTCTGCCTTTACGTTCTGCCTTATTGAGGCCCTTATACAGTGCCCGGATCAGGATCTGCTATTTTAGATATGAATAAGGGACTGACCCATTATTTTAATAGATTTGATTAATACCACGACCTGGATCAAACATTGAGATATTTCAAATGTTGTCTAGAAGGCGAGACAACGATAGCATTGGTGCGCCGTTTAATAAGTACCCGAACATGGGCTCAGAAGCGGATCACCTGGTTAAGCAGATGGGAATGAGAGACACATGCAGATAATTAAATCCAAGCTGGATACTCGCTCAGAGGAGTATCAGAAAAATCGAGAGGAAATGCTCGATGAACTCGAATACATTGAGGGTTTGCACACCGAGGCTGCCCAGGGCGGTGGCGAGGAGGCGATGGAGCGACTGCGCTCACGCAATAAGCTACCACTTCGAAAACGGATTTCGCTGGTATTGGACCGGGATTCACCTTTCTTTGAGGTCAGCCCACTCGCAGCGTACAACTCGAACGTCAAGATCGGGTCCGGTTTTATCGTTGGCATCGGCATTATTGCCGACACCGAATGTGTCATCCTCGGTCACGATCCCTCAGTGCGAGCTGGTGCCTTTAATGCCTGGAACAGCAAGAAGCTTATGCGTGGTTTGGAGATTGCCCGGGTAAACCGGCTCCCTTACGTCCAGTTCGTGGAATCGGCCGGTGCTGACCTTCGAGGCAACGCTGGCGGTGGTGGTGGTGGTGGTGGTCAAAAAGAAGCGGGACCACCTCCCAAGATCAAGACCCGTGCCGGTATATCCCACTTTGGTGAATCCGGTCGATTGTTCTACGAAATCACCGAGCTTTCCCAGATGCGTATCCCAACCATCTCGGTTGTATTCGGTGCATCTGCAGCAGGCGGTGCCTATCAACCGGGGATGAGTGACTACAACATCTTTATCAAGAAACAATCCAAGGTATTCCTCGGGAGCCCGCCCCTTGTGAAGATGGCGACCGGAGAAGACGCTGATCCAGAGGATCTGGGTGGTGCCGAAATGCACACACAAATCTCAGGGCTGGGAGACTATCTGGCTGAGGATGAACATGATGGCATTCGAATGTGTCGCGAGGTGGTTGCGCACCTCAACTGGCGGAAGCTCGGTCCTGGTCCAACCCTCCCGTCTGATCCACCGATTCACGACCCTGACGAATTACTGGGTATCGTCTCCCGTGACCTCAAAGCACCTTTCGATATGAGGGAAGTAATTGCACGCATCGTCGACGGATCCAGATTCGAGGATTTCAAACCTCTTTACGGCCCGACAATAGTATGCGGCTGGGCATCCATTGACGGCTATCCCGTCGGAATTCTGGGCAACAACGGCCCACTGATGTCCGAATCTTCTGAGAAAGCGACCCAGTTCATCCAGCTCTGCAATCAGATAGATATTCCTCTCCTGTTCCTGCACAACATTACAGGCTACATCGTGGGTACAGACTTCGAGCAGGGTGGCATCACCAAGAACGGTTCGAAAATGATCAACGCGGTGGCAAATTCAACCGTACCGCATATTTCTGTTATTCCGGCAGCATCGTATGGCGCAGGTAACTACGGAATGAGTGGTCGAGCATACGGCACCCGTTTCACCTTTATCTGGCCCACTGCCAAGATCGCTGTAATGGGACCAAAGCAGATGGCTGGCGTCATGACAATCGTCGGACGAGAAGCTGCAGAACGGCGTGGCCTGGTCTTCGATGAAGAAGCTGATGCGAAACGCGTCGCGGCCGTTGAAGCTTCTGCAGAAGAGGGCTCGCTGGCACTGCTGTCTACTGCCGCAATTTCCGATGATGGCCTGATCGATCCTCGAGATACTCGGGAGCATATCGCTATTGCTCTGTCAGTCTGTCACAACAACAAAATTGAAGGCGCCAAGGGTTTCGGCGTTTGGCGGATGTAATCATGTCAAAACATATCGAACGTATTTTAGTCGTCAACCGCGGCGAGATTGCTCGCCGTATCATGAGAACTGCTCACAACATGGGCATCAGTACCGTGGCTATCTACGCCGACGGGGATGCCAGTGAGCCCTTTGTCAAAGAAGCCGATCAGGCGGTCGCTCTTGGTGGAACCAGTTCACTGGAAACCTATCTTGACCAGGCCAAGGTTCTGGCAGCGGCGAAACGCACAGGTGCTGACGCCATCCATCCCGGCTATGGATTCCTATCTGAGAACACGACCTTTGCAGCGACAGTAAAGGATGCAGGACTCATCTGGATCGGGCCGAACGCCGATGCCATTTCCCAGATGGGAGATAAGCTCTCATCCAAGAAACTGATGACCGATGCAGGCGTGCCAACGCTGCCTTCTGCCGAGGTCGCGGCAGGTGCTGACGCAAAGGCACTTGCGAAGGACATTGGCTATCCATTGCTGGTCAAAGCCTCAGCCGGTGGTGGAGGGAAAGGCATGCGGGTGGTCGAGTCCGATGATGAACTCGACGAAGCCGTGGATGGCGCACGTCGGGAAGCCGCTGCTGCCTTTGGCGATGACACCATCTTCCTGGAACGCTGGCTGTCTTCTTCACGTCACGTGGAGATACAGGTGATGGGGGATGAACACGGAAACGCCGTGCACTGCTTCGAGCGGGAATGTTCCATACAGCGTCGACACCAGAAGATTATTGAAGAAGCACCTTCCTCTGCAGTGTCTCCTGAACTGCGAGAAAAAATGGGGGCTGCTGCGGTAGCTGCTGCCAGGGCAATTAGCTATACCTCGGCAGGAACCGTGGAATTCCTGCTGGACGGTGAAGATTTCTGGTTCCTGGAGATGAATACACGCCTGCAGGTTGAACACCCTGTAACCGAAGAAATCACAGGCCTTGATCTGGTACGCGAACAGATACTCGTCGCCCAGGGTGACCAACTCAGCTTTACCCAGGACGATCTGGTCATTAACGGTCATGCCATTGAGGCACGGATCTATGGCGAGGATCCGGTAAAGGATTTCCTGCCAACCGCCGGCCCCGTATTGCTGTTTGAACCCTCGAAGGTGGCCGATGCCCGATTTGATAGCGGGATTGAGACCGGAAGCAGGGTTGGTATTGAGTTTGATCCCATGCTGAGCAAGGTTATCGTACACGCACCCACCCGTGCTGAAGCTGCATTGCGACTGGCACGCGTACTGGAGACAACTCGTATCCAGGGACTGGTCACTAACCGGGATTTTCTGGTTTCAGTGCTGCGAACCGAGGCGTTTCTTGATGGTGACACGACCACCGACTTCATCTCACGGATCGATCCTCCACGAGGTAAAACGCCCGGTCGCGGTGAGTTGATCGAAGCTGCGATTGCAGCCGCCATGATTGCCCAGGGAGACCGACGGGCTGCTTCAAAAACACTGCATCGAATTCCCAGCGGTTGGCGAAACTCAGTGATGCCACCAGAATTGATTGAATACTCAATCGGTGATGAAGAACTGGCACTGGAATATCAAAGTCAGCGAAACGGCAGTTTTCTAGCCATGGCTGACGATCTCGAACTGGTCGTATTCATCAAATCCAGAGACGGGAAGCAAATATCACTGGAAATTGAGGGTCGCCTGCTGGCATTTACGGTCACTGCTGATGGTGATCGATGGCTCACCCACGGTCCATCCGGTCAAATTGAGCTGGTCGAGTTACCTAGATTTCCGGATCTTGACCATCTCGGACTGGCAGGCGGTCTTACCGCCCCGATGCCAGGAAATGTTGTCGAAACCTACGTCTCTGTCGGCGACGAGGTAGAGGAAGGACAACTGCTGCTGATCCTTGAAGGTATGAAGATGGAACATCGAATCACCGCGCCACGGGCAGGTCGTGTGAGTGAACTCGAGGTGGCGAAAGGCGATCAGGTAGATAACGGTCAGATACTGGTTGTCCTGGCGGAACAAGAAAAGGTGGAATAGTCTATCTCGGTTTGATCGGGAACCTGCCAGGGGTTCCCGAATCCGGGTCATAAACTGAGTCCGGTATACACTTAGCATCAATGCTGTAAGACGAATTCGAGCAGCATTCAGCCACTTCTTTGCCCTCTCCGGCAACAAGGGATGAAATGCCACAACCTGTGGTGTAACTGTCTCTTAACACAATCATCACCACAGCTTATACCCAGGCGCATATGGATGTGACAGCAGAAAGTGTGATTCGTGTAATGCAGAATACAGGCAACGTCAAAGGATTACGATTTGTCTATGAGCCTGAAATGCTGAATTTTTTCCAGGGTCGATTTGAGGAAATCGAATAGCCGCGATTCGTTCTGAGGTAAACTGAGGCCTGCATCACTGTTCAATGGCATCCAACCATCAAGGAGAACCCAAGTGCCTGACCTGAAAGATAGTGATCTCAAAGAAAAAGTTGCCATTGTTACAGGTGGCGCAGGTGGAATAGGCAGTGCCATCGCCCGCGAATACGCGCGCGCTGGCGCCAGGGTCGTCATTGCCAGCCGCAATCTTGACAATCTCAAGGCGCTTGCAGGTAGGATTGTCAGTGCCGGTGGAACCGCTTTGGCAATTGCAGCCGACGTCACGGATGAAAATCAGGTCGATTCACTTGTCGAACAGACCGTATCGGAATTTGGCAGGCTGGACATCATGGTGAACAATGCAGGTGGCGCACTGCACATCAAAAAGGCACTGGATCTTTCAGCGGACGAATGGCGAGACGGAATTGCACTTAACCTGAACAGCGTCTTTTTTGGAAGTGTTGCTGCAGCCCGGGTGATGATGACGCAGTCAGGTGGTCGCATCATTAATATTTCCTCGGTTGCAGGAATAAAACACACACCGAGTATGGCCCATTACGGCGCGGCAAAGGCTGGCGTCATCAGTCTAACTCGCACACTTGCAGCATCATGGGCGAAAGACTCGATAACAGTGAACTGCATCGCGCCAGGCCTGACCGCAACACCGGGTATTCAGAAAAGTGGCATGCTACCGAAAAATACCGATAAGAATGGCGATCCTCTGCCACCACTGCAGTTTCCACCAGAACCTGAACACTGCGCCCACCTTGCTGTCTTTCTTGCCTCTGATGCTGCCGAGAGAATTACAGGTGAAACCATTCCTCTCCGGGCCCAGGTTGAGTTTGATCGTTAGCGCCAACCTCGTTAAGGTCGGATTCAAAGGGTGAGAAATACGTCAGTTGACACAAACCAGGCTGATGGAATAACTCTCACAGCCGAGATGACTGGCTGAATTTGCCGGATGGCATCTGAAGATGTTTTTCCTTAAGCTGTCAGTATGACGATTCAGGACCTGATAGATCAGCTCGGAAACTACGGCTTCTATATCGCGTTCTACTTCGTTCTGCCTCCGTTGTTTGGCTGGTCACTTGGGTTTGTCACATACAACCGTGAAGGCAGAATCATGTTTTTCGATTATGTCTACTCGGTTCTGATATATCTTGTCTGTATCCCCGGGGTGATATCTGCCGTACTAATCGGATACTCACTGTTCTTCGTACGCCAGAACCTGCTTGAGGTGAATTTTCTGATCTATTTTGTGCCGATCATCTCGATGGCCCTGTCGTTCTTTCTGATTGGTCGTCGCGTGAGTTTCAACCGTCTGCCTGGGTTTGGTCGTCTGTCAGGGTTGATGATGATGATTGGGCTTAGCTTTCTTGTAGTACTGGCACTATTCAAGTTACGACTGATTATAGGATTCTTCGGATCTCTGGAAAGCCTAGTGGTTATCGGAATTGTCGTATTCCTGATGTTTAAGTACGCATCGTCAAAGTTGTTTAAATAGTGCCGGGAGTGCTGTTTTGAGGTTTAGGTCACGACCAAATAATTCTGGTGAGACATTCCTGGGAGAATACATGACGTGTGGCCCAAAACGAGACCGGTGGTCGGTCCTTAATACCGGAATCTTTCCTGCGATTTCCCTATTTGCTGCACTTGTCTCTGCAGAGGTACAGGCAGAAGGACTCGCGTGGAAGAAATTAGCCGATATGCCAGTGGGTAAATGGGAACCGGGAACTGTGATCATAGACCGTAAACTCTATCTGGCTGGCGGATCTCTCAACGGTTACAGTGTTCACGCTGAAGTATGGGTGACTCATGCGCCCTAGTCGATACTGTTAGGTGCGCTGCTAGTCACCATGACAACTAACTACCAGCGCTCACGAGCTTTGCCCATGTTTGGTGAGGGTTACATCCCTCCAGAGCAGGATCGCAGTGTCGAAGATGATGACAGCGGTTTTAAGGATGTGGTGAAGCTTCTTGGGCGATCCTGGCCCTATATCAAACCGCAGTTTCTTGGTCGCTGGTGGACACCAGAAAACGGACTCGAAGACAGAGCCGTCGATAATCTTGAAATCACCCCTTATCATTCTCGTTATGCGCCCTTTTTGGTCGCATTCGTAGCTTTCGCAGGCCCTTTACTCGGCATCGTTCCCGCATCCCTGCAATGGCCTGTCTATCTGCTTTATGCTCCTATCGCTGTCATGGTGATGAGCATGTACTTCATGTCCTACGCAAGCAGCAAGGGGCAGGTTTTTGCAACGTTTGGGTTGCTCTTATCCGGTCTTTTCCTTTTTGCTGTCTCCGCTTTTGTCATTGATGGCGCCGAAGATGGCTACTATGCGCTTGGGATCGTACTGGCTTGTTTTTTTGGATGGTGCGTACAGTACAAAACAACGGACGGCAAACTTAAATTTCGCATTCGCGGTGCTACTCACCTGGTCTACTTCTGCGCTATCGCCATCCTCGAACGATTACTCGAGCTATCTCTTGCGCTGGTTATCGCTGATCTTCTAAACCAAAACCTGCTGCAAAACGACCCTATAGCGCCTGGACTGGCATCGGTTTTGGGACTACCCGAATTATCACAAGGCGCGGTTGATACCCTTACAAGCGAACAGCGTCATGATCTCAAATGGACATTGGGATACATAACGATGGGCATCACCCTTATCCAGGTCATTCTACGGGCAGCCATAGACTACTATGCGATGTGGATTATGCAACGGATCAATCAAGATCTGCGCATGGCATTACTGGCGCGCTGGCATCAGCTATCGATGCGGTATCACAGTGATCATCGAACCGGTGATTCAATATTCAGAATCTACCAGGACAGCGCTGTTGTGACTGCGGTCATAATGAAGCTTCTTGGAATTCTGCTGGCACTGGTTACCTACTACATCATGGTCGGCCTCGTCACCCTGTTGAGCCCCTTGATCGGCTTTATTGCAGGCGTTCTGGTCGTACCGGGCTTTATCTGGGCACACTGGGCAATGCCAAGGATGCGCGTCCGTACACTGGTTTATCGGGCCGCAACATCAAATGTCACTTCAACGATCCAGGAGACATTCGGCGCAATAAAACTGATTAAGGCATTCGGCACAGCAGAGCGTGCCGAGAAAAAGCTCGAAGAAGATTCTATCATCGCATTCAATGCGGCTTTTCGAGTGCGTGTGCTTGTCGCACTGGTCACCATCGTTATGTTCACCATCGCGGCTTCCTTTATGATCTCCGGCGAGTTCCTAATGGCGTGGTGGGCGCACAATGCAAATCCCACTTTCTCAGCGGACCTGATTGCTCTGGTGGGGGTCAGTTTTGTTGTCTGGAACCTTGCCAGTTTCAGTTGGAGCCGGGATCAGTTTCGTGAGTCCAGCAAAAACCTGCGTAGGCTGCTGCGAGATTGGTTGACAGTTCAGGATATTGCGATGGGATTGCATCGCGTCTTTGACATCCTGGATATTGAGCCGGATGTCAAAGACAGCACAGATGCTATTCCGCTTTCAGGTTTTGAGCACGAAATTCGATTTAATGATGTGAGTTTCGCCTACGAGAAAAGCCGCCCGGTTCTGAATGGAATCAATTTCTCAACCAAACCCGGTTCTGTTACTGCGATCATTGGTCCCACCGGCTCAGGCAAGACCACTGCGATGTCACTATTGTTGCGCCTTTTTGATGTTGACAAGGGTTCCATTACCATCGATGGGAAGGACATCCGGGAATATCAGGTTGATAGTTTAAGAGTAAAAATCTCGATAGCGTTGCAGGAGAATGTACTGTTCGCCATGTCGGTGCGTGACAATATTCGCTATGTCGCAAAGGATGCCGACGAGAAAGCGATTCAAGAAGCAGTAAGGATCGCTGCAATGGATGATTTTGTTTCCAGCCTGCCTTTTGGCCTCGATACGGTGTTAAGTGATCGTGGTGGGAAATTATCAACAGGACAAAGACAACGACTCTCTATCGCAAGGGCTGTCGTTCGCAATGCACCTGTTTTAATCCTGGATGAACCTACCGCTGCTCTTGATGCTGCTACCGAGCATCGCGTGATGTCAAACCTGACGACCTGGGTGCGAGAAGCACATGGTGAAAGTGGGCAGCCACAAGGCCGTGCGATATTTCTCATCACCCACCGTATTTCAACTATTCGCCGCGCCGACAACATACTTTATCTCGACAGTGGTCGTATTGTTGAAAGCGGGGATCATGAAACACTGATGCAGATTGAGAATGGCCGCTATCGCAGATTTGTTGAATCAGAATCAAATCTTACCAACCGGTCTGAATCCCATGTCTGATATCGTTCAGGAAACAGCGCCCAGGCAGGATCTCAATTCACGGTCCAGCGGTATCGATACTCATACTGATATCAACTATCGAGAAGCAGCAGCCATCATTGTTCGCAGTGCGACTTATATCAGGTTTTTCACCTGGCGCTATATTGCCAAATTCCTTCTCAAATTTGGCTCCTATGCCCTGCCTATGGCACTAATTCCCTGGCCCGTAAAAATCCTGACCGATCATGTGATTCTGGGAAATCCCATTCAAGAGGCCACCGATTATCCAGCCTACATGTGGCCACTGATCAATGCACTGCATGGCAGTACCTCACTGGAACTACTTATGTGGCTCGCACTGATCGGCGTCACCCTGGTTCTCACCATCGGGTCATACAGTACCGACTATGAAGATGAAGCAGAAGCAAGACTCGCTGAAGGTCAGGACTATGCCACCCAAGTGGAAAATCTGATCCACGGCGGTGACAGCAAAGCAGGCGGTCTTTATGGTTATCTTGAATTCAAACTAAGCACAAGACTGGTACAGGCCCTCAGCCACACGCTGCGAGCAGAAATATTCAGCCGCATTGGATCACTCTCGATGACTCAACTGGAAGACCAGCGAATCGGGGATTCCATTTATCGGGTGATGTATGACGCACCGCAAATGAATCAGATTTTTTTCGATATCACTCATACACCATTTATTTCAATTCTGCTTTACATTCAGGCGACGTTAACCGTCATGAGCGCGTATCCCGACACGCCGGAAATACTCTGGATGACCGCAGCTATATTCCCTATATGGGCTGCTACAACATCCCTCTTCTCTCGCGCGATGCGGCGCCGGGGACAGGCAGCACGTGCTGCAGGTGCAATCACCACCAGCACTATCGAAGAAGGTATGGATAATATCCTTGCGGTCCAGAGTCTCGGCGGCAATCAGGCGGAGCAGAACCGATTTGACTCGGACAGCGACGAATCATTCAGACGTTTTCGGTCGGTAAGACTGCTGTGGATAGCAATTGGCAGGCTGGGCCAAATTCTCGCAAAGCTGGTTGAGGTTCTTTTTATCATTTTTGTAGTGTCCAGGGTCATCGACGGAGAAATGTCGCCTGGTGATCTGGCTGTGCTGCTCCTTTATCTTGCCTATCTTCGCGGCCCTGCCATGTCGTTGGGTTATCTCTGGCTTACGTTACAGGATAATGTTGCAGGCATGCGACGTGTTTTCGCAATGCTGGACCTTCCAGCTGAAGGTGATCTCGGCAGTACAGATCTGTCACTAGTCCAGGATGGAATCGCATTGCGGGGCGCCGGATTCACCTATCCTGATGGTCGCCGAGCACTCGACAACATCAACCTTGACGCAAAAATCGGCGAGATCATTGCCTTCGTTGGTCCGACTGGTGCCGGTAAGACGAGTCTGGCTTATCTGATCCCACGCTTTCATGTTGCAACAGAAGGGGATGTTTTAATCGATGGCCACAATGTAAATGACCTGACGCTCGAAAGTATGCGTAGCCAGATCACCTACGTCTTTCAGGAAACTCAGCTCTTCTCTGACTCGATTCATAACAATATCTGCTATGGAAAACCGGAAGCCGGAAGAGATGAAGTAGAAGAGGTGGCGAAAATATCAGGCATACACGATTTCATCACAACATTACCCGATGGCTATGACACCAGGCTCGGTTCTGCTGCAGGAAGCAAACTTTCTGTTGGTCAAAAACAACGTATTTCCATTGCCAGGGGATTACTCAGAGATTCGAAAATACTCATTCTTGATGAACCCACATCTGCTCTTGACCCAGAAACGGAAGAATATCTGGTGAAGTCTTTGCATGAGGCTGCAAAAAACAGACTGGTGATTATTATCGCTCATCGCCTTTCAACCATAGCCCAGGCAGATAAGATCGTTTTCCTTGATAATGGCAGGATTATCGAACAGGGCAGCCATGAAGATCTGATGAACTCGACTGACGGTCACTATCGCAGTTTTGTTGAGTTGCAGACCAAACCGTTAGAGTAACGTCAGAATCAGGAGAAAAACTCATGCAGAGAAAGACTATTTTCATTACTGGCGCCGCGAGTGGCATCGGCAGGGCAACAGCGGAAAGATTCGCACAGGAAGGCTGGTGGATTGGTGCAGCTGATCTAAATACGGCTGGTCTGGAATCACTCAGATCTGAGCTTGGCACCGACAACTGCTCCACCTGGCAGCTCGATGTTACGGACAAGTCAGCCTATGACCAGGTTATTGAGGAGTTGGGTGTTCTGACTGACGGCAAGCTTGATATGTTATACAACAACGCCGGTATTGGTGCTGCTGGTTTCTTTGAAGACATTCCGCTGGAAGAGTCCATGAAGATAATAAACGTTAATCTCATCGGAGTCATCAATGGCATCTACTCTGCGCTGCCCCTCTTAAAGAACGCAAACAACAGCTTGTGTTTCAGCACATCATCTTCTGCTGCAACCTACGGGTCACCCAACCTTGCAGTTTATGCAGCAACAAAGTTTGCAGTAAAAGGATTGACCGAGGCACTTGCTGTTGAGCTTTCTCGCTGTGGTGTCCGAGCCGCTGACGTCCTGCCAGGTCTTATTGACACCCCAATCCTGACTGACTCTTTGAGGTATGTGAATGGCTCTCCAGTTACAACCAGCGAGCGCACAATTGGTGCTAACGCACCAGATGAGGGGCCTTTTCGACTGATCGCACCTTCGGAGGTTGCTGACGCAGCCTGGGCTGCCTACCATGAAAATATAATTCACTGGTACGTACCACCTGAGATCGGTGATATTGATCGGGCTAAAATGCAATCGCCGGAAGCAATGCGCGATGCCCGGATTGCGATGAACTCGCGCTAAACGAGAATGAAATCAGATCACGTATTCTGAATTCCCAGGTCGCAAACGCTATCGTCTATGCCGCGTGAACCAGAGCTTCTGTTTCTGCAAGGTCCTCTCTGAGCGTCCTCGCACCCATAAAGTAGTGAACCGTTGCCCAGATGTTAGCCAGTACAGCAAAACATAGTGCATATCGAAGCGAATCAATTTCGTAGGTTGGCGCCAGAAAATCACTGCCCGCCCCGACGAAATAGGGACCCAGGCCCATGCCGATGATATTCAGCATAAACAGCAAAATCGCAGAAGCAACCGCGCGCATACGCAAGGTGACGAGTCCCTGAGTCATGGCGAAGGAGGGACCAAGATACATCCCACCAAGTATGGACACAACGAAGAGAGCCGGAATAACTGCCCACAGGCCACCATACAGGTACGCAACAAACTGAAAAGGCACCATCAGGATGGTAGAGAATCCAGGAACCCAGAGGTACCAGCGACGGTCCCCGGTTCGATCGGATATTTTGTCAGCAAGGTATCCACCCGAAAAAACGCCTATAGCACCAATCCCCGAAATCAGCGCAAGCCAGGAACCCACTTCGGTAATCGGCATCTCATGGCTTCGAATCAGAAAAGGCGCATTCCAGGTTCCGGCGCCATAACCAACAAAGGCATGCAGCCCTGCAGCCCAGCCAATATGTCTAAAGGATTTCCGCTTCCACAGAAAGGTCAACACTTCAACGACATTAGGTGCATCGCCACCCAGATCTTTTTCTGGTTCGGATTCAACCCTGGCCTCAGACATGCCACGAGGCGGTTCCCTCAGCGTAAGCCACACCAGCAGAGCGACAAATATTCCTGGGACGCCAACCAGAAAGAATGTTGCCCGCCAACCCAGTTCATCCGCTCCCCAGCCACCGACAAAATTCCCGATCATTGATCCAAAGGGGATGCCGAGTGCATAAATCGATAATGCAGTGGCTCGGGTTTCAATCGGGAAGTAATCCGATATCAATGAATGAGATGGCGGGCTTGCACCAGCTTCTCCTACACCAACGCCTATCCTGGCAAGAAGCAGCATGATGAAGTTGGAGGCCATACCGCAAGCTGCAGTCATCGCACTCCAGATGACAATCGAGATAGACAGAATCTTGACTCTGCTCCAACGATCAGCCAGGGCGGCTATGGGTATACCCATGGTAGTATAAAAAATCGCAAAAGCCAGACCTCCCAGCAATCCAAGCTGAGTATCATTTAGTGCAAGATCATGTTTGATCGGTTCCAGCAGGATAGACAGGATAGAACGATCAACGAAATTCACGACATAGCCAAGAAAGAGAACTCCCAGGGCATAATTTCTATACTTCGATGAATATATCTGACTTACCGACATCAGTACTTCCGATGGTCCGTCTAGTTCAGTCCGGACTCTAACACAGGTCTGGCGCTGTACAAATTTGATCAATGCGTTTGTGCTCAAGTGTAGAAGGAGAATGTTCGGTGGGAGTCATTGAAGGTCTCATTCAGCCTTTGGGCAAAAAAGCCTCAACGAAGTGGTAGAAAATCAGTTGTGCAATTTCCCTATTAGAATCTAACGACTACCTTTCGCGTCACAGGACTGATTCATCAAGCTCATATTCAAATCGTGATTCCGCAAATGAAACCAGCATGTTTTATTAGGATATCATTATGATATCACCAGATAATCAAACTCTGCTATCAGAGATCCTTTAGACAGTTTGATGGTCAGCTTTGCACCCCATAGTGGGTAGAATGAACAGGTAGCTCAGATCTTAGAGACCTCTACAGTCAACCGATAGCCGACTCATACCTGTTGAAAAAATCTCCCCATAACGACCACTTACCAGTAAACGAACTGACGTAACGGCGTCTCAGTGCCATAGCCTACCTTCTCACATGGATCCAGGGCGACCTTGAGCCCACGATGCGATTGTCTTCCTGTAATGACTGTGTATAGTAAAATTACACCTCACATTCACCTCACATTACAGGATTCAGCATTGGCGGAAACAATCAGCATGCGATATTCAGTTCGACTTGTTATCTATGGGATCACACTTCTTGTTAGCCTCACACAGATCTCGGTGGGCGCCCAAGGAACTGAGTCGGAGGCAGGATTGCTGGTTATCCGTGGCGGCTGGCTGTTTGACGGGATCAGTAACACCCGCCGCCACAATAGTGGCATCGTTATTCGAAAGGGCAAAATCGTCAGCCTTGATGTTACCGCAGAGCAACAGAGCCTCACACACGCAACACTCATAAAGTTAGCCGAGTCAGAAACGATCCTCCCCGGCCTAATCGATTTGCATGCCCATTACAACTTGGATCTCGTGGATAAAGGGCGTGTAGAAGAAGTTCATCATAACGGTATTATTTTTCTGGCTAATGGAGTGACTTCAACCTGGTCAGCAGGCGAGTTCTACCCTGAGCGTGTCATTGCCCAGCGGGACCTGATTGATAAGGGCGACGCCATCGGGCCGCGCTTATTCGTATCCGGCCCCTATTTCGGTGCCTTTCGTTGTGAGTATCAAGTCAAGGTGGCTGCCGATGAGTGCGTGGCCTGGCCAAATGACATCTCGGAAGAAGAGATTCGAAACGAAGTCGACAAATGGGCTCAACAAGGTGTTATCAGCATCAAAATAAAGCAGGCAACCCCGGCTGAGGCAAAGATCATCATTGAACAGGCACATAAGAACGGCATGACAACGGCCGGGCATCTGGCTAATTATGAAGTCGAATACGATGTGAGTTTGCGCGATGCAATCCTGATGGGGATCAACCGCATTGAACACCAGCTCACCCTTGGAAGCGGTGGACCCAGAAGTGCCGACATGCATCAGATGGTCGATCTGATGATAAAGCATCAGGTTTACTACGATGCCAACTTACAGATGTATGGTGGCATCAATCTGCGCCGGGATCATCCCTCTGAAATGATCTGGACCGAGGAAGCAAAATATTTCACACCCTACGCACAGACCCTTCTTGAGTTGCGCGGACCCCCACCTCCTGAATCGGATGAACCGGAATTTAACCAGAGAATGATTGAGCTCATGGCACTTTATGAGGCGGGTGGTGAAAACCTTCTGATTGTTGGCACCGATGAGCCTGTCTACACCAGCCTGTTACCAGGCTTTGCCTATCACCGAGAACTACTCGCCATGACCTATGCGGGTTTACCCCCGGTCGCTGTTTTAAAAGCGGCGACTATCAATGGGGCCACTGCCCTGGGCATTGCCGACAGGCTTGGCTCCCTCGAAGTCGGAAAGCTCGCCGACCTGGTGGTGGTCAGTGGAGATCCCCTGAATGACATCAAGGTCGTGCGTAATATCCGGCTCGTGGTAAAAGAGGGTGTGATTCACGATCCTAAAACCCTGCTTTTGTCTGCGGAAGGAAGGATTGGGCCTGCGGGACCCGATAATCACGCGGACTGGACGCTCGAGGTCAAACCGCTGCGCGCAGAAACAAGCGGAACTCTCAAGTAATCCAAGCGCACGCTCTCCTGAAAGTCACCTCATACTCATGCATTTACTCCTATGATGAAGACGGTTGTGACCTTCGTCGTCCGTTTCGAACGATTGATAAACAGCACGTCGGACCCGGCAATATGGCAACCAACCGCAGTTGGCCGGCAGGATGGCTGGAACATAACAACATCGTGTTGGCAACACTGGTTTCTCCCCGGTCTGCCTAATGCATCACGTAATGCGCGTGCAAGCAATGCTCTTCTTAGTGGGAGTGAAACTACTCTCTGTTTTCTCTAATTGTTTTCTCTAACTGTTCTCTCTAACAATGGTGAGTCCATCGTTTTTCCGAGAAATGGATCCCGCAGGATGCACAGTTACCTATGAGAGTTTACCTTCTTGTGAAGGATTTTCCTGATAAAGCAGGATATTGCGAATAATTGGTCGATCACACCCACACGACTGTGGCAGCCAGGATTATAACATCGCGAGAATGCAGGTTGACCCGCAAGGTCTTCCTGCCGCAAGCTAAGATTCGTTTTAATAAGGGTTTTGGTGATGGCGACGACACGACTCGAAGAATTCCGATCCGAGACACGAGCCTGGCTTGATGAGAACTGCCCGGATAGCATCAGGGGCCCCGGAAATGTTCCGGGTGGAGGAAAGAAAGTCCCAATAACAGACCCTGATGCAAGACGCTGGCTCGATCTTTGTGCGGAGAAAGGCTACACCGTCCCTATGTGGACAAAAGAACATGGTGGTGCAGGCCTGTCTAAAGATGAATACCTGATCCTGCTGGAGGAAATGCGCCGTATTAAAGCACGCTCACCTGTCCAGGGAATGGGCATCGGCCTGATAGGACCAACGCTCGTAGAATTCGGCACGGATGATCAAAAGCAGCGCCACCTGCCACGCATTGCCCGCGGCGAAGTACGCTGGTGTCAGGGCTATAGCGAACCAAATGCAGGATCAGATCTTGCCAGCCTGCAAACTCGTGCCGTTGCCGACGGCGACAACTTCATTATCAATGGACAGAAGATCTGGACTTCCGGTGCTGACCATTCGGACTGGATGTTCTGCCTGGTCAGAACAGACCCCGATGTGCCCAAACATGAGGGCATCAGCCTGCTGCTTCTAGATATGAACCAATCCGGTGTGACAACTCGCCCCATTCGACTGATCAGCGGCGACTCACCTTTCTGCGAAACTTTTTTTGATGATGCACTTGCACGCAGGGATGATCTTGTTGGGCAGCTGAATCGAGGGTGGAGCATTGGCAAAAGGCTCTTACAGCACGAACGTTCCGGGATGACGATATTAATGGGGGGAGCGGCAAAACCAGCCAGCGACGAGAATCCTTTCCTGAATCTCATTAAGATCTATGGTGCTGACGATGCACTGATTAAACAAGCAGTGGCTCACGAGATGCGAGACAGAGCATATCGACTTACCCAGCGACGTATCGTCGAAGAATCAGAGGATGGACAAACGCCTGGTCCCCAGACCTCAATCATGGAACTGGTAACTGCAGAACTCGAGAAGGAAGACGCCAACGTCAAGGCGCTAATTTGCGGATTTCAGGGGCTCGGCTGGGAAGGTAACGGCTTCACAGATGGTGAGATCGCAGCCTGCCGACACTATTTCAGCATCAAGCGACGCTCAATCGCTCGCGGCTCTAATGAAGTACAGAAGAACATCATTGCCAAACGGGTCCTGGGGCTGCCTGACTAGCTAGACTTTTGGATTCATGTTTAAGCTTCTCACTAATAGCGGGCTTCGTGTAAAATATATATCTAAATATATGGAACAACCGATAACTGCTAGTACTAAAGTAAATCGACCTGGCTCCGGGGAGGTGTGGCTATGGGTATGTTGGATGAGGAAATTACACGACTGGGAATCAGGCTAAAGGACCTGCAACATCGAATCATACCTGATTTCGAAAGTAAAACAGGGGTGCTGTTTTCACGGATTCAAGCGATGTCAAAAGACAAAAGCAAGGCAGGAGTTCGAACAAAGCTCGAACTGGAATATACGAAATTAAGCAAAGAACTCAGACAACGCAGTGACGAACAGATTCAAATTCGCCATGAGATAGAACGTCTGGAGCTGCAAAAAAAATTCAGCCGCTGACACGCCCTGGTATTCCAGGACCAATATTCCTATTGTCATCTACTTAATTAAAGCAAACCAACATTCCCACTCCACACTATTCTGGCCAGCGAGGATGATGGTCGTCTATAACAAATAGATGCGAGTGGGTGAGTGGCGTATGATGGTGGTTGTGATCTTCTGTTGCATCATCGCTATTGTGAAAATGATCGTGATGTATATCGTGAGTGTGTTGATGCCGATGGCTGACATCAGCATGGCTATGTTCAATAACTTCCGGGTCGTTTCTGGGCCACACCAGCGCCGCAACTATTGAAAACAACGTAACCAGAATACCCAGCATTAAGGCGGTTGTTTCGATCCCGATTAAGTGACCAAGCTGTCCTGCGACAGGATAGGCTAACATCCAGCACGCGTGACTTAAGGCAAACTGAGCAGAGAAATAGGATGGCCTGTCCGTTGGTGCTGATGATTGATTGACAATACGCCCTGAAGGAGTCTGAACAAGAGACAAACCCAGACCAATCATAAACCAGATTGCCAACAGGGTTACGAAGTCTGGTGAGAGCCAGATAGTCATAAGCCCCAGACTCATGATGATTGCGCCTGACAACATGACGGTGCGATCCGATATGTGGTTCAAAACCCTTGGCAGTGACAGTGCGGCAATCATGGATCCAGCGCCTGATGCAGCAAGCGCCATGGCCACATCGGAATCTGACCTTTGCAGGATCTCTCTGATATACACCACCGTATTGACGATGACCATTGCACTCGTGCAGGCAACACCAAGATAAAGGACTAACAAACCTCTGAGTCGCGGTGTTTTAAGGTACGAACGAACACCAAAACTGATCTCCTGCCACAACCCGCCGAGTCGATCCACAGACTCACCTCCGGGCAGCACCGTAACGAGGATGAGCGATGCAGAAACCAAAAAGGCGATCGAGTTCGAAATGAAAAGGAAGTCATATGTAAAGAAGAGTAGTGCCAGCCCCGCAAGTGCCGGGCTGATAAGATTTTCCAGATCATACGCCAACCGAGAAAAGGACAGCGCACGCGTATACGCCTGCTCTTCGTTGATGATGTCCGGAATCGTCGCCTGAAAGACGGGCTTGAATCCTGCCGAGAAAACATTGAGCAGGAAGATAAGAACAAAGATATGCCAGACCTCTGTGGCGAACGGCATTGCCAATACGATAATGGCACGCATAAGGTCCAGAGTGATTAATAGTGGTTTTCGATTGAAACGATGCGCAATACCACCAACAATGGGAGCAAAGACCACATAAGCCACCATCTTGATAGCGAGCGCCTGTCCCAGCAGAACACCTGCATTCCCACCAACCATATCATAGGCAAGCAAGGTCAGCGCGACTGTAGCAAGACCAGTACCGACCAATGCAATGACCTGAGCCGTGAACAGTTTTCTGAACTCGCTGTTTCTTAAAGGGTTATGTAGCTCAGTCATTTCTTCAGGAAAAGGTTCGTTGAACTCAAGCACAATCCAGTGTATCAAATATTTTCAAACACTGGATGTATACAGGAACGGGTATGATCTGAGTAATCCCGTTTACGCCCTGCGTGGGATTGGTACGGATTAATGTATGGATATAGACGCGCTTTGAGGTAACGCCGGTCATGTGCTTTAACTTTAACAGCTGGAAACAGAACTGGCTAAAAAAAACAGTCTGCTACCCTGGCTGATGATGATTCCTTTCGGTTTCACACTCGCTTTTGTTGCTGGCAATCCCCTCTGCTGACTTTTCTCAGCAGCGCATGCCGTTTAGAAAAGTATGTCAATGCCCTGCACATTTTGTGGTCCCTACCTTTCTGCTTTTTCTGTATATATCCCTTCACTGTCATCAGCGTACTGCTGATAATCAGACTCAGGTGGCAAATCAGTTGGGGGCAGAATAAAGTGCCTGAGTAAACCGCATCCTGACAATATCCAGACTCGGTTAACCAAACCAACGATGGTCCCGGATCTCAATCAATCCGCACGCCCCGATTTTTCAGGGCAGTCTGAACCTCACCGATGCTTGCAGAACCACTGGCAACATTATTTTTGATTGACAACGCGGCCGTTACACCGGCACCCTGCCCCGTCAATGCACAACACATCATGCTTCGCGTTGCGGCGTGGGCGATCTTGTCTCCTGCAACACATCGTCCTGCGACTAGCAGGTTTTCAACTTTCTGCGGCACAATAACCCCAAGTGGAACCTGAAAATAGCGACCCGTCGTCGGAAGAACAAGAACGCCATGGCCATCAATAAACTCCGGGAATATCCCGATTGATTCATCTGACCTGCCTTCCTCCCTCACGTGAGTTGCAGTCAGGTTCGTCCTCCCAACGATCTTTCTGGAGTCACGGGTGCCGAGAGTCATACCAAAGTTTTTCAATTTTGCTTTCTCAAATCCGGGAACATACGCCTTCAGCGCCTTGATGGCATACATTGCCTGTTCTCTGCCTTCAATTTCTGCCCGGGTAAGGTCGAAGACATCGGTTGAGTCAAATCCAAACATGTAGTTCATGTTCAGAGTTATACTCCCGCCAGTCTCAGAGACAGGCCCACAGGAACCAACGATGGGCATATCAGCAGGAATCAATCCTTCCTTACGGGCTCTGTCAAAGGGTTCTGCAATATAGGATGTCCGAAGGTTGTCCTCCTTGCCGCTCGTTTCAATCTCCCAGGTCTCTCCCCAGTCCCTATAGGTTGCCGGGTTTGCCTTCAGATATTCATAGAAGGCACCTTTTTCAACTCCCGCACAACTGAATAAGACCGTGACACCCATCAATTCGTTTTTGGGGAGTTTCTCGAAAGGTGCACCAGCATATGCTGCTATATCGGCGTCACCACTTGCATCTATCACCCGTTTGGCCAGAATCGCCTGCCTGCCTGATTTGCTTTCAATAACTACACCCTGAATCATGTTGCCATCCATCACGGTGTCTACTACTTTGCTATGCAATAGCGGTCTGATGTCAGCTTCCTGTACCAATTTGTCGGCCACGACTTTGAACATCTCCGTGTCCAGTAGTACCCCACCCTTTCTCGAGCTCCTGGGTCGGCCTTGAGCGGCCCCCATCTCCTGCGCCCGGGTTTCGAACTCAATCCCTATGCCCTCAGCATCGACCGTGTCGGCAGAGCGATACCATGACATACTACCAACACCTACCTGAGTGATCGTTCCACCAAAACAGCCATATCGTTCAACAAGCATCGTCTCGACACCCTCCCGTGCCGCAGATAAAGACGCCGCAAGGCCTGCAGGACCACCGCCAACTACCAGAATATCGGTCTCAGCAATTACGGGGATTTCTCTTGCCGTTTCACTAACAGTTTTCATTTACAACCTCCCTGATGTCTTCTATCCGCCGAACAGTACTAATCTTGTCGAACTCAGAAAGGTTAGGCCATGAGCATCTGCTCATCCGGAGGCGCGAACGCAGGTATTTCCTGCTCCAGATATGACATCACCGACAACACGATGTCCTCTCGCCAAGGATTAGCCGTGATCTGAACACCAATTGGCAAGCCATCTGATGTTGTTCCGCCACGTACGACACCTGAGGGCCATCCCGTCAGATCAAATGCCTCAGTATAACTCGCATCCGAGCTGGGAAAGGGAGCTTCACCTGGCGAGGGATGAAGCTGAGCTGGATGAGCATTAACAGGCGATATAAGTACATCGTATCGAGCCATGTGCTGCTGCATCCGGGCTCGATATTCTTCAAATCTTGCGAGCTGGCTGCTAAGCGCCTTTGCAGAGACTTGATCTGGAATCACCTCATCCAGTTCTTTAAACCAATTATTCGCGAAATCTTCAGGCCTTGTCCCAACCGAATCTAACAGCTGTCTAACGGATGCATGAGCACCAACCGCCCAGAAACCCCCACTCACATTGGTGGTGTCTGCGACGCCATCGAGTCGATCTTCATTTACTGTAACGCCAGCACCTGCCAGTGTCTTCGCCGTCATTTCCACAACTGCCACCGTTTCTTTGTCAGGCGTAACGATTCCATTATCAAACATCACAGCGCATTTTAAGGGTTTCAATTTGATCAAATCTGGATCTGGGAAACGAACCGCAGAAATTCGCGTATCAACTGAATCAGGCCCCCAGATGATAGGTAATATCAGTTTCAAATCTTCAACTCTTCGAGCCAGGGGTCCTACGTGACTCAATGAATCTGTTAGCATCCCCGGAGGAAGACACAACCCTGTTCTGGGAACACTCCCGCTTGTTGGTTTGATGCCAACTGTCCCACAACAATGAGAAGGGACGCGTATGCTTCCACCATAGTCAGTGCCGATGTCGAATGAAGTCAATCCGGCAGCAATCGCAGCAGCTGCACCACCACTACTTCCGCCTGGCGATCTTTTCGTGTCGTAAGGGTTGTTGGTAAAACCATGAATCTTGTTATGCGTTTCAAAAGACAGCGTGAATTCAGGCGTATTCGTTTTGCCGATGAGAATAGCACCAGCAGCTTTAAGACGTTTCACCACGGCTGCGTCTTCATCTGGAATAAAATTCCTGCGCCCCAGAGTTCCCCAGGTAGAAACTACTCCAGCTGTATCAAAACAGTCCTTGATGGTCATAGGCACACCATGCAACTGACCTTTATACTTACCCTTCGCCAGCGCATTGTCAGCAAGTCTCGCCTGCTCCATGGCATCGTCTGCTATCGCCACCACTGCATTTATTTTTGGATTAATCTGCTCGATTCGACGCAGGTAGAGTTCAACCAGTTCTTCACTGCTTAACTGTTTATTTCGGATTTGCTGAGCCTGGGAAGCAGCAGATTGAAACATAAGCCCCTCCAATCCTGGTTGTGAATTTGAACCTGAGGCGCCTTGCTGACCTGCTGCGCGATTGGTGGCAAGGCCAAGTACCGGGACGACCATGGACTTCAGGACATCACGACGTGAAACAGATCCGACAGCGTTTTCATCCTCTTTCCCCACCACGGTTACCTCCTCTTAAGAAAACCGACTTCAAAGACTCACGACAATGTTCAAATAGGCCATTGTCGTCAGCAGATACATATTACAGCTGATCACATCCTATTGTCTGGCAGAATTACCGGGCTGCACCGGAACTGCCAAATGTTTTTTTCGGTGATATTCTCCCAAAGACTATGAAGAAGGATCGAATCCATGATTAAGTTACTGATCATGAGCCACCTGTCGAAATGTGCTGGGGCAGTTGAATCCGTGGGAAGGACTATCGAGTCCAGGCAGTTCTAATGAAACAGCTCAGGATCCTCGAATACAGTACATCAATTGCCGCGGCCTGGTGTGGACAACAATTCGCCCAATGGGGTTCTGATGTCATACTCCTCGAGGATACGACAGGATCTCCGCTCCGAGATGCAGCACCTTCAGTGAAGAAAGATGGGGGCACCTATTCCCTGCTCTGGGAAAATCTGCATCGACGAAAGCGCCTCCAAAGTCTGGAATCATTGACAAAAGATCTGTGGGAAACATCCGATGTGATTATTACCGATCAACCTTTTTCCAGACTTGGAATGGAAAAACCACCAGGCGTTATCGTCATTTCGATCACGCCTTTCGGGACAACAGGGCCCTTTAGCACGAGGCAAGCTACTGAACTTACCATTGAAGCAAGTGCCGGGTACTTATCCCTGAATGGTAAAATGGGTCACGCACCCCTTCGAGCACCCGGTCACTTGATTGGATATTACTGCGGCGTAACTGCTTTTGTCGGTGCACTCGCGGCACTACACAAAAGACAGGTTACCGGAACTGGTGAAACCGTTGATGTTTCCTGCTTCGATTCGGTTGTCACCATGGTGCCGTTTGTTCGTGCCCAGTACTCGGGTTCACCTGAAGAACGCGAAGGTGGACCGGGATCTGGCGTGAGGTTGTTTCCAATTGGCGACGGATATCTTTCCCTCAATCTTCGATCTCAGCGAGCCTTTGATCGACTCCTTGAGCTTCTGGATATTGACCCGGATTCAATCCCCGAGTCAGTGTCGACTCCCGAGAAGCGCATGAACGATGCTGCCGTTGCAGAATTCCTGAAAAGCAACTCAAAAGGCACCTCCGCGCGGGCGATATTTCGGGCATTCAATGAAACTTCCTCACAGCCTGTGGGGCTGCTGAACACGCCCGGTGAGGCGTTGACTAATGACCACCTGGTTGAGACGGGCTACTTCAGATCGCACCATCATCAGTTAGGTGATCTTAAAGTCAACGGACCGCCAGGTCGCATCTCTGGGCTTGAGGATACTGCCAGCACACCCGCACCGGTGAAGATGGAACCAAACCTTAAATGGCGTCAGCGAATCTCATTTCCCATCGAAGCCGAACCAAACGAAAACAGTTCTAATCGCCCACTTGAGAATATCCGCATCATTGATCTGACGCAGGCATGGATAGGTCCATTTGCAACCCAACTGCTTGCTGACCTGGGTGCAGATGTCATCAAAATTGAATCGCTAAGGCGTCCGGATGTCTGGCGTGGCGCTCGGTCTCCAGACGAGGTGGCTGCCGTCACCAATGCCAATGCGCATCCTCTCAACGCATGCGGCAGATTCAATGGTGCCAACCGAAACAAACGCGGACTTTGCCTCGATCTAACGACTGAAAAGGGCCGCTCCCTGATTCTTGAATTAATCAAGGACGCAGATATTATTATTGAGAATTTCACACCGCGTGTCATGGACAAATTTGGATTGCAGTACGAGGTGTTACAGGCAGTGAATCCAGAGATTATTTCCGTCTGCTGCTCAGGCTACGGAAAAGAAGGACCTTATGCCAACTACAAGGCGAATGGCACCACGATTGAAGCGCTGGCTGGCTGGGATGCGCTGTTTAGTAATCCACAGGAAGAACCGATGGTGATGGGTTTTTATCAGGCAGATGCCATCACGGGAATGCATCTTGCTGCAATGACCCTGGCTGCTCTGAATCAGAGAGATATCACCGGTGAGGGACAGTCAGTGAGCGCTTCGATGATTGAGGCCGCACTCACCTATATCGGCGAAGACATTCTGGCTGCTTCATACGGTACGGATAGTATTTCTCACGGTAATAACCACCCAGATATGGCATTACAGGGCATCTATCCCTGCAAGGGGCTGGATAAGTGGATTGCTATTTCCGTCAGAAATGAGGTCGAGTGGAATGATTTTGAATCAATTGTGGGACTAAGCGGATACGACACAGAATCGGCTCGAGAGGAGAATGCAAATCAACTTTATTCGGTGATATCAGACTGGACGCGGTCTCGGCAACCTGAACAGGTAAGCGAACAACTCCAGGCGACAGGTATTCCGGCAGAAGAAGTACTCGATATATTACGCATCCTGGATCACCCCCATCTCGCAGCAAAGCAGTGGTTCATCCCCGTGAGCCATCCGGACCTGCAAACCTGTCTGCACGGTGGATTCCCATGGCAATTCTCCAGCAGCGAACTCGTCGTGAGTCGTCCGGCACCCAGAATTGGCGAACACAGTATCGAGATCCTCTCGGAAGATCTCGGTCTGTCTGCCGGGGAAATACAGGAACTCATCAATGCGAATATTACCGGCCAGCTTCTGGAAAAGGTCCAATCAGACCCTGGGTAGAAGTTCAGCCAATTCCCCTGGTCTTACGCAGGTTTTCCTCGGCAGTTGGTATGGGGGCGACCCTTCTCCCGCCAGACGGTAGTTGTGCGCCTCGATTAGAACCTCCACCCGGCTTGGTATGCGCAGCGACGATGTGATTGGTGTAACCCTGCATGTCCTGCGCCATATTGATATTCACCTTTGTCATGCGCAGATTGAACAGGCTGTTTGTTGCTACCCTTGCCGCATAGGCAAGCGCTTCTTCTTCGGCTTCTGCCTGATTCGCAAGGACACGATTAACAAACCCCAGATCCTGGGCTTCTCTTGCCGTTATAAATCTGGGCTCGAATAACACCTCTTTGGCTTTGCGAATGCCAATGTCCCACGGCACTGAAAAGAACTGAAAATTGGAACCGAGAAACTGGGCATCTTCAGCTGCAAAGATCATGTCCATGGTTGTCGCAACCATCCACCCACCCCAGATACACTTGCCCTGAACTACAGCAATCGTGGGCTTGGGCAGATTTCGCCAGCGTAGACCATGCTCAATATATAGATACCAGCTCCGGTGAAAGGTGCCTCTCACACCATCTGGAAATGGTCTGACCTCGTCGTCGGCAACCTTCTCGGGTGTGCCGATATCATGGCCACCTGAGAAATGGTCTCCCTTCGCACAAAGAACAATCACACCAATCTCATCATCCTCTGCAGCTGCCATGAAGGCGTGATCAAGTTCTTCAATCGTGATCCGACCGATCGCATTCCTATAATGAGGTCGGTTCAGGGTTATTTTTGCTACCCGGTCCAGTTTTTCAACGAGTATTTCAGTATATTCCATAGCTATGCCTCCAGCGCATCAGTTCACTTGTTAGCAGGATACTGCTACCCAGCAGTTTATGACCAATATCTTACCACCGGCAGCAGCTGTGTATGGCGCTCACTCGACCAGCAAATTTGAGAAAGCGGGTGGTCGAAGCCTGCGAGATATATTCTAGCTGATTTTTCGAGATGTCTGTTTTGGCTCAAGAATATTGACGATCGAGATTGCGTGGACTGGTTTCAGACCCGCATTGCTATAGTCATGAGGTAAATTCCCCGGGAAGTAGATCAAGTCACCCGCTGCTACTTCAAACTTTTCATCTTGAATCACGATGGTCGCGGTTCCCTCAAGACAAAGGAAAAGTTCATGGCTACCTTCCGGGTGTGGATTGCCACGCGTATGACAATTGGGCAGCATACTCACGTCGTTGACCTGAATATAGGGTGCATTAATCGGCGAAGCCCGGGTTCCGACATATCTACCATCATCCTGACGACTAATTTGCATATCTTTGCGTTTTACCTGAGTTACGAAAGTGGCTTGCTGTTTCGCCACCAGATCCTCTACCGAGACACCTAAGGCACGGGCAACCTTTACCACCACCGATATCGATGGATTGCTGGATGCTTTCTCCATATTAGCCAGAGTCGCTCGGGGGATGCCTGCCAGATTGGCAAGTTCCGTCTGGGTCAGCTTATGAACTGAACGCAATCTTCTAATGCCATCAGATACGGGATTACTCACCATCATTTCTCCAGATCAGGTACCAGTCTAGGATCGTGTCTCAGATCCCTTCAGTTGCTGAGATAGTAGATTATCCTTGTCAGGACATCCAATATATTATCATTATAACAATATATCTCGCATTTACCCTATAGAAATGGTTATTATTAGCAATATATTGACGATTTAGTCATATGACATCGTCCTGAACAAGATTCTTTTGACAATGCTTCTTTTAATAATATAACTAATAATATAACTAATAATATAACTAATAATATAACGGAGAAATTAAACATGGCTTTTGAATTACCCGAATTACCCTATAACTATGATGCCCTGGAACCGCACTACGACGCGCAAACAGTGGAGATTCATCACAGCAAACATCACAACACCTATGTGACCAAGCTGAACGCTGCAGCGGATGCAGCCGGAGTTTCTGACAAGTCGCTGGAAGATATTCTGACTGATCTTGACAGCATTTCTGAAGACAAACGTACCCCTGTACGTAACCACGCTGGTGGTACCTGGAACCATACTTTCTTCTGGCACTCACTGTCTCCAAGTGGTGGTGAACCAACCGGCGCTATCTCCGATGCTATTCAAGCCAGGTGGGATTCTTTTGACGCCTTTAAAGAGGCATTCAGTGATAAAGCAGCCAACCACTTCGGTTCAGGCTGGGCATGGCTGATTGTGGATGGCGATGGTGAACTGCAGATTACAGACACACACGATCAGGTGTGTCCACTTTCACTAGGTCAGAAACCATTACTGACAATCGATGTATGGGAACACGCATACTATCTGAAGTACAAAAATGTGAGACCCGACTGGATTGCTGCTTTTTGGAATCTTGTTAACTGGGATGAGGTAAACAAACGCTTCGAGGCTTAGATTTCTCCAGCCCGGCAACAAGGCAATCTGCTGTCTAGATTGCCTTGAGCATGTGTTTTTCGACTATCATGTCGATATTATCTGGTGTCACCTGGAGTTTCTCGTAGACTGACTCAATACCTCGCCGCTGCACCCCAGGCTCAAGATCAGCAAGAGATTGGAAGTACCCCAGCCGGCGACCCAACTGGTAAAGTGACTGCTCATCCGGCGGTAGCTGCATGTAGTATTCCAGGATCTCCAGCATGCGCGGTTTATCATCCGGCAGTTTACCGTCAACTTCCTGCAACAGGTTGTAGAAATGGTCACTTGCTAGCGTTGAACTGATGCCGGTCAACGCTGTTACAAACTCATGTATCTCAAGGATAATCTGCAGGTCGGTGCACTTTTTGAATTCACCGGACTGATAGTCCTGATAAAGCGGAATGTTCGGCGGAATGGCGAGTGTTCTAAGCCGGATAAAATCTGCATCGATCTGATTCAACGCATCAGCCGTGTGATAGGCATGCTCAGATGAAAGATCGGCCCCGCCCAGACCAGGCATTACATACTCTGACAACTCAATACCCGCTTTCTTTACCGCCTGGCCTGCTTTGATGTGATGGGCTTTGGTAACCCCCTTATCAGTTAATTTCAGAACCTCATCACAACCAGATTCCATACCAATATGGATTCGATTCAGACCAGTCTCGGCTAGTTCCGCCAGTTTATCGTCTGATATCCTGTTGATGGTGTGCGACCGGGCATAGGATGTGATCCGGGAAATCCACGGAAATCTCATCTTCAGATGTTTGAGAATCGTAATTAAATTGTCCGGTTTGATAATCAGACTATTCGCATCCTGTAGAAAAACAGAACCCTCTCCCCGGGCAAGCCAGTTGACGGCGATACTAAAGACCTGAATATTGTCTGCGAAGTAATTCTCCGCCAGGTAGTTAACACGTTCCTGCGTCAGGTGCCCCTGCTCATTCAGCTCATCGAGTACTCGATACACCACCTCATAGATGGCTTCAATATCAGCAATGACATGCTCCACTAAACGAAGTGAGAATTGCTGTTGCTTGTAGACCGAGCAGAAAGTACAACGATTCCAGGGACAGTTTCGCGTCACCCTCAGAAGCAGCGAGTTTGCCTCACTCGGCGGCCGAATCGGCCCCTGTTCGAAGCCCATGTAGTTCTGTTCTTTTTTAATTCCCATGTACCAAGTAAACGTCAAAAAGTGTCTGAAGGACAGCAAAAAGACCAGAACTACTCATTTGTTCCGGAATCCCGGCAATGGACATTCTCATCAGGATCTTCCCCGGCTCGGCGAGTTGAATTCCCGGCAGATTCCAACGGAGTTGCTAAAGGATATGAATGATGCTTCCATGCTTCTTGCATCACAAATCAACCTATCACCATCCAGGGGAATATCATGATTGTCTGCCTTGACCACATCGGTGTCGTCGCACATACCATTGAAGAAGCCATGAGCGTATTAGATTCCCAGCTGGGGTTTCCACTTGATAGTAAGCGCTCACCTCTTCCAGATGGCGCATATTTCAAGCCTGAAGGTACTCATAACTACTTTTTCCAGGTAGGCACCGGCGAGACACAGGTTGAGGTTTTGATCCCCGTGGTGCCCGAGGCAGGAACTTACAAATATCTGCAGCGGTTTGGTGCCGGTCTCCATCACTGGGGTTACGGGTGCGACAGTGTTGATGAAGAAGCGGCACGTCTTCGCGAGCAGGGTATGCGGCAAATAGACCTTGGCGTCGAGAATCCTCCAGCAAACTCTCCCGCTTTCTTTCACCCCAAGACAGCTGGTGGAATCCTCACGGAACTTGTTCCCGTCCGACCCGATCGAAATCAGACCTGAGCGGTGCTTACTTGACGGCTCCGGCCCCTGCCTTCGCACGCTGCAGAACTACGCGAGAAGAGAAACCGCTTGCGGCCTTGTCAAGATAGGACCGTTAACTGCAAGTTGTTCCTTAAGTAAGTGCCATTCAGACCAGATCCCTTAAGTATCAAGGACCTGCCACTTCACCCCTCAGACCAACTCATACCCTGAATTACGCAATTCTGACCCGGTCTATCAAGAATATTGACAATATACTTGTCATATTTGCTATAATGACAAGTACGTTGTCAATCAGATATTTCTCTATGAATGAACTAAACGAGCTAAACGGTGATCAGACAGCGGCTACTGAGACACTGATAGAGAAACTCATCTGGCAGAACAGAAGGCTGTTTCAGCGATTTCGTTTCGTCAGCGATACACTGTTACAGGACACCGGCATCAACACCAGTCAGAGAGCGGTCTTAGAATTTCTCTACAAACAGAAACCCAGGACCGTGCCGCAGATCGCGAAAGAGAAATCAGTCAGCCGCCAACATATCCAGATCATCGTCAACAGTCTGACTGACTCCGGACTGATTAAGATTGTGGAGAATCCGTCCCACAAACGTTCACCGCTAATCCGAATTACTCGCAAAGGAGAAGACCTGTTTGATTCTGTTCGACGTCAGGAAGTATTTCTCTTTCGCACCATTGGTGAGAGGTTTTCAGAGGAAGAACTCGCCACCGCAGGTCGAGTTCTCCGGTCGATAGATGAGTATCTGGCATCAGGAAACTGGCAAGAACCAGAAAGAGGAGGCTGGTATGGGTTTTAGACAATATATCGTCGCACAATTCAAACAACCCCATGGATTGCTGGGAAATCTGTAAGGGGATATAGCTCTCCCGCCCAACCTGTATGATCTCATCGGTGCTTGAATAGATGCCGGGATCGTATTCTAGGCCGGTCGAGAGACCCAGTGACCCTGCCTCCAGATCAGTCGATAACCTTGCAGACATCTGGGCAATTTCCACTGCTGTTGCTTCTTTTTGGTAGTCCTCTTGCATCACTGCTTTTCGCAGCGAACCATGGCCCGAGTAGGTAGCAAGATTAATCGGGACTGGCTTCACACACATTACGACCTGTACCATCCACAATCGATGTATTGACAATAACTGGGTCTGTCGGTCAAACGGCTTGTGTCACAAAACATGACGCTGAGGCAACCAGAAACATGCAGATTGCAAATTTGATCATATTTTTTCAGTCGTCTTATTGCCATCAGAGACATTGTCTCCATATTACGACATACATTAAACCTGTATGGATTCACATAGAAATATCTGCTAATTGCAGACATAAGCAATCTGCCACACCGCTGGACAAAAAACGAATGGAGCAGGATCCACAACTACCGGCTTGATCTAAATATGAACTGAGCGTACAAGTACAGGAGACTTGAGACGACAGATGGAGCATCCGCAAACAAAAGTAATCTCTGGTTCACGGGTCACCTTGCAGAGGACGCTAAAGTCGTATGAGCGGAATCAGGATTAGATTGAGACAATAACCAACAGGGGACAGTTGATGGCATTAAGACGGCATACAGGATTCTATTGTTTTCTTTTTTTTCTGCTGGTGCAATGGCAGTCCACCAGCTTTGCTCAAACAGCCAGTTATTCAAAAGCACAGGAGAAAGCAGGAAAGAAGGAGTACGCAAAATACTGTGCAAGCTGCCACGGCTCGAAACTAAAAGGTATCCATCTCGCACCGAGTCTCGTTGGTGAGCGTTTCGATCAGTCGTGGCGCGGCAAACCATTGGAATTTCTCTCTTTTCATGTTCGGAGAATGTCCAAGATGCCCGTTGCAAATCAGGATAGTTTGAGTGATGAAACCCACACCAACATTCTGGCATATATCCTGAAGTCAAATGGCTTAAAACGTGGCGATGCGCTTCCCATAAATACAACTGCGCTCGATAGTCTCGTCGTACCCCGGTTGGAGGGAGCGACATACGACCCGGACGCGCCAGTCGAGGCATCGGCGGAACAGGTCGCATTGCTCAAGAATCTACCCAACGTGACAGACGAGATGCTGAACAACCCCTCTCCTGATGACTGGTTGCGATGGGGGCGCGGTTCAGACGGGCTCAGTTTCAGCCCTCTGAAGCAGATCAACAGGGAAAACGTGACTGGTCTTAAACCAGCATGGCGGAGACCCCTGCGTCCAGGGTCGAGCATGTCCGCACCGCTGGTTCACCAGGGTGTTATGTTTCTCCATACCTTCCCTGATACCGTGCTGGCGATAGATGCAACAAACGGGAATGTGCTCTGGCGTTATCAATACAGTCAGGCAGATCGCTCGAGTTCAAAGATGGGCATCGGTCTGCATAATGACAAGATTTATGTACCCACCTCGGACAACCACGTTCTCGCGCTGAACGCCAAAACCGGCAAATTGATCTGGAACCATGAGATTGACATGAAATCAAGTGGAGCCGGTCGAGGACGCTACCAGCTCAGAACTGCCCCGCTGACCATCGGTAACAAGGTGATCCAGGGAGTTACGGCAAGTTTTATGCCTAAAGGTGGTTTTATCGTGGCCATTGACGGCGATAGCGGAGACGAACTCTGGCGTTTCAACACCATCGCCCGACCCGGTGAACCCTGGGGTAATACCTGGAATGGTCTGCCTCTTGAAAAACGTAGCGGCGGCTCCGTCTGGCATCAAGGTACTTACGATGCTGAACTGAATCTTATCTATTTTGGCGTTGCACCAACCTACGATACCGGACCACTCCTGCACGAGGTGGACAAAGCGGGTATCTCTAACTCGGCACTCTACACTAACAGCACGGTGGCGCTGGATGCAGATACCGGGAAACTCATCTGGCACTATCAACACCTGGCAAATGGCCAGTGGGATCTGGACTGGGCATTCGAACGCCAAATTGTGACCGTTGCCATCAACGGTAAAGACCGAAAGGTGGTAATGAATGTTGGCAAAATGGCAATTCTTGATGCGCTGGATGCAGCGACCGGTGAGTACCTCTTTTCAGTGGACACGGGGGTACAGAATGTAATCACTGCAATCGACCCTGAGACCGGTGCCAAGACTATTGATCCGGCAAAATTGCCCGATCCAGACAGACCCACTGTAGTTTGCCCGAGTGCTCTGGGTGCCAGAAACTGGCCGCCGACTTCCTATAGTCCGCAGACAAAACTTGCCTATATCCCGTTGACCGAAATATGCATGCTTCTCGGACCAGATGGCGCACAGATACTCACCTCTGGTGTCAGGATATCACCAGCTAAACATCCGGACAGTAGTGATGGAATGCTGGGTCGTCTGCAGGCCGTCGACATTGCTAATCAGAAACTCGCCTGGACTCACGACCAGCCCTCACCTTTTTCAACAGGCATATTGACCACCGGGGGTGGATTGCTTTTTTCCGGCGACATTGATCCGTCGCTAAAAGCGTTTGATGACTCCAACGGTAAACTCCTCTGGGAAACGAGGCTAAGTGCCGAACCTACCTCGAGCCTGATCACTTACAGCGTCAACAGCAGGCAATATGTTGCAGTTATAGTGGGTGTCGACAACATTCATGTTGGTGCACTATCACGTACTTATGAGAGCTTCAGCGCGAGTCTGGGTAAACCCCACAAAGCACCATCGAAAGGAGGGGCCGGAATTTGGGCATTTACATTAGATGAGCCTGAATCCTGAGATATTCCGAAGGATTCCAACTGAGTTCTTGAATTGATCATGAACAGGTTCTTGAGATCAAGGGAGATACAAATGGTATACCCCAAAAAGAAACAAAGCACCAGACGCAAGGCTGCACTTCTGGTCTGGGGCGGGTGGAATGGACACACTCCCAGGGAATGTGCTGACCTTTTCGGGCCCTGGCTCGAGTCAAAGGGATATCGTGTGGTGGTCTCGGACACGCTCGACGTCTATACAAACAAACGCCGGATGCGAAATTTCGATCTGATTGTACCGATATGGACCATGGGGGAAATCAGTCATCCGCAGTGGAAAGGGCTGAGGGACGCCATTTTAAACGGCGCTCATGTGGCCGGCTGGCATGGTGGCATGTGCGACTCCTTCCGCAATAACACAGAATACCAGTTTATGACCGGTGGTCAGTGGGTTGTACATCCTGGCGGTGTCATTCGCTACAAAGTTAAGGTGACCAATCAGAAAGATCCTATCACCCGTGGTCTTAAAGACTTCTGGATGATGTCGGAGCAGTACTATATGCATACAGACCCGGGAAATGAGGTTCTAGCCACTACGATATTCAACGGTAAACATGGGAATACACCCTGGATAAAGGGTACCGAGATGCCCGTTATCTGGAAGCGACACTACGGTGATTCGCGAATTTTCTACACATCTCTGGGTCACGTTGCGGATGACTTCAAAACACCGGAAGCCATAGAGATAGTGAAGCGAGGCATGATGTGGGCCATCGGTGACAGAGTTGTTCCGGAATTCAAATCAGCCTGAGGAGTTTTGATGAAGAAGACGGGAATCGGCATTATCGGATGCGGAAATATCAGTGCTATCTACTTCAAGAACCTCTGCACCGTTTTTGATAATGTTGAAGTGATAGCCTGCGCCGATCTTATCGTTGAACGCGCACAGGCCAAGGTGGATGAGTATCCGAATGTACAGATGTCAACGCTTAAAGAGATTCTCTCCAATCCGGCGATCGATATCATCCTCAACATCACCACGCCTCCGGGACACTTTCCAGTCGCATTACAGGCGGTTCAGGCGGGTAAGAGTGTCTACAGCGAAAAGCCATTGGTACTTACCAGGGATGAAGGCCAACAATTGCTCAAGGCTGCTGCAGAAAACGATGTGCTAGTAGGCGGTGCACCGGACACTTTCATGGGAGGTGGCATCCAAACCTGCCGAAAAGTGATTGATGCAGGTCGGATAGGTGAACCCATCGGTGCCCAGGCTTTTATGCTCTGTCACGGACACGAGAGCTGGCATCCCGACCCTGAATTTTATTACAAGATCGGTGGCGGACCGATGTTCGATATGGGCCCGTACTATCTGACCGCCCTTGTATCTTTGCTCGGGCCGGTGAAACGGGTAACCGGCTCAGCACGTATCAGTTTCCCTGAGCGAACCATTACCAGCAAAATCAAATATGGGCAGAAGGTAGATGTCGAGGTCGCAACCCACATTACCGGAATATTGGATTTCGCCTCAGGTGCAATCGGCACGATCACCACCAGCTTCGATGTCTGGGCTGCAGAAGTTCCCCGGATTGAAATATTCGGAACCGAGGGTTCTCTCAGTGTGCCTGACCCAAATACTTTTGGCGGTGCTCCGAAGATCAAACGCATGGATGATGAAACCTGGCAGGATATTCCTTTGACCCATGAATTCGCGGAGAATTCACGAGGCATTGCATTGGCGGATATGGCGGCAGCCATCGCTACCGGGCGCGCCCACCGCGCTTCAGGTGAACTCGCCTATCATATCCTCGATATTATGCACGCCATTCAGGATGCTTCCGACACGGGTCGACATGTCGAACTTGAGAGCAGCTGCGAGCGCCCCGCGCCACTATCAATATCCGAGAAGTTTAACCAGAGATAGGTTTTGGCCAGGTACTGTGAATCAACGACCTGAGTAGATCGCCTGCCGCCTTTCTCGAAATGCGGTAATGCCTTCCTTTAAATCCTCACTCTTTATCAATTCATCCTGAACGTCTGCTTCCCGGTCGAGCGCCTCAGCCAGGGTGATTTCCTTGGCTTCTCTGATTTGCCTTTTCTGCGCGGCAAAAGCATGAGTCGGACCTGTGGCAAGCTGATTGGCAAGTTTCATCGTTTCTGGCATGAGGTCTTTATCCGCGGTCGCAGACCAGGCCAATCCCCATTGCTCCGCTTTGCTGGCGTCAATCGGTTCCACCAGCATTGATATTGCAGTAGCCCTGCGCATCCCCAATTGCCGGGACAGGAACCATGAAGTCCCGGCATCAAGCCCCATGCCAATGCGGGAGAACGTCAGCAGCAACTGCATGGATTCTGAGGCAATCATGAAATCTGCAGCAAGGGCAATCCCAACGCCAGCACCCGCGGCCGGACCGTTAACCGCAGCGATCACCGGGAATGGTGCCTCGACGATTCCCTGAATCAGAGGATTGATGCCTTGTCTCATACCATCACCAAGATGACCTGCACTATCTTCCAAACGACTGTCTCCCTGACCACCTGCAAGGTCAGCACCAGAGCAAAACCCTCGCCCTGCACCCGTGATCACAAGAGCCCGGGCACTACCTTCAGCGGCTATCTTATTGAGGGTCTGCAAGGCACCCACGACCATATCGCCCGAGAGGGCATTCAGGCGCTCCGGACGATTGAGGGTCAGAACCCCCACATCACCGGTTTGCTCGTACAGAATATCTTCCTGTTTCATTGTCAGATCTCCTTGTTCATGCTGCTGATCCGACGGCCTGAAATTCACCGTCCGGTATAAGCTGATAGCACATATGGCTACTCATATTTCGAGCACCGGTTGCTCTTGTGCATGTTTCTTACGAGTGACGAGTATAGTACGAATGTACGATCTAATGCTGTGCAGATTTGGCTGTCCCGAAATAACCATCCCTTCAATTTGTCAATCCGTGCTTTGCTGGTCTTCCAATAAATTAATCGCAAATTCTTCTTCCGGTGAATAAACCAGCGTCTTGCGCCCGTAGAGCCCAAAGTACAAGAGCCCGCATACAAACCAGGCCGCGACACCAATGACACCAAGCCTGAAATCCGGATTCTGAAAGAGTAATATCAGGGTGATTACAGAGATGACAAACGAGATTCCCGCACCCACATTCCCTACGGGACTTACGTATGGCCGCCTTATCTGTGGATATCTTATATTAAGAATAATATAAGCCACCATCTGCATGGCGTAGGCAATCACAGCCCCGAAGACTGCCATGTTGAGTATGATCCCGCCAAAGGTGCCGCTGCCGTTCGGATCGACGAAATACAATGCCATCAGCACACTAAAACCCAGGACTGCACCAGCAATCAATGCTACAAACGGGGTCTTGCGCTGCGAATGGGTGATCGATAACCAGTGCGGGAAGTACCCTGCTCTGCCTAACGAGTAAATATTTCGCCCGAAGGCATAGATAATGGCGTGGAAGCTGGCAATCAATCCGGCAACGGCAACAAGCCCCAGTATCTTCGCACTTGACAATCCCACCGTGAGTTTGAGTCCGTCCAGTAAGGGCTCTTCAGTCTCAGAGCCGAAATAAGCGGCACCACCGCCAATCCCGATGTTCAGGAATGTAACCAGCAAACCGGTAATCATCAGTGTCACCAGGCCCCAGATCAGACCACGAGGCATATCCCGTGAGATATCCGTTGATTCCTCGGCAGCCAGCGGCAGCTGTTCGATTGCCAGGTACAACCATATTGCAAAGGGGAGCGCGGTGCCGACACCTGCCCAGCCTTTCGGCAGCCAAATTGAATTCCCTGGTTCGGGTTCGATATTCCACAACAAATCCCAACTGAAGTGCGTAACGGCACTGACAAAAAAGGTAAGTAAAATCAGCAACGCCAGCACAGTAATGAAGACAATGAACTTAAACGATGCTTCAACACCCAGTATGTTGAGACCAACAAAAACCACATACAGACCCAACCACCAGACCGGTTGGATGGCAGCGTCGGTTTCAAAAATATTCTGCAGGTAGGCAGCCGCAAAGTAACAGACAACAGCTGTTGTGATGACGTATTCCATATTTTCGGCAAGACCAGTGACATAACCACCCCACGGTCCCATTGCAGTTCGACCAAAAGAGTATGCGCCACCTGTATGCGGCAGTGCAGTCGACATTTCTGCGATGGAGTAACAAAGGCCGATATACATAATTGTGATCAGCGCGAGTGCGATTAAGAACCCACCGAAGCCAGCCTGCCCTACCCCCAAATTCCAGCCGGAAAAATCACCTGATATCACAGCGCCCACCCCCAGAGCCCAGAGTGACCAGACACCGGCATATTTCTTCAGATGTCGTTTTTCAAAATATTGCTGGTCAGCAATATGGTATTCAACGCCGCCTGCGATTTTCTTGTTTTCTTGTTCAGCCATTGAGTTGTTGCCTGCGCATTGACAGTGCCCTTAACTATGGGCACTAAAAAAGGACTATCTACAGTTTTCCTTACCTTATAAGCATACCCCAGCGGCAAAAGCTCTTTAATATGCGTTCACGCTAACAGGTTCGGCAAAAAACAGCCAATGACGAATCTCGGGGGTTCATGCAACCCCCAAGTCTCCTCTCCCGTTAATGCTGTATGATCCCAGCGCAATATAACAATCAATCGAAACCTGGTAACCATGGTGAAAACCGAAGCCTCCGTTCAGCTACAAAATCAAGCAAGTGCTTCTTCCATTCTGCACAAAATTCTTTCGGTTGCCATCGACTCATTCCCTGCTGAACTTAACATCGACGCGTGGCCAGACGAGACGGCTGAGTTTCGAAAACGATACGTTACGCTCATTCCAAGGTTTGAAGCAGTCAGGCTTGCAAGTCCGAAGAGGTTAGAAATCGCCAGGCAGATGACACGCGCCACACAACAGACGCTGGTCTGGCAGGATGGAGAAGAAACTAGCCCGTTCGATGATGTCTTGAACTCAACCGCCAAACCCCTCGAACTGAAACGAGTCCAGGGTGAGGGCGTCGGCGGATGGCAACCTGTTTTCGATGACTACAATATTGCGCGGTCTGATCTAATCGATCTGGGTGAAACACTCATGACCAGAAACTGCATCACTGAGGACGCAGCGAAGGCGCTCTCCTGGCTTCAAAACAACGCCCTTGATAACGGCGAAATAAACCTTTCCGGCAGAAAGATCGCGATTCTGGGAGCGGCGGCTGAAATGGCGTCAACGCAACACTTTCTCAAAGCAGGTGCGGATGTGCTATGGCTTGATCTCTCGCCGCCGCCTGCAGATTGGCTTCACACAAAGGATTTTTCCGGCATCCTGTTTTACCCTGAACAGAATGCCAATTTACTCACCCAACCCCGGGAGATCCTCGCTACCTTACTAACCTTTGCGAACGGCGGGACAATGGATATCTGTCTATACGCCTATGCCCAGAGGCAAGCAAGGGAGCTACGTTTAAGCGCTGTGATGAATACCCTGGTCGACAAGTTGCCTCAAGACCTGATTGCCAGTGTAACCATGCTGATATCACCTGCGGCGACCACTGCGCTCAACGAGAACGATTTACATGCCATGAACGCCCGCAGAAATGGACGTCCTGCCTGGGAAGCGTTACTCGACAACATTGGCCTATTAGGTCGTGGTTACACTGACGGTACTTCGCATGCAGGTGTCACCCGGACAATTGTTGGCATACAAGGGACCAGTTATCAGGCAGCCCAATATCTGGGGAAAATCGTGGTAGCAGAATGCTGGGCCAACCATGGGCAACCTGGCGTTGTTAACCCAAGGCCACTGCGAGTCTCTGCCAATACGGCTGCGATAACACGCACTCGCTCGCTCGAACACCCGATATTCGAGGCGGCATTTGGTGGGGCTGAGGCATTCCAAGTAGAGACATTTGCGCCTGAACAATCACAGTGTCTGAACGGTCTGCTGACGATTCATGACTGGTTGCACCCGGAGCTGCCCGTTCCCGGCCGTGTGCGCGTACATGGTGGCATTCATACTTTGCCATATCCTTTGGAAGACGCCTTGAAAATAGCTGCAGCTATCGGGTTCACTCGATCACCAACATTGCTTGGTCGTCTGCTCAGCAACCGATAGCTGCGCTAGACGCGATGCATCATAAAGCCGCCATTGGAATACCCAGACATGTCGTGGCAAGCTGTCAGGGTCTTCAGGCAGCAGATTGACAAAATGATTCTAATCACCGGGGCTACCGGTCGAATTGGCAGGAGAGTGGTCAACAGGCTTGTGGCCGCGAATCAGCCCGTGAGAGTGCTGGTTCGGGACCATGAGAAAGCCAGAAACCTGCTGCCATCTAAAAAAATCGATACTGTCGTCGGCGATCTGGCCGATCACGATCTGCTTCATTCTGCGTTGGATGGCACCCAGGCCGTAATGTTGCTTTCACCAGTCGATCCGGAGCAAGTGGAGCTGCAGGGCAAGGTTGTTACCGCGGCACTCGCCACATCACAACCCTATATAGTTAAGATCTCCGGTCTGGGTACTTCACTCGACTCCTATATCGACAGTGGCAGATGGCATGCCGAGACAGAACAACAGATTCAGTCATCGGGTTTGAGACATACCTTTCTTCGGCCACTGTTTTTTATGCAGAATCTGGTATTCCTTCTCGGCTCCGCCGGTTCAGAAGGTGTCATTCGTGCGGGTGTTGCTGATTCGAAGATTGCCATGGTGGATGCTGACGATATTGCAGATGTCACGACCAGACTCCTGATTGAAAAAAACATAGCAGTCAATGAGAACATGACACTCACGAGTCACGAAAGTGTCACTTACCACCAGGTAGCAGAGGCAATGACGCAGGCACTTGGACGTGAGGTGAAGTACCAGCAACAAACACTGAAAGAAGTGAACCAGGCGCTGTTGAAAAGCAGGCAACCCGAATGGCATATCAAAATTCTGATCCAGTTTAACCGGGCATTTCTCGAAGGTATGGGTGACGTCGTCAGTGACGCGGTTGCAGATATCCTGGGCAGACCCGCTGTTACGTTGCAGGAATACCTTGAACGGGAAGTGAGAGAGTCAACAGGAGATCACAGCAGCAACCCATTTCCCAGTTGACGAACAAGCTGACTACATGCGCCAGGTTCCGAACTCCTTGGTACCCTGAACCTCGTTTGTGTGACAGGCGGACAATGAAATCGCGATCACATCGCGAGTATCACGAGGATCAATCATACCGTCGTCCGACACCCGCGAGGTGGCGAAGAGTCCTTTCGAGCGTTCTTCTGCCCAGAACTCGGCTGTGTCCCGTCGTTTAGCATCCTCTTCCTCGTCAAACTCCAGACCCCGACGTTCAGCGGCTGCGCGCCCAACGATCGTCATGACACCGGCCATCTGCGCCGGACCCATTACGGCGATCTTGGCAGTTGGCCAGATATAGGTGAACTTGGTACCAAAAGCCCGACCACTCATTCCATAGTTTCCCGCGCCATAGGAAGCACCAATGATGACGCTGATATGCGGGACCGTCGAATTTGAAACTGCATTAATCATCTTGGATCCATTCTTGGTGATCCCGCCCTGCTCGAAGTCGGTACCAACGATGTAACCCGTGATGTTATGCAGGAATACAAGTGGCACATCTACCTGATTGCAGAGCTGAATAAACTGTGCTGCTTTCTCGGACGGCTCTGATAACAACGGACCGTTATTACCAAGGATGCCGACCGGGAATCCATGGATCGAAGCCCATCCCGTCACCAGCGTTGGACCATACAGGGGTTTGAATTCCTCGAATCGTGAACCATCAACTATTCGCGCGATAACATCCCGCATGTCAAAGGGTATGCGCAGATCTTCACCCACGATACCAAGCAGTTCTTCTTTGTCATAGAGGGGTTCTTCCGTCGGTTTGGAAGCTCCCGGTCCCTTCTTTCGCCAATTAAGATGTGCAACGACTTCACGACACATGCGGATGCCATCCATCTCATCAAGCGCCAGGTAGTCACCAAGACCAGAAATGCTGGTGTGCATATCGGCACCCGCAAGCGCCTCATAATCGGCGTCTTCGCCGGTTGCCATCTTAACTAGTGCGGGCCCGCCGAGCGCCACCTGGGATTGTCCTCTGATAAATATATTGTAGTCGCTCATACCCGGCTGGTACGCGCCTCCCGCAGTCGATGCGCCAAACACTACCGAAATTGTTGGGATTCGCATCTTGGAGAGTTCCGTGATTTCATAAAACAGTCGTCCTGATTCGGCAAAGTGACCACCTTCCCGCCGGATAGCCTCCTCAGGATCACCACCACTCCCTTGCCCGCGCAGATCGGCACCGGCCGATTCAACAAACTGCACATATGGCATACCGTTTTCTCGCGAGATTTCCAGACCCCGCATCAATTTCTTGCCGTTAAACATGTTACCGGCACCGGCGCGAACAGAGGGATCGTGGCCCATGATGACGCATTCAACGCCTTCAATAACCCCGATTCCAAGAACGACACCGGAACCGACGACGAAATTCGAGCGCCAGGCGGCAAGCGGACTGATCTCCAGAAACGGAGAATCGCGATCGAGTACGTTACAGATTCGTTCCCGCAGCGGTAGCTTGTCGCGAGAACGCAGACGTGCCATTGCTTCCTCACCCCCGCCTTCAGCAGCCTCGACGTAGAGCTCATCCAAGTGCGCAAGCTTTTCCAGCATTTCTGTACGGTTCTTCTCGTACTGTTCTGATCGGGTATCAAGTTTCGATTCGAGTACTGCCATGTCATGTTCCCTGAGGTCAGCGTGGTCACTGATGAATAAACCACCTATTTTATTCTCAGTCAATATGCCTCGTTCCGGACAGGAGCATGTCACCGCTTAATGTCTTGCGGACTGAGAGGACTGGGATACTCACTTGAGTGCTTTTACACCGTTCCGATCCCAGGTTTCTACACTCGCGACCCTGACAAGATAGGACCGTTATCCAACCATAAACAAGACTACCGACATTCGCCGCACCGTATCGTCAAACCAGTCGCATAAAAATTCCGGTAGCGTGGTAAATGCACCAGCGAGATAACGAGGAAGAAAAATAAACGCCATGCAGATAGTGGCAACGGCAGCCGTCACCTCCCATGCCATGCTACTCAGATTAAAGCCATAGGCTGATCCATTGAGTCCAATCATCTGCTCTGCCGACAGATTAGTCAGCAACAGCGAACCAGCGATGAAACTGCGGTCAGTCCGCGTTCAGCAAGAAAATTCTCATCCCGGGCGCTGACTTCGCCGCGTGCTTTAAGGAAGGATATAACAGCCACCAGAGCCATAAAAAAACCACAGCTAAGTAACGTCGGCGCGATATCGTAGGAATTCAATGTCGACGGGTATGTCTAGTAATTAGCGTACGAACATCCATCATAGCTAAACTCAGTTTGCACTGTTCCTAATTGGTTTAATGCTCTTAAGCTCTGCGTTCATCAACACGCCAGTTAACTCAATCATGGTCATTGCCTGACTTCGGAACAATTCCTTGTTCCATCTGCTGATATTTGCATCGACACTCCAGTAATGTCCGAGATATCCACCAATTCCAAAACCCGGCACGTCCAGACAATGCCAGACTTCACAGTTGTGCAGTGGTTTCCCAGCTGCATCAAAACCAGGATTACCCAAAGCTCCCACACCCCACCAGACCTGTTGGATGCCGCCTTTGATACCGGGGCGCTCAGGAACGGATACCTGCGCCCTGTACCAGCCGTACTTTTTGACCGCGGAGATCGCAGCATCAATAAGCACCTGGTTATTCCTACTCCACAGATAGGACTGTTCCGGAAGCCCAACGGCTTCAATCCGACCATCAATCTCCCTGTAATCCATTTCGCCCAGGTGCTCTGCCTGGATCATGCCAATGATCTTGTCTTTCGCTTCGGGAATCTGTTTTAGCCAGGTAACATCAGTATGAGCTCGTTCCATTCCCGGCATATAGTGTCGGCAGTCAAGGTAAACAGTCAGCGTTCTCCGTCGTTGATCCTGAGGGATGTTCGAAAAGTACTTTACAATCGCCAGGAGCCCCAGTGCACCATTATCCTGTGTAATAGAAGGACCGTCTGTATGATTCACCAGCACGATTTGTTCATCTCTGTCTGTGCCATAGTCTTTACCGGGTAAATAGGTGACCAGCTGGTATGCCTCAGCTGGCTCAAGCGTGGCCTCAAGTCTAATAGTCGCGGTATTTCCAGCCTTAGCATCCTCAATCACTTTCGCACCGTCTTCTCGTGACAGGATCAGGGTCGGCGAGTCGTAAAGTGTAGGTACCGGAAATGTATAGATTCCCTTCGTTCTCTCGTAGGCCATGTCATAAACAATGACCGCGCCTGCCGCACCACCTTCTTTTGGAATATAGTCAAGACCCTGGGCAAGCTGCCACCATATATCGAACGTAAAACTAAACGACGGATCAACGAATTCAAAAGGCGCTGACAGTGTATCTGCACCCGTCGCATATTCGTAATCGTTGAATGTGTAGTTGATCAGGTAATCGTCGTCGAACGGTTTGTCGGGATGAGGTCGGGTTGGGATAACAACGATCTTGCCCTCAATTGATTCCGGTAGGTAATCATGATCGTAGAATATCAGCTCAGCAGTAACACCCTCTGCTGACGTTGAACCCGAATAAGCACCGTAGTGGGCAACACGAACAGAGGTGCCATCTGAAACCAAAGACCAGTCACTGTCATCGTCAGACGTATCCCAGCGTTCAAATTTCCATTTGTTTTTGTAATGATCGACCGTGCCATATTCCGTCAGCTTGCTTTCCAGAAACGACATATAGTTTTGCCACTCTGGGCTGCCGGTTAGCGTTGGCAGGTTATCGTTCTTGACTGATGCCCACTGATACGCCTCGTCGGCGGTGACGACCCAGTCAGGATTTAACTCTGTGGACGGATTCGGCTCCTGCTTGTCTGTTGTGGAACAGGATGCCAGGACCAGGAACGGTATCGCTGGAAACAATCGGCGAATCACATGTCAGGTCCTTCGAATACAGACTCACGGTGAGACATATCGGTGCTAGGCTGCCTGAATCAACTTAATCATCGTGTTGCCGACTTCGCGCGTATCAAAACAGGCAAATTCATCACCCGTTTCGCTCTTCGCACTGAGAACAACATTGACACCTCTATCCACCAGCTTGCCGGTTTCACCGGCAAGATCATCTACGCTAAACGCCAAACTGTTGATACCCTCACCTCTTTTACCCAGCGATTCAGTGTAGGCGGACTCTCCTTCAAGCGGTTCCACAAACTCATACTGCAACGGGCCGACTTCAACCAGTCTTGATCTTAATCTGGTGGTGGTATCCGGCACCTGACCGTTGACGGTAAAGTTGCTGGACTGACCACTGTCCAGAACGATCTCGGGCTGAACATTCTGGAAACCAAGGGACTGATAGTACTCAACGGTCTTGTCGAGATCATTCACGGCAATGTCGATACCACGGAACTTCCAGTCACTGACCAGAGGGTAGGCCAGGTTGTTCTCCTGCCAGGTTTTCTCCCAGGTGCCCGTTGGAGGGCGAAAAGAGATGATGACGTCGCCATATTCACGCGTGTCGAGGTAGTTTTCGACGATCTGACCCCCGGTAATTGCACTGAACACCAGATCACATCCTTTCTCAATCAGTTTATCTGTCTCAAGTTGAACATCCGGTACGTTGAAGCATAGATGGTTAATGCCTTCACCCTTGGCTTCGAGATATTCAAAAATAAAGGATCCCGGGCCCGGCGCAATACATTCAAGCTGACAAGTGCCGATCTGACTTTCCCCATCGTAGAAAGTATGTGCACCCGGTATTTCCGGAGTAAAGGTATTAGTCACCGGATCGCCGTGGAGTTTCCGGTACATCAACAGGCTGGTTTCACCTTCAATATAAGGTAGAAGGGGCTGAGGACCGACACTTATACCAACACCAATTGATTGCAGATAACGCAGGATTTTGTTCTTGCTCCTGGTGACCATTCCGACATGATTGATTTCCCAGTTGTTGCCCATGATTACCCCGCTAAATTTGTATTCTTGTGATTAATGACTCATTACGCCAGGTCTCCGCCATCGACGCAAAGTATTGCACCACTGACATAACTGGCCGCATCGGAAGCCAGAAAAACTGCGGCATTGGACATCTCTTCCGGTTCGGCCATTCGACCAAGTGGAATTCCCGCGGGCCCCTGAAGCCAGGCGTAAGCCACTTCCGGATCCTCCAGGTTGTCTGGCGTACTGTGGTCGAATACTCTTGGTGGATCGGGTCGAACCAGAGAGGGAGCGATTGCATTGACACGTATGTTATCTGGACCCAGCAATCGCGACAGTTGCCTCGTCATCATGGCAATACCCGATTTGGTTACGCAGTAGTTTCCCATGTGTTTCTCTCCGTGAGCTTTGAGCCCACCGCGAGAGGTCATATTGATAATGCTGCCTTTCTTGTTGCGCTGCATGATCGGAGCGACAGCCTTACAGGTCAGCCAATACCCCTTAAGATTGACATCGGTAAGTAAGTCCCAACCTTCTTCGTCCAGATCAAGCAATGAGGAGCCATGGTACATGACGGCAACATTGGCCAGAATATCCACAGTGCCGAACTCATCCATCGTTTCTTGGACCAGATTATCCACATCCGATTTCTTCGACATGTCAGCCTGTACGACGAGCGAACGTCGACCCATGTCCTTTATCTGTTCACCGGTTTTATGGAGATGACCATCGCCGTCTTTGAGGTCACTGACAACGACATCCGCCCCAGCCTCGGCAAATCCCAGGGCAAATGCCCTGCCCATACCTCTTCTCGCCCCAACGACAATGGCAACCTTTCCTTCAAGAGAAAAATCAGAAAGACTCATAGCCCTGTAACCTCATTAGTTTCGAATGAAATGAGAAATGAAGACTCCATTTCCTCCTGCTTGAGTATAGAGAGATTGATTTCGTGACGTCAACGCACCTTTTACACAAACTCATTTCTAAGATCTAACTGGCTCAGTCCGCCCACGGTAAGTCCTTAGCGCACATTCTTCGAGCATCTGTAAGCTCGTTAGATCATCACGATAGTACCCCCGTCGCCATGTTATCTGCCAGATTCAGCCTCAGGATACAGATCGCGTGTTCGCATCCTCGTTTTAGAGGACGCAAAAAAACCCCGGTCAAGCACTCTGCGTTAACCGGGGATTCTATGGTTTCTTCATTCAGTTGCTATCCCGCAAGGATTTCAATCATTTCTTCCCGGGACGGTCCTTCAACACGTGGCGGTCGATCATGCCTTTGTTCGTAGCATTCAACGCTCTTCTGCATGGTCTCCGGTCGATTCAAAATGTTTTTTGGCATATCCAGCATATGTGCGACACGAGACAATATGCGATTAATCTCAAAATCCTCCCTGGATGCCGGCCCCAATCCGTCACGAATCAAGCATCTCATGTAGGCCTTCTCGTTGGTGGTGCCATCATCATTTTCAACCTGATAAGGATCCTCCCCCTCCCGCACCAGTCTGTTCACTTCGATGGCATCAACATCCTGATTCATCTGCGCTTCAAGCCACGGCGCACAATCATTCTCAACAACCGAGTTCTGTGCCAGTGCCAGGGCACGCAGATCATCCGGGTGTTGCCGGGCAGCATCTGCAAGCGCGTAAGCGCACAACCAGGCCAGGGTACAACCGCGGCCGGTCAGAGGATTTGCATGTACTCGCGAGTCACCGATGGCAATAAGGCCAAGGGCTAATGGCTCACCATCCTTGACAGTCAGTCGATGCATGTTATTCAGATTTGCCATGCCATTTGCATCGCTAATCGGCTCAGAAACCTCAGGATCGACCCACTCCTTAACCAATGGAATCGCATTGGCACAGCGATCATACCCATCTGTACGCAGCACCGCTCTCATAGCGTCATCATCGGGGGCAGCTGCAAGTGTGATAGAGAAAGTATTACCATCAGCCGGAAAAATGCCAAATTTCACATAGCCAAGATCCCCACCGACGAAGCCATCTTCATTTGGGCGCTTCACACCCTCAAGCAGTCGGTAGAAGCGGCTGGAATAGAAAATACCACAGGGAGAACTCACTGCTTCGAGCTCACCAGCACCGATGGCTTCTAACCAATCCGCCAATTTGGTCCGGCGTCCGCTGGCATCAACCACCAGATCACCACTCAGATCTTCCGGCTCGCCGCCATGATCACTCACACGCACACCTGTCACGATGGGAACCGAATCGCCTTTTTCTGCGATCAATTCAAGCACTTCCACGCCATCACGAAAACTGACCAGACCAGTTTCGATAACATGACGTCGCAACACCCATTCGAAAGTCACTCGTGAACAGGCCAGAAGCACAATATCATCATCCGAAGGGATGAACTCCGGGTTCTCAAAATGCTGACGTGCATTATCCTGGAAGGTCAGTTCTTCAGCCCCGTATTCCAGCAACCTTTTCAGAAATTCTGGTTCGCGATCACGAATCAGATTATGCATACGTGCAAGGAAAGCGTGAGAGTGCATTACCTGAGGCGACCCATATCGTTTCCAGAGAGTGAAAGCCTCAGCCGGTGTTTCAGGCATAGGGGTAGGATCTTTCTCTAGAATCGTTACCTGATGGCCATCTCGCGCCATGGCCAGCGAGGTGATTAAGCCCGCTATTGATCCCCCAATAATTATTACTTCCATTACTTTTCCTCTTCATTTAACAAGAATAAAAATCTCGCCACTACTTGAATTATTGCACCGGTATCTCGACAAATACATTGAGGTATACCCATGCCACTCTTAGCAAATGCTCTGCGTCAATTCAATATCATAATACAGGTGACTCTTCCAACTGCACGCGAGTCGACTCCAGAAAACGACTCAGCATATTGAAGTAGCTGCAGCAGAGAATCAACTCTGTCGCCTGACGCTCTCCATATAGAGAGACAATATCTGCCAGCGCTTCATCGCTCAAACGAACATCGAGACTGATCTCGTCGGCGACCCGGCAAAGCAGATTACCTTCGTCACCCAATTCGGTGACTTTCCCGCCGCTGCCAATCAGATCAATCTCATCCTGCGTGACACCGGCTTGTTTTGCCACCTGCACATGCTGCACCCACTCATAATTTGAACGGGTGACATGGGCGACACGCAATACTGCTATCTCTCTTTTTCTGACATCAAATTCAGCACCGAGCAGAACTGACATAGCCAGATCAAGAAACTGCTCAAAGCTGGCGGGTGCCTTTGCCATCATGCGAAATACGTTGAGAGCAGGGAGTTCTGCCAGACGCTTGCGGGCATCTTCACTTAATGATTCATCTGTAGGCAAAGATAACTGTGGTTGACTGTCTGCCATGGCTTGTCGGTCTCCTTATATTCAATATGCCTGGACTGTAACTAAAGCCGATCAGCGGCAAGCAAGCCCAAAAAAGTATTTTCACCGTCTTCAATAATTGATACTGACGCATCACGAATCAGTTTCTCTATGGGATTCTCCTTTGTTATACCTGCACCACCATAAATGGCCAGAGCTTCCATGGAAACTTCAAGGGCTGTCTTGGTCGATGTGACTTTACTGGCAACTGCCAGTTCAAATCTGGGGTTGACGGCATTATGCGTCAAGACTCGCAGATTGAGCGCACGAGCAGATTCTACCTTCCGAAACATCTCGAATAATCTGGACTTAACAGCCTGATGTTCAAATATAGGAATATCACTACCCTGCTTTCGTTCCTTGGCGTAATCAACAGCATACTCCAGTGCCGCCCTTGCCAGTCCGGAAAATAGCGAACCCATGCTGCCGTTGGCACCAGTCAGTGTGGCCTGGAGAAAATCATCGTAGGTATCAGGTCCAGCCACCAGATAATCCGCCGGTATTACCACATCATCAAAGAAAATCTCACCCTGATTAAGACTTCTCTGACCAAACTTGTCCGTGGGTTTGCCACGGCTAACCCCTGGCAGGTCCAGCGGAACCACGAAGGTACCGCCCCCCTGCACACCATCCTCATCCTCATAGGTACAGTAGAGTGCTGCACTTTCGGCAAACGAACCATTGGAAACCCAGGCAGACTTCTGGCCATTGATGACAAACCCATCGCCATCCTTTCTTGCAACACAGTCGCCGCGAAATTTCTTATCCGGCCTTTCACTTCCATACATATCAATCGAATCGCTACCGTGGCCCGGTTCCGTGATTGCCCAGCAACCAAGTCTCTCTGGTGAACATCTTTCCACAAGTTCCTTGTTACCTGTCAGCATAGAAAGGCCATGGGTCATCCCACCCAGCCCAAGACTGATCGCCAATCCAACGTCTCCCCAGCCCATCATTTCTGAAGATAGAGCCCTGATTCTCGCAGCCTCAACCGGTGTGAGTGATTCATCCTGGGTGAACTGCTGCATCCCCAGCTCTTTGTATTTGCTATGAGCCTCCCAATAGATCGACTCTTTTGCGATCACTTCTTCAGGTGAAAGCGTGTCGAGCTCTTTTCCTATTGGTCTCATGACTTCGAGCGCAAAGCGTCTCAGCGTATCTCTAACGGCTCTTTCAGTGTCACTTAAAATCTCGTTGAAGATCTCCGTTGTCATTACAATTCCTCTTGTTTAACAAATACCTAACCAGATCCTATATAGGAATTCGATGAGTTCGCTTGACGCGCATCAAAAACGAGGCAAATAGGTTAATTACAATGAAGTGAAGAAAACTCACGCTCAACCAGCTTAGGCATAAGATGCAACTATCTCTATTCCACCCGCACACCGATCCTGTTTTAATGTCGTCAAACACACGTGCGACAGCACCCAACGATCACGAGATAATCTGGAGGAGAAAATGCCTGAACCTGTATTGCTCGTAGAGAAGAAGGATGGGATCGCGATACTCACTCTCAACCGACCCGATAAAATGAACGCAATGTCCTATGAACTCAGGCGAGCCCTGAACGATGAGTTGGAAGCAATTCACAACGATAAGGACATCGGCGTCGTCATCCTGACTGGCAATGGCAAAGCCTTCTGTGCGGGACTTGATCTCAAGGAAATGGGCGATCCGGAAAAACGTAAACCTCTTTTCGATCCACCTGCTCAGCTCCGTTCTCTACCGCAGCCTGTTATCGGTGCGGTTAATGGACTTGCGATCACCGGTGGTTTTGAACTGCTGACATCCTGCGATATTTTGATCGCAACGCCTGAGGCAAAGTTTGCCGATACCCATGCCCGTTTGGGCATACTTGCGGGCTGGGGACTGTCCCAGCGACTACCCAGACTTATCGGCATAAACCGCGCAAAAGAACTATCACTCACCGGTAACTATCTTTCCGCAGAACTCGCTTATGAATGGGGACTCCTCAATCGAATTGTGCCCGGCGAAGAACTGCTGCCCACCTGTATCGAACTCGCAAACGATATGCTGTCCTGTGTACCGAGTGCGATGCAGAAATGCAAACGTCTCATGGATAAGGGAAATGATCTTTCTCTCGGTGATGCCATGGCACTTGAGATCGAGATGAATCGCACGCACCAGAGTCCACCCGCAGAGCAGATCGCCGAGCGTCGGATCAGTGTCCAGAGCCGAGGTCGAGATCAGGCTGAATCGAACGAGTAATTCTACAGGCCATAGAACATACCTTCTTGCATGGAAATGAGCCTGAAGAAATTATATCGGTGCTGGACTATCCCATTGGTTAATACTGGGAAATTTCGCTAATCCACTTATGCCAATCACCATGACCAATCACCATGACCAATCACCATGAGATGAAGCAGGACAGCATTCGAGGCAAAGATTCTATCTGATCTATACCTGCATATTCTATCTGATCTATACCTGCATATTCTATCTGATCTATACCTGCATATTCTATCTGATCTATACCTGCATATTCTATCTGATCTATACCTGCATAATTGAAGTTCTGTAGCTGATGTTGAGTGGCGCTTTTTTCATGCTTTTTTATACTTGGCCAATAAAGCGTTGGGCTCTGGAGGAAACTTGCGGTTCTGATCGTCTGGGTGTGGCCAGGTCAGATTGCTCTGGTACTATGTTCCCTGAGTCTTCCCACGGCAGCTTGAACCACCACTATATTCCTCAGGTCGATACCGGAAAGCAAACCCGCCGAATTTCCCGACAGCGTGTGGCCAGTGCGGTATTCTCCGTTCACTTTCAGGTGCACACAAATATTCGGTTCTTTGTTTGTTCTGGCACCCGTCGGCAGCACTTTATACAGTGTAGTAGTATTCTATTGATCACCGCGGTCTATGAACTGTGGTTTGTAACTTTGATATACGTGGCTGCCGATGCGATGCATGCGTCCTGTTTCTTCAGGGTCGAGTGGGCCCAGTTCGAGCGCACCGATGGCTTCCTGCATCTGCTCGCGATTCGCCGGGCCACAGAGAACCATATCAACCGCTGACTGACTGAGGACGAATCGATAACAGTCACTGGCTGAAGCGGCTGACTCCCCCCTCGGCATCTTGTTAGCGTCGATGAGGTTACCCCAGCGTGTGGCTGTATAGGCAATGAGACCGGGTGGTTTCTGATCTGGGACAAAGGGAAATATATCGGTCTCGGCTCCCCGATGGGCCGCGTTGTATCGGAACATAAAAATACCACAGGGATTCTGCCCGGCCTGGTACTCATCGAAGAGTTGCGGCAGAACCGGACGGTTATGGGTACTGATTGCCAGATGTTTGACTTTTCCTTTCTCGCGCAATTCGAGAAAGGCATCGATAAAACTCTGGCTGAGAGGCTCGCTTCGCTGACCAAGCAGCAGAATGTCAAAGTAATCAACTCCTGATCGCAGCAGTGCAATATCCACTGACGGAGCCAGCAACCATGGTACCCGAGAGTAAGACTGAACCGTCAGCACTACCTCTTCACGTTTACGCCTCGCCACATTACGCATGGCTCGCCCAAATGCCGGTCGACGGATGCTTCCCCAATAAAGATAATTGATTCCCTGTTCGACGGCTTCTTCGATTACCTCAGTAGGCGCTCCGAAGCTTGAGCCGATACCCAGACGACTCACCATCAGACCAGTTTGTCCCAGTGGGCGTTTTTCAAGAAAATCTGTCATGGTGACTCCCTTCGTGACTCAGTCGACTGCCAGCAAGACTAGCCGGGCCACCCCTGCCCGCATCTCGCTCACAGAAACACCTGATATGGAATTAATAATGCGGATGGTGGCCCGGGTAATGGGTTCCAGACTCGGTTTATGGATTTTATCCACTGAATCCAGAGGATCGAACAGGTAAACCGGCGCAGTAAAAATTTTAACAAGCGGTGCACCTGCAATATGATACATACCACCATCGGTAGCGGATACACATTCCGGGTGTGAAACCTCAATTCCGGAGATCCTGGCAGGAGCAGGAACAAGCAGACCAGGTAACGCAACCGTGGCCGCGCCCAATCCTATCAGCTTCATCAATCTACGAACTGTCACAAACCTGGTGAGCATAATTAAAACACCAACAAAGGAAGCGATACCCAGGCGTGAATCGTATCCTACTTTTTGGGTGTTGAGTGATAAAAATACCGAAGGGTGTGGAACGCTGTAAAATTCTCTTAATAGAAATCCACGCAGATGTGGATGCTGTACCTGTTATATTTCCCGTTCAGCCTGTTACTATTCTGAAATCGCGGTTCGAAAAGTAAAGGCAGGCAGCTGAGCCCATGACCCTCAACAGACTCGAGATCACTTCACGCGAACCCTTTGAAGACGGGCGGGATTTCGCAGGCAGGGGACCCTTTGAACGCATCACAGCAATCGCCCACTACTCGGTGGATCCCGCCCACGAATACAATCGCGACATAGTCGATCTCAACAAGGCGATCTGTGATGATTCCGGACTGGTTCACTTCCATGGCGATGTAATATTCCTGACACCAGCTGACCCGACCAGACCCAGTCGGTCTGTACTGCTCGAAGTGCCCAATCGGGGGCGCCCGGCTTTCATTAGCCCGGCCGCTGAATACCTGGTGAAACGCGGTTGTTCTATTGCTTCCTGCGGATGGCAGTGGGATGTGCCGCGTTCCACCGAACGCATTGGCTTTGAAGCACCTATTGTACCTGACGAGCGTGTTGATGCTGACGCCGGGATGCAGCTCCGCCTGCAGCCGAATACTGACTGTTCCGATATACCCCTGACAGATCAGCATGTGGGCGAGATTGGTAATCATGAACCCATCATTCCAGTGAATCTGGAAGACTCCGATGCAACCCTCATGGTTCGCGATAACATGTACGGACCTGCCACCACTATTACCCGCAATGACTGGTGCTTTGCCCATGACGACAATGGAAAGCCGGTCGCCGATGCTGAATCAATCTGGTTAGCGAACGGTTTCGAAGCTGGACGCATCTACGATCTGATCTTCAGGCCAAAAACGTGCCGAGTGGTCGGTACCGGCTTACTCGCCATTCGTGACTTTGCGGTGTATCTGAAGAGTAATGATGCAGGCAGTCCAGTTATCGGCCAGGTCGATCATGTCATCGGCACTGGCACGAGCCAGACCGGTCGCTTTCTTCGCACCTTTATTCACTTTGGGCTCAACCTCGATGAGCATCAAAGCCAGGCCCTGGATGGTGCTCTGATTAATATCGCTGGTGGTCGACGCGGTGAATTTAACCAGCGTTATGGCCAACCATCAGTACAAGCGACACCGAATTTTGGCCACCTTTTTCCTTTCGCGGATCAACCCATGAAAGATCCGCATTCAGGCATGACAGCAGGTCTGCTGGACCGACAGCGAGAGCGTGGTGGTGTGCCAAGAATTTTCCAGACGGATACCTCAACGGACTACTGGCGAGGTGACGCAGGACTCGCGCACATTGATGCAAATAGCGGTGATGATGTAGAACCACCGGAAGAAGTGCGCCGCTATCTTTTCGCTTCTGCACCACATGTCGGGGAGTCTGTCATCCTGTCAGACAAGAGCATGATCGGTACACGCGGTGCTAACTATTGCAATATGATCGCCTGGACACCCTTCGCCCAGGCCGCACTGGTCAACCTGCTCGAGTGGGTCCGCGGTACCGAGCCACCCCCCAGCGTATTTCCCCGACAGAAAGATGGTACTGCGACCAGCCGTGAAACCGTTCTCGCAAAGATTGAGCGTATTACCGACCTGACAATACCCGACCGCACTCTGCTGCCAAATCTGGTACCTCTTGATCTTGGACCGGGAATGCAGATGGGCGTAGGCTCATACCCCGCAGTCATTGCCGGTGAACCCTACCCCTGTATCGTTTCAGACGTTGACGAAAACGGTAATGAGACAGGCGGCATCCGGATACCGCATGTCGAGTTTCCGATTGGGACCCATACTGGTTTCAACCCGAGACATACCGAGACAGGGGGTAACGGACAAATACTCGAGTACATCGGATCAACATGGCCTTTTCCGAGAGACCGTATCATAGACACCTATGGGACACGGGATGGCTATCTTGAAGCCATACGCCGCGCCGCTGAGAATCTGGTTGCTGAACGCTACCTCCTCGAAGAGGACGTCATAACCTGCATTGATCTCGCCGCAAGCAGTTGGGACACGATAATAGATCCCAGGGACGACTAATCTCTTGTCGTCATACCTGGACTCACGGCAATGCCCTGGATCAGCTAGTTCACTTTACCAGGTGCAGCGTTTTTATCTCGAATGGCGTGAACTTCAGCTTAAGTTGCCGCTGGCCTTTCAACTTTAGAGGTTCTGGGTTCTCTTCCATCAGATCGACCTCAAAAGCTGCACTGTACTCCCCGGCCAGAGACAAGTTGCATACGCCGTCTTTCCCCTCGGCTTCATACATGCGCAATATCAGCCCCTTATCGGTTTCTGCGTGCTTCACCGTATCGATCACCACATGAGTTACATCCAGAGAGAAGTGTCCATGGGTATGCGGCATTCTGCCCGTGTGTCGATCAGTATCCTGGCCGCGAGTCGTGATATTAAATTCCGCTGCTCTTTGGACCACATTTGCCATCAGGTGATCTCCTCTATGTGGTAACAGGGCATACCGGAAATGATGACGACCCATGTCCGCTTTTGAATCAGGACTCTTGGGACTGCGAAGCAGATTCAGGCTCATCGTCCCGTCTTTTACGCGGTAGCCGTATTTACAGTCGTTAAGCAATGCCACACCGTAATTGGGTTGTGAAAGATCTGCCCATCGATGTCCAACCACCTCGAACTGGGCCATATCCCAACTCGTATTGTCGTGGGTATTTCTTGCTATGTGGCCAAACTGAATCTCGAAATGTGCGCGATCAGCATGAATATCAACCGGAAAATCCACGCGAAGCATCTTGTGTTCAGCCTGCCAGTCCACGACGGTGTCAAACTCAATCATCGTGTCATCGCTGTACAGATAGACTCTTTGTCTGATCTCACATTCAGGTGATTGCCATAACTGCTCGATTGCTACCCGCAATGGCCCCTCCTCCACAACCTCGCTGCTTACCAGGTTCAACTGCTGCGGGGCTTTCTCAAGGTAAAAGATATCCACGTCCCAGGCATCAAATGCCAGGGGCCGGTCTTCGTACAACCCAAGAAGATTGCCCGGTGAACTTAATACGGCACGAGCCGATTGTTTGTCGTAGATCGAGCCAATGGTTCCATTCTTCAAAAATTCAATTCTGAGCAGCTGATTTTCCATGCGGTTACTGCGAACCTTCAGTTCGTTAGGCCCGGTCGATCTGCGTCCGCGTCGTTCGACAACAACATGACCCATTGACGGAAGATTTAGTCTTACCAGTGTATTTTCTTTCTGGTCAGCCAACCCCCTTATTACCTGAGAGGGAACTGTCCCGCCATCGCCGGTCATCACCGACCGTCTACCAGGAAGCCTTATCCACCGATCTGATGACCAGGACAAGGTATTGATCACAACTGACGGCCGCATGAACCCCCGGGTATCGACCTGTTTAAGATACCGCTGACTTACCGTATCGATGTGTCGTTCAAGATCATCAGCCGCTTTCTTGTACTGTGCATTCGTCTCGTTGTAGACACGATTGATGGAGGAGCCGGGAATGATGTCATGAAACTGATTGAGTAGCACAACCTTCCACAGTCGTTCCAATTCTGCCCTGGGACACCGCTCGCCGGTTGTCGTCAGTAACCATTCCCACTCTCTGAGTTGTTGTTCGAGTTGCCGGTTCATCTTTTTAACCAGCGCCTGAGTGGTGAAGGTACCCCGGTGATATTCCAGATAAAGCTCTCCTTGCCAGGTGAGAAGATCCTTTGCATCTGCCTCCGCCTTGTGGAAGAAATCTCGAGCAAATTCCATCTCCACACGAGGCAGGCCATCGATGTCACGGGCAAGTTGGGTCCATTCAATATGCGTTCGTCCCGGACCACCACCGCCATCACCAATACCAAACAGACACAGTGCATGGCTACTTCGATCAATATCGAGGTTGTTGCGTTCGAAATCCTTCCAGGATCTTGCAGTGGCAGGTGTGTTATAGGTTGCATTAGGCAGGAAGTGACTGAAAACTCGACTGCCATCCATCCCCTGCCAGATAAACGTGTGATGTGGGAACTGATTGAACTGACTCCAGGAAATCTTCTGAGTCATGAAGTAATCAACGCCACTTTTCTTCAATATCTGAGGCAGTGCGGCAGAATAACCAAATACATCCGGTAACCAGAGTTGATTGGTATCTATACCGAATTCCTCCCGAAAAAACCGTTTCCCATAATAAAGTTGCCTTACTAACGACTCTCCACTGGGGATATTGGTATCCGCTTCCACCCACATTGCGCCTTGCACTTCCCACTTGCCTGCTTTTACTGCAGCCTTAATTCGTCTGTAGAGCCGTGGATAATGATCTTTTACATACTGATAGAGCTGAGGCTGACTGGCACCGAACCGATAATCAGGATATTCATCCATCAGTGTGAGTGCCGTCGCGAAGGTTCGTGCAGTCTTCCTCACGGTTTCTCTAATGGGCCATAACCAGGCTACATCAATATGGGCATGCCCAATCGCACTTACCTTCAGACTGCTGGCACTGGCGGGTCGCTTCAATTCCTGCTTAAGTCGTTTCAGGGCAGTGACTGAAGTTGCCTCATCATCAAGATCTATGATATTGCAAACATCGTTTAGCGCCCTCAGCAACAGGGCACGGGTTCGATCATCATCGTTAAGGGTTTGCATCAGCTGGTTCAGAAAGCTGTATTGATGGTAGAGATCCCAATTGGATCGGTTAAATAGCGCGAGGCTCGCTTCACTGAAACGGGACTCGTTACTTGCGCCCATAATACGATTAGCACCAGCATCAACCAGCAGAGAGACCGATTCGTTGCCACGGACTTTGTCGAACAACCTTACTTCCTTTTTACCGGTAATCAACGGCAGGGTTGCTCTCGGGTTTAGATTGGTGATTCCCTGTACAGGATGACCCTGTTGATTGACAACACAGCCTTCACCCCCGAAATCAAGCAAAGCAACGACAGACTTACCTTTGAAACCGGCAGGGACGCTTCCATGAATCCTAAACCAGGCACAACTGAATCCGCTGCCCCAGACCGTCCCCGGCTCAATCCTTCGAAATCTCTGCTGCTTCATCTGCTCGAAGGTCATCGGCTCATCGCTGCTGGCGTAGCTGACATCAAGCGCTGTCCTCTCTGACCAGATTGCGTTATAGATTCGCGTTTCGACCTGATTGATTCGACGTTCGGTCAGTATTTTGTGTTTTTGCATGAATACATCCTGAGTCATGGGGCCAGCACTCTGACTATGCCAGTGAGCGACCCGGTGAATCAAATACTCATGGAATATTCATTCCAGATTCACTGGCTGCCGTAAAAAATCATGAATTACTTTTCCAAATTGCCCGGCAACAGGTTTAATGTGACCTGTCCTTCTGTGATCCAATAAGAACTCGACCTGGAATCACTCTAATCTTGATATTCGGGAATATGATGACGACACAAATGAATGAGCTGGCTTTCTATACCCTGGCGGGTGCGCCAGAGTCTCCCCAGGACCTGCTTGATGAAGTGAAGCAGGGTGAAGCACTCGGATTTGGCTCGATGTTCATTTCCGAACGATTCAACATCAAAGAAGCAGCCACCCTGTCAGGCGCTGCAGGCGCCGTCTCGACTCGACTCGGCATCGCAACAGCAGCAACCAACCACAATACCAGACACCCAATGGTCAGCGCAGCATTTGCCATGACGATGCACAAACTGACTGGTGGACGGTTTTCTCTTGGTCTTGGCAGAGGTATCGCGCCGGTATTCGATGCCTATGGATTACCGCGAATTACCACCGCCCAGATCGAAGATTTTGTCGGTCTGATGCGTCGTATCTGGGCTGGTGAGGCTGTCATCTCGCATCAGGGACCATGTGGGAACTATCCATATCTCTCTATGGGTCCTGAGTACAATGAACACATACCCATGACATTTACTGCCTTTGGGCCCAATTCCCTGGCACTGGGTGGACGGGTCTTCGATGCTGTCGTGCTTCACACTTTCTTTACAGATGAGACAACAGAAAGATGTGTGCGAGCGGTCAAGACTGCAGCTGAGGAAGCGGGACGTGATCCGGGCAGTGTCAAGGTCTGGTCCTGTTTTGCCAGCATCGGTGATCACCTGCCGGAACCGTTGCGCCTTAAAAAACTGGTTGGACGGATGGCGACCTACCTACAAGCCTATGGTGATCTCATGGTGAAGACCAATCAATGGGACAATAAAGTGCTGGAGCGATTTAGAGCCGATTCGTTTGTAGCTAATTTTCGGGGTGCCATCGACTCACTGGCAACCACCGAGGAGCTGGAGCATGTAGCGACGCTGATTCCAGAAGACTGGCTGGCAGCCGCAGCCACCGGCAGCCCTGAACAGTGCGTGGCCAGAATCCGATCCCAGCTGGATCTCGGTTGCGATGGGATCATCCTGCATGGCGCTGCACCCAATGAACTATCCCCTATCGTCAAAGAATATGCAGCAACACGTCCTGCATCCGGCTTCGAGCACCTCTTACCAAATCCAGGAGGTAGTCATGTCTGAAATTCCCAATCCCGAGTCCGTCAATGCAAAATGGTTAACCGAGCAACTCAGGAACAATGGATTTGATGTTGATGTTAAGGACTTTAGTCAGACACGTATTGGTACCGGGCAGATTGGCATGTGTATTCGATACGACATCGTCTATGAGCAACCGGGTAATGGGCCAACCTCACTTATCGGTAAGTTTGCATCACCAGACCCGCTCAGCAGGGCAACCGGCGTCCAGTTAAGAAACTACATCAAGGAAGTGAGTTTTTATCAAACGCTAAAAGAGAAGCTGACGATACGAACTCCCGACTGTCTTTACGCCGAGATTGATGGTGAAGGCCCGATATTCATGTTATTGCTCGAAGACCTTTCCCCGGCGGAACAGGGAGACCAGCTTTCTGGTTGTGATGAAGCTGTTGCCAGTGCCGCATTGACTCAACTCGTTGGATTGCATGCACCCAGCTGGTGCGACTCAACCCTGCGTGGCATTGACTGGCTGGGAGAACCTGTAGCAGATTCCGATACCACCGTGACAGATCTGTATCAGACGATGCTGCCTGGTTTTCTTGAGCGATACGGCAGACACCTGACCGACGTGCAAATTGATATCATCAGAAAATTCGGCGAGTCGGGGAAACTACCCAAACGTACATTAGCCGACAATTTCTCGTTGATTCATATTGATTACCGGCTCGATAACCTTCTCGTCAACCATACAGTTTCCCCGCCCGAGGTTACGGTTGTGGACTGGCAAAGCATAACACTCGGCAACCCTTTGACTGACGTTGCCTACTTCCTTGGTGCCGGTTTGCAACCAGAGAAACGACGCAAGCATGAGGAATCTCTGGTCAGGGGTTACTACGACGCGATTTGCACTGCCATCAATCATCCATTCAGCTGGGAGAAATGCTGGAACGACTATCGTATCGCAACATTCGCCGGTTTTTCTGTGACAGTCATTGCATCAATGCTGGTTCAGCAGACTGAAAGAGGTGACGAGATGTTCATTGCCATGGCACAGCGACACAGTCAACATGCGCTGGATCTTGACGCTGCACAATTGCTCTAATAGGCGGTCTGGGATCAGTATCTCTTAATTACAATACAGTCACAGTCGTTGTCTCATTTCAGAACCAACAAATTTGAACCCATATTTTTCGTAGAACGGTCGATTGTGCTCGGTGGATTTAACCAGGTAGAGACCATAATCACTACAACCTCGAGCCTTCGCTCTCTCAACAGTTGTCTGTACCAGAAGTCCGCCAACATTCTTTCCTCTTGCGGCCGGATCTACGATTAGCTCCTCAAGTTGACAGTACTCACCGCCATACCTCATGGCAAGATTGTATGAAACTGAAGCCATACCAAGTATCGCGCCCGCCTCCTCCGCAACCAGAACCTCACCGCGAGATCCATCTATCAGGTTCTCAAAAACAATTCCTGCGATGCCTTCCATCTCTTCGACATAACCTGCCTTTTTCCAATCGCTACTTGTAGATCCACCGGCTGCATCTGCCAGCAATGCCAGCAGCAATAAACATTGATCTCTGTCTTCGGACTCAGCAGTTCTGATTTCGACTTCCATCTCAGCACCCTTGATTGATTCATTGACCAGTTCCCATTGTACCTGCTCAGTAAAATTCGTGATCATGATGTCAGGCTGGAATCCACTTGTACCCATCGAACCATCCCCATATATGAAATGTTGGAGATTCTCATCAATAACAGATGTAAATGCTCACATATGATCTGATAAAGTATCGCCTTCTCAAATCAGTGAAGCCGGAGCATGAAGAGTGAGGTACGCTAGCGCCTGGATTCTCACCCTGGCGATCCTCAGTATTGCAGGCGGATGGGTGAGTATGCGAATTGCCACTAGGACTCCTCCACTGCCAGTCCTCGATAGCCTGGGTGGCGATTTCGCACTACCCAGCACAATCGGGGGTATCAGCCATCTCTCTGATTTTCGTGGAGATCTGGTGTTACTCAACTTCGGCTACACAAGTTGCCCGGATGTGTGCGTGACCGTGCTTGCCAGAATACGCGATGTTTTACGGGCGGTGAACGGAGGAGGTCAGCCCATTCATGCCGTATTCGTGACGCTGGACCCGGAACGGGACAATCTGGATAAACTGGAGTCTTATATTGAATTCTTTGATCCTTCATTTGTCGGCATGTCGGGCACGGGTGAGCAGATCAAGAACACGGCTGATTTGTACAAAGTCTTCTATGAAAAAGTGGATATCGTCTCAGACACAAACTACAGCATTTCCCACAGCAGCCACATCTACTTACTGGATACTGACGGGCGAGTGAGGGCGACTTTTGGACCAGGCGTTACTGTGCCATCAATGATCCAGACGGTTAACCAGCTTCAATCCGAAACGACTGCTTTTACGCTTCCAGAGTTGTTTAACCCATAATCAGAGGATCGCTGTTTAAACGCCAGCTAAAAGGAGATCCGCTTCTTTGGGGTCGGCTTCTTCTGGTCGGTTCCTGGACGTCTTGCCTGATACCGCTGCATCATTTCGTCCAGTTTCTCAGCACGGTGTTCAGTTGGAATGAACATACCAATCCCAAAGGTAAATGATAGCATCATGATACCAACCAAAATCCAGACTACTCGTTTAGTTTCCCCGTCTATCTTGGCGTTACTCATCTCGTTCATCTGTCTAGTGGTACCTGTAAGGTGTCCAGTCGTCCGCTACTTCAACTGGAAAACTGTCAAAATTCTGCGGTGGCGGTGGTGAACTGACAGTCCATTCCAAAGATGGTGAACCCCAGGGATCGCGTCGAGCTTCCGGGCCACTCAAGCCCTTGAACCATGCGTAGAAAGTCACCACAACACCAATTGCAAGAAATACAGCACCGACACTCGAAATCTGATTGAGTGTCACCCAATAGTCGATTTCCGGATAGTCGACATAGCGTCGCGGCATGCCATCGATTCCAACCATCATCATGGCAAAATACAGTAAATTTGCGCCAATCAAAATTAGCCAGAAGCTGATCTTACCCCACAGTTCCGGATACATCCGACCTGTAATCTTCGGATACCAATAGTAAACACCACTAAATGCCCCCAGTGTCATTGCCATTCCAAGTACATAGTGGAAGTGGCCAACCACAAAAGCAGAGTCATGCACATTGATGTCGAACGCCGGCAGGGCCAACGGGATTCCGGTCAGACCACCGATGAGGAACATGAAAATACCACCCAGAGTAAACAACATCGCCGTATTCAGCCGGATCGCCCCGCCATAAAGTGTACCCACCCAGTTGAACATTTTGATGCCCGTAGGCACGGCGATTAGCACTGTCGTGAAAGACATGAAAATCCTTAACCACTGAGGCATTCCGGAGGTGAACATGTGATGCGCCCATACCAAGAAGCCCAACAACGCAATAGCCCAGATGGCAAAAATCATCGATGTTCGACCAAAAATGGGTCTCTGGGACATGGTGGAAAGTACTTCCGAGAATACACCGAAGGCTGGCAATATCATCACATAGACAGCCGGATGAGAGTAGAACCAGAACAGATGCTGGAATAGAACCGGGTCACCACCCGTATTGGAATCAAAAAAACCAGTACCGATGTACTTGTCCAGAAACAGCATGACAACCGCGCCAACAAAAGCAGGGACGCCAACCAGCTGGACAACGATTGAAGAGATCAAGCCGTGAACCATCAGATTGGTATTCCCCAGAGTGATACCTTTTGCGCGAAACCTTAAAACCGTTGTTATAAAGTTCACACCAGTTCCAAGCGTAGATCCTGCAATGAGGATCACAATAAGTACATAAATACCCGTTGGTCCGGCATTGTCGTGTAGCACAAACGGTGGGTAACCTGTCCACATCATCTTGATTTGCTGACTGGGTATCAGCGTGATTAGTACCAGAATGCTGGCAGAAAAGAAGAACCAGTAGGACAGCTGATTCAGTCTTGGAAATGCAACATCTCGGGCTCCAATCATAATTGGGATCAGAAAATTAGAGAAGGCTCCCCAGAATGCAATAGCCCACCAAAGCAGCATGACCGCACCATGGCCCGTGAGTAGATAGTTATAAAGATCCGGGGCAATATACTGCACTCCTGGTTCGTTGAGCTCCAGGCGTATAGCCATGCCCATCAGCCCCGCCACAGAGAAAAACAGCAACGACGTCATGCCATAAAGGATCGCAATCTTCTTATGATCGGTGGTAAATATCCACTCACGAAAACTGGCGCGGAACCAGGGGTTAGCGACGGCTTCTTGCATCAGATGATCTCCTAGATTCTTTTAACTTATTGCCCTCAACCGGCATTGATCCACTCATCGAACTCTTCTGGCGTGACCACTTTTATTTTTGCCTGCATATAGGCGTGAGCAGTGCCGCAATACTCGCGACAGAAGGATGGAAACTCGCCAGTTTCATTAAATTGAAACCACAGGTGAGTCACACGCCCAGGTACTGCATCCTCCATGGTTTTGGCCGCGGGGATATGAAAAGCATGGATCACATCCCGGGAAGTAAGTTCCAGTTTGATGGGTTTACCCACCGGGACTGTCAGTTCAGCGTAGGATGTCTTGCCTGAGGGATAATCGAACTGCCAGGTCCACATCATGCCCGTGGTTTTCACAACCAGTGACTCAGGGGGTGGATTTCTCATTTCAGAGTACAAGGTAAGTGATTGCACGGCCATGTAGATCACCACAATCAATGGCACAATCGTCCATAACACCTCGAGTCCATGGGATTCATACTCCTTGGTCGATGCTGTTTCATTTACCCCTTCCTGGTAGCGAAAACGGTACAGGAAGTACAACATCGGGACAGCGACAATCAGATAAATCACAACGGCCAGCCCCAACCAGATGTTGAACATCTGATCCCACGAATCCGCCGGATACGCTAGCGGTACCGCTGACGATGCCGCGGCGGCTCCAATAACGGAAAACATCTGCATCATATCCCTCCTGTTAAATCTCTCTTGGTCACAAGAGCGGCTAGGCCAACCAGACCAAGAATACCAATACCTGCCGCTCCGAATATTAGTGTCGGGTGCAGGGAATAACGGCTCCTGGATTTGTCAAACTGAAAACAGGTTAACTTGACCATCTCAACTATCTCATTTAAGCGGGGTGCCCTATTTCTACTCTCGATCAATGCCAGTTCAACATCCTCACCCCGAGTCTCGGCACCGTATAGATAACGCATCACTTCCCTCTCAGGGGAAAGAAATACAAGCACTGCAGGATGAACAAAATTTTGATCCTGTTCAGAGAAGAAAAACTTGAAACCAACAGAGCTGGTAAGACGCCCACTTTCGCCATCCTGCAACAATCCAAAGGTCCAGTTTTCCGGTATCCGGTCAATCGTAGACTTCACATGGGCCATCGTCATGAGGCTGTCTTTTTCATCAAACGACAAAACAACCACGTTGTAATCTGAATGAGGCGCATCGATCTGCATCTGCACAAGGTTCTGCAGGGTTATCGGACAAGTGTGCCCACAGGTAAAGTATGCAAGCACCACTATTGTTGGTTTGTCCCCGGCAACGGCGGATAGGAGCTTCTCGCCGGACTCGGTAACGATCTTCACATCAGGGACGGTTTTACCCAGATACCTGCCCTCCTCTACTCGTAGCAGCGCTGTATCAAACTGGCCATCAATTTCCACGGTACGATACGCAAAAGTCGACGCTGAACTAAACAGCACCACAACCAGTAAAGGAAGGCAGTGTTTCAGGATGCACCTCCGATAAGGTAGGCATTGGCTGCCACCAATAACCACATGATGTCGACGAAATGCCAGTAGAGACCTGCACCCTTGTACAGTGTCGTCCGGTCCGTCGTCATCAATCCGCTGGCAACCACCCAAAAAAGTACTAAATTGATACCAAGACCCACTATCACATGCGATGTGTGGACCCCGGTGAGACTGTAAAAAGCAGTTGCATAGACATTTGCATCCACCGTGAATCCTTCGCCAATCAGATGTCTCCACTCATTCATATGAAGCACGACAAACAGCAAACCCAACCCAAGCGTGGCACCGAGATATATCATGGCGTTTTTTTTGTCACCGCGGGTGAAAGCACGTTCTGAGAGCACTATCGTCACGCTTGATGCCCAGAGAATAAACGTTAACCAGACAGCGAAACTAACCTCGAGACCTGCTGGAACAAACGTATTCCAGACATCGAAATTATCAATACGCCCGACCCAGAACGCGACGAATACTGTTCCAAAAATGATCGTTTCCGAAATGACGAAGGCAGCGACTGCAACGGTGCCAACTTCTATTTCCTCTGGTGCGTGCTGGAAAGCCTCACGAGCCCAACCCGCCAGCCCAACGGCCAGAATCGCTAGCATGGCACCACCGAGAACGATGCCCAGTATTGGCACCTGCCAGTGGAAAAACGACAGTAGTGATAGAGCAGAAAGCAGAATACTGGCGCCCACCACCATGGGCCATACGCTGGTTTCATGTTCAGAATGAACTAATGCTTCTTCCATATAGGTCGACTCCTTCCTGCGGTCACTATTTACAAAAAGGCACCCACAAAAAGGGCGCCTCAGGAATTAATACGCAACAAACAATTCGCGTAATTTAGCGACCCTTGCATGAAATTGCAAACATTTGATCTACATCAAGAAACCAGACCATATTCAAATATGTTACTTGATCATATTGCTACGCTATCTTGCTCACTTTTGGTACGATCAAGGGTTTTTTCATTTTCCATATTCACTATAAGATCACTCCTGCAAGCCACCATCGTGGTTGCAATACCATCTCCCCGCACCAAGTCGTGCACGGTCCTCGCCTGAGCTAAATGGCGGAAGAAACCCCACAAAAAAGGCGTCAGGGAATCTCTCCCTTGACGCCAAATCAACGCTACCAGTTTTTTACAGCATTGATGACTTACACAACTAAGCTTGTGCAGGTGCCATTCTACTCAGACATCAAATCCGAAAGTCGCTCACAAGCCTCGGCAAAGTCTTCCTTAAAATCAAAGACCACCTGTCTGGTTGACGTCGTTGCATTCATCAGACCGACTGCCTGGCCAACAAAGTACGTCGCAAGTTGCTTCGCGCCACCATGACCACCTTCCGCCAACTGGCCAATTCTTCCCAATGCTGGCTCACTAATGATTTGCTGCAATGGCATGGGAAGTGGATCTGGCGCATTTTCATCGTGCCAGGCATCCGTCCAGGCGGATTGCAGCTGTCTTGTGTACTTGCCCGTTCGACTTCTGGATCTAACCGTATTCCTGGATGTTGCGACGAGCATTTTTTCTTTCACAGCCGGTGCGGTTTCTGCCTCAACTGTCGTTAACCAGACTGACCCACACCATGCGCCGGCGGCGCCCATCGTCATGGCTGCAGCCATTTGTTTGCCAGATGCGATACCACCAGCGGCTAACACGGGAACGTTTCCATGGGGTTTGAGCGCGGCAATTACTTCGGGTACCACAACCATCGTTGAGATCTCACCGCAATGCCCACCCGCCTCGGTGCCAGAGACAATAATGACGTCCACCCCAGCTTCTGCATGCTTTACAGCGTGAACCTTGGATCCAGCCAGGGCACCAACCATTACGCCTGCTGCCTTTGCTTTCTCACGCATAAAATCAGGTGGCACGCCAAGCGCATTAACGATCATCCGGCAGCCAGAATGGGCGAAGGCAACATCAAGAACGGGGGATGCACCCACTTCACGAAGATTGTCACCATGATGGTCGCCTATTTTTCGATCCCACAGACCATTTGTGTCGATATTGTGATTCGCAAGGATAGATTCAATGTATCGCCGGTGTTCATCAGGAATCGCTGCCTCAATCTGTTCGGCGGTTTGCGCTTCTTCCTTACTGTTCAGCTTGTTAGGAAGCAAAAGATCCACACCATAGGGCATTCCATTGATATGTTCATCAATCCAATTGAGTTCTATTTCCAGTGATTCCGGTGTATGCCCGGTCGCACCCAGGCACCCGAAACCACCCGCTTTACTCACTTCCACGACCACATCGCGACAATGACTAAACGCAAAGAGCGGAAATTCAATGCCCAGTTTTTCACAGAGTTCTGACTTCATCTTGTTTCTCCTGTATCCACCATAATCCGAAGCGTAAGAATATTACTTTCAGAGGGTACAGGTAAACGGGAGATTTGCCCGGCACCAGATCATCGCAAGGCTGTGAGAACGTTTACACCAATCTCACACGGACAAATATACCTATACTCCCGAACAGATGGCCAGTATGCTTCTCCGTGGCGACTCACGGTACAGATTTTGTTTCCACATGGGTATGCCGTAACAGAAAGTACAGGATAAATAGATGGCACTTGGTTTACGCAAGCACACGCTGACCAGTCTCTCCCGCACCTGCGGTTGAGCTGCCAAGCTTAGTTCGGTCGAACTGAATGCTTTGCTAGGGAATATTCCCGCAGACGGTGATCCCAATCTTCTGGTGGGATTCGACACCAGCGATGATGCAGGCATATATCGCCTGGATGATCATCAGGCACTGGTGATGACGGCAGACTTTATTACACCTCCCGTGGATGATCCCTTTATTTTTGGGCAGATAGCCGCCTCGAATTCAGTGAGTGATATCTATGCCATGGGCGGTAAGCCTCTGGCTTGCCTGAACCTTGTCTGCTTCCCCTCGGACAAGCTTGGTGCAGAAGTGCTTCAGGGAATAATTGAAGGCGCTCATGAGAGAATTCGGGAAGCCGGGGCAGTACTCGTGGGCGGGCACACGGTCGATGACAATGAACCCAAATTCGGCCTCTCGGTTACTGGCCTGGTTCAACCGGACAGATACTGGTCGAATGCCGGTGCCAGGGCTGGTGACAGTCTGATCCTGACCAAACCAATAGGCAGTGGCGTAATACTCAACGCCAACCTAAAGAAAAAGGTTTCAGACGTTGCGCTGCGGGAGTGTCTCAACAAGCTAATCGACCTGAATGCGACAAGCTCCCGTATTTTTGCCGACTTCAACGTGAGCGCCGCAACTGACATCACGGGATTCGGTCTCAGCGGACATGCCCTTGAGATCGCACGGGGTTCTGACGTTCTTATTAAAATCGACAGTTCGACCCTGCCCATATTCGATGAGGCAGAGATGATGTACGACAAGGGATTTACTACGGGCAGCAATAAGATAAACCGGGCCCAGGCCGAACCGTATACCAGCTTTGGATCCAATATCACTGGCAGCTTCTCTGAACTGCTGATGGATCCGCAGACCAGTGGCGGGTTACTGGTAGCAGTGCCCGATTCTGAGGCTGAGCAGGCAGTGACTGCTTTGAAGGATGCGGGTATCGAAGACGCAGTGATTATCGGGCAAGTCAGACCACGAAATGATGATGTGTATCTGGTGATCGTTTGATCCTGGTCGCCCAGAAACATTCTGACGAGTTCTCTACAGTGTCAGTAAAGGCCACAACTATTCAGTGAATGAATCCTATGGTATCGGATAAGTTATGGTTAGTATGTTGCCATGGCTGAAGAACTGAAACCAAATCTCTACAGGATCGTCGTACCGCTTCCGGACAATCCGCTCAAGGAGATCAACTCCTATACACTCACCTCCGATGATCGGAATCTTGTTATCGATACCGGCATGAACCGACCAGAATGTCAGCAAGTCATGGAGGCCGGACTCGCGGAGATCGGTGTCGATCTGGCGCGAACTGACTTTATCTCCACGCACCTGCATGCTGATCACCAGGGTCTTATTTCTACGCTGATGACCAGTAGTTCCAAAGCCTACATGGGTGAGTTGGATACACCTGCATTTCGTGAAGGATCTGGCGACACCTGGTCCAAGGACGGCTTCATGGGCAACTACGGCGCACGCAGCGGATTCCCGCAAGGTGACCTCGAAGCGAGCATGCAGAATCATCCCGGGTTTAAATACAGTTCCCGTACCGGCGTTGACTATATCAAACTCCGTGAAGGAGACAGTTTTGATGTAGGTGACTATCACCTGGAAGTCATTCATACGCCAGGACATACCCAGGGGCACGTCTGCCTGTTCGATCAATCAAGAGGAATCTTCTTTTCCGGCGATCACGTTCTCGGTGACATCACCCCCAATATAGCAACCTGGTCCGATAGCGACGATCCGCTGGCTAACTACCTCTCAAGTCTTGGCAAGGTGGAATCGCTTGATGTAGAGATTTGTTTTCCCGGACATCGCACCCCTGTTGCAGATTTCAAAGGCCGTATCAGGGAGCTCATTCATCATCACGACGAGAGAGCCAATGAGGTGCTTGAGATTCTTGAGCGCGGGCCAGCTAATGCCTACGATACAGCGAGCAGAATGACCTGGTCGATTCGAGCAAAGTCATGGGAAGATTTCCCGGTTATGCAGAGATGGTTTGCAACCGGTGAAGCCATTGCACACCTGCGTTATCTTCAAGGTAAAGGTCAGGTTGCACAGGTTGAAGAGGATGACCGGATCATATTCTCGGTGGCTGACTAGATCTGCCCACTCTGTTTGAGACTTCAGACCCCGGACTGAATATTACCTGCCCGCAACAAACTAATAGTACCGCCCTTTGAGCGCGTTCATACTCACCTCAGTAATACTTAAGGCTTCATCTATATCGGCTTCCGTGTGACCACCATTAATGAACATATTGTGCCTGGGGTGCAGATAGAGTCCCAATTTCATGGCTTCATTGGTAAAGAGATCCGCTCTTTCCTTCACCTGAACTTCATCATCTGGAAACCGTACCAAAGGCATCTGCGGTGGACCTGACTGGCTGATTGGAATATTGTGACTATCTGCCTGAACCTGCAGACCGTCTCGGAATCTCTGACCGAGTGCAGTGATCCGTTCGATTACATTTTCTTCTCTGATAAGGTCAAGGGTCGTGATGGAGGCAACCATCGACGCTGCTGCGAACCAGAATGAGCCCGTGGTAAACACACCCCGAGCGGCCCTCATGTATTTGTCACTGCCAAGGATGGCGGCTAGGGCATAGCCGTTGGCGATCGCTTTACTCCAGGCCGTCAGGTCTGGCGCCACATTCAGCAATTCCCAGCTCGCGCCCTCAGTTAATCTGAACCCGGCTCGTACCTCATCTACGATAAGCGCCGCATCCAACTGATCACAACGCTGACGCAAATGCGAGGCAAACTCCTGACTCGGCATTTCCTGGTCAACCACATTATCGTGCCTAAATGCCGAGACCAGGATTCCCGCAAGATCATCGCCCGCTTTCTCGATGGCACGTTCTACACTTTCCACGTCATTGAACTGATAGTGAATCAAATGCATCTTGTCTTCCTCGGTGGTACCCGTAGGAAGAGGCGTACACCAGGGTGCCGCTCCGTGATAGGCACCCTCGGCAACAAGGATCTTGTTCTTGCCGCTATAAGATCTTGCAACCGCCACGCAAATACTCGTTGCATCAGTACCATTTTTCGCAAATATCCCCCAGTCAGCGTGATCGACTATCCCTGTGAGTTTTTCCGCCAGTTCTACAATAACGGGAGAAGGACCGTTGAAACAGTCACCTTTTTTTAATTGTTGGGCAACTGATTCTTCGACCTTAGGGTGTGCATGCCCCAGGATGATTGGACCGTAGCTCGACATGAAGTCTATGTAGCGCTTGCCATCACTGTCCCAGATATGACCAGCCAACCCGCGCTCGATAAATTGCGGGAAGGCATCAGGAAGACGCCAGGTACTTTGATGTCCATACATTCCGCCTGGTATCACTTTGGCTGCACGTTCCTTAAACGCCAGTTCCTCACTCATCTTGCTATCCTCTCAATTAACTTTCATCTCTTTGAGTGCCGATTCAATGCGCCCTGATGTTTCCTTGCCAAGTGAAACGGATTCCTCATAGTTACCATTTCTGCCGGATTCCCATTCATCAGCCGGAATAAAGTATCCTAGTGAACCACCACTCAGTCCCAGAAACAATTTTACCGGTGCCTTTAGTTCATTTTTTATCGCCAGTCCCAATCTCGTACTCGCCTCTCCTGGAACCGCAACCGCCTCAACTTCTCTACCTAGGTTAAATCTGGCGACGCTGGTTTTAATCACGAGATCCCAAAAGGTTCCACTCGCATAATCATCAATAAGTCCAAGCCATTGCGCAAATGCCAGTACCTTGTTGTCTACCTCGAGCTCTATTACATTTCGTGCCGAGCCAATCCCACCGGATATTCTCACCTTATCTCTTAAAGATTTCACTGCACTATCGGCGATGTTTTCACCATATTCTCTTGCCTGACTCCAGGTATCACCGCTTCTTTTATCCACAGGAACGACATCACCAATTGCACCGTTGATAAACACAACCGGACTCCCTGTTCTATTAGCGACTCTCGCTCTCAGGTAGGACACATAGTCACTGGAAATTGCCAGGCTCTGCATGGGTGAGATGACGGGATGAGAGGCAAAATTAACCAGGGTTCCGAGACTGTCACCTGATTCCTTTGCTACTGCCTGGATCGTTACGATCTCGTTGTCGGTGAACCCCCATCCTCGCCTGTTGTGAGCAACTCCTTTGCTGAGGGCATAAAACAGATCAGCGCTTTCGAGAGATCGGTAAGCCAGGATGACCGACTCTGCTGTCCTCTCTACGAGCAGGTCCCGATACTCGACCGGCGCGCCACCCCAGAGTCCCATCAAATCCGGCGCTGCATGGGTATGGGTTGCACCGACAAAAACCCGATCCGCATCAAGTCCTGTTTCCCTGGTCACCTGTTTGCTGATCAGACTAATTATCGGTCCTGTCAGTCCAAGGCTGTCTACAATCACTATGCACAGATCCTGATCTGCCTGACGGATACATACAGTATTCGCAGTCAGCGGATCGTGCACCGAAGTGGCAACACCCCGGGTTGTCCAGAGACCATATCCGCCCATATAGGTCTCCCCTTCTGCCAGCATCGCCAGCGGAGGAGTAATGTCGAGCGCAGCAAATCCAACCTGATAATCCGATCCTTGATCCGTATCGGGCTGTGTTGCAGCAAATACCGAGGTCGATAATAAACCGATAATTACCAGCAAACAGGCAACGATATCCATCAGCAGATCTCTGGGCTAAAGGTCCGCTGACCCCCTCAGCAGCAACACCTCGTTGGTACCATCTTCAATCATGGATGCACGAGCATCGCGCATAATTTTTTCTACCACATATTCCTTGCTGAGTCCGTTACCGCCATGAATCTGAACTGCTTCACTGGCGACCTTGAAAGCAGTCTCGGTTGACATCGCCTTGGCACTTACCGCATGAGCAAGGGATCCACGTGAATTTGCTGCATTATAAGCCATGGTTCTGCGAGACAGTGATCTGGCTGCCTCGGTCATCTGAAACATCTTCATCAGTTTCAACTTGATATTCTGATGCTGGATGATAGGTATGCCCCCCTGCACTCTCTCGTTAGCGTATGTGATGGCCTCATCCAGGGCTGACTTGGCAACACCAGCAAAAGTGACGCTCATCCCGGTATTGGCACCTGTCCATATCGTCCTGCCAACAATCCTGTTGGCGGCTTCAATGGAAGGGACTACCATATACTTTCGTGGAATAACCACTTCATCAAAGAAGATCTCGCCCTGGTTGAGGGCTCTCTGGCCAAGTTTATTCAGAGCAGGCCCCTTTCGGATACCGGGCAGGTCAAGCGGCACGATGCAGATAGCAGTCCCGTGCATACCCTGTTCAGGATCAAGGCTGACATGGAGTGCAGCGTGGGTCGCAATGGTGCCATTACTGACCCAGGACGACTTCTGACCATTTAACACATAGTCATCACCGTGCTTGGTCGCCCGAAGTCCGGGGGCCATCTTTGGATTGCTGCTTGTCTTCTCACCTGCCATGATCCAGTCAGAGCCATGATCCGGTTCGGTAATCGCCCAGCAACCGATCATCTCGGCCTTTGTGTCAGCGGTAAATGCTCTCGCCCAATCTTTGAGTTCAGGATCATCAGACATGGCAGCATAACCAAAGGGACTGCCTGTCACTGCCATACTGAGAGCCAGACCGCTGTCGGCATAGCCCAGGTTCTCGCTGATCAAAATCCCGCTTAAGAGACTCGTCTGGCCGCCCATGCCACCAACCTCAGCGGGAAATCGAAGTTTATGCAAACCCAGTTCCCGGTATGCCCGGTGCACATCCCATAGTTCTGAATCCGGCGCAATCATATCTGCAGGATCAGCCAGTCGATCAAGCCGAATTCCCGCTGGTCGTACCACCTCTCTGCCAAACCGCTGTGCCATATCTTTAATTGCGGTTTCATCGTCCGTAAGATTTATATCTAATTCCGGATAATTCATCGTGTTCTCTGCCTTTTGGTTAATGCTTCTCTGTAATACCCATATACGGTTAGATCGAAAGATTGATCTATTTCAATGGCACCTGGAGTTCAGTGCCAGAAATATCCAATAAATTCCCAGCTATTCGTACTAACAGGTGTTTAGTGTCTCTTGTTCGCCCGTAAATATTACCTCAATCATGGGACCTTTGGAGATCAGCTCGGCAATGCTGTCGCCCTGTTCCCGATACCATTGGGTCTCAGGCGCATGCCAGAAAGTCCCTATTTCATCCGCACTCAGCTCTGTCTTTGCTCTAGCACTTAACACCTAGTTAGTTCGTGTCCATAAAGTCACTTCGTGCCAAGCATTCTTGTCCTTGCCATGTAGTAACCGATTGATTTTATTGACTAACAATTTGCCCCTATAGTCTCGGCCGCACAAATTCGGTACTTTACGGACAAGAACTAGTTAGTTGACTCTTTCAAGCAAAACTGAAAATTCGGATTCGCTTTCAAATTGGCAAGCCAGTGACGCGGATGGCGTGGTTCCTTACTGCCGTCAGCTGAAGGCGTACCACATCTAATGATCCTGCCGCCTATCAACTCAGCATACCATCTTAATCCTGGTTGCAGGCCAGAAACTCTGCAGGCTGTGTGACGTCAGCCCATATGGCACCACCTAGCCCTGTTTGCTAAGGGACACTTCTGCTAATTTAAACCGAAGCAGAGGAGTTTCAAATGAGCATGTCAAACACAGAAAAACACGTTAAGGATATACGACGTAAGACCCGCCGCAAGTTTTCATCAGAAGAGAAAATTAGAGTAATACTGGATGGATTGCGCGGTGAAGACAGTATTGCCGAGCTGTGCCGCCGCGAAGGCATTGCC